>Ga0164309_10001167_pt1 | contig 13059 bp, 10 predicted proteins | sample Whisoiple_247_MG_FD_109984 | JGI IMG/M metagenome (GOLD analysis project Ga0164309, IMG submission 109984) | Soil microbial communities amended with fresh organic matter from upstate New York, USA - Whitman soil sample_247_MG | ecosystem: Environmental > Terrestrial > Soil > Unclassified >... | reverse complement strand
TGCTCGGGCTGAAGCGCGGCACGCTGGAAGGCCCCGCCGCGAAATGGCTTGAGGTACTGCATCCACTCGACCAAGATCGTTTCCGCGCAGCACTCGACAGCGTGCTCGACCAGCGCCGCGGCCGCCTGGTGCAGGATTTCCGGCTGCGCACGCCGGACGGTCATTTCATGTGGTTCGCGCTGAAGGCGCGCCCGGTGGTCGGCTCGGACGGCGAGGTCTCGCGCGTGGTCGGCACGCTGACCGACGTCACCGAGACCAAGAACGCCGAAGAGCGCATGCTGCACGATTCCGTGCATGACAACCTCACCGGTTTGACGAACCGCAAATTATTCATCGACCGGCTCGGCGCGGTGGCCAATTTCGCCAAGACCATGCCGAACCTGCGGCCGACACTGATGGTGATCGACCTCGACCGCTTCAAACAGGTCAACGATTCCGTCGGCATCGCGGTTGGCGATTCGATCCTTTTGACCCTAGCGCGGCGGCTGATCCGGATCCTGAAACCGCAGGACACCCTGGCGCGGATCGCCGGCGACCAGTTCGGGCTGATCCTGATGTCGGAACAGGATCCGGCGCGGATCACCGCCTTCGCCGAGACCATCCGCAAGACCATACGCGCGCCGATCGCCTTCAACGACCGCGAAATTTTTCTGACCGCCTCGATCGGTCTCGCGCTATCCGATCCGCAGACGCAATTGTCCGACGAGATCATCAAGGACGCCGAGCTTGCGATGTACCATTCCAAGCGGATCGGCGGCGACCGCATCGACGTCTACAAGCCGGCGATGCGCGCCCGCAAGACCGACCGGCTGACGCTGGAATCCGAATTGCGCCGCGCCATCGAACGCGAGGAAATTACCATCCTGTACCAGCCGATCATGCGGCTGGAAGACCGTTCGATCGCGGGCTTCGAGGCCCTGGCGCGCTGGGATCACCCCAAGCTCGGCCGGATGTCGCCTTCCGAATTCATCTCGATCGCGGAGGAGACCGGCCTGATCGTCGATCTTGGCATGTTCGTGATGGACCGGACCGCCAGGCAGCTTTCCGTCTGGCAGCGCGCGATGCGCTCGCGTGAGCCGATCTTCGCCAGCGTCAACGTTTCCTCGCGACAATTGCTGCGACACGATCTGATCCACGACATCCGCACCGTGCTGTCGCGCTCCTCGGTGGCGCGCGGCACGCTGAAACTGGAAATGACGGAATCGCTGGTGATGGAAAATCCGGAACACGCCGCCCAGATGCTCACGCGCATCCGCGAACTCGGCACCGGATTGTCGTTGGACGATTTCGGCACCGGCCATTCCTCGCTGGCCTATCTGCAACGCTTCCCGTTCGACACCATCAAGATCGACCAGTCGTTCGTGCGCACCACCAACCGCGGCACCCGGCCGGTGATCCTGAAATCGATCATCGCGCTCGCCCACGACCTCGGAATGGATGTGGTGGCCGAAGGCGCCGAGACCGATTCCGACGCGGTCGAACTCTATCAGCTCGGCTGCGAATATGCCCAGGGATTCGCCTTCGGCGAACCGATGGACGCCGACGCCGCGATGCGGCTCCTCACCGAAGAGCGGCTGGAACCGGCAGGCTGATAGCGAGCGCACCACGCCTGTTGCGCGCCATCCGTCCCCTCATTTCATCCGCTTGAAGCGCACGCTCTTACCGTCGGCGAGCCGGGTCGCGACATAGCCGCCGGCCAGGCAGGCCTCGCGCTGCGGCATTTTTTCCTGCGGGCTGCGCAGCGTTTCCCACCAGGACGCCCGGTGCGCCGCCCGTGGCAGGGCGGCATCGATGATTTCCTCGATCTGGTCGAAGCGCAGGACGAATTCGGGCCGAGTCTGCTTTTTCAAATAATCACGCAGCGCGTCGTAGTCGTTCACTTGGATGCCCGGTTGTACCTATCGCGCCTTGACCGCGCTTTCACTTTAACCCGATCCGAAACCAAAGCGCGAATTGGCGCGGCTTCGGCAACCGATTGTTAACTTATTAGCACATCGTTGTCGTTACTTAAGCCTGCCGCAACGATTCCGTGCACATCTGGTCAGAACCGGGAGTGATCGATGATCTTCAGGTGGCGCGGGAATGAGACCGGTCAGCCTCGGCGGCTATCCGCCAAGTTGCTGATCATCTCTTCCGTCGTCACGGTGCTCGGCTTTTCCGCGATCTGCACCAGCGTCATGCTCGACATGCGCCGTGGCGAGGAGCAACTGGCCCGCCAGACCCTGGAGGATCTCGCCGCCAGCATCGATACCGACATCAGCCGCAATATCGAGCTGTACGACCTGTCGCTGCGCGCGGTCGCCAGCAACGTGGTGATGCCGGAAGTCCAGAGACTCACCAGGCCGCTACTGCATCTGATCCTGTTCGACCAGGCCGCGAACGCCAAGCATTTCGGGGCGATCCAGGTGTTCGACGCCGAAGGGCGACTGACCGTCGACGCCTCCACGCTGGATCCTGCCCCTGAAAACCGCGCCGACGAGGAGTACTTCAAGGTGCACCGCGATCAGCCCGACGCCGGCCTGTTCGTCAGCCGGCCGATGCTGCATCGCAGCTCCTATGCCATCGTGCTGAGCCGGCGCATCACCGGCCCCGACGGCAGCTTCCTTGGCGTGGTCGCGGGCTCGATCCGCTTCAGCTATTTCCATGAGCTGTTTGGCCGGCTGCATCTCGACGCCGAGGACATCATCACCGTGCTGCGCCGCGATGGCACCATCATCATGCGAACGCCCTTCGACCTCGACGCCATCGGCAAGAACATCAAGCATGCGCCTGGTATCGACCGGGTCTTGTCCGAGCCCGGCGGCTCCTATTCCAGGCCGAGCGTGTTCGATGGCATCCCGCGGCTTTTCGTCTGGCGCAACAGCGCCTCCCCGCTGGTGGTTCAGGTCGGAAAGACCTGGACCTGCATCTTAAGCCTGTGGCGCACCGAGGCGACCCGGATCGGCGCGATTCTGATGGCGCTGGTCTCGTTCGTGCTTGGCGTGACGCTGTTCCTGGCGCGAGAAATCGGCCGCCGCGCCAATGCCGAAGATAAGCTCGAAGAACTCGCAACCACCGACGCGCTCACCGGCCTGCGCAACCGGCGCAAATTCGACGCCACCATCGATCTCGAGTGGCAACGTGCGGCGCGGCAGAACACGCCGCTGGCGCTGCTGATGATCGATGCCGATCATTTCAAGGCCTATAACGATACCCATGGCCACCAGGCGGGCGACCAGGTGCTGGTCGGCGTCGCGATCTGCATTTCGGATTCGGTGCGTCGGGCCGGCGACTGCGTCGCGCGCTATGGCGGCGAGGAATTCGCGGTGCTGTTGCCGGGACTCTCGCCTGCGGAAGCGCTGGCGGTCGCCGAAACCGTCCGCCTGAAGGTTGAACTATGGTCGGGAGAGCCGCAAGTCACCACCATCAGCGTCGGCGTCGCCAGCCTGATGCCGACCGCGGCCAACGACTGGGCCGAACTGGTCAGTGCCGCCGACAAGGCGCTGTATGCCGCCAAGGCCAGTGGGCGTAACTGCTCCGTTCTGGCGGCCGGTCCACGGCTGACGCTGGTCGCGTGAGCGCGCGGCCATTCGGGCGATCACTTCTCCAGATAATGTTTCATCTGCGCGCGCAGGTCGTCGCGCAGCTCGGCGCGCGCCATGCCGTAGGCGATGTTGGCCCGGAGGAAGCCGGCCCTTGAGCCGCAATCGTGCCGTTCGCCCTCGAACTCGACGCCGTAGAAGCGCTGGATTTTGGCGAGCCCGATCATCGCGTCAGTGAGCTGGATCTCGCCGCCGGCACCGCGCTCCTGGGTCTCCAGAATCCTGAAGATTTCCGGCTGCAGGATGTAGCGCCCGGTGATCGACAGGTTTGACGGCGCAGTGCCCTTGGGCGGCTTCTCCACCATGCCGTCGACCTCGAACAAGTTGCTGCCGTGACGCTTGCCGACACCGCAGATTCCATATTGATGCGTGAGATGTTCGGGCACGCCCTCGACCGCGATCAGGTTGGACTTTTCGCCAAGCTTGGCCGCCGCCTCGATCATCTGTTTGAGGCAGCCCGGCGTGTTCAGCACCAACTCGTCGGGCAGCACCACCGCGAACGGCTCATCGCCGACGATGTCGCGCGCGCACCATACCGCGTGGCCAAGGCCGAGCGGCGCCTGCTGCCGGGTGAAACTCATGGCGCCGGCTTCCGGCTGATCGCGCGCCAAAATCTCCTGCTCGGCTTTCTTGCCGCGCGCCGCGAGGGTCGCGTCAAGTTCGTACATGCGATCGAAATGATCCTCGATCACACCCTTGTTGCGGCCGGTGACGAAGATGAAATGCTCGATGCCGGCTTCCCTGGCCTCGTCGATCACATATTGGATCAGCGGCCTGTCAACGATGGTGAGCATTTCCTTCGGCATTGCCTTGGTGGCGGGCAGGACACGGGTGCCGAGGCCGGCGACCGGGAAGACGGCTTTGCGGATTTTCATAGGGATGTCGTCAGGCCTTCTGGCGGCGGGTGGAAGCAGCGGGTTGGAACGGCGAATTGGTAGCCGGTTTGCGGCCGCGAACAAAGGCGGATGTGTGGTTCCCGGGGCACTATTGGCTGCAAGCGAGCGAACAATTCTGCTAACAAGACCCGCCCTTTGTTAGGCTGGTGGAAACCGCGACAGGGCCTCCTGAAAAAGGGGCTCTGCTACGACGGATAGAACATGACTGAACGGACGGGATTTTTGGCGACCAAGCGAACCGCAGCAGTGATGCTGGCGGCGGCCTTGCTGCTCGGCGGCAGCGCGCATGCGCAGTCCGCCAGCGGAGGCCCGCTCAACTTCCTCAACAACATTTTCACCGGCTCGACCCCCAAAGGAAATCAGACGGCGAACCAGCCTGCCCCGACAACTTCAAAGCCCGGCGCGGCGGCCTCTCCAAGCAACAACAGCGGAGCTCTGCCCTGGAGCGGCGAAGACGGCGCCTCCGGCCATCCCCTGATGACGGCGAGCGCGATCCGCGAGGGGGCTGCCAATTTCGACCGCTGCGTCGCGGCGATGTGGCCCGACGCCGCGCGCCGCAACATTTCGCAGGAAGGTTTCCAGCGCTTCACCGCCGGGCTGACGCCCGATCTGCGCATCATGGACCTGATGGACTCGCAACCTGAATTCACCAAATCGATCTGGGACTATCTCGATATCCTGGTGAACGACAACAGGCTCGCCAAGGGGCGCGAGATCGTCGCCAAATACAAACCGCAATTCGATGCGGCGGAAAAAGCCTATGGCGTCGACCGTTACATCGTGGCGGCGATCTGGGGCATCGAATCGAATTATTCGACCCAGATGGGCGATCGCAGCGTGCTGCAATCGACCGCGACGCTGGCCTGCGTCGGCCGCCGCCAGGCCTATTTCAAGGATGAATTCCTCTCGGCGCTGGAAATCCTCAACCACGGCGACCTGCGGCCCGAGCAGATGCGCGGCTCCTGGGCTGGCGCGTTCGGCCCCACCCAGTTCATGCCGACCGCCTTCAAACGCTATGCGGTCGATGCCGATGGCGATGGCCGCCGCGACTTGGTCGACGATCCCGCCGATCTGATCGCCTCGACCGCCAACAATCTGAAAAAGGACGGATGGCAGCCCGGCCAGACCTGGGGCTACGAGGTCACGGTGCCCCAAGGCTTCAACTATATGCTGGCCGACCGTGCCAAGGTGATGACGCTGGCGCAATGGGAGCAGCTCGGCCTCCAGCATGCCGACGGCAGGCCGTTTCCCCATCCAGCCGAGAAGGCTTATCTGCTGGCTCCCGCCGGGGCCGAGGGGCCGGGCTTCCTGATGCTGCAGAATTTCCGCGTGATCATGAAGTATAACCCGGCCGAGGCGTATGCGCTGGCGATCGGCCATTTCGCCGACCGGCTTCGCGGCGGCGCGCCGTTCGTGCAGCCCTGGCCGCGCCAGGAACGCGAGCTATCGCGCGACGAACGGCTGGAACTGCAGCAGCTCTTGGCCCAACGCGGCTTCTACCGTGGCACTCCGGACGGCCAGTTCGGCGGTGAGACCCGCAACGCACTCCGCAGCTTCCAGGCCTCGATCGGAGCGCCCGCGGACGGATTTGCTTCCTCGGACGTGCTGGATCGACTCCGCGGGCGCTGATTTCCGCCGGTTTGGCGCCGACAACCTGGTTCCAGCGTTCGGCGAGCTATTCCGTTGCGGTAACCCTCAACGGAACATTGCCACGCCGCCCTTGACGGAAGTGGCCGATACCCGACTTATACTAGCGGAATCCGCCCGCTTGCGGCCTGATTCCGCTAGTATAGCAGTTGCCAGATTTTCTTGTCCCCGACCGAAGCGCACGCCCGATACAGATGACCCGACCAAGATCATTTTTCCGGGTATTCACCGATGCCGGCCCGCTGATCGCGGTCGCGGTTGCGCTGTTGCTTGGGGTGGTGGGACCCGCTTCGGCGCAATTTTTCAATTTCGGCGGATTCGGCGGACCTCCGCGGTCCCAGCCGCGGGGCGGCGGCTGGTTCGGCGGCGACCTGTTCACGCCATTCCAGCAGCAACAGCAGCCCAGGCGGGAGCGGGTGATCCGCGAGGACTTCTCCAAGGCGCCACCGCCGGAGAAGCGCGATTCCTCGGCCGCGCCCGAGCGCAACGTGATGGTGCTCGGCGACGGCATGGCGGACTGGCTCGCTTACGGCCTCGAGGATGCCTATGCCGACCAGCCCGACATGGGCGTGATGCGCCGGGCCAAGGCAACTTCGGGCCTGATCCGATATCAGCCCAAGGGCGAGCCGGCCGACTGGGCCGCCGCCGCCAAGGGCTTCCTCGCCACCGAGAAGCCCGACGCGATCGTGGTAATGCTCGGCTTCAACGACCGCATCGCGATCCGCGAGCCGGCGGCCGAAAAGTCCGAAGGCAAGCCGGATAAAAAAGGCGAGAAAAAAGACGAGAAAAAAGACGCCAAGGGTAAACCTGCCGCCGGGACCAAACCCGCCGCCGATGGGAGCAAGCCCGCCGAGGCGCCGGAAGCCGCAAAGCCCGACGACAAGACGGTCGATACCGAATTGCCGCAGGACGACGCCGACAACGACGCGCCGCCGATCAGCGCGCCGGAGAAGGCGCGCACGCCCAACGGCCTCAATGAATTCCGCGATGAACGCTGGGTAGAGCTCTACACCAGGAAGATCGAGGAGCTGATCGGGATACTCAAGTCCAAGGGCGTGCCGGTGGTGTGGGTCGGGCTTCCTGCGTTGCGCGGCGCAAGGGCGACCTCGGACATGCTGTTCCTCGATGCCCTGTATCGTGATGCCGCCGGCAAGGCCGGCATCACCTATGTCGATATCTGGGATGGCTTTGTCGACGAAGCCGGTCGCTTCCTGCAGCAGGGCCCGGATTTCGAAGGTCAGATCCGCCGCTTGCGCTCCTATGACGGCGTGTATTTCACCCAGGCCGGCGCCCGCAAACTGGCGCACTATGTCGAGCGCGAAGTCACGCGGCTCCTGGCAGCGCGCTCCGGTCCAATCGCGCTGCCGACCGAGCCTGCGACGCCCGATACCAACGCGCAACCGGGGCAGCCCGCGCCGCGTCCGCTCGCCGGGCCAATCGTGCCGCTGGTGGCGTCTTCGGTCGGCACCGATCAATTGCTTGGCGGCCCGGGATCGCGGCCCGCGCCGGTCGATCCGCTCGCCGCGCGCACGCTGGTCAAGGGCGAACCGCTGGCGCCACCGGCCGGCCGGGCCGATGATTTTGCCTGGCCGCGCCGCGAAATCGGACGCGAACGGGCCAAGGGCGAAACGCCGGTTGCAAATGCAACGCCTGAGGGAGCAACGGCGCCTGCCGCGGCCCCACCGCCGAAGCCAAAAAAGAACGCTCGGCCAACGCAGTCGTCACCGTTCGGGAACTTCTTCGGCTTCGGCGGTGCGGCGCGCCAGCCGCAACCCGCCGCGCCGTGGGGTCCGCGCGTGCCACGGCCGCCGGGCACCGTCGGGCGCTCGGCCTCAGTGCCCGACTTCTTCACGCGATAATATCCCTGGTGCAGATGACGCGGCATCCGCCAAGCGCGGTACGGCGTAGTCAGACTGTTTCAGCCCCAATAGCGCGAGCGCGGGGGCGGACGGCGCGGCGACCGCGTCATCAATAGCGCCAGTGCAAAGCCGATGCCGCCGGCGACCAGCAATGAGCCGAGCGGGTTGTCCTGCACTTTCTTTGCGATCGCTTGCGAGCCATCGCGCAAGGTATCGCCGCTGTTCTCATAGGCATCCCTCGCCGCATCGCCGACGTTGCGCGCGGCATCCTTGGCCTGGCCGTAGAGATCTTGTACGGCTCCCGTGGCCTCGCGCATCCGGCCTGAAGCCCGGGTTTTCGCGTCCCCGGCCGCATCGCCGACCGCGTCTTCAACTCTTCCGGTGAAGTCCTTTGCCGAGCCGACAATTCGATCCTTGTCCATCGCGATTACTCCTGCTGTCCAGCGAAGGTAACCGATCAGGCTGATTCCGGTTCCGTTGCCTGCAAAATCAACTCGCCGTGGACCACGAACGTTCAAACGAGCACGCCACGCAGCGCGCATTCATCTCGCAAACGAACGCGGCCTGATCTGTGATGTGGGACAATCGGCAGATCATGCATCGTCCGCCGCTACGATCAATCGCAACCCCGCGATATGCGCTGCGCCACGGTCGCAGGCACCGTCCCGACGGTGGCCCAGCATGCGGCGGAACAAGAGGCAACTTAACGTCACCCCGCAAGCGCAAGATGACATCGGAGTCCCCGTCGTCGTGAATGCCGTTATGCGTGACCGGCTTCGGCCGATAGCATGCCGGGATCAATACCGATCTTGCGCAGCGCGCGCAGATATTTTTCATCGGCGTCGGAGCCAAAGATCAGATCCGCATCGGCGTCGCAGTGCAACCAGCCATTGCGCTGGATTTCGTTCTCGAGCTGGCCAGCGGCCCAGCCGGCATAGCCCAGAGCCAGAATCGCGTGCTTCGGTCCGGATCCCTTCGCGATCGCCCTGAGAATATCGACTGTCGCGGTGAGGCAAACGCCATTGTCGATCTGCAATGTCGCGTCCTCGATGAAGAAATCGCTGGAATGCAGCACGAAGCCGCGCCCGGTCTCGACGGGTCCACCTCGCAGAACCTTCATTGACTCGGCGGTTTCCGGCAGCTTGATCTGGTCGGCCCGCTTGATGATATCGAGCTGAACCAATAATCCGGGAAAATCGATGCTGCCGGCCGGACGATTAACGATGATGCCCATCGCACCCTCGGACGAGTGCGCGCAAAGATAGATTACCGAACGCTCAAATCGCGGATCGTCCATGACCGGCATCGCGATCAGGATCCGGCCATCGAGATAGCCGGGCCCCGCCGCCGAATTGTCGCCGATACCGGCGACCTTGCGGCGCAAGGGCTTCGATTTTTTGTCTTCAGGGTCCATCGGCAACGGACTCTCCTGTTTTCACATATCCTGATATTGGGTGGCAGTTCTGTCAATCAAGCGGGCCGTTGCACTTTGGAATACATCACAAGCAATTCAATGGTTTGCCGATCCGCTTGGCGGTAAAGACGAGCATGATCATGATGGTTCCCGTGCGCGCCGCGCTCGGCTTCTCCGCAGTCCTGTTTCTGTCGTCTCTCGCGGTCGAGGCGCGCGCCCAGGATGCGTCGCCCTGGTTGCGGGATGGACACTCCGCTGTCCGGCTTCTGGCGGGTTCGCGCAGCGGCGCCGTCCTGCTCGGCGGCATCGCCTTCCAGCTACAGCCGGGATGGAAAACCTATTGGCGTACGGCTGGAGATTCCGGTGTGCCGCCACGCTTCGACTTTTCCAAATCGGACAATATCGAGGCCGTGACCATTCTGTGGCCGGCGCCGACCAGGTTCGATGACGGCGCCGGCGGCCATTCGCTCGGCTATCACGACCAGATCGTGCTGCCGTTGCGCATCGTCGCCAAAAATGCCGACAAGCCGGTGACATTGCGCGCCGCGGTCAGCTACGCGGTGTGCGAGAGGCTTTGCATTCCCGTCGAGGCCAATCCGGAACTCACCTTCGCCAGTGTCGCGAGCACCGAGGACAGCACGTTGTTCGCCGCGCTCGATAACGTGCCCAAGCCTGCCAATATCGGCGACCCCAATCCGCTCACCATCCGCGACGTCAGGCGCGATGGAAAATCGACGGTGCTGGTCGACGTTACCGCCCCCGCCGATGCCGCCAACATCGACCTGTTCGTCGAAGGGCCGACGCCGGACTGGGCACTGCCGGTGCCCAAACTCGCCGAACAGAGCCCGCCCGGCGTCAAGCGCTTCTCCTTCGAACTCGACGGCGTGCCGCCGGGCACCAATCCCGACGGTGCCGCCCTCAAATTGACGCTGATCGGCGCTGACCGCTCGTATGAGTTCAACACCAATTTGAATTGACGCGCAGCGTCGCTACCGGATCTGCGAAGGACGCAACCGTTGTGACGACGACGGTTAGCTCCGGGAGAGCATGTCCCGCCCAACCAAATCTTAACGAATCGTTGCTAGGCGATGAGGATTGCCGCATTTGTGCGGAGCTCTTTTGGAATTTCCACGTGGCCGTGATGGACGCGCAATCGGCACCAGCCTGGGCGAGCGGCCTGATCGCGCGGTTGCGCGCGAGATCGCGCGGTCTGCTCGGCGGCTCCAACGAAGCCTCGGTGACCAGGCGACTGGCCGGCATCATCTTCATCATTCGCGTTGTCAGCGCGGCATTGGCGTATCTATCCCAGATTCTGCTGGCGCGCTGGATGGGTGGCTCTGAGTACGGCATCTACGTCTATGTCTGGACCTGGGTGCTGCTGCTGGGCAGCATGATGGATTTCGGCATCTCGGCGTCGGCGCAAAAGATCATTCCGGAATACCGCACCCGTGGCGAGCACGCGCTGTTGCGCGGCTTCCTGTTCGGCAGCCGCTGGATGACGCTCGCGGTGTCGGCCGTCGTATCAGCGCTGCTGGCGGGCGTCGTCAAACTGCTGTCGCCGTGGATCAACGCCGGCGAGATCGTGCCGCTCTACATCGGCTGCCTGACATTGCCCGCCTTCGTGGTCGCCAACACCCAGGACGGCATCGCGCGATCGCACGACTGGATGCGCCTCGGCCTGATGCCGCAATTCGTGGTTCGGCAGGTGCTGATCATCGGCCTGACCGCTGGCGCCCTTGCGCTCGGTCTGCGCCTCGGCGCCACCGTCGCCATGCTGGCGAGCGCGGGTGCGGTCTGGATCGCAATGGTCGGCCAGATGATCGTGCTGAACCGCCGGCTTGCCGGCCACATCGAACCGGGCTCCAGAGCCTATGATTTCCGTGGCTGGCTTGCGATCTCGCTCCCGATCCTGCTGGTCGAAAGTTTTTATCTGCTGTTGTCCTATACCGACGTGCTGGTGTTGCAGCAGTTTCGTTCCTCCGAACAAGTCGGCGTCTATTTCGCCGTGGTGAAGACGCTGGCGCTGGTCTCGTTCATTCACTACGCGATGTCGGCGACGACGGCGCACCGCTTTGCCGAATATCATGCGCTCGGCGACAAGCCGCGGCTGTCGGCCTATGTCGCGCATGCGATCAAATGGACGTTCTGGCCATCACTGGCCGCGACCATCCTGCTCCTGGCACTCGGCAAACCGCTGTTGTGGCTGTTCGGAGCGCAATTCGTCGCCGGCTACGATATCATGTTCATCGCCGCGATCGGCCTCGTGGTGCGCTCGGCGATCGGCCCGGTCGAGCGGCTGCTCAACATGCTCGGCCATCAGCATATCTGTGCGCTGGCCTATGCGCTGGCCTTTGTCATGAACGTCGTGCTGTGCGTCATACTGGTACCGCGCTTTGGCGGCCACGGCGCCGCGGCAGCGACCTCGATCTCGCTCGCGTTCGAGACCGTGCTGTTGTTCTGGATCGTGCGGCAGCGACTCGGCCTGCACGTGCTGGCCTTCGGTAAGCGCTGATAGACCGCCCTGCCGGACCTGATCCGGGCATCCATTTTAAACAGATTCAAGCCGGCGGATTGCCGGGCATAGGCGAGCGAAAGCGACGCCGTCCTTTTGGACGGCTATGCCGGCAACGACACGTTGGAGAATGTTTTCCGCCTACGCCGCGGTCCAGCCGCCGTCAATCGAGAGATTGGCGCCGGTGATCTGGGCCGCGTCGTCGCCGCACAAGAACAGCGCGAGTGCTGCGACCTGCTCCGAGGTGACGAACTCCTTGGTCGGCTGCGCGGCAAGCATCACGTCCTTGATGACCTGTTCCTTGGTCATGTTGCGCGTCTTCATCGTTTCCGGAATCTGGTGCTCGACCAGCGGGGTCCAGACATAGCCGGGGCTGATGCAGTTGCAGGTGATCTTGAAGGTCGCGACTTCCAGCGCCACGGTCTTGGTCAGGCCAACGATGCCGTGCTTGGCCGCCACATAAGCGGACTTGAATGGCGAGGCCACCAGCGAATGCGCCGACGCCGTATTGATGATGCGGCCCCAGCGTCGCTTCTTCATACCGGGCACGGCGGCGCGGATGCCGTGGAAGGCTGACGACAGGTTGATCGCGATGATAGCGTCCCATTTCTCTGGCGGAAATTCCTCGATCGGGGATACGAACTGAACGCCGGCATTATTGACGAGCACGTCGACCGATCCGAAGGTCTTCTCGCCGAGCGCGACCATTTCGGCAATTTCAGCGGGCTTGGTCATGTCGGCCGGCGAATGCACCGCCTTCACCCTGAAGTCGGTCTCGATCGCGGAGCGTTCCTTCTCGATGTCGGCCGGCGCGCCCATGCCGTTGAGTACGATATTGGCGCCGGCACTCGCGAACGTGCGCGCATATGCCAATCCGATGCCGCTGGTCGAACCGGTCACTACGGCCGTCTTGCCTGTCAACGGACCCATTTTCGTTACTCCTTTTTGCCGCTGGGAGGATTGGTACTGTCACCTGTGAGATCGTAGGTTATCATGGTCTCGCCGGATTGTGGTCGCTCGAGCCAGTCTTCATGGCGCATCGACAGATGAACGTCACGCACGCCCGCCGCCCAATGTTCGACCATTCCGACGTGTGAGAAGTCGTAATCCTTGGAAGAAGATTCGTAATTCTTGCTGCGATAGATCAAAT
>Ga0164309_10001166_pt1 | contig 13066 bp, 7 predicted proteins | sample Whisoiple_247_MG_FD_109984 | JGI IMG/M metagenome (GOLD analysis project Ga0164309, IMG submission 109984) | Soil microbial communities amended with fresh organic matter from upstate New York, USA - Whitman soil sample_247_MG | ecosystem: Environmental > Terrestrial > Soil > Unclassified >... | reverse complement strand
GTAGAGGTCGCCGCCGTTCGCGTTGACGTACCACATCGCCTGTCCGTCCCAGCTCATCTGGGCAGCTGAGATGTGCTCGACCGATTCCGGGGTCCACCACACCAAGTCACCGTCCGTGTCGAAGATGTAAGCGCCGGGCAGGTTCCTGGGCTCGGCCGTGCGGATCCCCGGCGACGCCAGGTAGAAGCCCTGGACCCCGCCCGCTTGCTCCTCGACCTTGGTGAGGACGGGCAGCTTGATGTCGGTCGGCGCCGGCCCCGTCGTCACGGCGACGTCCGCACTCGTGCACGTGCCCGAAGCCCCGGCGGCCACGAGGCGAAACCCATACTCGCGAGCCGGCTTCATGCCGAGCAGGAGCGTCCGGTAGCCGGCCTGCTCCAGATCCACCGGTGCGCTCATCGCCCAGTCCCCGTCGGCGGGTCCGAAGTCGATGTGCGCCTCCGTCACGCCAGCGAGGTCCGTCGACCAGTTGATGATGGTCACCGTCCCAATGGCGCTCGACTGCTCGTGCGCGACGGTGAAGCTGCAAGCGTCACCTTCGACCGGTACGCCGCTCACGGCACCGCCTGAGCCCGGAGCCCCCGCGTCGCTGGAGCTCCCACCGGAGCTCGACGCGCCGCCGGAGGAGCTCGCGCCACCAACGCCCGGCGTCGTCCCTCCGCCCGTGCCGCTGACGCTCCCGCTGCCTGGGTTCGGTGAGCCACCGGAACCACCCGTAGGTCCGGCGTCGCCGGGCTCCGCGGGGCTCGAACAGTGGAGGCAGGCGAGGAGCGGCAGCGCGGTGATGGCCCGGAGGCGCATGGTGGGAAGATACCGAGAAACCGAGGGGTGAGTACTAGGATTGCGGTGTCAGCGGGGCCTCGACGTCGGCACGGGTAGCGCAGGTGGAGGATTCTACCGACGTGCGCTATCCGGTCTTGGTTGGGGATGGCGCAACCCGCATTGAAACGAGCTCCCGGGGCGCTGACGGAAACCATCGGCTTCACCCGGGCCGATCTCGAAGCGAACCGTAGCGGGCAGTTCAGCGCGTCCCAGCGCGAAGACCTCCAGCAGCGGGTGGCCTACTACGAGATTGCTTGGCAGCGCTCCTGGGGTTGGGTCGACCCGGCGTCGAAGGGGAAGCGGTCTCGGGCGCTTTGGATGACGACGACCAGCCTCGTGCTCGTGCTCGGCACGGCCGCCTACGTCCGGCAGCCCGCGCAGCTGGGCGGCAGGAGTATCCTACCAGAGGTCATCATAGGGACCTCTGGCTTTGCCGCGACGCTCGCGTTCCTGGGCTGGGGACTGTCGCGGTTCATTCGGGGCCACCGGCCGCGCGGCGAGCTCGTGCTGCGAGCGGCCGAGGGCACGGCGCAGCACCGGTCGGAGGAGAGCGGCGGCTGGGGGGCCGACATCCTGCTCGTCAGGATTGGCGATGTGGAGCTCCCCGTTTCGGCCGAGGTGCAGCAATGCTTCGTTCCAGGCGGTCGCTACCGGGTCTATTACGCGGACAATCCCAGCCTGCTGGTCCTTTCGGCTGAGCCCATCGGGACGTAGCGGCGGCCTGCCTTCGTGGTGGATGATGCGGCCGTGCTGGTCCTGGCCCTGAACAACGGCTCCTCGTCGCTCAAGGGGGCCCTGCTCGACCCGGATAGTGGCCAGGTGTTCTTCAGCGCCAGCGCGGAGCGCCTCGGCACGGCGGAGGCCACGCTGAAGCTCGGCCAACCGGGTCAGCTGAAGGAGGAAGCCATCCCCCTCGGGGATCATGCGCGCGCCCTCGATCGCGTGATCGTCGCGTTGCGTGGGCAGGGGCAGTTGATGGACGCCTTGGCTGCAGTGGGCCATCGGGTGGTGCACGGCGGCGAGGCGTTCGTTCAGTCGTGCGTCATCGATGAACGGGTCGAGGATGAGATCGAGCGCTGCGCCGTTCTGGCGCCTCTGCACAATCCGCCCAACCTCTTGGGGATCCGCGTGGCGCGCCGGGCGCTACCGGAGCTGCCGCACATTGCGGTCTTCGACACGGCGTTTCATCAGACGCTCCCGGAGACGGCGTATCGCTATGCGGTGCCGCAGGCGTGGTACGAGCAGTATGGCGTGCGGCGCTATGGTTTCCATGGGACGTCGCACCGCTTCGTGGCCGGGCGTGCCGCGGAGCTCCTGCAGAGGCCACTCGGCGAGCTCGAGATGCTCACGGCGCACCTCGGCAACGGCTGCAGCGCGGCGGCCATTTCCGGCGGCAAGTGCGTGGATACGACCATGGGGCTGACGCCGCTCGAAGGGCTGGTCATGGGCACGCGCTCGGGCGATTTGGATCCGGCGGTCATCTTCCACATGATCGCGCGTGCGGGCCTGTCCCCGGACGAGGTGGAGCGAGTGCTGACGCGAGAAAGTGGCCTCTTCGGCCTGTCCGGGAAGAGCAACGACGTGCGCACGCTGATCGAGACGGCGGCGGGCGAGGGGATCGATGCGGCACGTGCCCGCCTGGCGTTGGATGTATTTTGCCACCGACTGGCCAAGCACCTCGGCGCTCTGGCCACGACGCTGCCGCGACTCGATGCGCTGGTCTTCACCGGCGGCATCGGCGAACATGCAGCGAGCGTGCGCGCCGCGACCTGCGCGCGTCTATCGGGGCTCGGCGTCGAGCTCGATCCTGCCAAAAACCAGCGCGGCGACTCGCTCGTTCATGCCGCCCCGAGCCGAGTTGCCGTCTTGGTCATCCCGACCAACGAAGAGCTGATGATTGCCCGGGACGCCCGAGATTTCGTCCTTCTAGCCCGCGCCAGCTGAGCCCCAGATGCCCCATCCACTCCTCACAGTTCCGACCAGCCACCGCGTGGGCCTCACCAGTATTTCACTTGGCCTTCTGCAAGGCTTCGACCGCGAGGGGTTGAACGTGGGCTTCTACAAGCCAGTGGCCCAGCTCGGGCCTGGCACTCGGCGTATAGGCGGCGAGGAGTCGGTGGAACCATCGACTGCACTGGTGCGTGCGACCAAGGGCATGGATGCGCCCATGCCGATGCCTGCGGACGAGGCGGAGCGCTTGCTGGCCCAAGGTGCGGAACACGAGCTCGAACAGCGCTTCATTGCCGCCTACCAGGAGGTGGCTGAGCGTTCGACCGTCGTCGTCATCGAAGGCATGGTGCCTACGGATCGACACCCTTTCGCCGGCCGAATCAATCACCTGTTGGCAGAGGCCCTGGATGCCCGCGTCGTCTTGGTTGCAGACGGAAAACAGACCTCGTTCGATGACGTACTCCGGGACGTGCGCATCGCGGAGGCGGAGTTCAAGGGGCGCGTCGAAGGCTGCATCTTGAACCGTATCGGCTCGCACGTTTCAACCGCGCCGCCGTCACTATCGGCCGTGCGTGCGCGTACGGGCAGCGCTGATCAACACCTGAGGTTCGCACCCGAGCTCGGCGCCTTGGCCGCCGCAGGTATCCGGCCGCTCGGGGGTGTGCCGGTGGTTCAGGACTTCGTAGCGAGGCGTGTATCCGACGTGGCGCGTGAGCTCGGCGCCACCGTGCTTCGCCAGGGCAATTGGGAGAAACGCCGCATTCGAGACACGCGGATTTGCGCCATGGGGGTCGGACGAGCACGGCGCGCGTTTTCCCATGGGAACTTTTTGGTCGTGCCGTCGGATCGGGCCGACATTCTGATCGGGGCAGCCTTGGCGACCGTGACCGGCATCGAGCTGGCTGGGATCCTGCTCTCGGGCAGCGATCCAGTGGACCCGGATGTGCTGGAGTTCTGCCAGCCGGCGTTCGATACCGGCCTGCCCCTCTTGCACGTGCAGGAGAGCACCTACGAGGTGGCGCGCCTGCTGCATGAGCTCAATGACGAGATCCCGCCCACGGACGGTGAACGCGCCTCGCTGGTCATGAACACCGTGGCCAATCACATCGACTCGCGCTGGATGGCGGAGCTTGCGCGGACCAAACACAGCGCGCGCACCAGCCCGGCCGCATTTCGTCATCGTCTGATTGAACGTGCGCGCCAGGCCCGAGCGCGCATCGTCCTGCCCGAGGGCACCGAGCCCCGGGTGCTCAGCGCGGCGCACGTGTGCATCGAAATGGGCATCGCCCGGCCAATCTTGCTCGGCCAGCGCGACGAAGTGCTGGCGGCTGCGCGACGGGCCGGTGTGGAGCTGCCCGTTGACATCGAGATCAGGAGTCCGCTGCAGCCCTCGGAAAGCTACATCGAAACCATGATCGCTCTGCGCAGGCACAAGGGCGTCGATACTCCCGAAAAGGCCGTTGACGCCATGAGCGACGTGACGACGTTCGGCACCATGATGATGAAAATGGGCGACGTCGACGGCCTGGTATCGGGCGCCGTCCACTCGACCGCCCACACGATTCGCCCGGCCTTGATGCTGATCAAGACCCGTCCCGGAGCCAAGCTCGTGAGCAGCGTGTTTTTCATGTGCTTGCCCGACCAGGTGCTCGTGTTCGGCGACTGCGCCGTCAACCCCAACCCCAACGCCGAGCAGCTGGCTGACATTGCGATTCAGAGCGCCGAGAGCGCCGAAGCCTTCGGCATCGAGCCGCGTGTAGCGCTGATCAGCTACTCCACGGGCTCGTCCGGTAGCGGTGAAGACGTCGACAAAGTACGCGAGGCCACAGCCTTGGCCCGGAAGCTCCGGCCCGACCTGCCGATTGACGGGCCCTTGCAGTACGACGCCGCCGTGACGCAAAGTGTCGCCGCGACCAAGGCGCCTGACAGTCCCGTCGCTGGTCGCGCCACGGTGCTCGTCTTCCCTGATTTGAACACGGGCAACACCACGTACAAAGCGGTTCAGCGCAGCGCCAACGTGCTCTCGGTCGGCCCGATGCTGCAGGGCTTGGCGCTGCCCGTGAACGATCTATCCCGCGGCGCAACGGTGGACGACATCGTCTACACGGTGGCGCTCACGGCCGTGCAGGCGGCGGCAGCCAAGCGGGGCTCACTGCGGCCACTCGCTCCGCCTCCGGCCGGCTAGGGCGTTTACGGCTTGTCGCCCGAAACGTACTGCTTCGGCTTCGGGAAATGACTCAGCTCTTCGTTCAGCCACGCGGTGTCGGCAAAGGCCTCGAAGCCGGTGTGATTGTCGCGCCTCGAGATGCCGAGAGCGACGTCCTTCCCGCCGATCAAGAGGGCAAGGCGCGTTTCCTTCGGGGTCTGATGGATGCGGCCACTGAAATCGACGATGAGCTTGCTCTCCATGGTGTCGAGCATGACGTCGAGCGTGCGCTGCGTCTTGGCGACGTTGGCCAGGACTCTGAGGTTACGAAGGTGAACGATGTCTGCCACGATGTCTGGCAGCTTGTCGTCTTCGGCGAGTGCTCGAATCACCGGTTCGGCGTCCCGCGCCACGATGGCGAAGTCGGCGCGCACGTTGTCAGCAGGCAGGCCTGCCACATCGATGCGTTTGCTCGACAAGTTCAGCCACCAGTCGTCGATGCTCGATTTGCCCGCCTGAAAATCCGCGTTGCGAATGGCTACCGACAGATCCGTGAGCGAAGCCCGGTCCTGATCCGGATCCAGGATCACGAAGGACGCCGCGCTGGCGTCAGCCTTCGTGCGCAGCTGATCGAACGTCAATGCCGCGCCATCGATTCTGGCGCGAAATGGCCCTTTTAGGCGATACTGCTCGTCCATGTCGAGCGTGAGGCTCGCTCGAGCATGGCCGGCCTCACTCTTGATGGGCGTCTTCTTGGACACGACGCTATCGAGATCGTCGAGGTCTTCCGACACGATCTGGGGCAGGTGAATGCGAGCGCTCTCGACCTTGGTCTCCCCGCCGATCTGCGCCGAGTCGAGCACTGCGTACTCGTGGTGACCCAGAACTTGTATCGTGAATGCATCCTTGCCGTACGTCGCCACGGACACGTACGTGGCCGCGGACGTCGAGTCCACGTACGGTTTGCCGAGCGTCGCTCCCTCGTCCCCCACACCAATGTCGAGCTTCCAATCCGTCTTGAAGCTAACGCCATTTCCCTTGAGGTCGACGTCGGCCGTTGCGTAGGTGATGGCCGTCTCGGGCGAGAGTTTCCCCTTTTGCATGCCGACATGCACGGCGAACGGACCGGCTCCACCCGTGATCGGCGGGTGGCCCGGAATGTAGGCGCTCAGGTGCGCCAGTGTCTCGAGATTGGCTTTGAGGTCGATCCTGGCCACGACGAACTCGAAGAAGCTCGTGTCCGCGTGGTCGGACGGGTCGATCAGAGGGATCCGGGCCTCGACTTGCCCTTGAAAGTCGTTGGAAATCAGCTGCTGTGCGCCGAACGTCAGTTTGCCAGGGCCCAAGTCCTGCACCGACGTGTCGATGCGCAGGATGTCGGGGCCGCGCTCGAAGCCACCCTGCAGGCGCCCATCCCCCTGGTAGCGATACTCCATGAACCAGAGCTCGCTGACTTTGACGTCGATTCCGTCGAGCCTGACGGTCCAGTTCGGGCCGCGTTCTTCGGTCTTCGTCGCTGCCTGTCTGGACAGCGTTGGGTCACCCGGCAACCCCGGGAGCGGCGGAAAGGCCTGAGCGCGGGGTGATTTCACCTGGTCGTCGTCCAGCTGGACCCGCATCTGGAAGACGACGTTCTTGGTCGCGAGGGACGAAACCTCGAAACGCTGGCGGAACAAGGGCAGAATTCGCACTTGTGCGGTGATGTTGTCGGCGGAGAGGTAGAACTGCGTCTCGCCGTTCATGAACACCCGCACCCGGCCCATGTGGATGTCGCCGGGAATGAGGCTCCACGCTGGCGCCGAGATCTCGACCCGGAGGTCTTCCGAGGCCAGCATCCTTTCGACCACACCCGTCGAAAGTGCCACAGTCACCGTAATTGGGTAGATTGAGTAGACCAGGATGGCGGCGAGCAGCCATTTGGACCACTTGCGATGACGCTCGCGGCGCGTCGCCGCTGATTCGGCCGGCTCGGGCTTCGGCGTCTCGTTCGCAGCGTCCATTGGCGCAGCGCTTGCAGGATTCGCGCCGCCCTTCGCTTCACGATTCCCTGGAGAAAAGGCCCCCCTTTTTCACTCCGCTTCCGGGGCGAACAGCGACATTCGGGCGGTGGAGCGTGGCAATTGGGCACACGGACGGAGGCGCGACGGTGGACGACATCGTCTACACGGTGGCGCTCACGGCCGTGCAGGCGGCAGCGGCCAAGCGGGCGCCTTCGCTGCGACCCGAGCTAGGGCCTGGCTCACCACTTTCGCGAGAACGTTCGAGTTGAATGGCTTTTGCAGGAACGAATAGCCCGCCGTGCCGGCCGGGCCCTCGTGCAGCATCTCGTTGCTGTAGCCACTCATGATGATCACCGGGAGCGTGGGCGAGCTCGCCCAGATCTTCTTGGCCAGCTCGAGGCCCGTCATCTCACCTGGCATTCTCATGTCGGTCAGGAGCAGATCGATCTCCGCGGCGTGCTGGGACCAGACTTGGAGGCCCGTGGCACCGTCTTGCGCGGACAGAACGCGGTAACCCAAGGAGCGGAGCGCACGCGTGCACACCGTGAGCAGGATATTCTCGTCTTCCACGAGGAGAATCGTTTGCTCGCTCTGTGCCTCGCCCGGAGGCGGGAGGGTGGCAGGAGTGGAGCGAGAAGCAGTCGTGGAGAGCGGCAGATAGAAGCGGAAGCGCGTTCCCCGACCGCTCTCGCTCTCCAGCGTGATCCATCCCTGGTGTTGCTCGATGACGCCGAAGGTCGACGAGAGACCGAGCCCGGTGCCTTTGCCGACCGCTTTGGTGGTAAAAAACGGTTCGAACACGCGCCTCGATACCTCGTGCGACATTCCACAGCCGGTATCGCTCACACTCACGCAGGCGAATCGTCCACTTCGCGCGTGCGGATTCTCGAGTGCATGCGTCCCGTCGAACTCGATGCTGCTGGTCTCCAGAGTCAGCGTGCCGGAGCCTCCCATCGCGTCGCGCGCGTTGAGGCACAGGTTGACGATGGCTTGCTCGATCTGCGCCACGTCGCCGCTGACCGGGAGATGCTGTTCCGCTTCCTTCCAAACATAGACGATCTGTTCTCCGAGAACCCGGCGAAGCATGTCGAGCAGGTGGCGGACGGCGGCGTTCAGCTCGAATTCTTTTTGCGCGAGTGTCTGGCGTCGACTGAACTGGAGCAATTGGCGCGTCAAGTCGGTCGCGCGTTTCGCTAGGCTCTGCAGGTCCAAAAGCGCCGGAGCACAGGTTGGCGGTAGAGATCGTTCACGCTCCAAGGAGTCGAGGTTCAACATCATGGCGGCCAGGATGTTGTTGAAATCGTGAGCTATGCCGCCAGCAAGCTGACCAATGGTGTCGAGCTTCTGCGATTGCCTCAGCTGTTCCTCGAGCTCGAGACGAGCGGTCACGTCCACGACGATGGCCCGGGCGAGCGTTCCAGACAGCGACACGCTGGCACTGAACTCTACGGCGCGCGGTACCTTGTCCCTGCCCAGGAGCGTCGTGACGTGGCCTTTTGGCACAGCTCCCACGAAGATGCCTTCGAGCCACGAAGCAAAGGCGCTTCGTTGTTCCCGAGCCAAGAATCCGTTCAGGGTTCTACCTATGACCCGCTCTCGCTCGGTGCCCAGGAGGCGGGCCCCTGGCAGATTGAGCTCACGGATGGTGCCGTCCCTGAAGAAGGTGAAGTAGCCCACCGGCGCGAAGTCGTAGAGCTCGGTGTAGCGCGCCAGCCCCTCTTCCACGGCAGCTCGCGAGAGGCGAAGCTCCTCGTTCTGCAATTCGAGCTCGACCTGGTGAACCTGCAGCTCGAGCAGCAGTCGCCGTTCTTCCTCGGTGGACATGGGCGCGGCGCCTGCATGCTCGTCGAGCGCCTGCTCTGTCCCTGGTCGCGGCTCGACTCCCTGCGTGCTCGACATGACTAGCCTCCATCCGCTTCGCCACGTGGGGAAAGGGCGTCGACGTGCGGCGGCGCGCGGCGCAGGACGGACTCGAGGTTCTTGGTTACGGTGATGTCCGACAGCGTGATCACCGTGCCATCGACCCGATCCTCCTTGGTGCGGTAGGGCATGATGCGCAGGGAGAACCAGCGCGCGTCGGTGGTGCGAACCTGTTTCTCGAGCGGCACCAAGGTGCCGAGTACGGCCCGAGCGTCTGCGCCGAGGTCCGGGTAATCGAGAACCGTGACCAGATCGGTGACCGGACGCCCGACGTCGGTGGGGATGAGCTTGATGATGCTCACCGCAGACGGAGTGAAGCGGCGGACACGGAGCTCCGGGTCGAGAAAGACGATGGCGAGATCGACGCTATCGAGCAGATTTTTCATGTCGTCGCCAGCGTGCGCCAGCTCGTCCAGCTTGTGCTGCGTCTCGTGATTCACGACCTGCAGCTCTTCGTTCATGGCATGGGCCTCCTCCACGGAGGTCGTCAGCTCTTCATTCGTCGCCTGCAGCTCTTCGTTCAAGGACTGCAGCTCTTCGTTGGCCGAACGCAGCTCCTCCTGAGATGCTTGCATCTCTTCACGCGCTGCTTGCAGCTGCTCCCGAGTCGTCTTGAGCTCCTCCGCCATCTCGAGAGCGCGCTCTCGATCGGCCTTGGTTCGGTCGAGGGTGGTCGCGATTCGCAAGGGTGAGAGCGGCGGCGTCTTGCGGAAGGCGACCAGAACCATGCCTTCCAGCGGACCTGCCTCCGTGATGGGCTGCACCGTGATGTCGACACGCTCGAGCGCCGAGCCGGACGGAGCGCTGATGCCCTCGAGTACGACAGGAGCCTTGTGCCGGATGGCCTTGTGAAAGGCCTCGCTGAGTGCGGTGCCGAGCCCACCGCGCGCCATGGCGAAGACGTTCCAGTTTGCCTTGCCCGCGGCTGGCTCGAGATACTCGCCGGTCTTCCCATGGACGTAGAGGATGTCACCGTTGCTCGTGACCAAGACGGCGGCCGGGGCAAAGTGAGTCAGAAGCAGTTGGTCAGCCGCTGCCTGGAGACTGGTCGGTCCGGGCGGCGTTTTGACCACACCCGCCTTGTCCCGACGTTCGCTGGTGAGGTGGATGGGGAAGCCGGCGACGTCCGGCGGCCGCACGTTCACGAGTCGTCGGTAGAGCCGCGACCGTCCGGGCAGTGGTGCGAAGAGCTCGCCGGTCGGCCCTGCGGTTTCCGATGTGCCCAGAAGCAAGAGACCTGCCGGATTGAGCGCAAAATGGAACAGCGACGTGATCTTCTGCTGCAGCTCGGCATCCAGATAGATGAGTAGGTTTCGACAGACCACCAAGTCGAGCTTGGTGAACGGGGGGTGCATCACCAGGTTCTGGTGGGCGAACACCACGGTCTCCCGGATCTCCTTGCTCACGCAGAACGTGCCGGTGCCTTGGCGGACGAAGAAGCGAGCCAGGCGTTCTTCGGAAACGTCCTTGGCTATGGTGGCTGGATACACCCCGGCGCGTGCGCGGGCGACTGCATCCATGCCGAGATCGGTCGCGAAGACCTGTAAGGAGCAGCGAGCGACAGGACCTACCTCTGCGAGGGCCTCCTTGAAGATCATCGCGATCGTGTACGCTTCCTCGCCCGTCGAGCAGCCAGCACTCCAAGCCCGGAAGCGACGGCCTCCTTCTGGGGCCGAGCGGATCCACGTGATCATCTCGTCACGCAGCTGGAGCCACACGTTCGGGTCGCGAAAAAAGGCAGTGACACCGATCAAGAGCTCCTTGAAGAGCAGGTCCGCTTCCTGCGCGTTTTCTCGCAAGTAGCGCACGTAGTCATCGAGGGAGTCGATCCGATGCAGGCCCATGCGGCGTTGCATGCGCCGATGGATGGTCGTCTGTTTGTAGAGCGAGAAATCGTGCCCCGTTTGCGCGCGGAGCAGCAGAAATACTTTCTCGATGGCGCGACGATCCTTGATGCCCAGCTCTGCACCATTTGGCACGAACGGTCGAAGGTGCTCGACGTATTCGGCGATCCGACCCGCCAGCTCTTCCGGTGGGTAGACCCCGTCGATCGAGCCGGAGTCGATGGCCGCTCGCGGCATGCTGTCGAACTTCGCCGAGGCAGGATCTTGGGCAAACGTCCCGCCGCCGTTTTCCCGAATGGCGCGGATACCTAGTGTGCCGTCTTCGCCCATCCCGGACAGGATCACACCCACCGCCCGATCGCCGCCGTCCGCGGCCAGCGCGCGGAAGAAGTAATCGATCGGCAGGCGGACCTTGGTCGCCTCCGCGGGCGGGAGCGCATGCAGGACACCGCGAAGGATGGACAGATCGGTGCCTGGTGCAATGACGTAGACGTGATTCGGCTCGACCGTCACGTCGCCGGTGACCTCGACTACCGGCATCGGCGTCGCTCGCTGCAGGATCTCGGTGAGGAGAGCCTTGTGCGTCGGCTCCAGATGCTGAACGACTACGAAGGCGAGCCCGCTGTTCGCCGGAACGTGCTTCAGGAACAGGTCGAGGGCTTCGAGCCCGCCAGCTGACGCCCCGAGCCCCACGATCGACGGCGGCTCCTCGCGACTCTGCGCATCGGGACTCGTGGCTGGGTGCTCCATATCGGCGCGCCCTCGCGCGAGCCGACTAAGGTCCAGCTCCGCTCACCATGCGCCTAATACCGGTCGCGAGTGGGACTATCGCGACGCCCCAGGCTCAAGTCGCTAGATTTGCTACTCAAAGAGACGTCGCTTTTCCGGTCGAGTTTCGCCTGGCCGGGCCGGCGCGGCGTGCTCGGCCCTGGCGAAGAGTGCGTACGAGGACCCGGGAGACAGCGGCAAGCTGAACCGCGGCCCCTTGGTGGAGTGACGCGCGCCTCCGGCTCTACAGCTGCTTTCGGATCTTGCGCTCGAAGGTCTTCGTGCAGGAGCCGTGAGAGGCTTCGTATTCGATGATCTCGCGCACGAGGCGCGTCTTCGTGTCGTCCGCCAGTCCGGAGTTCTTGACCGAGGTGGCCAGCGCTGCGCCCGTTGCGGTGCTGGGCCAGGTCTGCTTTTCCTCTTTCACCGCACGGTTGGTCGGCTGGTGATGTGACGCCTTGGTCTTGGTCACGTCGTGCCAGAGCGGCTCGTTGGACCGGCGGCCGGTGCCATGGCAGCCGGGGCACGTTTTCGAGCTTCCGCCGAAGGAATTGGTGATGCGGCCGTCACCCCCACACACCCTGCACGACTCGGATTCCATCTTACCTCTTAGCCAAGAAGCGGGGCCCAGGGAAGGCTACTCGCCGGCCGCCAGCGCTACCTCTTCGTACACTTCCCACGGCACTTCGATGGGCGTGCCATGTCGCACGCCGGGGAAGAAGACGGAGGCGGAAATGTCCTGCCAAGCGCCCGGAGTGTCGAGGTCGGTTTCGGTCGTGGCGTGCAGCGCGCCGTAGGCGCCTTCTCCGTATTTGTCGAAGTAGAGGAACAGCTCCCCGTCCCGCTCGAGCAGCGACGGACCTTCGGCCGCGTAGTTGCCGGTGAGGGCAGCGGAGGGGTCGACATTCCAAGCCTCGGCACCCGAAAGTGAGCTCGAACGCAGCGCGCGTAGGTTCTTCTGTCCGTCGGCCTCGTCCTTGAGCACCATGAGGAAGCCATCGCCATCGGCGCGGATGGTGGCGTCGATGAAGTTGCGGCCGTTCCGGCCGTAGAGGACCTCCGGGTCCGTGAACGTCTCGAAGTCGCTGGTCAGGACGTAGTAGATGCTGTGCGGATCCGAGGCGCTCGGGTCCTGGTCGAGCGGTGACGACCAGTAGACCATGTACTGGCTCGTGCTCGAGTCATAGAAGGTCTCGGGCGCCCACACGTGCTCGACGTCCAGATCGATAGCGACATAGTCCTGCTCACTCCACGTCACGAGATCGGATGAGGTTGCATGACCGAAGCCGCGATCTTGCACGCAGTTGGACTCGGCCCACGGCACGCAGGTCGTCGTCCACACCAGGTGATAGACGCCGTCCGGATCGCGCATCACATGGGGATCGCTGAAGGAGCCTCCGCCGACCTCGGGCGCCATGAACACCTTGCCGCCGCCGATGGCGCCGAAGTGGTAGCCGTCGTGGCTGTGCGCGAGTCGCAAACCATCCCCGCGTCCTTGGCTCACCTCGACGAAGTAGGCGAAAAGGTAGTTCTGCGCGTCGGGGCGGCCCGTTCGATAGAGCAGGAACACCTCGTCGGGCGTGAGCACCCGCGAGATGAGCCCCAAGTCGTCGACG
>Ga0164309_10001165_pt1 | contig 13068 bp, 15 predicted proteins | sample Whisoiple_247_MG_FD_109984 | JGI IMG/M metagenome (GOLD analysis project Ga0164309, IMG submission 109984) | Soil microbial communities amended with fresh organic matter from upstate New York, USA - Whitman soil sample_247_MG | ecosystem: Environmental > Terrestrial > Soil > Unclassified >... | reverse complement strand
TCAAGAGCGCGATCGCAGTCGGCATCGTGCTGATCCTGGTGGGCGCCGGGATCCTGTGGGGCAAGTCGGCGGTGACGGCCATCACCGGGCTGTTCAAGCCACAGTCTTCGGTGGTCGAAGCGCCAAAGGACGCCTCGCCGCTTTCAAAACCGAAGATACCTGATCGCGTCGGCCAGCCCTCGTCGACCGAGCAGGTCGCGCCGGTGGCGCAGCGCGTCGTGCTGTATGACGAGGACCCCTCCGATCCAAAGGGCAAGCAATATGTCGGCTCGGTGATCTGGCGTACCGAACAGATCAAGGCCAGCGCCGGCCAGAAGGCCGATATCGCGGTGCGCGCCGACGTCGATATTCCCGACCGCAAGTTCAAGATGACGATGTCGTTCCGCCGCAACACCGATACATCGCTGCCCGCAAGCCATACCGCGGAGCTGACGTTCATCCTGCCGCCGGATTTCTCTGGCGGCGGCGTCGGCAACGTGCCGGGGATTCTGATGAAATCCAACGAGCAGGCACGCGGCACGCCGCTGGCGGGCCTCGCGGTCAAGGTCACCGACGGCTTCTTCCTGGTTGGTCTGTCGAACGTCGATGCCGACCGCCAGCGCAACCTGCAGCTCCTGAAGGAGCGCTCCTGGTTCGACGTCCCGGTGGTCTATGTCAACCAGCGCCGCGCCATCATCGCGATAGAAAAGGGCGCGCCCGGAGAGCGGGCGTTCAACGACGCCTTCGCGGCGTGGGGCGAGTAGGGAGGCGCGCGATCAGCTTCGGTTGATGCCAAGCAACGCGCGAGTGGGAGCATGAAGCGGTACCTGATTTTTGCAGCTCTTGGGCCGCTGATCGGCGGGTTTTTGCTGCTGTTCGTGACCACCTACATGTCCGGATACTGGACCGAAACCAATTTGGCGGAGGTCAAAAAGCTGTTCGTGGTTTTCGCCAAGACGCTTCAGTACAGCTATCTGTTCGGCATCGTTCCTTCGCTCATGCTGGGTGCGGTCGATGATATTCTCTGGCACGTCAAGAGAATCGGCCCGGTTGTGCGCATGCTGATCGTCGGAGCGCTCGCATTTTTAGCCGCTGAACTGCTCTACGGCTCCCGGGGACCGGACAGCGGCCTGGTTCAGTTCATCCTGTATGGCCTGGTGGGCTTTGTTCCCGCGACGATCTCGTCCTGGCTGGCACATGAGGCGATCGACGACAAGCCGGCCCCAGCATAATAAGCACGTGGCTACGCGCGACCGCGTGACGCAACTTGCGGCGGCCTCGGACGTTACCATCTGATGGCGATGTCGAATGACGATATCTTATCCCCCAGCGCTGCGCGTGCCGGGAAAACCTCCCGCGCAACGTTTCGTGGGCCGGAGGCGCGCGGCCCGATCATCGATCAGGAGGGACGCGAAATCCCCGCGGAATCGTTAGGTCCGCAGTTCCAGGGCTTTCGGTTCGATTTCGGCAATGCAAATGCCAATCTGTTCGGCAATCTCAGCCGCGAGCACCGGCTGGCGCGGCTCGATGCGCTGGCCAAGCTGCTGGACGTCGCCTTCATCCTGCCAGGCACCAACATCCGCTACGGCATCGACGGCCTGATCGGATTGATTCCGGTGGTCGGTGATATCATCACGACCGCGATTTCGCTGTGGCTGGTGCGCGAGGCGCGCGCGCTCGGCGCGCCGTGGCATGTCACGGCGCGCATGCTCGGCAATGTCGCGCTTGATGGCGTCGTCGGCATGGTGCCGCTGGCAGGTGACGCATTCGACGTGATGTTCCGCGCCAATATCCGCAACATGCGGCTATTGCGGCGCTGGATGGACAAGCAGCCGCGCTAGAAATTACAGCGATCGATGATCGTTGCTAGCTTACGCCGCGTCGGCGTCGGCCTTGTCGCCGGCGGGCGCGGGTTCAGGCGCGCGTGGGCGGCGCGGCAGTGGAAAATCCTGGCTCTCATACAGCGTGCGGATGCCGCTCTGATCGAAGCGGGCTTCGTCTACCTGCAGATAGGCGCCATTCAGCGAATCCGCCGGCAGTTCCTCGATCGCGAAGCGGACCGCTTCGGCCGCGGTGCCAAATCGCCGATACGCAAAGCCCGCCCGCTTCTTCTTGCGGATCGCGGCGGGAAACAGTTCGGCGGCAGTGTTGAAGCTGAAGGAAGCCATGGTCAGGGACCTCTGATCTTTTAGTGAGAACTTTTTTTAGTGAGAACGCGAAGAAAATCGCGAACAAGTCGCACGGGCCCGCCCAAGGGCGGCACCGCTGCACGTCATTTCAGGACAGCCCCTAATATAAGCTTGTTTGACAGAAATGCGACTCCTGACCGGCCTGATAATGAATCCGGGAATGCCGGGCCGTGGTCCATATAAAACCGTGTAATTTCAGTATCTTGCAGGACTCAGAGCTTGCCAAGCAGCACTAGAACGAGCAGCACGACCAGAATGACGCCGACAAGCCCCATTCCGGAGTGGCCGTAGCCGTAGCCGTAGCCGCCGAACCGGCCGCTGAAGCCACCCAGCAGGAAAATGATCAGGATGATGATGAGTATCGTTCCGAGCGACATGGCATTCTCCCCAAGCAGGCGAAGCGAAACATCCAACCTGCCTCGCCGCCTGAAGAAAAGCACAGTCGGGCCTTTGGTTCCATCAAAGGAACCCGTTTCGGCCTATCTCGGCTCCAGCTTCAGCGCTGCTGAATTGATGCAGTAGCGCAGTCCGGTCGGGCCGGGCCCGTCCTCGAACACGTGGCCGAGATGGCCGTTGCATTTCGAACAAAGCACCTCGGTCCGGATCATGCCGTGGCTGACGTCGCGCTCCTCGTCGACGTGGCTCTCCACCGCCGGCTGGGTAAAGCTCGGCCAGCCGCAGCCGGAATCGAACTTGGCGTCGGATTCGAACAGCGTCTGCCCGCAGCCGGCGCAGATGTAGGTGCCGGGGCGCTGCTCATGCTCATATTCGCCGGAGAACGGCCGCTCGGTCGCCTTCTCGCGCAGCACCGCATACTGCATCGGCGTCAGTTCCTTGCGCCACTCCGCCTCGCTCTTCTCGATCTTGCCGGGCATGGTTCTGGTGTCGGGCATGGAGCCTCCTTACTGAATGTTTTCAAACGAAGGTCTTCCCCGGCTTTGATCCGGGGCAGAGGCACCGGGTCGCGCGAAGAAAAGGCGCCAACTAACAACGACCAACTAGCAAACAACGCCTTAGTTAGTGACCTTCGCGCTGCTTACCAGCGTCGGCTTCTCGATGTAGTTGTCCGCGAAAAGCTTCTTCAGGTTCTCGACCTTCGGAATGTCGTTGTAGGCAATATAGGGCTGGTTCGGGTGCAGCGTCAGGTAATCCTGATGATAGGCCTCCGCCGGATAGAACCCTTCCAGCGGCCCGACCTTGGTCACGATCGGCTTCCTGAAGACCTTGGCGGCGTTGAGCTGGGCGATATAGGCCTCCGCAACCTTCTTCTGCTCGTCGCTGGTGGTGAAGATCGCCGAGCGATATTGCGTGCCGCTGTCCGGCCCCTGGCGGTTCAACTGGGTCGGATCGTGCGCGACTGAAAAGAAGATCTGCAGGATCTTGCCGTAGCTGATCTTCCTCGGGTCGTACTTGATCTCAACGGATTCGGCGTGGCCTGTGGCGCCGGTGGAGACCATGGTGTAGTCGGCCGTCGCCTTGCTGCCGCCGGCATAGCCGGACACGGCGTTGACGACGCCGGCGGTATGCTGGAACACACCCTGCACGCCCCAGAAACAGCCGCCCGCGACGACGGCGGTCTGGATGCCGTCGGAAGCTTGAACGTCCGCCGCGGGAGCGGGGATGATCACGGCGTCCTCGGCGGCGCGTAACGGTGCGACCTGGAATGCGGTGATCGCGAGGGCGCCGATGGCGGCGCAGAGCGAGAGGCGGCTGAAGTGGCTGCGGGACATGGGGCTTCCTCTTGAACGCTTGGCGGATTGAAAAGCAGTTTAGGCGCGGGGCCTGGCTTCGCAAACGGCGCCTGCCCGCCAGACACCCCAAGATACGCGGCGGGGCAGGCATTGTTACCGCGGAATGGACACGAGTTCGTGAACAATAATCGCTTGTATTCAAGGCGTTAGCGGCGGGGGGAACCGGGCGTTGCGCCGCGGCGTTGGGCCGACGAATTGTTGAATGATTGCAAACCGGGAATTTGGCGATGGCGCCGGTCGACGTCCGCAAGGGAATGCCTTCCGTCGAACTGTCGCGCGAGGAATTCGAGAAACGCTATCGCAGCCGCTTCGCCGACCCCGCGTTCGAACCGTTATCGCGTGAACTCGACGCCATTACGGCGGCAGCCTGGGATGCCTACTCCAATTCCCGGAAAGCGCCGCTGACGCGCAAAGCGGGGCCAGGCTTTGCCGATCCGGACTACGATCTTTCCGTGGACTGGCTCGCGGCGCGCGAGGCCATTCTGGCCGCGCAGCGTCGTCACGACGACGCCGGCGAGACGCCGCGGATTTTGCTGATCAACGGCTCTTCGCGCAGCGATCAGACCTGTCCCGGCGAAATGTCAAAGACCTGGCGGCTGGTGAAAATCGCCGAGCCGGTATTTCGGGAAATGGGATTTGCCGTCGACATTCTCGATCTCTCCAGGGTCACTTCCGAATTCGGCAAGCAGATTCATCCCTGCAAATCCTGCGTCTCGACCTCGATGGCGCTGTGTCACTGGCCGTGCAGTTGCTATCCGAATTATGCGCTGGGCTAGACCGACGACTGGATGAACGAAATCTATCCGCTGTGGGTTGCCGCGCACGGCATCATGATCGTGACGCCGGTGAACTGGTATCACGCGCCGACCGGGCTGAAGTCGATGATCGACCGCCTGGTTTGCGCCGATGGCGGCAATCCCGATCCATCCTCGACCCACGGCAAGAAGCCGGAGGAGGCCAAGGCGCTGGAGTTGAAGGGCTGGCCTTATCCGCGCCATCTCGACGGCCGGCATTTTGCGGTGGTGGTCCACGGCGACGCCGTGGGTGCAGAGACGTTGCGGCGTTCGCTGTCGGATTGGCTCACCGATATGTCGCTGGTCCAGGCCAGCCGCACCGCCGAGGTGGACGGTTATATCGGCTACATGGAGCCTTACGCGACGTCGCATCAAGCGCTCGACAAGGACCAGGCTTTCCAGCAACAGACGCGCAACGCGGCGCGCGCGCTCGGCAATGCCGTCAATTTGAGCCGCGCCGGAAAATATCAGCGGCCGGACCAGAATATCGAGGATCCCAATCCGAAGTGAGGGTGTACGCCGCCGTGGCCGGGCTTGATGTTCAGATCGAGAACGTTTCTCTTGCGACAGCAAAGTAGCGCCTGATACGGCAGTCCATGCGCGGAGACTTGTTGCCATGAGCGAACATCCTTCCCCGCAGGCAGCGCATTGGCCGGAGGGCGCTATTTTCACCCTCGGTCATTCGACGTTGCCCATTGAGCGCTTCATCGCCTTGCTGCGAGCCTACGGCATCGAACGTCTCGTAGACATCCGCACGGTGCCCCGTTCGCGTCACAACCCGCAATTCAACGACACCGCGCTGGCCGGCACGCTGAGGACGGAGCATATCGAATATGTGCCCATGCAATCACTGGGCGGTTTGCGGCACGCCCGCAAAGATTCCACGAACACCGGATGGCGCAACGCAAGCTTTCGCGGCTACGCCGACTATATGCAAACAGAGGCATTTCAGAACGCGCTGCAAACGCTCATTCAGATGAGTCGTCAGAAACGCGTTGCCATCATGTGTGCCGAAGCGGTGCCATGGAGGTGCCACCGTTCTCTGGTTGCCGACGCGCTCGGTGCGCGCGCCGTGCCGGTGATAGAGATCTTGTCAGAGAGCAGCTATCGCACGCACAAGCTTACGCCGTTCGCGCAGGTGGAAGGAATGCAAGTTACCTATCCGCCCGAGCAGGCGAAATTATTGTAACTCGGCAAGCTGCTCTACGCTCGCAGGTCCGCCCTGGCGATCGGCTGCCGAAGCCGCCTGGCGGGAGCTTCAGAGTCCCTTGTAGTCGACGTCGTGCGCGTGAACCCTGATAATCCTGCCGCTGACACGTCCGGCCTATGAATTCCAGGCCACGTGATCGCCGACTTTGAAACGTTTCTTCATGTCCGTCTCTTGAGGCACCGCGTCACACCACCACGCTCAGACGTTTCGCCGCGCGTGTGATGCCGGTGTAGAGCCATCGCGCGCGGCTGTCCTGGAACGCAAAGCTTTCGTCGAACAGCACCACGTCGTCCCATTGCGAGCCCTGCGACTTGTGTACCGTCAGCACGTAGCCGTAGTCGAATTCGTCATAAGGCTTGCGCTGCTCCCACGGGATGGTCTCGATCGCGCCGCCAAAACAGTCGCCCCGGACCGAGACCTTGGTCACCTTCGATCCGAAATCTTCATCCGGCGACAGCCGCATGGTGACGATTTTCGATTTCGACTGCGCGCGCGACTTCACCCGCCATAGCCCGCCATTGAACAGGCCCTTCTTGCGGTTGTTGCGCAGGCAGACCAGCTTGTCGCCGGCCACCGGCAAGGGATCCTCGATGTGCCGCTTTTGCCGCATCCGCATGTTGTAGGAGCGCCGCGTATTGTTGCGTCCGACCAGAACCTGATCGGCGCGCATTACCCGGTCGGGATCGAGCTCGGCGCGCGAGACGACTTCGCTTTCACCGTAGCGGCCGATCTCGAGTTCGCGGCCTTCGCGAATATCCATCGACATCCGCACGATTGGATCGTTCTGCGCCTGGCGATGCACCTCGGTCAGCATCGCGTTGGGTTCGTGGCCCGTAAAGTAGCCGCCGCCCTGGATCGGCGGCAGCTGCGCGGGATCGCCGAGCACCAATAGCGGGCATTCGAACGACATCAGGTCGCGGCCAAGCTCGGCGTCCACCATCGAGCATTCGTCGATCACGATCAGTTTTGCCTTCGATGCCGGCGCGTCGTCCCACAGCTCGAAGCTCGGCTGCTCGACGCCGGATTCGCGCGCACGATAGATCAGCGAGTGGATGGTCGAGGCGTTGTCGCAGCCCTTGTTGCGCATCACCAGCGCGGCCTTGCCGGTGAAGGCCGCAAATTTCACCTCGCCGTCGACGCCATCGGCGATGTGCCGCGCCAGTGTGGTCTTGCCGGTTCCGGCATAGCCGAACAGGCGGAAGATCGGCGGCGTGCCGTTCTTGCCGGGTTTTGCCTTGAGCCAGCCGGCAACGGCCTTCAGCGCGGAATCCTGGTGCGGCGTAAAGGTGGGCATGAAATCTCAATGGGAAGGTCGTGCACGGAGCGACGACTCAAACGGCCCGCAAACCTAACCATTCGTGCGCCCAGCACAAGGCTTCTCCCGTCCGGCGGAATAGGTCGGAGGCTGGACTCATCCTCGCCTGCGAATACACTGGACCCAACAACAAGCCGGCGGCGGGAGCGAGACGTCATGAAATTCGGCATTTTTTATGAGCTGCAATTGCCGCGCCCGTGGCAAGCCGGCAACGAATTGAAGCTTTACCAGGACGCGCTGACGCAACTGGAAACCGCCGACCGGCTCGGCTACGACTATGCCTGGGTGGTGGAACATCATTTCCTGGAGGAATATTCGCATTCGCCGTCGCCGGAATCCTTTCTCGCCGCCGCCAGCCAGCGCACCAAAGACATCCGGCTCGGCCACGGTATTTTCCAGCTCACCACCAACCATCCCGCCCGTGTCGCCGAACGCGTCGCGGTGCTCGATCTCCTCAGCCAGGGGCGCGTTGAATTCGGCATGGGGGAGAGCGCCTCGATCACCGAGCTGACGCCGTTCGGCCGCGACATGGAGACCAAGAAGGAAGTGTTCGAGGAAGCGGTTCGCGCGATCTTTCCGATGTTCAGGGAGGGCGGCAGCGAGCATCACGGCAAGTATTTCGATATTCCCCTGCGCAACGTGGTGCCCAAGCCCGTGCAGAAGCCGCATCCGCCGTTGTGGATGGCGTGCTCGCAGCTTCCGACCATCGAGCGCGCCGGCCGCAACGGTTTTGGCGCGCTCGGCTTCCAGTTCGTCAGCGCCGACGCCGCGCATGCCTGGGTGCATGCCTATTACAACGCCATCACCAAGCGGTTAAAGAAGCTCGCCGATTACGAGATCAACCCGAACATGGCGCTGGTGTCGTTCTTCATGTGCGCGAAAACCGACGAGGAGGCGCGGGCGCGGGCCGACGGCGCGACGTTCTTCCAGTTCGCGCTGCGCTTTTACGGCGCCTCGCAGAACCGGCAGCGTCCGGCGCCCGGCACCGTCAATATGTGGGACGAATACAACAAGTGGAAACGCGAAAATCCCGAAGCCCAGGAGGCGGCGCTGCGCGGCGGCCTGATCGGATCGCCCGAAACCATCGCCAAGAAACTGCGCCGGTTCCGCACCTCCCATATCGACCAGGTGATCCTGCTCAATCAGGCCGGCAAGAACAGCCACGAGCATATCTGCGAGTCGCTCGAACTGTTCGCCAGCGAAGTGATGCCTGAGTTCAAGACCGATCCGGAGCACGAGGCGTGGAAGGCCGGCGTGATGAGCGGCGCGATCAAGCTCGAGGAGATCGATACCGAAGCCTTCACCGACCGCTACGGCAAGCTGGCGGTCAACGTCACGCCAAAGCCGACCATTGCGGCGGCGGGGTAGAGCCTGCGATCGAGTTTATCCCAGGCATTTTACGACGGCACCACGTCGCTCGTGCCTTGTTCCGCCGGCCGCGAACCCCCACTCAAGGGGAGCGGTTGCTCGCCAAGCATCGCCTTGACGACGACGTCGCGAGCCTTTCCCGCATCAAGCGCGTGCTGAGTGATCAGGTCGCTGCATTCGGAGATAATCTGATCGGCATCCTGCATGATCTTGAGCTGCTTGTAACGATCTTGCCGGTGCAGCCCCATGCTCTCGCCGACCATTTCCAGGATGTTGATGATCCGGAAGGGCCAGTCGCGTTCGTGCGCGCAGAGCTCGCGATGATCGGAATGATAGACCGCAACCAGAGCATCGACGCCCTCGTCGCGTGCTGCCTGGAGCTCGTTGAGCTGCAACTCGCGCTTGAATGCGGGAAGCACGCCGACACTGGCGCTCTGCAGGCCGACTGCTGGTTGCTTCAGGTCGACGAGTTCAACGCCAGGAATTGCCCCCAGGATTTCAACGGCGGCTTCCATGACGCCGGATACGCCGGGATGGCGGTGCAGTGCGACGCGCATTTCGACCCGTCGCCGCAAGTGCGCCTTCAGTTGAGCGAGCCGGCCGTTGAGGAACCGAATGAATGGCGTCATCTCGAATGGCCGCGAGCCATTCTGTTGCTCGATCGTCGGCAGGGTCAATTCCGTAAACTGGACATAGCAGCTTGGACACCAGGAGATTACCTGGCCGGACTTGGAGCGCGACAGCTTTTCCATCGTGCTCGAGCCCATGCGCCCGGACATTTCGATGTCGCCAGGGCGTAGCTGCACGATGCCGCAACAATGGCTCGGTCCGCCCATTACCTGGTAACTGACGCCGAGCACATCCATGATATCGAGGGCGAGCAACGCGATGTGCGGCATCTTGAGCACATTGCAGCCAGTGTAAAATACGAAGTCCGGAGCGTCTGTGGGCGTCGACACCGACGCCGATTTCTGACCTAGCCGTTCCAGCACCTCGCCATCGAGCTGCAAACGCGAGAGCACCGTCACGTCGCGGCTGAGATCGCGGTATCTCTCCACTCCCTGTCGGCGCCGGGCAGGCAACTCGTGATCGGCCTTCGCAATGCCGAGGCGCGCCATGGCCAGCAGGAAGCGCGGATTGACACCATAATCGCACGCCTTGATACATTCTCCACTGAGCATGCAGGACGCGGCCCATTTGCGCGACGCCTCCGGACCATCTCCGGTGCGTACAAGGTCGAGCACGCCGCTGATGATGTGGTCGGACCTCGTGTCCGAGATGCCGGCGGGTTTCACGCTCGGACAAACCTCAACGCACTTGCCGCATCGCGTGCATGCGTCGAGCATGTCTCCGACGCGTTTGCCCAGAGCCGTCTCGAAAGAGATGTCGCTCATCGGCTGCTATCATCCTTCCAGCCAATGCGGATGAAATTAACCACGCACCGGCCGACATTGACCGCCAGAGCCTAGCCCACATGCGGTTAGGCGTAAATGGAAAGCCACAACCGCGATCACGCGGCCGTGCGCGGCACTTGATAAGCGCCGAGAATCGTTCGCGTGCCAGGCACGCCCCCAAAGGCAACGCTGTCAGGAACATCTCAAGCGTGTCTGAAGAATAAATCGTCCTTTTCTCAAAGTTTTAATGGACCGCAACAGGCATACAGGGAAGCGGGGGGAGCGCCAGCCCTTTCGAAGGAAATAACCATGACGATGCTCAACAATACCTCGCCCTACGTGGTGACCGGTCCGGGAGTCCGAAGAGGAGCCGCCGTTTTATTGGCGCGCCTCGGCAACCTCATCAACCGCTGGGTTGCCGCCGTGATCGCGCATCGCGAGCGTCAGGCGGCGCTTGTCGCCCTGCGCCATCTCAGCGACCGGGACCTCCAAGACATCGGCCTCTGCCGCAATGAGATCGGCGACGCTCTGGCGGAGAGGGCCGAGGAGCGAGCGCGAATGCAAGATTTCCGGCGATCCTGACGGAACGCGACCTCTCGCGAACCAACCAAGGTTGGCTCGCGCTTGATTTTCGGTTTCGCGGTTCAACGCGAGCTGCGACTGCGCAGAAAGGTTAGGACGACATGATCGAGGATAAACGCGGACGCATCGACTATGACGAAAGCGGAGTAGGGCCGACGATCGTGCTGGTGCCGGGATCCTGTAGCACCGGCGTAGCCTGGCGGCCCATCGTCTCGCAGTGGAAGGACAGCTTCCGCTGTGTGACGACGAGCCTGCTCGGATACGGCGGGACCGCCGAACGCCGCACGGATCTCGATGTCGACATTTCTCATGAGGCTGCGATCCTTGAAGCCGTCATTCGCCGTGCGGCCTGTCCGGTGCATCTGGTCGGCCATTCGTTTGGCGGTTTGACCACGCTCGCCGTGGCGCTCAGGAACAAGGTGCCGCTGCTGAGCCTCTCGATCCTCGAGGCGCCCGCGCCAAAAATCCTGCGGCACATGGGAGAGGACGGGCACTACCGCGCATTTCGCGAAATGTCCGACTCCTATTTCGGGGCTTTTGATGCCGGCGAAGAGACTGCGATCGAACAGATGATTGATTTCTACGGCGGAGCGGGCACCTTTGCCGGCTGGCCGCAGCGCGTTCGCGATTACGCCATTGCAACCACGCCGGTCAACATTCTGGATTGGAGAACGGCATATGATTTCCTGCCGACGTCCGCTGCCCTTGCGGCAATCGACATCCCCACTCTCGTCCTGTGGGGTGGCAACAGTCACCCTGCGATCCAGCGCGCCAACGAACTTTTGGCGCGGTTGACGACTGCAAAGATCGCCATGATCAGCCAAGCGGCTCATTTCATGATTTCGACCCATCCCCAGGAGACCGCCCACGTGCTTGCGCAACACGTAACGGCGGACAATTGGAGAAGGCCGGCCATGGCTCGCGGTGCGGCGGTGCAGTTGCAGTAGTTCGTTTCAAGAATCTATTTCAGCCTTCGGGATTGGCCGGCCGACGCTTGAGCAGAACACGGCATTTCGCGTCCTTCCGTCAGCCTTGCAGAGCCGCGAGCAACTCGTCAGGCCGCTCGGCCATCATCATGTGGCCGGCCCCGCGCAGCACCACCGTGCGTGAGCTTGGCAAGGCGGCGGCAAGGGCCTTGCCGGCTCTCGCGGGTGTCATCATGTCGCGTTCGCCGAGAACGAGGGTGACCGGCACGGTAATTTGGGCGGCCGCAGCGAGCGCCCCCTGATAGGCGTTGCAGGCGGAGAGATCGTTGAACAACACGCCGGGCCGGCACCGTTCGAGCACGCGCTGCGCGCCGCTGTGCATCCACAGACCGGGCGCGAGGCTGCCGCCGAGCTCAGCCTGAAATCCAAGTCCCCAGATCGAGACCATGTCGATGGCCGACCGGTCGTTGGCTTCGGCGGCCTTGAGCAGATCGGGCCCGACCGTCATGGCCGCGGCCGTCCCGATCAGGCCGAGCGCGGAGACTTTTGCCGGGTGGCGAGCCGCGGTCTCGAGTGCAATCAGCGATCCCATGGAATGACCGACAAGCTTTGCCTTTGCGGCACCGGCGGCGTCGAGCAGCGCGGCGGTCCAGTCGGCCATCTCGGCGATCGTAGGCAGGGGCGCGCCGGACGAGCGGCCATGGCCCGGCAGATCCGGCACCAGCACGCCAAAACCGTGATGGGCGAACCACCGGCTTTGCAACGCCCAGGTGGAATGGTCGAAGCCGGCGCCGTGCAGCAGCACGACGGCCGGTTGCGACCTGTCGAACTCCCGCCCGCCGGTGGCGACGAAGGTATCCTTGCCGTTTATGGTCAGCTGCATGGCTCAAGCCTTCTGCGAAACACGGAGCGCCTGGCCGAGATCGTCGACGATGTCGGCGGCGGCCTCGATGCCGATCGACAGCCGCACCAGCTCTTCGCCGATACCGGCGGCCTTGAGCTGCTCTGCGTCCATCTGCTGATGGGTGGTGCTGGCGGGATGAATGACGAGCGTCTTGGCGTCGCCGACATTGGCCAGATGGCTGATCATCCGCAAGCTTTCGATGAATTTCTTGCCGGCGGCCCGGCCGCCCTTGATTCCAAAGCTGATGATCGAGCCCGCGCCCCGCGGCAGCAATTGTTTTGCCAGCCGATAGTCGGGGTGATTCTCGAGCGCGGGATGCAGCACCCAGTCGACGGCCTTGTTGGCGCCGAGGAATTCGAGCACCGCGTGAGTGTTTGCCATATGGCGATCCATGCGAACGCCGAGCGTCTCGACGCCCTGCAGCAGTTGAAAGGCGTTGGTCGGCGAGAGGCAGGCACCGAAGTCGCGCAGGCCCTCGGTGCGCGCCCGCATGATGAAGGCGGCGGGGCCGAATTGCTCGTCGAAGACAATGCCGTGATATCCGGCATAGGGTTCGGTCAGCACCGGAAATTTGCCGGAGGCGCGCCAGTCGAACCGGCCGCCATCGACAATTACGCCGCCGATGGCGATGCCGTGGCCGCCGATCCACTTGGTCG
>Ga0164309_10001164_pt1 | contig 13090 bp, 10 predicted proteins | sample Whisoiple_247_MG_FD_109984 | JGI IMG/M metagenome (GOLD analysis project Ga0164309, IMG submission 109984) | Soil microbial communities amended with fresh organic matter from upstate New York, USA - Whitman soil sample_247_MG | ecosystem: Environmental > Terrestrial > Soil > Unclassified >... | reverse complement strand
CGCGACGTCCTGGCCCTGGACGATCTGGTCGAGGCCCTTGCCGATCCGGGCGCCACCGCCGGGCAGCAGCACGCGGACGTTGTCCTGCGACCGGGTCTTGGGCAGCTGCTCGATCGCCGTCTTGGCGTTGGGGTTCTTCTCGAGGAACGCCTTCTCCTCCGGAAGGTCCACGGCCGACTTGCGCACGGGCATGTAGCCGGTGGCCTGCGTGAAGGTGACGGTGTTCTGGGCGTTGGTGAGGAACTCGATGAACTTCAGCGCGTTCTTCTTGCGGTCGTCCGAGATGTTGGCCGGGATGCCGACGCCCGCGCCACCCGTCGGGCAGTTGCCGTCGGTCGGCAGGAACGCCGTGCCCACCGGGAACTTCGCGTCCTTGGCCACGCCGCCGAGCGACCCGGTCGACATCATGCTGCAGCCGACGATGCCGGCCGTGAAGTCCGGCGCGGGGTCCTTGGACAGCTTGAGGTAGCCGTCCTTGGCGAGGTTCTGCAGGTAGGTGCCGGCCTTGACCGTGTTGGGGTCCGAGAACGTCGGCGTCCACTCCTTGGAGTAGGCACCGCCGTAGCCCCACACGATGTTCTGGAAGACCCAGTCGAGGTAGTTCGAGCCGTCGGGCAGCTCCATGACGATCTTGTCGGAGCCGGCGGCGGCCTTGAGCTTCGGTGCCCACGTGAGGAACTCGTCCCAGTCCTTCGGGCCACGGTCCTCGAGACCGGCGGCCTTCCAGAGGTCCTTGTTGTAGTAGAAGAGCGGTGTCGACCGGGAGAACGGCAGCGCGTAGTGCTTGTCGTCGAGGTTGTAGTCGTTGTAGAGCGCATCGACGTAGTCGGACGTGTCCATCTTGGCCGTCGACAGCAGCTCGTCGAGCGGGCTCAGCTGCTTGTTGAGCGCGAAGTTGAACCACGTGACGTCCGAGACGACGACGACGTCGGGCAGCGAGCCGCCGGCGAGCGAGGCGTTGAACTTCTGCGCGACCTCCTCGTAGTTCTTGCCGGCGTCGACGAGCTTGACCTTGAGGCCCGAGTTGGCCGCCTCGAAGGCCTTGATGATCTCCTGCTCGACCGGCTTGCTGTTCCCGGGGTGGTTGCTCCAGAACTCGATGGTGTTGCTCGAGCCGCCACCGCCGCCCGTCGTCGGGGACGTGCCGGTGCCCGCGCAGGCCGCGAGACCGGCGACGCCGGCCGCGCCGGCGAGGCCGAGGAAGCCTCGACGTGAGAACTCGTTCATGGATGGTGCCTTTCCCTGTGGTGGTGGGTGGGGTCGTGGGAATGGATCGGTATGCGACAGAGCCGGGTTCAGCTCTTCACGGCCCCCGCCGTGAGGCCCTTGATCATCTGTCGTTGGAGGAAGAGGAAGAGGACGAGGATCGGCAGCATGGCCAGGACGGTGCCCGCCATGACCGGCCCCCAGTTCGTGACGCCGTCATTGTTCTGGAGGAACGTCAGGCCGACCGGCAACGGCGCCGTCGTCTCGTCGTCGGACATGAGGAACGGCCAGAGGTACTCGTTCCACTCGTTGACCACGGTGATGAGCGCGAAGGCCACGAGGGTCGGCCACGACATCGGCATGACGACGCGCCACAGCAGCTTCATCGGTCCGGCCCCGTCGAGGCGCGCGGCCTCGATGATCTCGCCGGGCAGGCTGAGGAACTGGTTGCGCATGAGGAAGGTGCCGAAGGCGACGCCCGCGAGCGGGATGATGATGCCCTGGAAGGTGTTGCGCCAGCCGAGCTGCGCGACGAGCGCGTAGTTGCTGATGACGGTGATCTGGTTGGGCACCATGAGTGCTGCGATGACGACGAGGAAGACGACCGAGCGTCCCGGGAAGCGCAGCAGCGACAGGGCGTACGCGCTGATGACGCCGAGCACGATCTTGGCGACCGAGGTCGCCGACGTGATGATGACCGAGTTGCGGACGTAGTCGAAGAACGGGATGCGGGTCGTCAGCTCACTGTAGTTCTGGCCCGTCGCCGGGTCCGGCCACCACTGGGCCGGCCGGACGTAGATGTCACCGCGCTCCTTGAACGAGGTGAGCAGGATCCAGAAGAGCGGGACGGCGATGACGAGGACGACGAGGACCATGCCGGCGTAACCCGCTGCGGTCCACATCGGTCCGCGGTGGTGCGCCGAGGCCTCGACCTGGTGCGACGTCCGTCGCCGCCGTCGCTGCCCGCCGGTCGTCGGGACCTGCTCGTCGTCGCGGGTCCCGACGATGGTGGACGTGCTCATGCCTGCTTCCCCCTGTCCATGAAGCGCACCTGGACCACCGTGACGGCGAGCAGGATGACGAACATGACGGTGGCGACGGTGGCGCCGTAGCCGGCGCGCTGGTTGACGAACGTCTCCTGGTAGACCTGGTAGACGAGGGTGGTCGTGCCGTTGCCCTGCGGGCCGCCCCGGGTCATGACGTTGATGATGTCGAAGACCTGGACCGAGCTGAGCAGCACCGTGATCGACAGGAAGAACGTCGTCGGGCGCAGCTGGGGCATGAGGACGCGTCGGAAACGGGTCCACGCAGTGGCGCCGTCGATCTCGGCCGCCTCGTCGAGGTCGGCGCGCCGCCCCTGCAGGGCGGCGAGGTAGATGACGAAGGTGTAGCCGAGGTTCTTCCAGATGTAGGTGACGGTCACCATGAAGAGCGCCCAGCCGGGCTGCTGGTAGAAGTCCGGCGAGGCGACACCGATCCGCGCGAGCAGGTCGCGGACGAGGCCGAACTGCGGGTCGAAGACGAACTGGAAGGCGATGCCGATCGCGGCGCCCGAGATGACGAACGGCGCGAAGACGACCGAGCGGACGATGTTGCGCCCCTTGAGCTTCTGGTCGAGCAGCAGGGCGAGGCCGAGCCCGACCGCCATGGAGATGCCGACGGTGGCGACGGTGAAGACGAGGGTGTTGCGCAGGATGATCTTCGTGTCGTCACGCCCGAACCACTCGATGTAGTTCGACAGGCCCACGGGGTTGGCGATGGGCGAGGAGATGTTCCAGTCGGTGAACGACAGCCTGATGTTGTCGAGCAGCGGGCGGTACGTGAAGACGATGAGCAGCACGAGGTTGGGCAGCAGCAGGAGCGCCGCGAGCGACCACTCCCAAGCCCGCCCGCTCGACCGTCGCGGGGGTGGATCTACCTCGGGCGGGGGTCCCCCGGACCCGGGCGTGGCGCTCTGGGGTTGGGTCACCGATGACTGCACCCGGCAAACCTAGCCGCGCAGGTGCACCGATTGCGGCTTTGGTGCGTCAGGCATTCAACGCGTGTCTGAACTCCTGTCGCGACGGGTGCTCGCGTCGCACGACCGGGGCCACGTCTGCGAAGAACCGCTCGACGCTGCGCCGGGTCACGCTCTCCGGCAGGCCCGGCACGTCGAGCGAGACACCGGAGAGCTCGTGGCCGAAGGCCTCTCGGTAGCGCCCGATCTTGTCGACGACCTCGGCCGGCGAGCCGATCAACGCGGAGCTGTCGCGGGCGTACTCCTCCAGCGTCGAGAAGGGCAGGCGGTTGTGCACGGCACCCGGCGAGCGCCGGAACGCCTCGAACGCCGGCTCGTACAGGCGCAGCGCCTCCTGTGTTGTGTCGGCGACGAGGAGCCCGAGGAATCCGGCACCGACGACCGCGTCGGCCGGGTCGTGGCCGTGCAGCTCCCACCGCTCGCGGTAGTGCCGCACGAGGGCGGCGTAGGTCTCCAAGGGGTGGAAGCCGTTGGCGGAGAAGAGCGGGTCGCCCCAGCGCGCGGCGAGCTCGGTCGACGCGGTCGAGCTCGCCGAGCCGTGCCAGACGGGGATGGGCTGCTGGAGCGGCCGCGGCTGGGTCGTCGCGTCGACGAGCGGGGGACGGAAGCGTCCCGACCACGTGACCCGCTCCTCGCGCCACAGCCGTCGCAAGAGCTCGTACTTCTCGGCGTTGCGCTCCCACTGGCCGTCGACGTCGTAGCCGAAGAGGGCGGTCTGGTCGGGGTCGTTGCCCTTGCCGATGACGACGTCGAGCCGTCCACCGCTCAGGTGGTCGAGCGTCGCGTAGTCCTCGGCGACGCGGACGGGGTCGAGGAGCGAGAGCACCGTCACGGTCGTCATGAGGCGGATGCGGGACGTGCGCGCCGCGACGTGCGCGAGGACGACGGGCGGCGAGGACGAGACGAAGCGCTGGGCGTGCCGCTCCCCCACCCCGAACGCGTCGAATCCGAGCTCCTCGGCCCACACGGCCTGGCGCGCGACGTGCTCGAAGGCCTCCGTCTGGGAGCGGGCGACCCCGGTGACGGGGTCGGGGCTCGTGTCGAGCAACGTGTACGTGCAGAACCTCATGTCGGCCGCTTCTCACCCGCTGTGACGGGCACGGCGATCCGGTTGCCCGTGACCGGCCCCGGACACGTGCCGTACGCCGTGAAGGCGAAGGGGAGGTTGACGGCCCGGTTGAAGTCGACGACGACGTTGCCGTCGGGGTCCGGGGACGACGTCGTGACGGTGCGCCAGGGCGCCGAGAGCGAGCCGTTCGTCGTGTCGTGGAAGAGGAGTCCGAGGCCCTCTCCGGCGCCGACCGCGCTGAGCCGGTGGCGCACGCCGTCGATGTCGACGTCGACGGTGCCGACGACCGTGGAGTGCTGGACGAGGTCGTCACGGGCGGTGCGCACCTCCACCCGCGCCGGGGGGTCGGCGGCCGTGAACCGTCCGGGGCGCACCCAGTCCGGATCGTGCTCCCACGTCGGCACACCGGCGAAGTCCCGGCGCGTCGTGGCCCGCGGGTCCCGGGTGCGCACCGCGAGCCGCCCGCCCCTCCGGAGCAGCTCGACGACGCGCTCGCCGTGCTGCACCCAGAGCCGCGACCCAGCTTCCTCGACGTCCGCCGTGGCCCGCCCGGCGACGGGCTCGCCGTCGACGCCCAGCCCCTCGCTCACGGTCGCCTCGACGTGGGCACCGGAGGCGTCCGTCCACCAGAGGCCGGGGAGACCGGGCAGGCTCGTCGGCCGGTCCGGCAGCCAGGCGAAGCCGGTCAGCGAGAGCCAGCCGTGCTCCTGGGCGAGATCGCCCTCGCGAGCGGCGCGCCACGCGAGCCACTCGTCCCGGGCGCTCACGCGACGGCCTCGTGGTCGGCAGGCGTCGTCGCGGCGGTCGCTGCCTCCCGACGCGCGACCTCCTCGCGCACGAGCGGGATGACGTGCCGCCCGACGTCCACGGCATCGTCGTAGAGGTGGTAGCCGCGGGCGGAGAAGATCCGCACGCCGAGGTCGTAGTAGTCGAGCAGCGCCGCCGCAACGGTCTCGGGCGTGCCGACGAGGGCCGTGGAGTTGCCGCCGCCACCGGTCGCGGCGGACGTCGCGGTCCAGAGGGCGCGGTCGTGGCGCTCCCCCGCCTCCGCGGCCGCGAGCAGCCGCTGCGAGCCGGCATTCTCGGGCTGGGAGCCGCTGCGGCGCAGTCGGCCCCGCGAGACGGAGGCGCCTTCGGCCTGGAGCGCGTGGATGTCGCCGAGCGTGCGCTCGGCCTTCTCCCAGGCCAGCTCGTCCGTGGCCCCGAGGATCGGTCGGAACGCGACCTGGATCGTCGGGAGCGCGCGCCCGGCGGCCGCGGCAGCGGCGCGGATCGTCTCGATCTGCTCCGCCGTCCCGGCGAGCGGCTCGCCCCAGAGCGCGAAGACGTCCGCCTCCTGCGCCCCGACGGCGTATGCCGCCGGGCTCGACCCGCCGAACGAGATCCGTGGGCGCGGGGTCTGGAGCGGCTTGATGTCCGCGAGGAAGTTCTCGAACCGGTAGTGCTCGCCGTCGAAGTCGAACGGCTCGTCGCTCGTCCACGCCTGCTTGAGGATCCGGATGAACTCCCGGGTGCGGGCGTAGCGGGCGTCCTTGTCGAGGTGGTCACCCTCGGCGGACTGGTCCGCCGCGCTGCCACCGGTGATGACGTGGACCTCGAACCGGCCGTTGCTGATGTGGTCGAGCGTGGCGAAGGTCTTCGCCGTCAGGGTCGGGTAGGCCGTGTTGGGTCGGTGCGCGACGACGAGGTTGAGCCGCTCGGTGTGGGCCGCGACGTGCGCGGCGACCTGGGCGGGGTCGGGCGATCCGGAGTGGTAGGCGAAGAGGACGCGGTCCCACCCGTTGTCCTCGTGGGCTCGGGCGAGCTTGACGGCATACGGCAGGTCGAGGGCGCCGGCGCTCCGGGCTCTCGTCTCGGTGCCGTCGTGGTTGGCGGCGATGCCGAGGAACTCAACTGGCATGGCGGTGGTCCTTGTCTCTCGTGGTGGGAACGGGATGCGGGGCGAGTCGGAGGCGGGCGGTGGCTCGGTCGCTCACGGCGACGGTGAGCAGGTCCCGGGCGACGGCGTCGTTCTGGCGGAAGCCGGGCCCGTTGAAGCGGGGCCGGGAGAAGCCTCCGGCGCCGGCGGAGCCCGACACGGCGGGCCCGAGGAGGTAACGGCGTGGGTGCACGGTGCCGTCGGCGCGGACGGCGCGGGCCCGGGCGTCGGCGACGAGCTGCCCCGCGCCGATGGCAGTTCCGTCGGCGGCCATGACGGGTCGCGAGCGCAGCTCGCCCGCGGCCAGCAGCCCGGCGACGAGGGGGTCGGTGACGAGGGCGCTGTCGGGGCGGGGCAGCCGGGCGTCCACGGCGGCCCGCGCCCGCACCACGCGGTCTCCGGACCTCCCGACGAACGCACCCTCCTCGATCGTGAGCTCGAGGTCGGGGCCGAGGAAGCGGACGACGCCCGCCCGGTGCAGCGCGAGCAGCTCGGCGAGGCGGCGAGGCGGCGGACCGCTCGCGAGGAACGAGAAGAGCCCGTGGAAGTGGCCCTCGACGTGACGCACCCGGTCCTCGTCGAGGAGGCGACCAGACACGACGAGCTCCGCCAGGGCCGCATACACCCCGAGCAGCGCGTCGAAGACGGCGCGGTCGCTCGATCGCGACGAGTCGGCGCGCCGGACGACGTCGAGGCGGATGTGCTCGGCGACGACGCGCTCGACGTCGGTGGGCCGCGTGGTGTGGTCGATGACAGCACGGAGGGGGCGGTCGATCCGCTCGATGTCGAAGACGTCCTCGGGGTCTGCGAGGTGCGTCAGGGCGACGGCCGTGAGCTCACCGCTGGTGACGTCGGCCGTGACCAGGGCGCGCTCGAGCGCCTCGAAGGTGCCGCGTGTGCGCTCGGGATGGGCCTCGAAGAGCTGGCGGTAGTGCGCCACCGCGAGCTCGAGCACGACGAGGGGCCAGACCTGGGTCCGGTAGTCGAGCGCCGCCGTGCCCGCACCGAGGGCCGTGAGGCGCTCACGGGTCAGGTGTCGCATGGGCGCCGGTCCGGAGGCGGCCGCTCGCACCTCGTAACCGAGCTTGGCGTGGTACGGCACGCCACGACGGGACCCGACGTGCAGGACCGGCTCGCGTCCGCTCGGGTGGTAGGTCAGCTGCGTGCCCTCGCCGGTGAAGGTGCCGCCGCGGCCCTCGCCGAGGAGGACGACGAGATCGATGAAGGCCAGACCCATGCCGCGGACGACGACGGGCTCGCCCGCGCGCAGGCCCTCGAGCTCGAGGTCGGCCGTGTGACCCGGCGGGACGTAGGTGAGCCCCCGTGACGCCGCGTCGTCGAGCAGCCGCTGCTCGTTCGGCGCGTGCGCCTGGTCGAGATAGCCCTGGGCGAGCACGACGAGGTCGCCCTCGAGCACCGCACCACGAGCGAGGGTGACCTGCTGGTGTCCACCCTCGGCGCCGGTCCCGTGCAGCTCGACGGCCCGGTCCGCATGGGCGTGGACGGTGACGTGCTCCGGCAGGGTCGAGACGACTCGTCGCCAGGCCCACTCGAGGTAGTCGGCCTGGACGACGCGCGGCGCGAAGTCATGCGCCGACAGGGCCGCGGCGGCTGCGCTCGCGTCGGGGCCGGCCGCCCACTCGGCGAGGGACGGCCCGGGCACGACCGGGCCGTCGCACGTGACGGACGCGTCGGTGAAGACCGTGACGTCCTGCGCCTCGGAGTTCATCCAGAGCAGGGGCGACTGCGCCGACCGCCAGATGCGCCCGCCGCCCGGCGGGTGCGGGTCGACGACGTGCACCTCCACCCGCTCCCTCGGGCTGCCGACCACGCGGGCATTGGCGCCGATCCGCTCGACGAGGCCGAGCGCCCGCGGTCCGGCGCCCACGATAACGATCCGTCGGTCGGTCACGCCGCGCCCCAGTCCCGGTAGGAGCGCAGACCCGCGGCCGCCCCGGTCGCTCCGGTTGCTCCGTCGGGCGCGGTCGGCGCGGCGCCGTTGACGATCGCGGGGCCCGGTCCGCCTGCGGCTGAGGCAGATCGGACGGTGCCGGCCGGCAGTTCCTTGTCGAAGGCGTGCGGGCCGATCGACTCCGGGTCGGCGTGCAGGTCGAAGGCCGGCAGGTAGCCGGCTGCGAGGTAGAGGGCACGGGCCTCCGGCTGGCGCGGACCCGTGGTGAGGTGGATCCTCCGGTAGCCCAGGCCCGCGGCGGCCTTCTCGAGCTCGAGCAGGACGCGGCGGGCGAGCCCCTGCCGCCTGAACTGGGCGTTGGTCCAGACCCGCTTCACCTCGGCCGTGGTGTCGTCGTAGCGGCGGATCGCACCGCCGGCGATCGTCTGCCCGCCCCGAAGGATGACGACGAACGCCCCGTGGGGTCCCTCGAAGTCGCTGACCGGGACCTCCGTCAGCTGCGTGTGCGGCGTCGACAGGCCGTAGCGCGTGCCGTACTCGACGACGAGGTCCTCGAGCAGCGGGGCCGCGACGTCGTCGTGCGGGGACACCCGCAGCACGACGTCGTCGTCGAGGGCGGGCACCTCGTCGCGGCGGTGCCGTGCGACGTGTGACAGGAACGACTCCGTCACCTGGTGCAGGGCTCGGGAGGCGGCCTCCGAGAGCAGCACGCCCCCGTCGGCGGGAAAGACCTGCACGTCGGAGGCGAGCACGAACCAGCCCTGGGTGACGTGCTCGGCGCCGAGCGAGACGAGGACCGGCCGAAGCGCGTAGTCGACCGCGAGCACGTGGGCCGCGCTGCCGCCGGTGGCCACGGGGAGCACCGACTTGCCGCGCAACGCGTACTGCGGGAGCACGTCGAGCAACGTCTTGAGCAACCCGGTGTAGGCCGCCTTGTAGACGGGGGTCGTGACGACGACCGCATCGGCCGCCTCGATCTGCGCCACGACGGCGGCGATCTGCGGATCGGCCACGTCGGCGCGCAGCAGCGCCTCGGCCGGCAGGTCACGGATGACGACACGCTGGACGTCGTGGCCGCGGACCGTGAGACGGCGTTCGATGTGGCCGAGGACGGCATCCGTGCGGGACGCCGCGGACGGGCTCGAGGCGAGGGTGACGATGGCGGCCATGTCAGTCCCTCACTGGTCCGAGGTTTCGGTCGGCTTGGGCAGCCCCGCCGGGTTGACCTCGGAGGCCGGCACCGCCTCGGCGGTGAGGCCCCAGCGGGCGAGGACCTTGCCGTAGCTGCCGTCCGCGATGGCAGCGTTGATGGCGTCCGAGATGGGCTTGACCAGGCCGTTGTCCTTCTTCGTCAGGACCCCGACCTTCCCGGGGATCGGGAAGCTCGACGACACGGTGCCGACGATCTGCGTCTTGCCGGCCGTGACGACGTGGTAGGTCGCGGTGGGGTTCGGGCCGAGGTAGAGGTCGATGCGTCCGGAGTCGAGGGCGAGGTAGTACTCCGTCGTGCCCTGGTAGTAGACGAGCTCGGCGGGGGGCCGTCCGGCCTTCTCGTTCTCCTCGTTCCAGCGCAGCAGGATCGCCTCCTGCAGGGTGCCCGACCCGACGGCCACCTTCTGGCCCGAGACGTCGGCAGGCCCCCGCACCTGCAGCGTCGAGCCCTTCCTGGCCTCGAACGCGTGCAGCCCGAGACGGTACGTCGCGAAGTCGTACTTCTCCTTGCGCTCCTCCGAGACGCCGACGTTGGAGATCGCGACCTGGTACTTGCCCGAGTCGATGCCGATGAACAGGTTCTCCCAGCTCGTCGTCTGCACGTCGGGCTTGAGGCCGAGGATGTCCGCGACGAGGTGGGCCACGTCGACCTCCACCCCGATCGGGGTCTTGTTGTCGTCGGCCGTGAACGCCAGAGGAGGTATGCCGCCGCCCGCGCCGCCGCTGCCGATGACCAGGGTGCCCCTGGCCCTGACGTCGGCCGGCAGGGTCGCCGCGATCTCCTTGTGCAGGGTGCCCACCGGGCGCTTAGCGTCGGCCGACGTGTCGAAGGAGACCGGGAGGACCTTCGAGTCGCCGAGAGCCTTGGGATCCACCTGCGTCGTCCCGGTGCTGACCGGGTCGGCGCAGGCTCCGAGCACACCGACCGTCGACAGGACGGCGGCCGCGACGACGAGCGCACGGCGACGAGCAGGCGCGTGGGTCTTGCTGTGGTGCATGGTGATTCGTCTCCTGGATGGTTGCGGGCTCAGTCGGTCTTGGGCAGGCCGGGCGGGTTGATCTCGGACTTCTCGAGGCCCTCGGTGCTGAGGTTCCAGCGCTTGAGGACCCTCGCGTAGCTGCCGTCGGCGATCGCCGAGTTGATGGCGGCGGCGTAGGGCGCGGCGAGACCCGAGCCCTTCTTCGTGAGCACGGCGATGAGTCCCTGGAGGGAGTCACCGGCACCCGAGAAATGGCCGATGGCCTCGGTCTGGCCGGCCGTGGCGACGTGGTAGGCGACGCTCGGGTTCGGGCCGAAGTACGCGTCGATCCGGTGCGACGACAGGGCCAGGTAGTAGTCCGTCTGCGACTGGAAGTACTTCACCTCGGCAGGCGCGAGGCCCGCCTTGACGTTGGCCTCGTTCCAGTCGAGCAGGATCTTCTCCTGGTTGGTGCCGGACCCGACGGCGATGGTCTTGCCGGCGATGTCCCTGCCGCTCGTCACCTTCCACGTGCCGCCCTTCGGCGCCTCGAAGGCGAGGTCGTCCTTGCGGTACGTCGCGAAGTCGTACTTCTCCTTGCGCTCCTCCGTGACCGTGACGTTGGTCAGGGCGACGTCGTACCGCCCCGAGTCGATCCCGAGGAAGACGTTCTCCCAGCTCGTCGCCGGCGTCTCGACCTCGAGGCCGAGCTTGTCGGCGAAGAGGTGCGCGAGGTCGACCTCGACGCCGATGACGGTCTTGTCGTCGTCGGCGGTGAAGACGAGCGGCGGCGTGCCGCCACCCGCTCCGGCGTTGGCGGCCGTGATCGTGCCCCGCTCTCGGATGCCCGCGGGCAGCAGGGCCGCGGCCTTCTCGTCCGTGGTGGCGGTGATGCGCTTCTGGTCCGGCGAGGTGTTGACGGCCGGGCCCGCCGGCGCGGTCGAGCCGGCCGCCGCGCCCGACCTGGCCTCGGCGGCTCCGGAGCAGGCGGTGAGCGCGACGGCGGCGGCGGCGGCGAGGACCGTGACGGCATACGTCGTCGGGCGGTGGACGGGGTGGGGACGTGCGGGCATGAGGACTCCTCTCGGCACCCGAGGGGTGCGAGTCATGGGTGGCCGGGACGGCCTGAGGGGCGTGGGGTGGTGGGGTCAGAGGACGCGGTCGAGGAAGGCTCGCGTGCGTTCGTGGGCAGGGTGGTCGATGACCTGCTCGGGCGGTCCCTGCTCGACGACCCTGCCGCCGTCGAGGAAGACGACGGTGTCGGCGACCTCGCGGGCGAAGCCGACCTCGTGCGTGACGACGACGAGGGTGGTCCCGTCGCGGGCGAGCTCCTTGATGACGGCGAGGACCTCGCCGACGAGCTCGGGGTCGAGAGCCGACGTCGGCTCGTCGAAGAGGATGACGTCGGGCTGCAGCGCGAGGGCTCGGGCGATGGCGACCCGCTGCTGCTGACCACCGGAGAGCTGGCGCGGGTAGGCAGCCGCCTTGTCCGCCAGCCCGACTCGCTCCAGCAGCGTCCTGGCCTCGACCTCGACCTCGGAGCGCTTGCGGCGCTGCGCCGACACCGGCGCCTCGACGACGTTCTCGAGGACGGTGAGGTGCGGGAAGAGGTTGAACTGCTGGAAGACGAAGCCGATGCGGCTGCGCTGGCGCAGGATGTCGCGCTCGGGCAGCTCGTGGAGACGGTCACCCACCTGCCGGTAGCCGATGAGCGTCCCGTTGACCCGCACCTGACCCCGGTCGATCTTCTCCAGGTGGTTGATGGTGCGCAGCAGCGTGGACTTGCCCGACCCCGACGGTCCCAGGACGACCGTGACGGTGCCCTCCGCCAGCTCGAGGTCGACGTCGTCGAGCACCCGGTGGGCCCCGAACGACTTCGTCACACCGCGGAGGTCGACGGCGGCGGTCATCGGGCGACCTCCTCGGGACGACGCGCTGCCTGGGTCGCGATGCCGGCCCACCGGGCCCGGAGCCGCTGGAGCGGTGTGGGCGGCAGCGACCGGGCACTGCCACGGGCGAAGTGCCGCTCGACGTAGTACTGCCCGATCGACAGGAGCGTCGTGAGGATGATGTACCAGACCGTCGCCACGAGGAGCAGCGGCACGACGCGGGAGTTGCGGCCGTAGATCACCTGCACCTGGTAGAAGAGCTCCGGGATCGCGAGCACGGAGACGATCGAGGTGCCCTTGAAGAGGCTGATCACCTCGTTGGCGGCGTTGGGCAGGATCGAGCGCATCGCCTGCGGCAGGACGATCCTCGCGAACTGGCGGCGCCGCGGGATGCCGAGCGCCGAGGCCGCCTCGCGTTGCCCCTCGTCGACGGAGAGGATGCCGCCGCGGATGATCTCGGCCGCGTAGGCCGCCTGGTGCAGGGCGAGCCCGAGCACCGCGGCGCCGAGGGCCCCGAAGAGGTCGTTGGTCTCGACGCTGCCGAAGGACGGCCCGAACGGCAGCCCGACGCTGATCGTCTGGTAGAGGTAGGCGATGTTGAACCAGAAGAGCAGCTGGACGATGAGCGGGATCGACCGGAACGCCCAGATGTAGGCCCACGCGACGGTCCGCAGGAACGCGTTGGACGACAGTCGCATGGCCGCGAGGACGAGCCCCAGGGCGAAGCCGGCCACGGTCCCGAGGACGGTGAGCTGGATCGTCGTGCCGAGAGCCCGGATGACGGTTTCGGTGGCGAAGTAGCGACCGAAGGTCGCCCAGTCCCAGCCGGGGTTGGTGACGAGGCCGTTGACGAACATCGCCACGAGCAGTCCGACGCCGGCGACGCCGACCCACGTCCACGGGTTGCG
>Ga0164309_10001163_pt1 | contig 13094 bp, 11 predicted proteins | sample Whisoiple_247_MG_FD_109984 | JGI IMG/M metagenome (GOLD analysis project Ga0164309, IMG submission 109984) | Soil microbial communities amended with fresh organic matter from upstate New York, USA - Whitman soil sample_247_MG | ecosystem: Environmental > Terrestrial > Soil > Unclassified >... | reverse complement strand
CCACGCCGGGGAGATATAGAGGAACCCGCACCCCTTCGGCGCCAGGATCCACTTGTGCGGGCTCGAGGCGAAGAAGTCGCAGCCGAGTGCGGTGAGGTCGAGCTGCAGCATCCCCGGTGGATGCGCCCCGTCGATCACCGTGATGATCCCCCGCCGCTTCGCCTCGGCGCAGAGCGCCTGCACCGGCTGGATGAGCCCGGTGGAGAAGAGGACGTGGCTGATGCTCCAGACCTTGGTCCCGGGAGGGCTCGCCGCCACCCAGGCGTCGACCAGTTCCTGCGGCGACGCCGGGTCGAGCGGCGGGGTGAAAGTGACGAGCTTCGCCCCGTAGCGCTTGGCGACCAGCTGCCAGCAGGAGATCCCGCCCACGTGCTCGTGGGTGGTGGAGACGATCGTGTCCGCGGGGCCGATGTCGATCCCGCGGGCCACCACGTTCATCGACTCGGTGGTGTTGCGGGTGATGGCGAGGAGCTCGGGAGGGGCGCCGACGAGAGCGCCGAGGGAGCGGAAGAGCTTCGCCCCGTCGACGCTATCCTGATGGAACACCGTCTCGAAGTGGTTCCAGTGCGCCAGCGAGGCCCCGATGACCGCTCGCGGAGAGGCACCGAAGGTCCCGGTGTTGAGGAAGATCCCGTCCGCGATGAGGAACTCCCTCCGGAGGTCCTTCCACCACTGCTCGGTGTCGGCGAACGGGGCCATCTCGTCGCTGAACGAGTTCCCGTCGGGGGCTTGAGGAGACGCGAACCCGGGGGCCGCGGCGCAGGCCGAGAGCCACCCTGCTCCCGGGAAGAGCGCGGCGACGGCGAGGAGTTCGCGCCGGTTCACCGGTACATCGCCGCGGCAAGGAGCCCGACGAACGCCAGCGTCGTCGCGATCATACCGGTGACCCGCTGCCGGCGACGGAAAGCGTCGAACGCGTCGGCCTGACCGACGGGATCGAGCCGGGTGAGCCGGTTCACCGCGGGGAGGGCGACCATCAGCACCAGCGCTGCGCCAAGGACCCCGGCCCCCTGCATCACCATGAGCCAGGGGCTCATCGCGACCCGGATGTCACCGCGGTTCATCGCCCCCATGTAGGCGAGCGAGAGGAGCGCGCCGGAGAGGACGTTGAGCGCCGCCCCCGGGGCGAGCACCCGGCCGTAGATCGCCGCGACCAGCCGCGCGACCACCGCCTGGTGCGACCGGTCGAGCTTGTTCCCGGCGATGCTCGCGAACATCGCGGCGAGCCCGCCGCCGATCCACATCGCGTTGCCAAGGAGATGGCAGAAGAGCCAGAACGATCTCACGGGACGACCTCGGTGGAGAGGAAATGGTCGATCGGCTGGCGGCCGTCGAAGCCGCCGTCGAGCGGGTGCCAGTGGGTGATGCGGGTCTCGCCGACCTGCCAGCAGAGATAGACGAGCTGGTCGTCGCGAAGGGCGTAGAAGTCGACCAGCCCGGCGTCGATCCCCTTCGCCACGCACCCGATCGACTCGAGCTCGGCGAGGAGACCGGCGACCCGCTCCGCCTGGAGCGCCACCTCGCGCTCGGCGCGGGAGAGCTCCGGCGGCGGCTGATCCCCTGACGCCCCCGCCGACGCGAGCTCGAACGCCCCCACCGCCGAGCGCCAGAGGGCGTACTCGTGCTGGAGGTCGACCACGATCCGGCGCACCAGCGGCAGCGTGCGCTCGGCCTCGTCGAGGGTGAAGATGCGGGGATCCATGGTTCCAACCTAGCGATGGGCGCCCCGGCGGGCGACATCGAAACGCCGCGGGAGGCTACGACGCGAGCGCGGCCTTCATCGCCCGGTACCCCTCGGCGACGAAGCTGTCGATCTGGTCGGTGGCGAAGGTCGCATCCCGCGGCATCGTGGGGCGTACCCAGGTGAGCGGCGGGAGCCCCGGCGTCGCGCGCCAGAGGGCGTGCTGCAGCTGGGTGGAGTTCGCCATCAGGACATTCATCGCGTCGTCGTTGTAGCGGATGAGCGCGGGGAGGGTCCGGGGGGGGACGGGGGGACGGTCCTCGAGCCCCGGGCCGATATCGACGGCGATGACGCGGTCGGGCTTGGAATGGAGCGCCGGTTCGAGCGGCACCACCGAGCGGAGCCCGCCGTCGACGAACCGCCGTCCGTCGATGATGACCGGAGGGAGATAGATCGGGAGGGCACAGCTCGCCATCAGCACGTCGATGAGCGGGGCGTCGCGCCCGCCGTCGCCGAAGACGACCAGCTGCCCGGAGTCGAGGTCGGTCGCGACCACGGCGAGGGGGTGCTTGAGATCCTGGAAGCGCCGCGCTGAGATGAACGACTCGAAGGCGGCGCGGAGGGGTGCAGGCTTGAGGAGCGCGGGACGGCGGATCCCGAGGATCGCGACGAGCGGATCTGGGACGGCAGTGGGGCGCTTGCCGAGGTCGGCCATCCGGCGGGCGATCGCATCGGGCTCCTCGCCGAGGGCGAGCGCCGCGGCGACGACCGAGCCCATCGAGCAGGCGACGTACCGCTCCGGGCGGAGCCCCGCCTCGCGGAGCGCCCGCTCGGCGCCGAGGTGCGCGGCGGCCTTGGCGCCACCCCCGCTGTAGACCGCGACGATCCGGCTCACTTCGGCTTCTTCGTCGACTCGCGGTGGATCCGCGCCGCCTCGAACGCCGCCTTCTCCTCCGCGGTCTCTGGGACGAGGCGCGGGACCCGCTTGGGGCGGCCGTATTCGTCGATCCCGACGAAGACAGCGTGCGCGGAGTGGGTGTTCCGCTTTTCCCCGGTGCTCACCTTCTCGGCGTACACCTGCACGCTGATGTCCATCGACGAGTTCCCGACGAACTCGACCCGCGCCTCACAGGTGACAAGCGCCCCGACGGGGATCCGCTCCCGGAAGTCGACCCGGTCGATGGAAGCGGTGACCGCGGCCCCGCCGGCGTGGCGGATCGCCGCGACCGCGGCGGCCTGGTCGACCATCGCCATCAGGTTCCCGCCGAAGAGATCGCCGAGGATGTTCTGCATGTGCGGCATCACGAGGGTGGTGATCGTGGCGCGGCTGTAGGACATCGGGCGGCTGTCCGGGATCATTGATCGGTCCGTCGTTGAAGGGTCCGAAGTCCGAGGTGCGAAGTGCGGGGTGGTCATGGTCCGATCAGTGCAACCTCACACCCCGGACTTCGGACTTCGCACTTCGGACCATCAGTAGTCGACCGGTCGCAGGTAGTAGTCACCGATCGAGGTCTGCGAGACCATCGCCACCGTCGGCAACCGGCGCTTCCAATGGGTGCTGTCGAGGCGGCCGCGGACGAGGGCGATCTCCTGGGCCGTGAACCCGAGCCCTTCGATCGCCTCAGCGCGGTATCCGCTCAACAGCCAGTGGAGGATCTGGTCGGCGCGGGTGTAGCTGATCCCGAAATCCCCCTCGTCGGTCTGCCCCTGGACCAGGTCGGCGCTCGCCGGCTTGGAGACGATCTCGTCGGGGACGCCGAGGTGCTTCGCGAGGGCCCAGACCTGGGTCTTGAAGAGGTCACCGATCGGGTTGACCGGCGGGGAGTCGTCGGCGTGCCAGGTGAAGTAGCCGAGGAGCCGCTCGCTCTTGTTCCCGGTCCCGATCGGAAGGGCACTCAAGGGGACCGAGAGGTCGAAGAGGGCGATCATCCGTGAGCGCGCCATCACGTTCCCCTTCCGGGCCGGAGAGGAATCCCCGACGGCCTTCACCATCCCATCCACCGCGGCGGTGATGTCGACGGTCCGGGCGTTGATGCCGAGCTTGTCGATGACGAGCTGCGCGTGGGCGAGCGAATCGGGGCTCGATGCGACATACGGCATCCGGATCGCCGTCACGTTCTCGGGGCCGAGCGCTTCCGCCGCGAGGTACGCGACCACCGCGGAGTCGACGCCACCCGAAAGGCCGAGGACCGCGTGCTCGAAGCCGCGACGCCGCTGCACCTCGTCGCGCAGGAACTCGATCAGCCACTTGCGGGTGAGTTCGGGGTCGATCGCGAGTGGGTCTGCAGCGGACGGGCGGCTCGGCGGCCGGGCGGCCCGTGGGCGGGCGGGAGCCGGGCTCTTCGTGGCGCCGTTCCCACCGACCGCCTGACCGCCCGACCGGCCGAGCGCCTCCAGCAGATACGGCAACCGCGCCTCCAGGTCCGCCAGGAGCGGCGCATCCGCGCGCGCGCGCGTCACCTCATCGAGGTCGAGGGTCGCCGCGAGCACCGCCGGCTCGAAGACCGGACCTTCGGCGAGGAGTTCTCCCTTCGGGCCGTGGAGGACAGACCCGCCGGCGAACCCCTTCCCTCCCTCAAAGCCGACCAGGTGACAGACGGCGACGAAGACCCCGTGCTCCTCGGCGATCCCCTGCGACAGCCGTTCCCAGCGCGCGAGGTTGGCGGGACGCGAGCCCTCCGCCGAAGGCTGCAGCCCCCGACCCGGCGTCGCCGACGGGACCAGGATCAGTTGCGCGCCGTCGAGCGCGGCGAGGGTCCCGGTGAGGGAGTGCCACGCATCCTCGCACACCAACATCGCGGCGCGACCCCACCGGGTGTCGAACGCCTGCACGCTCTTCCCCGATTCGACGAAGCGCTCCTCGTCGAAGACGCCGTAGGTCGGGAGGAAGATCTTCCGGTGGACGTGCCGGATTCCCGCGTCGTCGCCGCCCAGGGAGGCGTAGAGCGCGGAGTTGTAAAGCCGGTTCTGGTGCACCTCATAGAAGCCAAGCGCCACTTCCATCGGCGGCGCCCCGCTCCGCTGGTGCTCGGCCGCGAGATCGGCCAAGAGCTTCTCCGCCGGGAGGGCGAGCTCCTGCACCCCACCCTCAAGGAAGTAGCCGGTGAGCGCCGACTCCGGGAGCACGACGAGCTCCGGCGGTTCCGGCCAGGCGCCGACCTCGGCGAGGAGTGCGCCGAGGCGGGCGAGGTTCTCCGCATAGCGCCCCTTGGCGGGGCGGAACTGCGCGATGGCGAGGCGGACCATGCTTCAATGTAGCGTCAGCGGTGAGCGGTGCGCAGTGAGCGGGAACAGCGCTCCGCCGAAGCGACCGGCACAGTTCTCCGAGCCCCGCTCACCGCTTACCGCTCACCCCCCTGTACCCTTAGTATCCACCCATGATCTGGCTCGTGGCCCTCGGCTCCGCCATCGGCGGGGTGCTCCGGTACCTGCTGAGCCCCCTCTTCCAGCGCGGCTTCGCGGAGGGGTTCCCCGGCGGCACCCTGGTCGTGAACATCCTCGGGTCGTTCGTGATCGGGCTGGTGCTCCGGACCGCCAGTGAGAGCACCGCCCTCACTCCCGAGGCCCGGGTCTTCCTGACCGTCGGGGTCTGCGGAGGGTTCACCACCTTCAGCGCCTTCAGCGCGGAGACCCTGCGCCTGCTGCAGACCGACCAGTGGAGCCGGGCGCTCATCTATATCACCGCCTCCGTGGTTCTCTCTATCGGAGCCGCGGCACTCGGCTGGCTGGGGGGCGGGATGCTCACTCGTCCTTCGGCATAAGCCCCCGCTTACCGCTCACCGCTCACTGATCCATGACCACCTTCGACGCACTTGCCGGACTGACCAACGCCTGCCAGGCGACCCCCAACATCGTGACCGGGGGCCAGCCCACGGCCGAACAGATCGCCGCCTTCAAGAAGGCCGGCGGTGCCGTCGTCCTCGACATCCGCGACCCGATGGAGCCGCGCCCCTTTGACGAGCCGAAGGGAGTCAAAGATGCGGGGCTCGAGTACGTGAATGTCCCGGTGGTATCCGGCCAGGTGACCGCGGCGCAGATCGAGCGGATCCACGAGGTGCTGAAGGCGAACAAGGAGAAGCAGATCCTCTTCCACTGCGCCTCGGCCAACCGTGTCGGCGGTGCCTTGATCCCCTACCTGATGCTGGAGCTGGGGATGGAGGAGGAGGACGCGACCGCACTCGCAATGCGGGTGGGGCTCCGGAGCGCGGAGTACCTGCAGGTGGCGCTCGAGTACGTGGAGAGCAAGCGGTAGGCGGCGAGGCGGCAAGACGGCAAGACGGCAAGACGGCAAGACGGCAAGACGCGAGAGCATCGGAGCCGTCCTGAGGAGCGCAAGCGACGAAGGACCCAGCGAAATCACGCTAGGTCCTTCACTGCGTTCAGGAGGGCTCCATCAATTCACTTGCCATCTTGCCGTCCTACCGCCTGATCCAGTACATCCTCATCTCGCTGATCTTCCCGTCCGCGGTCTCGCAGAAGATCGCCCCGCGAGCGTCGACCCAGTCCCCGGTGCGGCGGCGGCGGTAGACGACCCGGAATTCGGTCGAGAACCAGGGACCCGCGGCGAAGACCTCGCCGGGGGTGAACTTGATCTCCGACTGGTGGTACGGGACGTCCTTCCAGTACTCGCGGATCGCTCCCTTCCCCTTTGCCGGCTCGCCGAACGGGTCGTCGAGGAAGACCGCGTCCTCCGCGAACCCTTCGATGATCTGGTCCACCTTCCCCTTCTCCCACGCCTTCCCGAACGAATCGATCAGGGCCCGCCCCAGCGCCCGGGTATCCCCTTCGGTCATCACGACTTGCTCCAGTGGTCGGTCGGGAGGGAGATTCCTCCCATGGCCTCCAAGATAGCGGGGGTGACCGCGGCCCTGCTCTCCCTCTCCGCGCTCCCCCTGCAAGCCCAAAGCCGCCCCTGTCCAGCCACCACCGATTCGCTGGTCGCGGCAGGGTTCCGCGCGTACCGGAGCGACTCGGTCACGGCGGCCCAGGCCCTTTGGCGTCGGGTCCTCCGTTCCTGTCCCCGCTCGGTCGATGCCAAGCTCGGACTCGGCCTCGCTGCACTCCGGAACGGGGAGCTCAAGACCGCCGACTCGATCCTGACGGCGGCCCGGCGGAGCGCGCCCCGATACGCCGCGGTCGCCTATGCCCTGGCCCTCGTCCGTGAGCGCCGAGGGGATGTGACGGCGGCACGGCAACTCGTGCAGGAGGCGCGCCGCCTCGACCCGAACGACACCGACATCCGCCGGCTCTGGGACCGGTACTTCCCCGACGGCGACCGCCCCGCGCCGGTGCGCCGTCCCCGCCCCGATTCGCTGGTCCTCGTGAGCCGCACCCACGGGGAGAAGTTCCAGGTGCGCGGCGACACCGGGTGGCGCGACATCTACCTGCAGGGGGTGAACCTCGGCGTCGCCCTTCCGGGACGGTATCCCTCCGAGTTCCCCCTCGACTCCCTCCGCTACGCCGGATGGCTCGACACCCTCTCGGCGATGGGGGTGAACACCGTCCGCGTCTACACCATCCTCCCGCCGTCGTTCTATCGCGCCTTCCGCGCCTGGAACCTGGCGCACCCCGCGGCGACGATCTGGCTCATCCACGGCGTCTGGACCGAGCTCCCCGAAGGAGACGACTTCGACGACGCGGAGTGGAAGGGGCAGTTCCGCCACGAGATGCGCCGGGTGGTCGACCTCCTCCACGGCCAGATCGTGATCCCACCACGACCCGGCCACGCGAGCGGCACCTACGACGCCGACGTCTCGGCGTGGGTACTCGCCTACATCATCGGGCGGGAGTGGGAACCGTTCGCGGTGAAGGCGTTCGACGCGGCGGGAGGGGGACGACCGGTGTCGTTCAAAGGTCGCTTCCTCGAGATGTCGACCGGCGCCCGGATGGACGGATGGATGGCGGAGCAGTGCGACTATCTCGTCGCCTACGAGTTCGACAGGTACAACGCACTCCGCCCTGTCGCCTACACCAACTGGCCGACCCTCGATCCGCTGACGCACGTCACCGAGGCGAACACCGACGAAGAGGCGGCGTGGCGGCGACGCTCCGGGCGGCAGGCGCGACAGAACAAGCTCGAGTACGAGAATGATGCCGTCGGGCTCGACGCCTCGCTGGTGCGCCCCACCGCCGCGAACCCCGCGGGGTGGTTCGTGAGCTACCACGCCTATCCCTACTACCCCGACTTCATCGACCTCGACCCGGCCTACCGCCAGGCGCGCTCGTCACTCGGTCCCTCCAACTACTTCGGGTACCTGAAGGATCTGCAGCGCCATCACGCCGGCATCCCCCTCCTCATCTCCGAATACGGTGTCCCCTCGAGCCGGGGCGACGCGCATCGCCAGGCCCAGGGGTTCGATCACGGCGGCCACGACGAGCGGGAGCAGGCGGCGATCGACGCGCGGCTCACCCGGGAGATCCGGGAGAGCGGAGCGGCGGGGGCGATCATCTTCGCCCTCCTCGACGAGTGGTTCAAGAAGAACTGGATCGTGATCGACCTCGAGATCCCGCTCGAGCGGACCAAGAACTGGCACAACCTGATGGACGCCGAGCAGAACTACGGGATCTGGGCGATGGTCGCCGGGGACACTGCGACCCGTCCGATCCTGGGCGGCGACATCAAGAATTGGCGGCACCTCGACAGTGTGTCGACCGGCACGGCGGGGACGATCCGGGTCGGCGCCGACGCCAGCTGGTTCTATGTGGCGCTCGAGCTCCCGGGGATGGCGGGGCGGCCGATGCCGTGGGAGCAGGAGGGGATCGAGATCGCCCTCGACACCTATCGTCGCGGGATCGGCCAACGGGCGCTGCCGAGCGGTGCCCGAGCGGCGGATGTCGGATTCGAGTTCCTGCTACAGTTGGTCGGACCCGAATCTTCGCGGATGCGGATCACGCCGGACTACACCCCGTACAACGCCCTCCCGGCCTCAGGCGACCAGGGGGACGATCATGCCGTCTTCTATCATCGTCCTGCGGCCTCCCGCCCGCGCGGCGACGGCCGTTGGTCGCCGATGGAGGTGATCACCAATCGCGCCCGCTTCGGCCGGGACGGGACCTTCTTCCCGGCGCGGGGGATCGACCGCGGCAAGCTCCGGTACGGGACCGAGGCCACCTCGACGTTGAGCGACTGGTGGTATGATGAAGCGAGCGGCACCATCGAAGTCCGGATCCCCTGGGGGATGCTCAACGTGACCGACCCGTCGACCCGCACCGTGCTCCACGACTCCACCGGCCACGGCGATTTCGCCGTGACCACCACCGACGGGATCGTGGTCGGGGCGGTACGGCATTCACACACGGCCGCGCCGACCGTCACCGCCTCCACGCCGACCATCGCGGGCGAATGGCACGCGTCGCAGTTCCATCCCTGGATCTGGCGCGGCTGGGAGGAACCGGTCTGGCACGGACGGCTCAAGCCGCTCTACGAGGCGATGCGCGAAGTGTGGGGAGGCCACTGATGGTGCGAAGTGCGAAGTGCGGAGTGCGAGTCCTTGCCGTGGCGCTCCTGTGCGCCAGTGCGTCCGTGCGGCCGGCCGCCGCGCAGACCCAGGCCGCCGACTCCCTCTGGAATGCCGGGAAGATGGAAGAGGCGAAGCGCGCGTACGAGTCGGTGCTCATCGGGGACATGGAGAACGTCCGCGCCAACTACCGGCTCGGGATCCTCCTCTCCTGGGACGGGAAACTCGACTCCGCCCTGGTGCTGATCCGCCGGGCGCGCGCCGAGGACCACGCCGACCCCGACCTCGAGATCGCCGAGGCGCGGGTGCTGAGCTGGGCAGGGAAGTTCGACGAGTCGGTGGCGCATTACGACAGCGTCATCGCCCGCGCCCCGGAGAATCGCGAAGCGTGGATGGGAAAGGCGACGGCGCTCTCGTGGGATGGCCGCTTCGGCGCTGCCGACGCCGTCTACGTCGGGTGGCTGGAGCGCTCCCCCGACGACATCGAAGCGAGGGTAGGCCGAGCGCGGATCCGCGCCTGGCAGGGGGACCTCGCCGGCTCGCGCGCCCTCTACCGCGAGACTCTCGACCGGCAGCCGGGGAGTGCGGCGGCGCTGGCCGGGCTCGCGCAGGTGGACCGGTGGGAGGGACGGGAGCGGATCGCTCTCGCCCTCGTCGACTCGGCGCTCAAGATCGCCCCAGAGGACCGCGACGCCCGGGCGCTCCGCCGCGACCTCCGCGCCGCTCTCCGGCCGCAGATCCTCTTCACCTTCGGGTGGTCGGAGGACTCGGACCACAACGAGAACTGGTGGGAGACCGCCGTCTACACCCAGCGGGTCGGCGACGCGCTCACGACGACCGCGTCGGTCGGCTTCCTGCAGGCGAGCGACCCCTTCACCACCGGCGACCGGAGCTCCGGCGAGATCGGCCTCACCTGGCGCCACCGGCGGGTCGGTGCGAGCGCCGGGATCGGGGTGCGGAACCTGACTCCTGAGAGCGGGACCTCGCGGAGCCCCCTCACTGCGCGCGCCTCCCTCACTTGGCGTCCGGCGCCCCGGGTCGGGATCGGTGTCGGCGTGGCGCGGGTGCCGTTCGACGAGACGGCAGGACTCATCGCCCGCGAGCTCGACGTCACCTCGCTCGAGGGGAACCTCGATGTGCACGTCCGGAATGACATCGACCTGACACTCGGACTCGGCGGTGGATGGCTCTCCGACGGGAACTCCCGCCGCTCCTTCCTTGCCGCCGCGACCTGGAGCTTTGCGAAGTACTTCTTCGCCGGTCCCTTCTATCGGCAGCTCTCGTACCAGGAAGCGGGCGTCGGCTATTTCGCTCCGGATCCGTACCAGCTCGTCGAGCTTCGCGCGGGGGCGGCGCGGTCGTGGGGTCCCTGGCGGGCACGCCTCGCGGGCGGGTTCGGTTCCCAGCGGATCAACTCGGGTGACAGCCAGGATGCCTGGCACGCCGACCTCCGGCTCTCCCGCAGCTTCCGGGTGATCGACGAGCTCGCCCTCTTCGGCGGGGTCACCAACGCCGCCTCGGCGAGCACCACCGGTGCCTTCAAGTCCCGCACCGCCGGGGTCTCCTTCCGCGTCGGGCTCTAGGGCGCCGGCCCGCGTTTTTCGGGTGACGGAGGAACGGTGGTCGCGCCCTACCTTGGGGCATGCGCGACCACCGTTCTCTTTCCGTCTGGCAGGCGGCCAACCGGGTCACCCGGTGGGTGATCGGCGTTTCGGAGCGACACTATCGTCCGGCGGTCCGGGTGCCGTTCTACCAGCTGCAGATGTCGGCGCTCGCGATCCAGCTGCACATCGCCCGGGGGCACGCGCTCCGGAAGACCCGCACGTTCAGGAAGCACCTCACCCTCGCCTACGCCGCCGCGATCGAGACGACCGAGCTCTTGCAGCTCATGGAGCAGACCCATCTCCTGGAGAGCGACCGGGTGGCGGACGCAATGAAGGCGATGGACGAGGTCAGGACCTCGCTCATCGCCCTCATCCGGCAGTTCCGGCACTACCGCTAGGTCACGGCGTCGGCGTCGCGGGAGGATGCTTGTCGAAGTCCCCCGCTTCGACCGTGACGAACCTCGCGGGGTCGATGAAGCGCCGGACGGTGGCGTTGACTTGGGGGAGGGTCAGCGCACGGATCCGCTGGTCGAGCTGGGCCTCGAACTCCATGTTCCGGCCGGTGAAGAGCTGGTCCGCGAGCACCGCGGCGAGCTGGCCATTGTTGGAGCGGCTGAGCTCCCGCTGTTGCAGGTACCCCTGCCGCGCCTTGTCGAGCTCCTCGGCGGTGTAGCCGTCCTGGATCACGCGGGCGACCTCCTCATTGAACGCCGCCTCCAGCCGGCCGACGTTCTCCGGCGCGTAGATCGCGTACGCCTGGAACCCGCCCGCCTGATCGAGCGCGGAGGCGAAGACCCCCGAGCCGACGCCGTAGCTGATCCCGTCCTTCTGGCGGATGCGGGTGGCCAGGCGCGAATTGAGGAAGCCGCCGCCCATGATGTAGTTGCCGAGCAGCAGCGGGGCGTAGCTGGTGTCGTCGTTCCGGATCTGGAGGTTCATCCCCGCCAGGAAGAAGGCGTTGGCCTTGTCCGGGGTCTTGAGGACGATCTTCTGGGGCGCGGGGCTCTGGTACACCTGCGGCACCCGCTCATACGGCACCGGGCTCTTCCACCCGGTGAAGAGGGAGTCGGCGATCCGGCGGACCTCCGCCGCATCGAAATCCCCGACCACCGCCAGCTGGGCATGGTCGGCGCCGTAGAAGCCGCGGTGGAAGGCCCGTACGTCGGCCAGCCGCACCCCGCGGATCGCCGTCGCCTGCGCGTCGAGGGTCAGGGTGGCGCGGGGGTCGTCGTCAGGCCACGGATTCAGCGCGCGCGCGTAGGCGTTGGCCCCCTGCGCGGTCGGGTCGGAACGCTGTTCCTCGAGCGTCGCCAGCTGCTCGGCACGGAGCGCCTCGAACTCGGTGGAGTCGAAGACCGGCATCTTCAGCACCTCGCCCACCAGCCGGAGCACGGCGGGGAGATTCTCGCGGGTGGTCTCGATGCGGACGTCGGCGCGTCCGGTGCCGCCGAACACGTTCACCTGCGCCTTGAGCCGATCGAACTCATCCTGGACCTGCTGGCGCGTGTGGCGTGTGGTGCCGCGCATCAGCATCGACCCGGTGAACTGGGCCACCGTGGCCTTGCCGCGCACCGCCGCCAGCGAACCGAACCGGAGGCTCAGGGAGGCGTTCACCACCGCACCGCGGGTCTTCTTGGGGAGGAAGGCCACCGCGAGCCCGCCCGGGAGGGTGGCGCGGACCGTGCGCGACTCGATGTTCGCCGGGCTCGGATCGAACGCCTCGCCGGCGGCCCGGGCGGTGTCTCCGCGGTAGTTGGCCACCATCGCCTGGACGTCGGGGACGTCCACCACCGGCGCGCGATCCGGACGCGGGGTCGGGACGAAGGTGCCCCAGGTGGCGTTGGACGGCTTGAGGTACGCCGCCGCCACCCGCGCCACATCGGCGGTGGTCACGGCGCGGATCCGGTCGCGGTGCAGGAAGAGGAGCCGCCAGTCCCCCATCGCCGCCCACTCCGAGAGGGAGAGCGCCGCGCGCTGGGAATTGTTGAGGGTCAGGTCGACCTGCTTCAGGAGCTGCTGCTTGGCGCGTTCCACCTCCTCGCTGGTCGGCGGCGTGGTGATCGCCTCCGCCATCGTGCGGCGGATCGCTTCCGTGGCGGCGGCGGAGGAGTCGGGGCTCCCGAGCTGCGCCATCGCCAGGAGGACACCGGGCTCGCGCAGCTGGTAGTTGAAGGCGAATACCGACGCCGCAGTGTGCGGGAGGACCAGCGCCTTGTACAGGCGACCGGACGGTTCATCGCCGAGGACGTTGGAGAGGACGTCCACCGCCGCGAAGTCGGGGTGCGAGCCCGGCGGGATGTGCCAGGCCCCGATCACCCACGCCACGTCACCCACGCGGCGCAAGGTCACGCT
>Ga0164309_10001162_pt1 | contig 13095 bp, 11 predicted proteins | sample Whisoiple_247_MG_FD_109984 | JGI IMG/M metagenome (GOLD analysis project Ga0164309, IMG submission 109984) | Soil microbial communities amended with fresh organic matter from upstate New York, USA - Whitman soil sample_247_MG | ecosystem: Environmental > Terrestrial > Soil > Unclassified >... | reverse complement strand
TTGACCGCGAAGTTGGTCTGCAGCGGCGTGTGCTTGAACAGGTACGCCAGCACCTTGTGCTCGTCGGCTTCCTTCTTGAGCTCGAGCTCGATGCGCACGTCGTCGGTCGATACGTCGCGCACGTCCAGCAACATCGGCATCTTGCGCGAGACGACCACGTCCGCGATGCGCTCCACCAACACCGATTTGTTCACGGTGTACGGGATGCTCGTGATGTTCAGCGTCTTGGTGTTCTTGCCGGTCTCCGACAGCGTCCACGTGCCACGGACTTTGAGTGAGCCCTGGCCGGTCTCGTAAACCTGCTTCAACTCTTCGGCACTGGCCACGATGTGACCGCCGGTCGGAAAGTCCGGACCCTTGATGGTTCGGCACAGTTCACGCGAGGTGAGCTGACGCCCGTCGACCAGCGCGTCCAACAAGCGCACCGACGCGTTCACGACTTCTTCCGGGTTGTGCGGCGGAATGTTCGTCGCCATGCCGACGGCGATACCCGACGCGCCGTTGATCAGCATGTTCGGGATGGCCGACGGGAGGACTACGGGCTCCTGCTTGGTGCCGTCGTAATTCGGCCGGAAATGCACGGTGTCCTCGTCGATTTCCGCGAGGATTTGGTCGGCGAGGGTGGCCAGCCGGCACTCGGTGTAGCGATAAGCGGCTGCCGGATCGCCGTCGAGCGAGCCGAAATTGCCCGAGCCGTCGACCAGTGGCGCGCGCAAATTGAAGGACTGCGCCATGCGCACCAAGGCGTCGTAAATCGAGGCGTCGCCGTGCGGGTGGTAGTTACCCATCACGTCACCCACGATTTTTGCGCACTTGCGGTGCTTCGCGTCACCGGTCACGCCCTGTTGCCACATCGTGTACAGGATGCGGCGCTGCACGGGCTTCAGGCCGTCGCGCACGTCCGGGATCGCGCGGCTCGTGATGACGGAGAGGGCATAATTCAGGTAGCGGGTCTGCGCGACCTCGTGCAGTGCTGCCGGTTCTTCATTGAACGCCGGCGGTTCATCGTCACCACCGCCGCGCCGCTTCTTGGGCGGCTCCCCGTTGCCCGAGGAGTTCTGCTTGTTCTTGCTCTTACCTGTCGCCAACGTTTCGACCTTCCCCGGCACCCCCCTGAGAAGGTCAGGGAGAGCCGGCACGCGCGATTCGCTAGCTTTCTTTCCAGCCGAAAGTCAATATGTTCAAAATAAATGCCGGCGCGCACGACGAAAGCTCACCAGTTCGCGCTGGTCGTGACCGCTCTGTTACTGGCGGCGCCCGCGGTGTTGGGGTGTCGGCGCAGCCCGAGCGCGGAGCCCGCGCAGGGGATGTGCGCGGGCAACGGCATCGTGAGCTCGCGCGTCAGCGAGCGGCCCGATACCGGCGATCTTGCGGCGGAAATCGTCCAAACCTGCGCGGATTGCCAGGCCAGTGTCCGGCCTGGAGCGCCCGCAGGTTCGCCCTGCTCGGCGGCCTCGGTGTGCCAGGAGGTTTGCTGTAACTGCCCGAATTCGTTTGCTAAAACGTATCGAGCTCGGGCCTGCGATGCGGCTCGCTGCGCTGGGCGCGAAGCGTGTGACTCGGCACGCGCGGCGATTCGTCCGGACGTCTGCGACTAAATGCGCCGGCCGTTACTCGTCTCGAAATTCGTCGACCGCGATGCCGTAGCGCTTCATCCAGCGGTGGATCTGCATACGCGCTTTGCCGAGTTCGCGGCCGACCGCAGCGACGTTTCCCTGATGCGCCACGAGCAACGCGCGGAGCTCTAGCTCGCTCGGCACCGCAAGCGCAGCGGGCTCCGAAACGCGCATCGGCGGCGGAGTGGAGTGGCCCCTGCCGTAGTCGGCCATGGCTTCCTTCACGGTGTCAGGCAGGACCTCGGAGCCCAGCACGGGGCTGTCCGACAGGGCGACGCTGCGTTTGATGCACGCCTCGAGCTCACGCACGTTGTACGGGAAATCATGATGCAACAGGCCGGTCATGAACGGAAATGACAGCCCGTAGTTCTGGCGCCCGGCGCGCGCCAAGAAGCTGCGCGCGAGCACGTGCACGTCTTCCTTGCGTTCGTGGAGCGGGGGCAAAAAGACCTCATACTCATTGAGGCGCGCGAACAGATCTTCGCGAAAGCGTCCCTCGCGCTGCATCTTCGCGAGGTCTCGGTGAGTCGCGCACACCACGCGCACGTCGACGCGTTCGGGTGCGGTGGCACCGAGCGGCAGCACCTCTTTGGCTTGCAGCACGCGCAACAGCTTGGCTTGCGCGTCGAGCGGCATGTCGCCGATCTCGTCGAGGAACAAAGTTCCGCCGTCCGCGGCGCGAATCAAGCCAGGCTTGTCGCGATCAGCGCCGGAGAACGCGCCACGCTTGAAACCGAACAGCTCACTTTCCAACAGCAGCGCCGGGATCGCCGCGCAATTCACGGCCGTGAAGCGCCCCGCGCGTCCGCTCAAACGATGCAGTTCACTGGCGACGACCTCCTTGCCGGTCCCGCTCGCACCGCGCAAGACCACGCTCAGCGGCGTGGGGGCGATGCGCTCGAGTTGGGCAACGATGCGATCCATTTGCAACCCACCGACGAGCAAGCTCGGTTGCGTCGCGCGCCGTGTCGCGCCGCGCGCCATGGTGCCGTCCAAACGGTAGGCGGCGTATTGGTCTGCGTCCTGCTCCACGTACTTGAAGATCGCATCACCGATGCGTAGCTCGTCGAAGTCGTCGAGCGCTGCGCCTTGCACGCGTCGACCATTGACGATCACGCCGTTGCGGCTGCCGAGATCGCGCACGTGATACGCGCCGTTGGCCCAGCCGATCTCGGCGTGTTTGCGCGACACGGCGGGCACCTCGAGTTCGAGATCCACGCCGTGCTCGCGACCAATCACGACTCGCTCTTTGCGGAAGGGGAAGGCTGCGGGCAGATTGGCCCAGGACTCGGCGTATAGCAGCACCAGGCCTGCGACCGGTCCACTGCCGGGGCCGCGTGCGCTCGGCCCAAACTCCTGCATGGCACCGGTGGTGTAGTCGACCATGTGGTCCTACAATACTGCCACCGCCATGGAACCTGAAACCCTCCGCGTTGCGGCAGTGCAATTGCAGAGCCAAGACGACGTCGAGCAAAACCTCGAGGTCTGTCGCCGCCTGGTCGAAAGCGCGCGCCGCCACGGCGCACAGCTCGTGCTCTTGCCCGAGAATTTCTGTTACTTTGGCGACACGGCAGGCAAACAGAGCTGCGCCGAGCGCCTGTCCGACCCAGCCGGCAAGATCCAGCGAGCACTCGCTGAGTTGGCGCGTGCGGCGGAAGTCTTCCTGGTTGCCGGCGGCTTCCCAGAGGCAGCGAGCGATCCACAGCGGCCGTTCAACACTGCGCTCGCATACGGCCCGGACGGTCGACTCATCTGCTCCTATCGCAAGATCCACCTGTTCGATGTCGCGTTACGAGACGGCACCGTGCTCGCCGAATCCGCCGCCACGAGTGCAGGAGATTCGCTGGTCACGTTCGACATCGGCCGGTTCAAAGTCGGGCTGTCGATCTGTTACGACCTACGCTTTCCGGAGCTGTACCGCGCCCTGGTCGAACGCGGCGCAAACGTCCTGCTCGTGCCCGCCGCGTTCACCGCGCACACCGGCAAGGATCATTGGCACACACTCTTGCGCGCCCGCGCGATCGAATCGCAATGCTTCGTGATCGCAGCGGCTCAGTGGGGCAAGCACCCCCTCGGACGCACGACCTACGGCCACTCATTGGTCGTCGACCCCTGGGGCACGGTGATCGCTGAAGCCTCCGACAAAGTGGGCGTCATCAGCGCGACCCTGGACCTCGAATACCTCGAGCAAGTGCGCGCCTCCGTGCCCTGCCTCGCGCATCGCAAGCTCTAGGCCGCGCGGTTGTTGGGTTGATGGTCACGCGCCACGTCGCGACCGTCCCAGCCTTCGGCGTCGCGGACGAGGAGAGGGAGAAACCGCCGAGCCGCAGAGGCCGCAGAGATCTGAAAAAGAGGGGAGACTGGGTATTTCCTCTCTGCGGCTGGTTACGTCTTGAACAATTCGGAGTTCGCTCACCTCGCAAACCGGGGAGGTGCCGGATGCGCCTCGCCATGTCGTGAACGACGCGAAGCTTCGGCGCACAGAGCGACCCCAAACTCCCTTCTGATCTCTGCGGCCTCTGCGGCTCAGCGGTTCAAACTCAGGGAGCGTCCCGCGACTGCTTCGACGTAGGCGCCGAGTTTACAGGTGGCGTTTGGCGATTTCGGTCCAGGTGCCGGAGGGTTCGAGGGCGATGTAGTTTTTCCAGAACGGGCGCGCTTTGCTGGTTTCGCCGATTTGTTCGTAGGCCATGGCCAGATTGAAATAGGCGTCCGAGAACTTGGGGTCGGCTTCGATCGCGCCGTGAAAGAGCGGCACGCTCTGCTCGGGTTGACCGCGTTCGAGCATGACGTAGCCCAGGTTGTATTGGGCTTCGGGCTGGCGAACGTCGATTTCCAAGGCCTTTTTGTACAATAGTTCCGCGGCTTCCGCGTCGTGGCGGCGAAAGCGGATGTTGCCCAAATTGGTGTAGGCAATGGCGAGCCACGGATCGAGCGCAACCGCTTCGCGATACAGCGCTTCCGCTTCGTCCATCGACGCTGGGTCTTCGTCGAGTTGGCTTGCGCGCAAGTAGAGCTCGTACGCGGTGCGCGCGCGTTCGCGACCGGCGGAGGGGCGCAGAACACGCACGACGTCGTCGCGCAGCGCCTTGACCTCGAAGTCGAGCACCATCTGTCCGGTCAAGGGCTCGAACGCGCCGTCCGTCGTGTGAACGATCACGCGCTGTCCATCAGAGACGATGCGCAGCTCTTGCAATGGTCGAGTGACCTTGGGCAGTGAGCGCTTCAACGCGCCGACGGCGCGCGTGACGTCTCGCAAGCGGACGCGCTGCTCGAGCAGAGACTGCGCGGTGCGCAGCGCGATCAAGTCCGAAAACGAATAGGCGCGGCGGCCGCGGCGGCGCGCCGTTGGCGACACGACACCCGCGCGATCGAACGTGCGCAAACGCGCCGGCGAGATACCGAGCAGACGCGAGATTTCGCCGCTGCTGAATAGATCAGTGAGCGGCTCACGACCCGTACTCCCATCGAGTGCGGGCGCTGCCGCAGCCTGTTCGCGCTTCTGTACACGACCGCCACCAGGCCCGAAGACCACGTGGATAATCTTTTCGTCGCGCTGTCTCTTGCGACCCATTCGTTGCTGGTTCCCGCTTACTCTGAAAAGGACGAACCTCTAACTCTTCCGCGCGGCGCTGCGTGTCAAGTGAAACGCCAGATGATCGCGCGAGCCGCGAAGAATGCAGCGCTGTGAGCGCGCGGCCCGCGGTCCTCGAATGCACTTGCGCACTTGCAATGCGGTGTCGCGAAGTCATGCGCGTGGTGAAAATGCTTCTTGACGTCGGCGTGGTCTCTGCCTCGAGTTGCGCCGTTCGCCAGGTGCGGCTCACGAAGCACGCGATGGTCGTTTCGTTGAACTCGGTTCGACCTTGCGCGGTGCGCGTGGTCGCTCGCTGCTCTTGAACACTCGCGCCTCCACTTCTACGTCGACGCGTATGCCACGCGTGTCACGACGCACGAACAGCTCCGCGCGCACTCGTCCAATCGGCGCGCCCGATCGGATCTGTGCTTCCAGACACGCGATGCGGATGGCGCGGATGCGAGCGTGAGGGTCGTTGGCGATCAGGCGCGCGATCTCGCGCGCTCGCTCTTTGGGTACCGCGCCGCCGTGCACGCTGAAGGGCAAGAGGACACTGGTGGAGCCGTAATAGGTCGAGCCGTCGGGTTCGCTACGAGTGGCGCCTTCGCTCATCACGTCCGCGGCTTCGAACAGCTCGCGCAGTCGGTAGTCCGCCGATTGCCAGAGCTCGACGGTTCGGCGCGACCCAATGGCGAGCGCTTTGGTTTTGGCCGTGCCCGGTCCGTTGGCTTTGCGCGTCAAGCTGCACCCTGGGGAGAAACCACGATGCGATCGTATGTCGTACGCGCGACCAACGCGAAGTTCGTGGCAATTGAGTCTCACGCCCGGAGTCCCGGTGAGCACCCTGTCGAATCTCGCCAGCAAGCGAAACTTGGCCGCCCCTGTCGATGAAGTGAAAATGCCCTCCAAATTCGGCCAATCCGACGGAGTTTTTCGATGAACCTCGATAGCCCTATGCACTCGTATTCAGGCCAAGAGCGGCGCATGCATCGCGTCTACATCACGCGCAACACCGAGTACCACGTGCGTGGCGAGACCTGCGTCGCCGTGCGAGACCGAAAAACAGGCCAATTTCTGGCCTCACACTTGGCGATTCAGCGGACGCTCTCTGGCGGCGTGCGCTACTTCGCGAATGGCTCGGCCGTGCCGTCCTACGAGCCGCCGCAAGTGGGTGAGGCGTTGTACTTTGGCGAGGGCGGCCGCGAGCTCGTCACCAGCCTTTGCTCGAGCATCGAACGACCGGAGCGGCGTCTCGTCGCGAACTATCCGAGCGCGTGAGCGCACGGAACATGTTCAACCACTTTGGCGTTTTCTTGGGGAATTTGCGCGTAATTTCGTGCACTCGCGGGCGGGGTTTCGCACTGCCTGCGAAGTCGAATTCGCAGCTCTCGAGGTGCTACCCCGGGAAAAATGCAGGTTTGTGCGGCATGTATGCCCCGCCAAAGTTCGGCATCATTCTTGGATATGTGCCCGCGTCCGTTTAACGGTCGAAGGGCAGAAATTTCAATAATGGCGCAATCGTCCCCCATCGCATCACCCAGCCCCAAAGCCGATCCGCGAGCGGTACAAATTCTCGCGAAGAACATCTATCGGGAGTTCCGCGCGAGCGGTTTTTCCGAGCGCGATGTGCTGGCTTTGGCCGGAGAGCTGCTCGGGCTGGTCACCACTGACGTAAAGAACGAGCAGACCGCACGCTGAATTTTTTCGGCGAAAGTGGTCGATTCGAGTCGGCCCGCACCAAGCAGCGAAGCTCGGTGGCGGGCCGTACTTTTGTCGGGCGCCCGCTCAGGAGGCTGGGACCAGGGCGACGGGGGCTCGGGGACAGGGCGAGCCGGGCGGTGCCGCATTTTGCTGGGAGTGGCGTGTTCCGAGCGGGGGCGCGTGATAGCCTCCTTCCTCTCGCAGCTGGGTTCGGAGAGTTACGCTTCAAGTGATCGCACCGACATCGTCTGCAAAAGCCCCGATGTTTGCCATTATCGTCCACGAAAAAGGGGGCGCCGAGCGGCGTGAAATCTTCGACGCAGCCGAGCTGAGCGTGGGGCGTGTACAGGGCAACGAGCTGATGTTGCCAAAGGGCAACGTCTCCAAACGTCATGCGCGCTTGCTGTATCGGGATGGTCGCTTCATCGTGACCGACCTGAACAGTACCAACGGTACGTACGTCAATCGCCGCAAGATCACCCAAGCGACGATCGTGCGCGAAGGTGACCGCATCTACATCGGCGATTTCGTGCTGCGCATCGAGACGAGCGGCGGCGAGGGCGTCTCGCCAGATGAATTCAAGACCGGACCGTCCGCGGTTGGCCGCACGACCCCGAGCTCTCCGGATGCGTCGAACGTCTCAGCTCGGCCGGATTCGGAGGGGGCTGCGTTCACCCAAACTCCGGGCCCGGCGTTGAACTCGACGACCAGCGGCTCGAATCCCGTCTCATCCGACAGCCCCGCGCGGTTGGAGCCGCCCGTGGAAAACACGGGCACGCACACCGTTGGGCGAACCACTCACGACGACCGTGCCGATGCCCAGCCGAACTCGTTGCTCGACGTAGTTCGCGCACTGGTGGACCGCGTGGCGCTGCGGCTCCGTGACGTTGATTTAATGGCGCCCGTCCCGCCTTCGCTCGGCGAGCGGATCGACGGCGTGCTGCAAGAAGCGTGGACGGAGCTGAGTGAAGGGCGCGACTTTCCGACCAGCGTGGCCGCCGATCGTGCGATCGAACTGGCGCGCTGTGAGCTCGTCGAGCACGGCCCACTCACCGAGCTGATCGCCGATCCGACGGTGGCCGAGGTGGGGGTCACTCGCTTCGATCGCGTGCTGTCGGTGCGCGGCGGGCGCTCCGTGACCGAGACGGGCTTCTCTTCCGATCTGTCCTTGCGCTGGGCGGTCTCGCGGCTTTGTTCCGAGGCTGACGCTCCGTTGCTGGCGGGCGAAGAGGTGATCGAACGGCGCATCATGCCGGGTGTGCGGTTGTCTGCGGTGATGGGACCGATTGCAGCCAGCGGGGTCTGCGTTTCGATTCGCAAGACCAAGCGTTCCTCGATGACGTTGGAGGAGCTGGTGCGTCGCGGTGCCATTTCGCGCGCAATGGCTACTTTCCTTCAGCAGTGTTTGGCTGCGCGCGTGAACGTGCTGGTGATCGGACCGCGTGACGGTGGCGTCGAAGCGCTGCTGACCGCGCTGGCTCAGGCGGCCGTCGAAGGCCCGTGCGTATTCGTCGGCGAGCGCGATCCGGGCGGTTCCGAGGCGAATTTCTTACTCGCCGGCTCGGACGTCACGACCACCGCCGGAGCGCTGCAGGTTGCCGCGTCAATGCCCGGCGCTCGAATCGTCGCCGAGCTTTTCAGCGGTGACTTGTGCGCGCGCATCGTCGACGCGATTGCAGATGGCCGGGAAGGCGTGATCGCGGCGCGCTACGCGCCCAGCTTGCGCCGAGGGTTGTCGCGCCTCCCTGGCGTGATCGCGGCCGAACGTCCCCAGATCAGCGTCAACGCCGCCCGTGAACTCGTGGCCAACGCGTTCGAAATCGTGGTCGAAGTGGCGCGCCTGCGCGACGATCGGCACCGAGTGCTGCGCATCGCCGAAGTAACCGGTTCGGCGGGCGAAGACATCCAAACTCAGGACGTATTCACCTTCGTGATGGACCGCACCGCCGCCGGCGGCGCGATTGAAGGCGTCTTCTCAGCGAGCGGCATCGTCCCCCAAGTCGCCGAAACCTGGCGCGCCCGCGGCACCACAGTCGAAAGCGCCATCTTCAGCCGCCCCCCGTCGCGATAACGATCGCGGATAGCCGCCAAGGACGTGAGAAGAGGGAGAGATTGACCGCCGAGCCGCAGAGGCCGCAGAGATCAGAGGGAGATTGGGGTTGGTCCTGAGCGGCTGCTTGCGGATCTGTAAACTTCGAAGGCGTTCGCGGACGTGGGAGGGAATAACAAAAGCGAAGGGACTTCCCTGAACGCAAAGAAAACGTGGGGGGCGCGCAGCTCAGTTCACTGAGCAGCGATACGTCGCAGGGAGTGAACCCCCAACTCTTCTCTCCCTCTGATCTCTGCGGCCTCTGCGGCTCGGCGGTTCAAATTCAGGGAGCCGCCCTAAGTTGCAACAGTGCGCACGTGTGAGGTGCGTGGCTGGATTCTGGGCGCCCACTCTCTCGGCTTAGAGTGGGCGGAGGCGGGTTACTCGCGGGCGTCTTCTTGTTTGGCTTTGGCGAGTTTGCGGCCCATCATGCGTTTTTTGAGGGCACTCAATTTGTCGATCATGAGCACGCCGTCCAGGTGATCGGTTTCGTGCTGTAGGGCGACTGCGAGTAGGCCGTCCGCTTCGATTTCGAAGGATTTGCCGTTGCGATCGAGCGCTCGGACCTTCACGTGCTCCGCGCGTTTGATTTCTTCGGTCACGCCGGGGAAGGAGAGGCAGCCCTCTTCCCAGGTCTGCACGCCGTCTTTCTCGATGAACTCGGGATTGATGAACGCAAGCAGCTGGCTCGGCTCGTCCTCGGCAGCGCAATCGACGACGAAAATGCGAAGTGGGATGCCGAGCTGCGTTGCGGCGAGACCGCAACCAGGGGCTGCGTACATGGTTTCCGCCATGTCATCCACCAATGCCTGAATTTCAGGGGTGACTTCGGCGACGGGCTTTGCGACTTCGCGCAGGCGCGCGTCGGGATATTCGAGGATCTCTCGGATCATGGCGCTTTGGCTTGAAAGGTAACACTCGGGATCAGGCGTCGCAACCGTCGGGCCGGGGTTCACCCGCCGCTCATGGTGCGCGCAGTCTTTTTCGGGTACGCGATGGGTCCCCAGACGTAAGCGTCAGTACCGCACAGTTCCCAGCGCGCCGGGTCGATGCGCGGTGCGTCCGCGGGATTGTCTGGGCCCGCCCAATCCACCGCGCCCGGACGGCCGCGCGGACCGAGCAGAACCGGGGCGACGAAAACGTGCAGTTGATCCGGCAAACGGTGCGCGAGCAGGCTGCCCGCGAGTTCGGAGCCGCCTTCACACATCACGCTGACCACTTCACGCGCGGCCAGTTCCCGGAACATTACTACCGGGTCGCAACGGCCCTCGGCCGTGGCTGGAACGCGAATCACGCGCACCCCGGCGTGCGAGAGCGCTTGCTCTGGCGACGAGGGGGCAGCAAGCGTCGTGATCACGCACGTCGGAATTTCGTTTGCTGTTTGGACGACTTGGCTGCCGAGCGGAATGCGCAGCTTACTGTCGACGATTACCCGAATCGGATTTCGACCGGGCACGTCCCTCACGGTCAAGCGCGGGTTGTCCGTGATCACGGTGTTGATGCCCACCATCACTGCGTCATGGTGGGCGCGCAACGTCTGCACCTTGATGCGCGCTTCGGGGCAGGTGATCCATTTGGAAGCACCGGTGCGAGTCGCGATGCGACCGTCGAGCGAGATGGCCAATTTCAGCGTGACGAAGCTCGTGTGCTCCGTCACGTACTTGGCCCAGGGCTGAATCAGGCTTTTGGCTGCGGATTCCTGTACGCCGACGGTTACGGCGATGCCGGCGGTCTCTAACCGTTCGATGCCGCCGCCGGGCACGCGCGGATCCGGATCGCGGCAGCCGATCACGACGCGCGCGATGCCCGCGGCGATGATCGCGTCGACGCAAGGAGGGGTGCGCCCCATGTGATTGCACGGCTCGAGCGTGACGTAGAGCGTTTTGCCGCGGGCAGCAGCGCCGGCCTTCTTCAGCGCCACGATTTCCGCGTGGTCGAGGCCGGCGGTTTGGTGGAACCCTTCGGCGATGATGTTTCCGTCGCTGTCGGCGATCAAGGCGCCCGCGTGTGGGTTCGGCGTCGGATCTCCGCCCGCGCCGAGCTCCACCGCTCGCAACATCAGCTCGCTATCGAGATCTTTCACGCCGCTCACTCACTGTCCTTGGATCGCACGAGCTTGTTCATCTCGACCATGAACTCGTCGATGTCTCGGAAGGATCGATAGACACTGGCAAATCGCACATAGGCCACGTCATCTAGCGCTTTTAGGCGCTGCATCACGCGTTCGCCGATGACCAGCGTGGGGACTTCTTTCTCACCGCTCTCGGCGAGCTCTCGCTCCAACGCCTCCGCGTGCTCTTCCAGAGCGTCAGCGGAGACGGGCCGCTTGTTACAGGCGATGCGCAGGCTGCGCAGCACCTTTTCGCGGTCGAACGGCACCCGCTTGCCGTCCTTCTTCACGACCGTGGGCAAGGTGTGTTCGACTCGCTCGTAGGTCGTGAAGCGACGCTTGCAGTTGTCACATTCACGTCTTCGCCAAGTCACAGTGCCGCCCGCGGCTAACCGCGAATCGACCACTCGGCTGTCCATTTCGCGGCAATAGGGGCACTGCATCGGATTTTCACCCGGCGACCGCCGCCGCGGCTCGCGTCAACCCTCGAACGCCGAGAAGATCAGCGTCACGTTCGTGCCGCCGAACCCGAAGGAGTTCGACATGGCCCGCTTGATGCGCCGTTCTCGAGCGTGGTGAGGCACGAACTCGAGCGGCACTTCCAAGTCTGGATCGTCGAGGTTGATGGTGGGTGGGATCATCCCGGTTTCCAACGCCTTGATGCAGACTGCCGCTTCGACCGCGCCAGCCGCGCCCAGGAGATGGCCCATCATCGACTTGGTCGAGCTGACCCAGAGCTTTTTGTCGAGCGCGTGCGCGCCGAAGGTGTTGGCGACCGCGCGTGCTTCTTCGACGTCACCGATTGGTGTCGAGGTGCCGTGTGCGTTGACGTACTCGATCTGGTCGGGGGAAAGCTTGGCGTCTTTGAGCGCCAAGCGCATGGCCCGCGCAGCGTGCGCGTGATCCGGAGCAGGCTTCGTGATGTGATACGCATCACTCGTCGCGCCGTAGCCGATGACTTCAGCCAAAATCTTGGCGCCGCGCTTCTTGGCGCGCGAGAGGGTTTCGAGCACCAAGGTGCCGCCGCCTTCACCGCACACGAAGCCATCACGGCCCTTGTCCCAAGGACGGCTTGCCGCCTGCGGGTTGTCGTTGCGGCGGCTGAGCGCGAACATTGCGGCGAAGCCCGCGATGCCGATCGGCGTGATCGTGGATTCTGCGCCGCCCGCGATCATCACCTCTGCGTCGCCGCGTTGCATTAGCCGCAGCGCTTCGCCGATGGCGTGACCGCTAGACGAGCAAGCGCTGGTGTGAGCCAGGCTTGGCCCGCGGAACCCGAACGCGATCGACACTTGGCCTGCGGCCATGTTGGCGATCAGCGACGGAATGAAATAGGGGCTGACCTTGCCCGGGCCCTTTTTGTCGAGCGTCAGCGTGCAACGCTCGAGGTTTTCGAGACCACCCAGACCGACGCCGATGAAGACGCCTGCGCGGTCGCGCTCGTCTTCGGTCAAGTCGAGTTGGGCCTGATCGAGGGCCATTTTGGTGGCCGCCATCGCGAACGTGGTGAAGCGAGAGACCTCTTTGATCTTCTTCTTCTCCATGAACTCCGCCGCGTCGAAGTTTTTCACTTCAGCGGCGATGCGCGTGGCATAGGCATCCGTCGCCTCGAAGAGCGAGATTTGGCTCACGCCGCTCTGGCCCTTCAGCAACGACTGCCAAGATGGCTCGGTCCCTACGCCGTTGGGCGTAACGAGACCAATTCCTGTAACGACGACGCGTTCCATCTTTTCCTCAGACAAAAAGCCCGGGTAATACCAGTGGGTTCACCCGGGCGGACGATCCTAAGAACGCCCTGGTGCCCGCTGCTTCAGCTGGCCAGATGCTTTTCGATGTAGTCGACTGCGTCCTGAACGCTACGGATCTTTTCCGTGTCTTCGTCCGGGATGTCGATCTCGAACGCTTCTTCGAAGGCCAACACCAGCTCGACCAGTCCGAGCGAGTCTGCACCCAAATCGTCGATGAACGTGGACTCGGGCTTGATGTCTTTCTCATCGACATC
>Ga0164309_10001161_pt1 | contig 13098 bp, 7 predicted proteins | sample Whisoiple_247_MG_FD_109984 | JGI IMG/M metagenome (GOLD analysis project Ga0164309, IMG submission 109984) | Soil microbial communities amended with fresh organic matter from upstate New York, USA - Whitman soil sample_247_MG | ecosystem: Environmental > Terrestrial > Soil > Unclassified >... | reverse complement strand
CTGGGAGCTTTAGCCCGAAGTTCTCAGTCTCGACAAGGCCGAGACCGTCACCGGCGCCTGGGAATACCCGGTGCAAGCCAAATTCGAGCGACTGCTTCGGGAATGTCGAGTTCCGATAGGTCTCCTCTCGAACGGCTATGAGGCCCGGCTCGTCTATGCGCCGCACGGTGAGTCGAGCGGTTGGTTGTCGTTCCGCGTGAACGACATGGCTTCCGTAAGCGGTCGTCCAATCTTCGACGCGTTCGTGATGTTGCTGTCGCGCACCCGCTGGTTCGGCGTCGCGCCCGAACAACAGCTTCCTGCGATCTTGGCGGCGAGCCGGAAGCGCAACGCCGACGTCACGAACGACCTGTCCGGGCAAGTCTTTGAAGCGCTCGAGACCCTGCTTGCGGGTTTTGCTGCCGCTGACGAACGTGACGCAAAGTCTCTGCTGCGCGCCGCCATCGAGCGCGGCGACGAGCACCTTTATGCAGGGCTCCTCAGCGTGCTCCTTCGACTCGTCTTCCTCCTGTACTGCGAGGACCGCGCGCTGCTGCCAGTGGAGCACCCGATGTTCTCCGCTAACTACAGCCTAATCGGCCTCTTCGAGCAGCTACAGGCTGACTTCGGCAAGTATCCCGACACTATGCAGCGCCGTTTTGGCGCCTATCCGCGAATAGTCAGCCTGTTCCGCGCGGTATTCTTGGGCGTCAAGCACCACGATCTCGACATTCCCTCGCGACGCGGCGACCTCTTCGACCCGAACGAGTATCCCTTCCTCGAAGGCTGGGGACCAGGCGGAAGCGCCCCAATCAACGAACCTGAGGCGCGCGCTGCCGTGCAGGTGCCAAGCGTCGATGACTTCACGATCTACACGGTGCTCGACAAGCTGCTCTACCTCGATGGGCAACGGCTGTCTTATAAGGCGCTCGACGTCGAACAGATCGGCAGTGTCTACGAAGCCTTGATGGGCTTCGACGTTGAACGGCTCGAGTCCCCCGCCGTGCGCATCCGCCTTGGCAGCAAGAAGGGCGCCGCCCGCGTTTGGCTGCAGACCGAGAAGCTGCTGACCACACAAAGGTGCAACGAGAGCGTTGGCTGCAGGAAGAATATGGTTTTGATAAAGGAGTTGCGCAGAAGATCGCTGCGGCGGTCGCCAACGCCAGCAACACCACCGAAGCATTGAGCGCTCTCGAGCCGCTGAGCGGTCGTCGTCCAGAACGAGCCGATTCCGCGACGCTAGTGATCCAGCCCGGCCCGGAACGTCGGCGCACCAGCAGTCACTACACGCCGCGCGAACTCACCGAACCCATCGTTGCACGCACGCTCGAGCCACTGATTCGGTCGATGGGCGCCGAGCCGCCGTCGCCCACACTCTTGAACTTGGTCGTTTGCGATCCCGCAATGGGCTCAGGAGCATTTCTCGTCGCGGCTTGCCGCTACTTGGCGGACCACGTGGTGGCTGCTTGGACTCGCGAAGGGCGAATGGAAGTGATCGGCGATGCGCATGACGACGTCGTCAACCACGCGCGTCGACTAGTCGCGCAGCGGTGTCTCTACGGTGTGGACAAGAACAAGTACGCAGTCCAGCTCGCGCGCCTATCGCTCTGGCTCGTCACTATGGCGCGAAACGAGCCGTTCACGTTCGTTGATCACGCGCTCCGCCATGGCGACAGCTTGGTGGGCCTCAACATCAACCAGATCAAAGCCTTTCATTGGAAGCCAGCTGAACAGGTCGAGTTGAGCTCCACGCTGCTCAACGAGGCGTTGGACGAGGCCATCGGGATTCGTCAGCAGATTCAGGCGCTCGCCGAAGTAGGAACATTCGCAGCGCAGCGCGAAAAGGAGCGCCTGCTATTTGATGCGGAGGATGCCTTGGGGCGAGTGCGGCTGGTGGGGGACCTCGTGATAGGAGCCTTCTTCAGCCAAGAAAAGGATAAGGACCGAGAAAAGGAACGGAACCGTCGTTTGGCCCTGGTCGAACAGTGGCTGGCTGCCGAACGCAACGGAGACGTGGAGAAATCCGGTGCTTTACTTACCGAGCTGCGCGATCTGCAGGCGGATCTGAGGCGGACTCAGGCTCCTTTTCACTGGATGATCGAGTTCCCCGAAGTCTTCTACTCGGAGCGCCCCGACCCTTTAGACGGGGGCCGCGTTAACGGCGCGGCCTTCGTCGAGGCATTTGTTGGAAACCCACCGTTTGCGGGGAAGAATGCCCTGAGCGAACTCGGGGGTGGCGAGACCTACATTCGTTGGCTTCAGAATGCGCACGGCGGGGCCCATGGTGCAGCGGATGTCGTCGCACATTTCTTTCGGCGGTGCGCAAGTCTACTCGGGCGACGAGGGACTCTAGGGCTCGTGGCTACCAACACTGTGGCACAAGGTGACACTCGTGCATCCGGCCTTCAGCCAATCGTTCGAGATGGCGGGATCATCTACTGCGCCAATCGCGACCTTGCCTGGCCCGGCGATGCTGCAGTAACCGTTTCTGTCGTGCATGTGGGCCTCGGGCTCTCCAGCGTCGACGAAGCTGTGCGCCTCGACGGTCGGACAGTGAAGCAAATTAATTCCCGACTTCAGGCTCTGCCAGAACGTCCCGACCCAGCGCCGCTGGCTGTAAACAAAGAGGGGTGGTTCTCAGGTCCCAAAGTATACGGCGACGGCTTTTTCTTGGACGAAGCGGAAGCCGCCGCCCTCCGCGAACGCGACGTTCGTAACGCGCCGTTCATCCTCCCACTGATTGGTGGTGAGGAGGTGAATACTAGTCCAACTCAAACCTACTCTCGGTGGGTCATCAATTTCGGACAGCTGGACCTCCCCCGCGTCGAGCTGGTCCCCGACTTGATCGGGATAATAAGGGACCGGGTCAAACCGGAACGCGATCGAGCCCGCAACAATCCGGACGGCCAACATCGGAAAAAGTACTGGTGGCAATTCGCGCAGCCCAGGCCTGAGCTGTATGCGGCGCTCAGCGGACTGAAGCGCTGTCTAGTTAACTCGCAGGTGAGCAAGCACCTCGTATTCGCCTTTCAGCCGACGGACAGGGTGTTTGCTCATACCCTTTACGTCTATCCATTCGAAGCGAGCAGCGCGTTCGCTATCCTGCAGTCGCGTGTGCACGAACCATGGGCCCGTCTACTGTCATCGTCGCTCGAGGATCGTCTGCGATACACTCCTTCGGATTGCTTCGAGACTTTCCCATTCCCATGTTCCGATCCACGCGCGGTGCTGGCCGGTATTGAAACCGCTGGAAGCGAGCTACTAGAAGCTCGGTCACGCTTCATGAGCGAGACCAATCAGGGGCTTACGAAGACGTACAACGGTTTGAAAGACCCTTCATGCGTTGATGGTCGAGTGCTCCGGCTAAGAGCGCTCCACGAGGTCGTGGATCGGGTTGTGCTCGAAGCATACGGTTGGGGTGATCTTGCGGTTCCGCCGTACTGTCCGTTCAATGATGCCCAGCGTGCTGAAGTGCGAACCTTTCAGGACACGATTGTTGACCGACTGTTTGTTCTGAACGCGGAGCGCGCCGCAGAGGAGCGCGCGGCAACCAAAGCCGCACTGAGAGCGCCTGAAATGGGCTCGCCAAAGCGAGCCGCCAAGCGACCGAGGAAATCAAGTACCGCGGAATCGCAAGGCGCACTCCCGGGCTTGGAGACGGACGATGTGTGACCCGATCTTTGGGTTCAACGCCATTGTCGGCAATCCGCCGTGGGTTCTCTACGCCGGCAAAGGCAGCCAGCCGATCGACGAGCCCGAGGAGGCATTCCTCAAAGAGATGTACGGCCGCGCAGCGAAGACCCTATCGACCCATGGCCTGTTCGCAGCGTTGGCCGGACGCATCTCTGTTCCCGGCGCTCGGATCGGGCTCGTCTTACCGACGTCCGTCGCGGACGCCGAACGGTACGCAGATGTCCGTGCTGCCCACGACGAGCTGTGCGAACCCGAGAAAGAGCTCCTCGACATCGGTGAGGGCGCCTTCGTCGGCGTCTTTCAACCGTGCATGGCGCTCGTCTCGACGCGCCGCGCGGCGCCGTCGCCAGACGAAACCGGAGCGCCGTGGCAGCTTTCAAAGGCGGGCATGGCAACAACGGTGCGCGACCTCTTGGCGCAGCTCGACTCGCGGCCGAAGCTTCCTTCGGTGCTGTTTGGCGAACGCGGCTACCGCTCAAGCACGGAGGACAAGGGCAAGTTCACGAAGGCCGCGGGGCCGCGCGGCCGTTACACCATGCCGCTGTACGAGGGCACAAGTGTGCGCGAGTTCGAGCTCCTAGCGCCGACGGCCTTTGCTGACGCCACCGAGCTGCCGGAAACAGGGCGCGCCGACAAGTGGAGCACGGTTGACGTCTTTATCCGCCAGACCGCCAAGTATCCGATTGCCTCGCGCTCTGCTCGGCAGGCATTTCGGAACTCGGTGTTGGCTGGCTTCGCGCGCGCCCCGTACACCGCCGGGTTCTTGCTCGCTTACCTCAACGCGACACCGATCCGGTGGTATCACTTTCACGGTCAGCGCGATGCGCAGCAGGGGATGCCGCAGGTCAAGGTCGGACACTTGCGCGCTATCCCGGCGCCCGACGAGTCGGCTGTCGAGGCATTGAGCCAGTTCGGTGAGCGGCTTGGCCAATCCAACCGTGGCATCAGCGAGGCCGAGCGCGCCGAGCTCGATCACCTTGTAGCGGGCGCAGTCGGTATCAACGACGCCGCTCTCGAGACGGTCCTTGCATGGGGGCGCGCCAACCCACCGCCGACCGCCCGCACTGCGCCGTCGCCCAAGCCCGGTATCGTCAGCGCGTGCCCCGGACCCGCGGACTTGGCGGACGACGGGTCTGACGAGACCGGAACCGCCAGCGGAGGGCGGCCGTGAGCAGCAGCAGGCGCGGCATCCAAGCTTTTTGCGGAAATATGCCCTTTTTGGGTGGCCGTCGCATTGCCACTCTCAACGGGGAGACCTATGCCGCATGGCTGACGCAGCGCTACGGCGGCAGCGGCGACACGGACTACGTCGGCTACTTCTTTCACCGCGCGGCGGAGCTCATCGCGCCCGAAGGCATGATCGGGTTTATCGCCACGAGCGCACTTGCCGAGGGAGACAACCGACGGACGGTCCTCTCTCCATTGGTGCATGCGAATCCACCGTTGGAGATTGTCCAGGCCGAGACCGACCATCCGTGGCCTGGAAATGCTCAGGTATTGATCTCGACGGTATTCCTGCAGCGTGGTCTCGTTGCAGATGTATTGCAGCCGAAGCGCCTTAACGGTCGGTCCGTGCGGGCGATCAACTCCAGACTGCGCGGCGGCGACGAGTGGCCCGACCCACAAGCACTGTCTGAGAACGCCAGATACTCGCTCGTTGGCTGCTTCCTCCGCGGGGACGGCTTCATCTTGAGTCCCATCGAGGCAGAGGAGTTTCTGACGGCTCACCCGGAGGAGTCCGCGGTCGTCCGCCCGTACGTTGTCGGCGATGACCTCAACAACTCGGCGGACCAGAAGGCCCAGCGCTTTGTCATCAACTTTGAGGACAAGACCTTCGAAGAAGCAGGGCGTTTCCCTCACGCCCTCGCCATTCTAGCGGAACGCGTGCGGCCGCAGCGCGAGCGCCTGAAGGCAACGGGCACGGACGCGGAGCACCGTCGACTCTGGTGGCGTTTTGCCAACACGCGGAAGGATCTGCGCGAGCACGCAACCAAGGTGCCGCGCGTGCTCGCCACGGCGCGCGTCAGCAAGCACACCATGTTCAGCTTCATTCCGCCGAGCTGGACGCCCTCCGAGCAAGTGGTCGTGTTCCCGCTCCCCGGTTGGACGGCGTTTGCCGTCCTGCAGTCGCGTGTCCACGCGGCCTGGGTGGCGCTGAACGCTACCCATATGGGCGAGGGCCTCCGTTACTCCGCGAGCGAATGCTTCGCGACGTTTCCGTTTCCCAACACCGATCCGACCGCGACTGTGCCTGAATTGGAGTTCCTGGGACGCTCGTTGTACGAGCGCCGGGCGGATGTGCTGGCACGCACGCAGGACGGTCTAACCAGCCTCTACAACGCCCTCAAGGATTCGACCGTTGCCGATGCTGCCCTCGCCGAGTTGAGAGTGATGCACGAGCGGCTCGACTCCGCGGTCATCGCAGCATACGGCTGGCAAGACATCGTGGTGCCAGCCTTCGCGAGCAATGCCGACGCGAGTCAGGTCTTCGAGGATGAGCTTTTTGCTCACCTTATTGCCCTAAATGTGGTGCGAGCCCTTACGCCGGCCGTGCCGAACACGAAGCCTGCCGTTCGTTCAGCGTCCGTTGGGCCCTCATTGGTCAAAACGAAGCCTCCCCGCAAAGACGTCGCCTCGACCGTATCTCCCGCCCGCCAACGCCGGAAGGCGTCTGAGAAGTAGACAGCATGCCGATTCCGACCTCACCACGCGACCACCTTGTCCGCGCGCTTCATGCCGATCTCGTCGGTCCGTACCAACTCGAGGAGGCAGCGATTGGGGAGCAAGAACTCCTGCACTTGCCCCCTTCGCGACATTACCTGACCGGGTTCCTCGCGCCAGAGACGGAGCGGGAACCCGAGGACGTCACGACTGAGGATGAACTCGGCTCTGGCCCAGATGAACCCGAGGAAGAGAACCAGGCATCGGGTTCTGAAGAGCCGCAGCGACGCAATCTGTTGCCGGCGTCCATGGGGATGAGCGTCCTCCTGCCGGCCGGGACGACTAAAGTGCACGCAACGGTTCTGTTCGCCGAATACTTTCCGGAGAAAGATCCAGATGGTGGTCGGAGACGGTTCTGGCGTCGCAAGGCGAAGCAGACGATTGAAATCGACGTTCCTCTGGTCGGCGAGATCCTAGAGAACGGTATCTCGCTGCCAAACACAGTCTCGTTGATTCTGCAGGGGCAAGTGCGTCCCGTTATGCATGCGCGCGGCATCGAAGATGGAACGCAGGCGCTGGCGCTGTTCCTGGTGAATCGGAGGGGGGCTGGCGAAAAAGGCAAACGCGACGTGCAGTTCATCTTCCAGACAGAACTGGAGATCGAGTGTGCAGAAGGGATCGTCAGCAGGCCGGACCTGTCGGACGAGCTGAGCGACGAATGGGACGAGCGCGTTGCCGATCTGCAGTTCCGCCACCGGCACGAGTACGCGGTCGGACACAACGTGGCGGCGGAGGTGCCCGCGGGTCAAACGAAAGTGACACGCGTTAAGACGACATGGATCCCCGCCCACGAAGTCCGGCGCGTTGAGCCGCACGGGGATGGGCGTGTGAACGTCGCGATGGACGAGCTAGGGGAGCTAACGGACGGATCTCAGGTCGCCGAAAAGTTGGGGCACCTTCCCGGAGCCTACGGCGAGTGGATCAGGCAACAGCGCCAGACAGCAGTCGGCAAAGGCGACGCAAATCGAACTCAAACGCGCGACGAGTTGATGGCAAAGGCGGACATTGCACGACAGCGCATCGCTGCCGGGATCGCGCTCTTGGTGGCTGATTCAGAAGCGCTTACCGCCTTCCGTCTTTGCAACAGGGCGATGGCTGAGGCCGCACGGAAGCGAAGCCCGACGCGCTACCAAGACGGGAAGCGTCCCGAGTGGCGCCTGTTTCAGCTGGCCTTCTTGCTCATGAACCTCGAAGGCGTTACCCACGAGAAGCACGCCGATCGGGAGCGGGTTGAGCTGATCTTCTTTCCCACGGGCGGTGGAAAGACGGAAGCATATCTCGCGGTCATCGCCTTCGCGCTAGTGTTGAGGCGACTTCGCCGCGCGGGTCTGCCCGATGGCGGACTCGGCGTTGCTGTGCTGCTGCGGTACACGCTGCGATTGCTCACGCTCGACCAGCTCGGTCGCGCCGCTACGTTGATCTGCGCCCTCGAGTCCGAGCGCCGGAAGACTCCGGAAGTCCTCGGCGACACGCGATTCTCCGTTGGTCTTTGGGTAGGGCGTAGCGCCACCGCAAATACGATGGACGAGGTGAGCAAGGCCGTCACTGACTACAAGAATGGAGTCGGTGGCCGTGGCAACCCGTGCCCACTTCCGACCTGCCCTTGGTGCAACGCAGAGCTTGGGCCTGCGAGTTTAAGCCTCCTTCCTTCGCGTACAGCTGCCGAGGAGGTTCGTGTCGCGTGCTTGAACGATGTCTGCGAATTCTCGGCGGCCAACAATCGAGAAGGCATTCCGGTTGTGTTCGTGGACGATCAAGTCTACCGCGAGCTCCCAAGCTTCCTGATTGCCACGGTCGACAAGTTCGCGATGATGCCGTGGCGCGGGGAAGCGGGAATGCTGTTCGGAAAGGCCAGCGCGCGAGACGGGCGACGCTTCTTCGGGCCAATGGACGGAAAGCCGCCGCGCACTGCCAAGATGCTGCCGGGAGGCCTGCAGCCTCCTGATCTCATCGTCCAGGATGAGCTTCACCTGATCTCGGGACCGCTCGGCACCATGGTCGGGCTGTATGAGACGGCGATCGACGCACTGTGCTCGCGGCAAATGGCAAACGGCACGGTTCGTCCGAAGGTGCTTGCCGCTACAGCTACAGTCCGCCGCGCAGACGAGCAGATCCGTGCGCTTTACGGGCGCCCGGCGGATAGCGTGAGCGTGTTCCCGCCGCCAGGCGTCGACGACTCCGAAACCTTCTTTGCCAAAGTCGCGAGTACGAGCCCTGGCCGCCTCTATGTTGGGGTTGCCGCGCAGGGGCGAAGCATGAAAGCCATCCTGCTTCGTGTGTATCGCTCGCTGCTAGCCGCGGCGATGAAGGCTCACGACCCGGCGCTACCGCCCGATCAAACGGGGGACGGATACATGACGCTCGCGGGTTACTTCAACAGCCTTCGCGAGTTGGGCGGCATGCGCAGGCTCGTCGAGGACGAGGTGCGAAACCGCACACAGAGCGCCGAAAATGACGAAGCTCGCCCCAAGAATGCTCTCGGCACTCACCTCTGGTTCAAGAATCGAGACATCGGTCTCGAGCCCGTCGAGTTGACGAGCCGAGAGCACACCGACACGGTCAAGCGGACCAAGGACAACCTCGGTCGCCACTACAACGAGGCCGAGTTCGTGAACGTGTTGCTCGCCAGCAATATGATCTCCGTCGGCGTGGACATCAACCGACTGGGCCTGATGGTGGTGGCTGGGCAGCCAAAGACGACTGCTGAATATATTCAGGCTTCAAGTCGCGTGGGTCGCGAAGACAAGTGGCCGGGGCTTGTCGTTACAGTGTTCAACGTTCACAAGCCACGTGACCGGTCTCACTACGAGCACTTCATCGCCTACCACGAGAGCTTTTACCGTCACGTGGAGGCGACGAGTGTCACACCATTCTCGGGTCCAGCTCTCGACCGCGGCCTTGTTGGGACGCTGGTCGCGATGACACGCTTCGCGGCGCACGAACTCACGCCGCCTACGGGTGCGATGGCCATGCCCTTGAATCGCGCACTAGCCAACGCCGCCTTGGATCAAATTGTCCAACGCGCCGACAGCCAGCCCGAGCTCGACAAGGCTGGTCACAAGCGACTCCAAGATGAGCTGCGCCAACGCGGCGGCAACCTTCTAGACAACTGGACGGAGCTCGTGACCTCCACCGCGGAAGAGCCAAAGCAACGACGTTACTCGAAGTTCGACCGTGACAAGACCGGCGGCAAACCGCTCTTGTTCACTGTGCTGGATGAAGATCGTCCGCAGGCCGGGACACCTGACGAACGGTTCGGGGCGCCGACATCCATGCGCGACGTGGAGAGTACCGCACACTTGTGGGTGGTTGGGCGTCGATTAGGGGGAGGAGCGGGCTGATGGCATTCAAGAAGCCTGCGAAGGGTGGCTACCGGCGGCCCGAAGGAACGATTCGACTGAGCCAGGTCGTGATGACGTTCGGTCCAGGAGCGATGATGGACCTACTCGATCATGCTGTGCTGATCGGCGGCGTCGATTACTGGCGCTACGATAAATTCAAGGACCAAGGCTTCATTGACGAGCCGCGCTTGCGCGATGCAATCGCCAAACGCATCGAGCCGCTGGGGATCGAGCTCAGCATCAATCGGGCGTTTCGCCTGCCGCCGGCTGGTGACGACGCCGCTCCGGTGCCGTACAACGGTATCCAGGTCGCCGAGTTTCCCAGCTGGTTTGTCTGTCAAGGCTGCCGAGCTCTCGTTGGCTCGCGCAACTTGGAGAAGGACAAGAAGCGCTACATCCACCGCTGCTCGAACAGCAAGAATGGCTCGTGCGTTCCCGTCCGCTTCGTCACCACGTGTAAGAACGGTCATCTCGAGGAGTTTCCGTGGATCCGCTTCGTCCACGCTAAGCACGAAGGCCCTTGCACCGGCGACCTGTACCTGATTGAGGATGCGTCGGGCGACTTCGGTCACATCTCCGTGCAGTGTCGGGCGTGCGATAGCACGCGCCCGCTGTCGGAAGCTCGACAGGAGTTGCTCATGCCACAATGCCGGGGCGATCGCCCTTGGTTGGGCCCCGAAGGACGCGACGAAAAGGGCTGCAGCGAAAGGCTCACACTCCTGGTTCGCACCGCGAGCAGCGCGTACTTCTCGCAATGGATGAGCGCGCTCTCTATCCCAGACAAGACGCGGGAGTTGATCAACAAAGTCAGTCAGGCTGATGTCTGGAGCACGCTGCAAGAGGCTGACCGTGATGACGTGGCACACTTCCGGAAGAAGGTTCCTGCTGTCCGTGCTGCGCTGAACGGATTTGAGAACGAGGAGATCTTCGTTGCCGTTGAGGCGATTCGGAGTGGCAAGACACCAGCCCGTGATCCTCTCCGAACTGCTGAGTACAAGGTCTTCCACGAGGCGAAGGACGAGGTCGAAGGCCAGCTCCCGCCCCGCGACGCAATCTTCTTTGCGTGCAACCTGCCACCCAAGCGAACACCTCTCCCGCCACGCGTCGGGCGTGTCGTGTTGGCCAAGAAACTCCGGCAAGTGCGTGCGCAGATCGGGCTGACCCGCCTGTCTGCAACGCCGCCTAACCTGCAAGGCGATTACGAAGATGCCTCGAGAATGCAGCCGCTGGGCTTAACGCAGAACTGGTTGCCAGCCGCTGAGATTTTCGGCGAAGGCGTTTTGCTCTGCTTGGACGAGGAAGCCGTGCGCGAATGGGAAGGGCGGCCAGCTGTCGTCAAACGCACGGAACAGCTCATCGCGGGCTACGAGAAGGAGTTCAGCGGTGACAGCAAGGGTCCGGGCTTTCCCGAGGCGCGATTCTACCTGCTGCACTCACTTGCGCATCTCCTCATGTCGAGCATTTCGCTCCAGTGCGGTTACTCTGCCAGCGCGCTGAGCGAGCGCATCTATTGCGCGCCAGCCAAAGACGACATGCCCATGGCTGCTATTCTGATTATGACGGGAACGAGCGGCGCAGAGGGAACGCTCGGCGGGCTCGTTGAGCAGGGCCGGCACATCGCTCGGCACCTTCGTCGCGCTTACGACATGGGTACGCTCTGCTCGAACGACCCTGTTTGTGCGCACCACAGCCCGGATGATCCGTCTTGCCGATACCTGGAAGGAGCTGCTTGCCACGGCTGCCTCTTCGTCGCCGAGCCGGCGTGTGAGCGTTTCAATCGATACCTAGACCGGGCACTTGTCGTGCCGACGCTGGGCCACCCGCTTGACCTGGCGTTTTTCTCGGAGCGGCCGTGACCACCCTCGGGCTAAGCACGGTCGCTGATGCTGACCTGCAGGCCTTGATCACCACCCTGGACCGCGGCGACCTCCGCCCGCCGTTCAACGCTGCCAGCCTCCAGTCTCGAGGCCTCGGCCATCTCCACGGCGCTCTGGCGCCTTTCCACGGGCTTGACGGCGTCGCTCTGCGCGCCGTCATCGACGTCGTCCTCGCCGAGCGCCGGCACCGCCACGCGCCCACCCTGACCCTCGTTTGGACCGGCGACGATCCCGGCATCAGCCACTCTCGCCACACGCGAATCTTCCTGCCCGAGCTTTTCGCCCGCGCCCGAGAGCACGTGCTTGTCGCCGGCTACAGCTTCGACCACGGCGCAGAGCTCTTCCCCGCACTGTACCAGGCGATGGTTGACAACCCCGTCACCGCCGAGTTTTTCGTCGACGCCAACCAGCTCGTCGAACGTCTCAAGCAGGCTGCCCGCGCCGAAGGCCGAGACTGGAACCTCCTCGCCGCGCCGATGAATCGCGCTCAGTCCACGGTCGAGCGGGGCCGCGCGGCCGTCGCCCTGTTCTACACGCTGATGTGGCCCTTCGGGGACCCCAAGCCAAAAGTGTACTTCGATCCCCGCACCGCTGAACGCATCAGCGCCGTCAGCCTTCACGCCAAGTGCGTCGTGATCGACCACCACTACACGCTGATCACTTCCGCGAACTTCACCGACCGCGGACAGACGCGTAACATCGAGGCGGGCGTTGCTATCGACGATCGAGCGTTTGCGGCGAGCTTGGAGCGACAATGGGCAAACTTGGTGGACGGCGGGATTGTTGTCAGCTGACGCGGCTGGCGGCGCCGGGCCACAATCACCGCTCAGCTGTCTTCACCACGGCCAATCTGCGCGTCCATAAACTCTTGGATCTGCTCCTTGCTCGGCAGCTCAAGCTGATACTTCGAAACGAAGAGCTGGTTCGGCAGATCGGCGAGCGCGTACTCGACCAGGGTGTGGTCTTTGCGCGTACACAGCAACAGCCCTACGGGCGGGTTGTCACATGGGGTCATCATGTTGCGCTTGTACCAGCTGACGTAAGTGTTGAGCTGGCCGAGGTGCTCGTGGCTGAAGGCGGCGACCTTGAGCTCAAGCAAGACGTGGCACTTCAGGATGCGGTGGTAGAAGACGAGGTCGACGAAGCCGTGCGTGTCGCCGATCAAGATGCGCTTCTGCCGAGCTTCGAAGCAGAAGCCGTGACCAAGCTCGAGCAGGAACTCTTGCAGCTTGTCGAGCAGTGCGTCTTCCAGGTCCGATTCGGCCATCACCTCCTTGGCCTTCACGCCCAGGAATTCGAAGATGTATGGATCACGAATGCTGAGCGCGGGGGACGCCGATTCAGCGCTGGATCGCGTGAGCTTGGCCAGCTGTTGCGGATCCTTCGACAGGCCCGAGCGTTGGAAGTAGAGCGCGCCGATTTGGCGCTTGAGCTCGCGAACGGACCAGCCGGTTCGGAGGGACTCGGCCTCATAGAAGCCGCGCTCG
>Ga0164309_10001160_pt1 | contig 13102 bp, 8 predicted proteins | sample Whisoiple_247_MG_FD_109984 | JGI IMG/M metagenome (GOLD analysis project Ga0164309, IMG submission 109984) | Soil microbial communities amended with fresh organic matter from upstate New York, USA - Whitman soil sample_247_MG | ecosystem: Environmental > Terrestrial > Soil > Unclassified >... | reverse complement strand
GTCCCCGCTTTTTGCCATAAGCGACGACCTCTGCGCGTACTTCGACCACACCTGCCCGCAGTTTCCCCAAGCGCTCGAACGCCGCGCGGGAGAGATCCAGGATACGGCGTTCGCTGCCGAACGGTCCGCGATCGTTGATGCGTACCACCACCGAGCGTTTGCCGTCGCGGCGCGTCACGCGCCATACCGTACCAAGCGGCAGGCTGCGGTGGGCAGCGGTCAGCGCCTCTGGGCGATAGCGCTCACCGCTGGCGGTCTTGTGTCCGGCGAGCCGGTCGCTGTAGTAGCTTGCCTCGCCTTCGAGCGTGCTGATCGCTGGCGCCGCTTGGAAGCGCGTCGTCAGCGCATCATCCTCTGGGGTGAGCGGAGCGGGTTCGCTCGTCGGCAGACTGGCGGCGCTCGAAGTCACGCCAGGTGCGCGGTGCGAAGCACTCGGTGGGTGCGCGCCAGGCTGACCTGGCTCGTGCGCACACGCGGCCAGCGCTAGGAGGAACAGGGCCGATCCGAAGCGCCTCACTGCACCCAAGCGTATCAGAGCTCAGGCGCAGCGCGACGCTCATCGGGCGCGAGCTCAGTTGCGAAACGCGACTTCCTTGCGATTTTCTAGAGTGAGCTCGGAAAGTTGGTCTTCCATTGCCACGCGTTCGGTCAGCCGCTTGGCCTCGAGATCGGCGGCGTCGATGGTAGCCTTTTGTAGGCGCTGGCTGATTTCTTCCATCTTCTTGGCCAAGTGTCGGCTCAATTCGCCCGCTTGGGCGACGCGGCGCAGTGACACGAGCTGTGTATTGATCTCTTCGATGCGTTCCCGATACACGTTGCTCTGCGCTTGGATCGTCGTTAGCCGCTCGTCGAGCTCGACCATTGCGCGGTGACGTTCGACGACGTGCGAAAGCTTGCTCGCGAGCTCCGGCTCGAGCTTGGACGCCGAATGCAAAAACAAGCCCAGCTCACCGATGCCCGATTCGCTCCGGATATCGAGCGACTTCTGGATCGGGGTCGATTCCTCGATCGCGAGAGTCACGCTATCGTTCGCTGGCACGTTGACTGCGAATAGGTACGCACCGCCGAGCTTCTCGACGGCGCTGGCAGGAGCCTCCAGCTTGAAACCTTCGGTGATCGGGTGTCGGACATAGACCGTCGCCAGCTTTCCGTCGCGATTGCTCAAGGATAGCTTGGTCGTGCGAATGCTGCGGGCCTCGCTGCGCACGATGCCGCGCTCGATGGTCAGCAGACGATCGATTTGTTCGCGCGTGGCTTGGTCGGTGTCGACGATCAACTTACGATCCAGCGCGAAGGGCACGAAAGCCCGGCTGTCCGGCAAGATCGCGTCCGAGAGGCCCTCACCCAAAAACTGCCCGCCTTCGTAAACGGTGACCGGCCCGGCGTCGAGCGTGTGGTGCGTCGGGTTCTGTAGCAACACCGAGCGGAAGGCATACTTCTTCGAGCCGCGCGTCGAGATCGGGTCGTAGAAGTAGACCTGTTTGGCCTGCGCCTGCGCGGTCAGCATGCTGACCATCGCAGAATGTCCCTTTTCGATCGTCAGCGGAGATGGCGCCAGAAAGTATGCGCTGCCGAGCGGCGCATCACTACTCGACTCGATCGCGCTCTTACCCTGCACGGGTTTCGGTCCTTCGCTATCCGCAGCGATGATGCGTACCCCGTCACCGCTCGCGACCTGCCCCGTGGCCACGACTTCTACTTGCTCCGCGCGCACGCCATTCTCGAGTAGTTGATCGCGAATGGCGTTGGCACGCTCGAGGGACTTGGCAGCGCTGTCCTTGTCGCTCGCGCGCGCAAAGCCGAGCACCTTGACCTTGCTTTGGTTGCCCTTGAGCTGCGCCGCCAACCGCGTGATGGCGGGCATGGTCGTGCGCGCACTCGGCTGCTCTTCGTCGAGCATGGGGGAGGCCGGTTCCGGTGCTGCAGCCGTCGCTGCGTCGTGCATCGCGCGTCCACCGCCGCCAGACATCCGCGCCGCGCTCTTGGCTGGGCCGCGATCCGACTTCTTGAGATCGTCCACCGCGTCCGCGCCGAAATTGCCCAAAACCCGCACTTCTTTGCTGGCAACCGCGTACGAAGAGCCGCCGGGCGGTGGCGCGAGTCCGAGCTCGCTCGTATCGCTCAAGGTTTCACGCTCGACGTAGCGAACGCTCTGCAAGTCGTACTTGAAGGACAACGCCGACGTCGAACCGACGCCCACCGCCACCCTCTTCCAGTCTTCGCCCGAGACGTTATCGACGACCGCCCAGCTCTGGAGTTCAGCCGGCCCCCCGTCCTTGAGCTGCAAGCGATAGGTGGGCTTCCACGCCGGGCTCTCCGTTACGTATGAAATGCGCAAATCGTAGTCGCCGGCTTTGGGCAGATTCACCATCACCGTGGTGGTGCCCTCGGCGTGCTCCAACGTCGGGAACGAAATCGGAACCGCGTTCCCCGTTCGGGCATCGACCACGCTGAGCGACTTCAAAAAATCATCGAGTCGCTCCGCGGGTACTTCGAGCGCGAAACGATCGCCGTGCACTACCGCGCGCCGTTCGAAGTAGGCGACGCCATTGCGATACACCACGACCCGACCGAGCGCCGCGTCCGTCTGGATCGGCCGCGGCACGGAAGCCGCGCACCCCGACAACAGCGCACCCGCACACACCGCAAGCAACGAGCCCTTGAGGACGAAAGACATGTTCAACACCTTGGCAAATTCGAGAACCGGAAACCGGGCGACCTACGCCGTCTCATGCACAACGCGGACGGGCCTGGCCTGCTTACGCATCGGGTCGCAAAACGATCCGGAAAGCGGCCGGTCGAAGCGCTAAGTGCGTGATCTCACGCTCGAACTTGCTCCGAGCAGGTACCCCCAATGGCGCCCAGTAGTGCTAGCTTGCCGCCGCCATGGCTGACACCCCCGAAGCGACTTCCGCGAGAGTGAGCCTCTCCACGCGAGGACTACGACTCGGCTCGCGTGAAGTACCGCTGATCTCGGGCAGCGTGCACTACTGGCGACTCGATCCACGCGAGTGGCTCGCGACGTTGAGCGCGCTGCAGAGCATGGGTATCGAAATCGTGGACGTATACCTCCCTTGGGGCGTCCACGAGCAAACCGACGGTAGCCTGGATTTCGGCACACGCGATCCGCGACTCGACGCCGTGCGCTTCCTCAAGCTTGCGCACAGCTTGGGCTTGCTCGCCATCGTGCGCCCCGGACCACACATCAACGCAGAGCTCACGTTTTTCGGCATTCCGGAGCGCGTGATCTGGAGCCGTGATTGCCAGGCGCGGTCGCCGCGCGGGATGCCAGTCGTGTTACCGGTGCCTCCGCTGGCGTTCCCTGTACCCAGTTACGCGAGCGTCGCATTCTTGGATGAAGCCGATCGCTGGCTGGAAGCCGTCGCCGAGCGCCTTGCGTCGCTCGTGTGGCCAGAAGGTCCGATCGTGCTGTGCCAAGTCGACAACGAGGGGGCGCTCTACTTTCGCGACGGCGTGTACGATCAGGATCACCACCCCGATGCAGTCGCCACCTATCGCGCGTTCTTGCTCCACAAGTACGGCAGCATCGAGCGCATCCGCGAAGTGCTCCACGATCCAGCGGCGGATCTGGAACAGCTCCTCCCGCCAGCGCGTTTTTCGGCCAATTCGCCGCTCGACCTCGCGCGTCACCTAGACGCCGCCGAGGCACAGGAAGAGATCATCGCGCGGGCTTTCCTGCGCATGAAGGAAACGCTGCAACGCGCTGGCCTCGCCGGCATTCCGACGATCCACAATCTGCCGTTTGGCGAAGGATCCACGCCACTCGACCCCGAGCGCGTGAATCGAGTCGTCGAGTTGCTCGGGCTAGACTACTATCACGTGGCCTCCGAAACCACGCGCGCCGAGATCGCTCGTCGGACGAGCGACTTGGCCGTGCGCGCCCGAGCACGCGGCTATGCGCCGTTTGCTTGCGAATTGGGCGCAGGCTTTCCGCCCTTCTTCCCACCCATCAGCGAAGGTGACAGCGCGTTCACGGCCATGACTGCGCTGGCCTACGGTTTGCGTGGTTTCAACGTCTACATGGCCGTAGAGCGCGATCGCTGGATCGGCGCGCCCATCGACCGCCACGGCCGCCGCCGGCCCTTCGCTGACTTCTGGGAGCGCCTCGTCGGTGCGCTCGAGCGGCTCGATTTTTTCGGTCTTCAGATCCGGGCCGCCGTGCACATCGTGGTGCCACGCAACCTACGGCGTTTGGCGCGCGTGCTGCACGCTTTCGGACCAGTCACGTTGGCTGCGTTTCACGTCTCCGGCGGAGGCGCCGAGGAAGCCTGTTTCGAAGACGATTTCGGGATGGGCAGCCCGGTCGTGATTGAAGCTTGGCAATTCGTCAAACGTCTAGAAGCCGCGCTCAGCGCGGAGCGGATCCCGTACGCCGTCGTCGCCGGAGATCTCGCCGAGCAAGCCCTCGAGCAAGGCCAGTGGACAGTGTTGGCCTGCGCTGGCGGACTCGAGCGGGAAATCCGGGATTCACTCGTGCGCGCGCAGCGGGCCGGACGTGCGATCAGCGTCGGTCCTCACCCAGTCGAACGCGACGCAATCTTTCAACCGCTATCCGAGCCATTTCGCATCCCTGATGGCGGTGCGGTGCCGACTCAGCTCGGCCTCGATGACGCCGCGATCCGCGAAGCGGTTCGTGCGGCGAAGGCCAGCCTCGAATTACCGAGCATTGCCTGTTCGCCCGAAGGCATTTCTGTCACCGTTCATCACGACGAAGCCGGACAGGCGCGCGTCGCGTTCCTGATCAACCCATCGACTCGCGCAGTCCGCGCAGAACTGTCACTGCCGAGCATTGCACGGGTGGTGGATGCGCTCGACGGTAGCGAATTTCGTGCTAAGCAGGGCGAGTTCGAGTTGCCGCTGCCGCCGCAAACGGTCCGCATGTTCGAGCTCTTCCCTTTGCTTTTCTCCGCATAAATGTTGATCGAGATCAATCCGGTCCACCCGGAACCCCGCAAGATCCGCCGTGCCGTCGATGCGCTCGAAGCCGGTGAGGTGATCGCCTATCCAACGGACACCACCTACGGCCTGGGTTGCGATCTGTTCAACAAGAAGGCCGTCGATCGGCTGTATCAGATCAAAAGCCTCGAGCGCTCACAGATGCTCGCCTTCGTCTGTCAAGATCTGGCGGACGTGTCGAAATACGCCGTGATGCACAATGACGTGTATCGAACGCTGAAGAAGTACCTGCCCGGCCCCTACTGTTTCATCCTGGAAGCGACCCGAGAGGTACCGCGCATCGTCCAGTCCAATCGAAAAACCGTCGGCGTGCGCATCCCCAAACATCCGGTCGCGCTCGCCCTGTGCAAGGAGCTAGGCCGCCCGATCATCTCCAGCACGGCTTCTCGCCACGGCGAGCCGGGCATCCCCGATCCGGCGGAGATCGACGACATTTTCTCCGGTTTGGCGCTCGTTTTGGACGCAGGCCCCGGCGGTACGGAACCGACCACGGTGATCGATCTGACCTACAACCCGCCCACGGTCGTGCGCGCCGGTGCCGGCGATACGGCGCCGTTCGGGCGTTAGTCAGACGTTCACGCCCTGCTGCGCGGCGGGCACGAAAACGCGCGGGGAGCGGGGACGAAGCAGCCTGAAAGCGGCGCAAAGTCTGCGAGGAATCCAGAGTTGATTCCACCGACCCGTAGGACTATCTAGGCTCCACAATGACCTTCGTAGTCACGGACAACTGCAAGGGCTGCCGCTTTACTGATTGCGTCGCGGTCTGCCCGGTCGATTGCTTTCACGGCGACGACGACATGCTCTACATCGATCCGGCCGAGTGCATCGACTGCGGTGCCTGCGTTCCGGAATGCCCGGTCGAAGCGATTTTCGACGAGACGCAGGTGCCGAATGACCAGAAGCATTGGACCGCGATCAACGCAGAGCGGTCGACGTCGTTGCCCGTGGTCAACGTGCAGGTCGATCCGCTCCCCGGCGCCCAAGAGCGTAAAGAGAAGCTCGGCTTCTGATCCGGCTGGTCGTGCTCGCGCCTCGAGTGGCGCGAGCACCCCCGTCAGGGCGCTCCGAGCTTGAAGCTGGCCTGGGTCTGGATCTGCACTCCCATTCGCTGTTTGGCGTCGAGTGAGCCCAAGGTCGCACCGACGAGCGACTGAAGCTGGCCTTCACTCGGCACTGCCTCGCCGCTCGCTACGCTGATCTTACCTTCACCCATCGAGCGAAACTCGCCCATCGTGCGCGGAGCGTCGGGCGGCAAGCCTTCGAGCTCGAACGCAGGCGACGCGGCATAGCGCTTGGTGCTCACACTCAAGCCGACCTGGTTGCCCTCGATCTTTTCGACCTTGACCAAGCGATAGGTCACGACATCGAGGCCCAAGATCACGTCACGGCTGGTCACCATCCAATAGCCGCCCACCCCCACGGGCTTGTTCGGGAACGGCAAAGCCACGTTCAGGAGCAAATCACTCAGGGCTTGTACCGAGTCTTTGAAGCCGGCATCGATGCCCTTGGGGATCTCGGAGTGCAGGTTCGAAGCACTGCCGTCCGCGCTCACTTGATACTCGACCTTCGAGCCCTTCAGCTTGCCGATGGCGTTGGCGAGATCGGCGGGCACACCCGGCGCGTTGATTTTCGCGCTCGTCACTTTGACGACGACGGGGGTAGGCGCCGCAGGCTCGCCTTCCTTGGGCTTTGCGTCTCCTTCTGCTTTGGGCTTCAGAGCTTCGAGCGTGACGGCGAACTGAATCGGAATCGCGCCTTGTTGCGGATCGCTCTGGGTCGCAAGCTCGATGGTGCCTGCGCGCTTGAGCCCAGGCTTGGGAGTCGGGCCGAGCAGCACACGCGGTTCGGCGCCGTCACTGCCGAGCGTGAGCGCAGCGGGCGCGCCCTTGGGCGCTGCTTTGTCGGCCTCGCCCGGTCCGAAGATGCCAGTCGGCGGAGGGCCACCCGCCGAATTCGCCGAGGCGCTGCTGCGAGCGGCCGCCACCGAGCCCATCGCCTTCGCCAAATCGGGTTCGTCGGCCGCGACCTTGCTGGCTTTGCTGGTGCCCGCATCGCTCGCGCCCTCTGCCTCGGAATCGCGCTGCTTTTCCTTCTTGTCGCAACCGAGGGCGAGCGTACTCGCCAGCGCGAGCGCGGACAGAACTAGGGCGGACCTCATCGTCGGTGTCTTCATTGTCTAGGCTGGGATTTACTTCGGGTGGGGCGAGCTTGGAAGCCAGAGCTCAGAATGGCGGCGGCGAAACAGCGGAGTCCGCCGTATCCTTCCCAGCCGGCGGCGCGGCGTCGGAAATACCGGCATCTTGCGGCATTTTTGCGGCTTCCTGCTCGTCATTTGGGCCGCCGTCCGGCGCCCCCGCTTCGACCCCGGCGTCAGGCTTCGATACGTCCGTGGGTACGGTGCCATCGAGGAACTCTTCCTCAATCGCGTCGGTTTGCCCGGGATAGGGTAACAATCCGGTCGCAGGATCGACATTCGCCGTCACGATACTTCCCGGCTTCGGAAATTCGGTCGGCGGCTTGCCCTCACTTGCGACCTTCATGAAGCTCATCCAAGCGGGTAACGCGGTCGCTGCGCCCGCTTCACCCCAACCAAGCGGCAGCGGCTCGTCGTAGCCAACCCAGACCGCTGCCGCGATGTCCGTAGAATAGCCGACGAACCAGGTGTCTTTTGCCTCGTTCGTAGTTCCGGTCTTGCCTGCAAGGGGACGACCCAAGGATTTCGCGCGCTGCGCGGTGCCACGCTCGACCACGCCGCGCAGCAAACTCGTGATCAGGTACGCCTCGTCAGGAGTGAGCACGCGACGTACCGGCGGCTGGACCGGCAACGGCAAGACCTTGCCGCCCGGGGCGACGATGCGCGTAACGAGCTTGGGCATCTCGAATTCACCACCATTGGCGAAGGTAACGAAGGCGTTGCACAACTCGATCGGGATCACCTCGTAGGCGCCGAGGGCGAGCGAGGGCGTCGGTTTCAACGGCGTGGTGATGCCGAGTGCACGCGCCCACTCGACGACGTTCGCCGCGCCCACTTCTTCGATCAGTTTGTCGGCAGCAGCGTTGTCGCTCTCGGCGATCGCGGTGCGCACGCTTTCGCGGTAGCTCACCAGCTCTTTGCCGTTTTTCTTGGTCAAATCCAAGACGCTCGCGGGTGTGAAACGCCGCGAGTGCAAGGCGTAGCTGTAGAGCAGGGGCTTGAACGACGACCCCGGTTGACGCCGCGAGTGTGTCGCGCGGTCGAGCCCGCCGCTGATGGCTTCGTAGCTGCCCACGAGCGCGCGAACTTCACGCCCGCGCACATCGAGCGCGACCAGCGCGGATTCAGGGCCGAGCTCGAGCCGCAGCGCGACGGGTGGCGCGCCTTCCGGAGAGCCGAGCAGCCCCACGCGCAACGCCGCGCCGGGTTTGGCAAACTCACTCGGAGGCAAGTGCTTCGGGTTGTAGCGCTCTTCGGCGGCGAGCGCGATGCGACCGAGCACATCCCCCACCTGAACGTCGATCGTGCCGGTCGCGTCGTTCACCGCCACGACTTTGCCCACGTAGATCTTGTTCTGATGTGGCACGCCCGAAAACGCCGGCCCCCACAGCTTGCGCGTGGTCTGCGTGAAGGGAGGAACCAGTTTCTGGCGCGTCGCGTAGTTGTCCAGATTTTCGCGTACGGCGCGTCGCGCAGCAGCCTGAAGCGACGGGTCGATGGTCGTCTCGATCACGTAGCCGCCATGAATCGCCGCCTCGCCCGCGACGTCGTCGAGCAACTTCTTCACGTAAGACACGACTTCTGGCGCAAGTTCCGACTCGCCGTCGGAAGCGGGGGCGAGCCGCACCTTCGAAGCCTGAGCTAGGTCGTGAAGATCCTGCGTGATGAAGCTCTTTTCGAGCATCTGATCGAGCACGTAGCGACGCCGAGCGAGCGACTTGGACTCGTCACGCCGCGGCGAATACTTTTCGGGCGAAGCCACGAGACCGGCCAATAGCGCTGCCTCCGGCACGTCCAAATCCTTGGCTTTTTTGCCAAAGTAATAGCGCGACGCCTCTTCAATCCCGTAGCGACCGTGGCCGAGATAGATGGTGTTGAGGTAGAGCGAGAAGATCTCGTCCTTGGTCAGCTCTTTCTCCAAGCGACGCGCGAGGATGGTCTCCTTGATCTTGCGTTGGTAGCTGCGCTCGGCGTCGAGCAGCACGTTCTTGACCACCTGCTGGGTGATGGTGCTGCCGCCCTGACGCTTGTGACCGGCGCGCAGGTTCGCCAGCAGCGCGCGCAACATGCCGAAATAGTTCAACCCTTGATGCTCGTAGAATTGCGCGTCTTCCGCAGCGAGGAATGCGAGCTTGGCGTGGCTCGGCACGTCGGCGAATGGAATCACCGTGCGCCGCTCGACGAACAGGCTCGCGAGCACCGTGCCATCACGCGAGAGCACGCGTGTGACCTGAGCCGGCTGATAGTGCGTGCGCAAATCGTGCACGTCCGGCAAACCATTCTCGAAGTGCCGAATGACCAGCAGCACCGCGACTACGCTCGCGACCGCCACACCGAGGATTGCGTAGGCGGTGAGCTTCGCATAGCGAAGCACCGCTTCACGGGAAGGAAGACGCATCAACGGCCCAAAAGGCGCATCACCACGACGGCAAGGAGGACACCTGCTACCAGGCACAACGCGGCGACCCCGATCAAAAGTCCCGGCCCGTTCGATTTTGGCGCGACCAACTGGGGCGGGTTGCCTCGCACGTCCAGGGATGGCGGGGGCGGCTGCGCCGAAGCTCCCTCCGGGCGCAGGGACGAAGAAGGAATTCCCTGTGCGGCAGCCCCGCCGAAGGGCCGCAGCGCCTCCGCGAACTCGGAAGCGGTCTGGTAGCGCTGCTCGGGTTTCTTGGACAGGGCACGGGCCAATACTTCGTCCAGCCCTTTCGGGAAACGCCGTTCGGGCACGCGCTCGCTGAGCGGAATGATCGCCTCGGTGACGTGCTTTTGGATGTACTCCATCGGCGACTTTGCCGAAAACGGCAGCTTGCCCGTGAGCACTTCGTACAAGATCACCGCCAGCGAGTAGATGTCGCTGCGCGCATCGAGGGTTTTGCCCTGCGCTTGCTCCGGCGACATGAACTCGGGCGTGCCGAACACCATACCCTCTTGGGTGAGGATGATCGAACCCGGCTGCATTTGGCGCTCGGTCACCTTGGCCAATCCGAAATCCAGCACCTTCGGGAAGTCCGCGATGCCGCCCTGCTTGGACAAGAAGATGTTCTCGGGTTTGAGATCGCGATGCACGATGCCGAGCTCGTGCGCCTCCTGGAGCGCGCCGCAAACCTGAATCAGAATCGGAATCGCGCGGTCCATCGGGATGGGGCCGTCTTTGCGCACCGCTTGATTGAGATTTTTGCCTTCCAGCATCTCCATCACGATGTACAGAGAGCCGTCTTCTTCCAGCTCGCCGTAGACGAAGACCTTGACGGTGTTCGGGTGCGTCAGCTGGCTCATCGCGCGCGCTTCGCGCCGGAAACGCGACGTCAGATCTTTGCGATTCGCAAGCTTCGGATGCAGGATCTTGATCGCCACCATGCGCTTCATGGCAGGCTGAGAAGCCTTGTACACGGAGCCCATTCCGCCCGTGCCGATCTTCTCCAAGATCAAGTATTCGCCGCCCAGGATTTCACGGCCGATAAAGGGGTCCTTGGGGCGCATTCAGTCCGACAGATACCAAAACTTATTGCCCGCTACGAGCGCGGCGAGCGGCGAGCGGGGTTTCGCTCGAGATTCGATCGGCAAAGCTCGCCGATCCAGCGTTCGCCACCGGAGCGGTCGCTCACTTTTCGCGATAGAAGCTTGCATCGCAGGGCCCGCGGGCCGCATGAATGACCAGCCATGACGGACCACGCCGAGTACCTCGAAAGTGAGCTCTTGCGCGGAGCGGGCTTTCGGCATGCCTTCTTCACGCGCAACGGCGGCGTCTCGACCGGTGCTTACTCGAGTCTGAGCTTTTCGGTAGCGGCTGGCGATAGTGAGGACAACGTACGGCAGAATTTGGAGCGAGCTTCGGCCATCCTCGGCATCGAGCGCTCGCGCATCCATTTCTTGTCCCAAGTACATGGTGGAGTCGTCCACGTGCTCACGGGTCGAGAAGAGCAACGCGAGCTCATCCAGCGCGAAGGGGACGCTCTGGTGAGTCGCGCGCCCGGCGTGGCTTGTGCCGTGCGCAGCGCGGATTGTGTGCCCGTCTTATTGGCCGATCGCCGCAGCGGCGCGGTCGCAGCGGCCCACGCCGGCTGGCGCGGCGCAGTCGCGGGAATCGTCAGCAACACCGTCGAAGCACTCCACACGCTCGCGCCAAATCCCGACTTGATCGCCGCGATCGGTCCGCACATCTCGCTGGCCGCGTTCGAGGTCTCGGAGGACGTTGCACGAACACTGCTTAACGCATCGCGTGATCCGGGCATCGTCGACCGCTCGCGAAGCAAACCCCACGTCGATCTCCGGCGCATGCTGCGCGCCGAATTGCGCGCGCTCGGACTGGCGAACGACGCGATCGACGATGTTTGGGGCTGCACCGTGCTTCAACCAGAGCACTTCTTTTCGTTTCGACGGGACGGCAAGGCGAGCGGGCGACATCTTTCTGCAATTGTGCCCCAGCTGTAAGGGCGCGTTGCGCTTGCAGCTGCTATCGATTCGATCGATCCTGTGCGCACACGGGGATACAATGGCTGCGCCCGGCCTACCCGGGGGAGTTTCGCGGAAAATGCCTATCACCGTTTCCTGTCCGGCTTGTGGTTCGCGGTTTTCGCTGAGCGACGATCTGTACCGGCGCCGTGTTGCGGGCAGCTTGGTGAAGGTCAAGTGCCGCAACTGCCGCGCGGAGATCGCCGTCGATGCGACGGAAGCTGCGACGACGGCGAGCCACGAACCAACGCGCAAACACCCGATGCCTCCGCGTCCCAAAGCGATCACTCAAATGGGTCTTGGAACTCCACCGCCGCCGGCCGGCTTGGCCACGACCACGCCCTTGCCGGATGATGATTTGCTGCGGGCTCCCCTGCCCTTGAACGCAACGGTCACGCCGCTGCCGGTGGCTAGAGCCACGGCCAAAGCGCCGGTGTCCGTCGACCCAGACTCCTTGTGGGCGGACGAGGAAACGATCGCGATCAATCTCAAGACCAAGCGACCGTTCGCGGACACGGCGTCGGTCGCGGACGAAACGGAAGAACTGGAGCAGCTCGAGGCGGACGAGATCCCGGTCAGCTCGTCGGGCGCTCCCACCCTCGACGCGCTGACATTGGAAGCCGGCGGCGCGCACGTCCCGCACGGCAGACCACCGGCGGACGAATTCTTGGTCGGCTTTCATGCGAGCAGTGACGGCGCGATCGGCGCGCCCACGATCGACGTCACGGGCATCAATGCCGGCAACGAGACGCCGACGCCCAGCGTGCCCACGATCGACGTGACGAGCTTTGCCTCCGAGCTCAGCCCAACCAGCGTCGATGTCGCGCCCGAAGAACCGGAGCTCGAATACCGCCCTCGACGCGGCGCGACCACGGTTCCCCAGTTCGATATGAATGCCGGACCGTCCACGCAGAGCGCGGGCGAGAGCGCCAGCAGCGCGGCTTCCACGCCCGTCCCGCTACGCAGGCCCGCGCCAAACGTGTCGATTTCGGAGGTTCGCCCACGCGAGCGCAAGCTCGTGGTGCCGCCACAAGAAGTGGTCATCACCAACGCACAACCGCGGAAGGCTCGTCGCTCACGCGCGCCTTTGTGGATCGGTTTGTTGGCAGCGGCGGGCGCCGTCGGAGCGGGCTTCGGCTACCGCGAACGCATGAAGGAGGAGGAGCGCGTGGCGTCACTCGCGGACGCCCCGCGGCCCGTGCCTTCACCGGTCGTGAACACGCAGGCTGCCCTCCCGGCCGAGGCCGTCGCAGTCGCAACCAACGAAACCTCGCCCGCTGCGCCTCCCGCCACCGCGGTCGTGCCCGAGGTGCCGGCTGCGCCCGAGGTGCCGGCTGCGCCCGTGACGCCAGTCGCTCAAACCGTCACCGCCGCAACGACGCGCGCCGTCGCGACGAGCGCCGTGACTGCGGTGAAGAACACGCCCGTCACGACTACCTCGCGCGGCCCGTCGAGCACGGCAACGGAGCCCGCCCT
>Ga0164309_10001159_pt1 | contig 13105 bp, 7 predicted proteins | sample Whisoiple_247_MG_FD_109984 | JGI IMG/M metagenome (GOLD analysis project Ga0164309, IMG submission 109984) | Soil microbial communities amended with fresh organic matter from upstate New York, USA - Whitman soil sample_247_MG | ecosystem: Environmental > Terrestrial > Soil > Unclassified >... | reverse complement strand
TCCCTCGGATGCAGTCACGAAGACTGGGGCGCGTCCGAAGGTCGTCGAAACGGTGCCGCTCGCGCCCATCTTGGTCGAACCCGAGCCGCGTCCCCGTTCCTGGATGCTGCTGGTGTTGGCCGGTGCGATCGTGCTCTCTGCGCTGCTCGTGGTCGTCTTTTTGAGGCCACGAAACGAAGCACCGCTCGCGCCAATCATCGTCGAGAAACAGTCGCTGATTGACGAGTCTGCAGCAGCCCAGCCTGCGCTTCCTGCAGCGGTAGCCAGCGCGACTGCAGCGAGCATTGCGAGCGCAACGCCAAGCGTGCCTGCACCAAAGCCGACCGCGAAACCGAGTTCGAGCGCGACACGGCGAACCCTTGCCGGCGCGTTCCAACAACGCCAAGGCGCGATTCAAAGCTGTTTCAAGCAGAAACCGTCGGCGTTGGTCGACACACAGCACCTCTCCGTGCGCTTCGACGTAGACACGAGCGGACGAGTCGTCTCCGCCTCGTTGTCTCCCGCGGGCGTCGCGACGCAACCGCTCGGCACGTGCGTGCTCGGCGTAGCGCGCAGCACCAATTTCGGCCCTCAGCCAGAAGCGGTGTCCTTCTCCATTCCGATCGCCGCACGCATGGTCCAACACTGAAATGAGAACAAACAGTAAGCTTGGTTATCGTCCTTTGCGCCAACGAGGCGCGGTCATGCTCGCCGCGTTGTTGGGCGCCGCTTGTGGAGGACGGGCAAACTACTCCGCTCACCACGACGCGACCGGCGGGACCGGGTTCGAGGAGATCCCCGCGAACGGCGGGGCTAGCGAGCGCGATCCGGAGATCGGCGGCGAATCAAACGCGGGAACTTCGAGTGGCGGGGCGAGCAACGGTGGCAGGACGAGCACCGGCACGGCCGGCGAAGCGGGAGCGAGCGGCGAGTGCCGCCCGGGCGACCTAAAGTGCGGCTCCTGGCGAACCTGTGAGCTCGAGTTCTCTTCTTTGAGCGATCTGGAATTCAAGCCGAAGGCGAGCTGTGGCAACGAGAGCGGAGTGAGCGCCATGCGACTCGCGAGCGACCGTCTCGATGGCGTGAACGCCAACTTCGAACTCATTGCGAGCCCCACTCCGAACATCATGATCGCAGGCTCGTCGCCGAGCGTTGCGAGCGTGAGTTTGTTCGGTCTGCCTCCAGACACGCTGCGTGCAGTCGGCTCGACATTTCAAGCTACGGACGCGACCACCGCCGAGGCCAAGTTCCTGCGCCGCGGCAGTGGTGGTCGAACCTTCGTGATTGGAACGACCGACGGCAATCTGTTCTCGCAGAGCAACGGGACGCAAGACGTGTTCGTCGTAGCGAGCAGCGCCAGCGATCTGCAAACGTTGTGGACTACGCAATTCGGCAGCGAAAAGTCCGAATGGGTACACGGCGCTGTTGCGCTACCGAGCGGCGGATTGGCCGCTGTTGGGACGAGTGGCCCTCCAAGCAACGCGGCCAGCAAGCGCATGCTGTGGCTGCTGGACAGGAGCGGCGCGTTGACCAGTCGGGAGCTGAAGTTCGCGGACGCCAAAGCGGTGGCCGCGGGGCTCGACGTCGACGCGATGGGAAATCTCTATCTCGTCACCACGCCGGACAGCACCTTGCTCAGGCTTTCGGGCGCGGGAGACGTGCAGTCGGTCGTCCTCACGGGTCAAGCTCTGGAATGCACTGATTGCCAAAGGCTGGCCGTGACGCCGGTCGGCGCGACGTACCTACTCGGCACGGCAACGGCGCCGAACGGCAAAGACGAACTTCGGCTGTCGCGACGAGGCGCGGACGGCAAGCTCGGTTGGACCGTCGAACTGCGCGAAGATCTGCGAGTCGCGAGCCTATTCACGAGAAGTGAAAACGTGATCGTGGTGGGCACGTTGAACGAGGAGAACGGCACGGCCGTGCTGTTCGAGCTCGATCGGACTGGAGCCCCCATCCGACAGCTGCGCTTTGCGAGCAACGTTTCCGTGCTTTCCGCGAGCCGCGCGGACAACGGGCGCATCGACGTATTGTTGCGCAGCAGTTCCTACCCGAGCGAGTCGGCCCTCGTGGAGCTCGCTCAGTAAAAAGTAAAAAGGCCGAGCAATGAGCGATCCGCTCACCACTCGGCCCTAGCTCGGGCTCTTCACCCGACGCTCGTTACCGGCTCAGCCCGGGTGAGCGGCGCCTGGCGCCGGTGCGGGCTTACCGCTCAGCGCGCCTTCGATCTGCGCGGAGATGGCTTCGAAGCTGGTCGGGTTTTGTACGCGCGCGCCGTTGATGAACATCGTCGGCGTGCCGTTCACGGCCACGCTCTCGCCGAGCTTCATGTCCGCGTCGACGTCGGCCGCGTAGGTCTTGCTGTCGAGCGCCTTCTTGAAGGCCGCGACGTCCAGGCCCACGTCCTTGGCGAAGCCCTCCAGGTCCGCGCGATCGAGCTTGCTCTGGTTCTGGAACATCTTGTCGTGGAACTCCCAGAACTTACCCTGGGCGTTCGCGGCCAAGGCGGCCTCGGCAGCACCGCGCGCGTTTTGGTGCATCGGCAAGGGGAACTGACGGAACACGAAGCGTACCTTCGAGCCGTACTTCTCCTTGATTTGGTCGACCGCGGTCGCGGCGCGCGAGCAATACGGGCACTGGAAATCCGAGAATTCGACGACCGTGACCTTGGCATCAGCCGGGCCGAATGCACCCGCGTTGCCCTTGGCGATGTTGGCCTGAATCTCAGCCGAGAGCGGTTGGTTGGCCGCTTCCATCTTCTTCAAGTCGGCCGTGATCTCGGGGATGTGCTCGAGCATCGACTTGCAGCGCGACTGCGGAAAAGACTTGGTCTGGGTCTTGACCATGTTGCACGTCTCGGTGGTCGGACCGATCGCCGTGCACAGCTTGCTGACCAAGTCGTCGCAAGACTTGGTGGCTTCGCCCAGCTTCTTGTACGAGTAAGCGAGGTCCTTCATGCCCGCGGTGCACGCTGCGGGCGAGAGGATCTCGGCAGAGGCGGTCAGGCTCTGACAGGCCTCCGATTCCTTGCCGGCTTTCTCGCACAGCGTGGCGGCGTACTTTTGGCATGGTCCCTTGGCAGCAGCGGCGGCCGCGACGGCCGCGGAGCCAGACGGCGCCGGCGCAGCGGTCTTGGTCTTGTGCTTCGGCTTGTTGCAACCCGAGGCGAGGGCGATAGCGAATAGCCCGACACCAATGAGCGCGCGAGCTGAGAAGTTCTTCGTTGGAAACATGGGATAGGCCTTTCCGCTCAGCGGGCAGGTTCGTCCCCGAGCAGGGGCCGGGTTCGTAGCAGCTTCGCGGCGAGCCGTCACCGTGTCCTCCGTCTCCCCGAAGGATTGGCCGGTTGACTCGCGACGGCGCCCGGGAAATGCCTTCCGCCATGAACAAGCGCCTGGCCATGCTGGAAAAACTCACGGCTTCTGCGACCGCGGACTCTTTCGCGTTCTATTGCCTGGGCATGGAATATCGAAAAGAAGGCCGCGTGGACGACGCCGTGGCGACGTTCGGCAACCTGCGCACCCGCGATGCCAGCTACCTGCCCATGTACCTGATGGCTGGACAAATGCTCCGCGAAGCGGGGCGGCTCCCGGAAGCCACCACTTGGCTCGAGCAGGGCATCGAACTGGCCCAGCAAAAGAACGATTCCAAGGCGCTGGGCGAGCTCGAGTCAGAATTGGCGACGGTGAAGTCGGCCTGAGACCTACCTTATCCCGCGCGTGGCGTGTTCGTAATGACTGAGATGACCAGGGTGTGTGTGATGGGTGTCACGGTCGCGGTGCTCGGTGCGCTGCTCGGTTGCTCGGGGAGCGACGCTTCTTCCGCCGGAAGCGGCGGAAGCAACGGCTCGCCCAACACGAGCGCGGCCGGCGCGGCGCCGCAAAATCAGTCGCCCACGACCGTGGTCACGACCGAGAAGTTCGGCGAGACGCACACGGGTGAGGGCACGTACTACACGTTTGCCGACGGCAGCGGCGCGTGCTTGTACGACAAGACTAGCGACTTTCACATCGCGGCGCTCAACGGTTTCGACTGGGCGGGCAGCGCGTGGTGCGGTGCGTGCGCGGACGTCACTGGGCCCAACGGCAATCAGGTCCGAGTACGCATCGTCGATGAGTGCCCGGACTGCGACAAGGGCCAGCTCGACTTTCATCCCGATGCGTTCGCCGTGCTCGCTCCCAAAGAGCAGGGGCGAATCGCGATCACGTGGAGCTTCGTCGCTTGCGACGCACAAGGGCCGGTCTCGTACAAATTCAAAGACGGCAGCAACGCTTGGTGGAGCGCAGTACAGGTGCGGAACAGCCGTTTCCCAATCGCGAAGCTCGAAACGTCCAAAGACGGCAGCAACTTCGTCGAAGCGCAGCGTCAGGATTACAACTATTTCTTGAACGACAGCGGATTCGGCAGCGGCACGACGCAGGTGCGGATTACCGCGGTCAACGGCACGACTCTGCTCGACACGTTGCCCGAGGTGCAGCCCGAACTGGTCGTCAACGGCGCGAGCCAGTTTCACTGAGCGAGGCTCAGCGCGGCGGGTTCAGGGGATTGTCAATCCCGCGCGGCGCATCCGATTGACCATCCGGGCGTGTGAGTAAGGATTGCACCACGCGACGCTCGACGAATGAGCGGCGGAACAGCGGATCGCGAATGTGATCCAAGAGCGAACGCGCGTAGCGGGCAGCGCGTTCGCGCATTTCTTCGGCTTGCGGTGAGCGCGCCACGCGCAATGTCTCGCAACCCAGAGCGCGCGTGGCAAGGCCGTACTCGGAGCCCTGCAAGGTATCGATCGCGCCCAGCGCGGTGGTCGCCAGCAAGATCCCGGTATGCTCTTCACCCATGTCCACGCGGGCCCGTGCTTCGATGGCCATGGCGTAGAAGTGGAATGCGACGTAGGCCTGCGCCTCGGCAGCTTGGCGCGCGTCGAACGCGTGCATCACGGCGCGCGCGTGGTCGCCACGAACCCGAGCCAAGAGCGCGCGCAGGATCTTTTCGTGCACGGAGTCGAACGCGCTACCGGTCACCGCGGTCAGCGCTCCGGCATCACCGACCAGGATTTCGGCTCCGTCTACATCGCCGAAATCAATCAAGATTTCAGCCATGGACAGCAGCGTGTCGGCGCGTGAATCGCGGTCACCGTAGCGCTCGTGGGCGTCGCGCGCGCGGCGCAGGTAGGCGAGCCCGCGCTCGAGATCGCCAAGGCTCGCGTAGCACTCGCCAATCGTGCTCAGTGTCTTCGCGATCTGGAAGCGTCCACCGATCGCGAGATCGATGCGAATTGCGTCGAGCGCGAGCGCGATGCCGTCTTCGAAGCGACCGAGCACCAAGAGCGCGTAGGCGAGCGAATTCTTGGCGCGCGCTTCCATGCGCCGAACCCCGGCTTGGCGGAACACGGCGATCGCTTCGGCTTGCGCTTCCACCGCCTCGTGCACGCGACCGACGCGCCGCAGCAGCGTCCCGCGCAGGCGCAGCGCTTCCGCGCGCAGACGCACGGGCACGTTGTTGCCCTCGGCAGTGCTCAATGCGCGATCGACGGCCGAGAGCGCGCCCTGCATATCGCCGATGTCGTGCAAGATCTCCGCCATCAGCGTGCGGGCCTGGATCTCGAGCACGGGCGAATTGGCTTGTGTGGCGACGGCTTCGCCGCGCCGCACGGAGCTCAGCGCTTTGGACAATTGCCCGGCATCCAGCTCGAATTGTGCGGTGCGGAGCAGGGTGACGGCCGCCCAAACCGCGCTCTTGGCTTGCCGCGCGAGCGCCCGCAATTTGCTGAGGTGCGTGCGCCGCTCGCGCCAGCGCCCCTGATTGCGACAGATCGATTCCAGCGCTTCATGCGCTTCGAGCAAGCGAATGTCGCCCTCGGGCAGGAGCGCGATCACACGCCTGTAGCAGCGCTTGGCGAGCTGCGTTTGATAATTTGCGCGAGCGGCATCGGCTGCTTCCAGGTAGAAGCGCGCCGCCTCCTTGCGCGAGTTGCCGCGAGCCAAGTGGCGAGCAACGATCGCCGCGGTCAACCCCTTGCCGAGGGGTGTGCCGGCCAAGTGCTCCCCGAGCGCGCGATGCATGCGCACACGACGCCGTCGATCGAGCGCGCGATACGCGACGTCGCGAGTCAGCGGGTGACGCACGTCAATCGCGTCGGCGCGCAGCTCGCACAAGCCGCGTGCGGCCAAGCGCGTGACTGCTTCGGACGGGTCTTCCCCGCTGATCGCGTGCAAATCGGCCAGCCCGAGCGGGCCGCCGGCGACCGCCAACCACTCGATGACCGACTGCTCTTCGGGCGGCAACTCATTCAGACGATCGGCGATCAGTTGTTCGAGCGTGGACGGCAGCGGCAGACTGGCATCCCCCACACGCTCCACCTGCACCAACTCCTGCTGGCCGTTGCGCTCGCGAATCTCGAGCATGCCGCGCTCGAGCAATGCGTCCACCATCTCGAGCAGGAAGAACGGGTTGCCACCAGCACGCGGCAGCAAGTCCGCGCACACTTGGCGCACGCCTTGGGTCACGCCCAAGCGCGTTTGCAAGAGCCGCAGCTGATGCTCCGCGCTGAGCCCCTTCAGCTCGACGCGCACCAAACCTTCGATATAGCTCGACACGCGATCTTCGGGACGCGATAGCAAGATCACGAGCACGCTCAGCGGCTCCGAGCGTCGCAAGAACTCCACGATCAAATCCAAGCTCGGCCGATCGCTCCACTGGAGGCCGTCGAGCGCGACGACCAGCGGCGCGTCCATGGCCGCGCGCGCGAAGAATCGGCGCATGCCGAGCGCAATCAGCTGCCGTGTCTCGGCGACGTCGGCGTCATCTACGGCTTGACGCACTCTGCCCGTCGAAAGCTCGGCCATGCGCAGGGCGATCTCGGGGCCCTCTGGCTCGTTCGCGAACTCGCCGAAGGCGTCGATGATTTGGTCTCGCGCCTGCTCGAACGGCTGATCGACGCGTGTACCGGTGAGCTCGCGAATCCACTCGCTGATCGTCGCGAACGGGACTTCACTCAGTGCCGGCGAGGACTCGACGCGTAGCACTCGTGCATCCGGCGGCAGCTCGTTCAGGAACGCTGCCAAGAGCGCCGTCTTGCCGATGCCCATTTCGCCGTACACGACGCGCGCCGACACTTGGCCCGAGTTCGGCGCGGCGCCGACCACGCCGTAGTAAGCGGCATGCAAATCCGCGAGCTCCGCGTCACGACCGATGAGGTCGTTCGGTGCCGCAGCCATCTCTTCCAGCTTCTCCTGCCGCGTGTGCGGACGAAGCAGCGAGTAGATGCGCATGTCTTGCGGCAAATTGAGTTGCTCGGCGTCCTCGATCTTGATCGTCGGCGCGTCACCCCACACGAAATCCCGACGCACCAAGCGGTACAAGCCGCCCGCCACCCAGCTCACCCCCGGTGGCGCGTGATCGCCGAGCAAATCAGCCAAGTGATTGGCGGGCTCTTGCAACGCGTGTTGAATCAAGTGGCCGCCGCGATCACGCTCGCCGGTGGCAATACCACGCACGATGCCGACGCTGGCACTCAAGCCCACCGGCAAATCTTCGGACGCGCCGCGGATCACTTCGTGCACGTCGATCGCGAGCCACACCGCGTCGAGCGGTGCGCGCGCCGGATTCGCCATCAAACCGACCAACGCGCGCGCAGCGGTGGCAAAGCCACTCGACTCTGCGCCTTCAGCGTGAGGTGTGTCCCAAGCGAAGCGCGCGCCGCGTCGGAACGCAACTTCACCGAGCGTGCCGCGCAGCTGCTCGAGCACGCGCGCGGCCGCCGGACGGCCGAGACTCTTTGCGAGCTGCTCGAAGCCGTGCAGACGCAGAGTGACGACGGCCACGTGCCGCACTTCGCGGCCAACGCGTCCGCGCTTGTCGCGCCCAGGGCCCGTGCTTTGGTCGTTGGCGCCGGCAGCCGTGCCCACCACGTGCGCGACGGACGACAAATCATCGACCGCTTCACTTCCCTGCTGGCCTTCGCTGACCAGATTCGAGCCTACTTCGAGGCCCGGTGAGGTGTGGTCGCGCGTCGTCAGCTCGGCGAGCACCGTCTCCAGCACGTGTGAGTCGACGAGTTGTTGTTTCTGGAACAGCGCGCGGCTGACCGCCGCTGCCATGTCGCGCGCGGTCTGAAAGCGCTGATCCGGATTCTTGGACAGCGCGCGCATCACCACCTCTTCGAGCTCGGCGGGGATGCCACGCACGTAGGTGCTGGGCGGCTCGACCACGCCCGCGCGCACGGCTTCGAGCAGCTCCTGACCTTCAGCTGCGCCGTGCAGCGGACGGGCGGTGAGCAGTTCGTGAAAAACTACTCCGAGAGAGTAAATGTCCGTGCGACGCGAGACGCGTTCGGCCCGCGCTTGCTCGGGTGACATGTAAGCCGTCTTGCCTTTCAACACGCCTGGCTCTTCGCGGAACAAGTTGGCCGAGGCGATGCCGAAATCAGCGATTTTCACCGCGCCGTCGAAGCTCATCAAAATGTTCTGCGGTGACACGTCGCGGTGCACGATGTCGATCGGCTTGCCCGCTTCGTCCTTGCGCTCGTGCGCGTAGTGCAACCCCTTCGCCACTTCGGCGATGATGTAAGCTGCTACGTAGGGCGGAATACGTTGACCCTTTGCTTGCGCCGAGCGCATCAGCTTACGCAGATCGGGCCCTTCCACGTACTCCATGCTCAGGAGCTGGCCCTCTTCGCCGTAGTCCTGAAAATCGTACACCTGGACGATGTTCGGGTGGTTCAAGCGCGTCGCGAGCTGCGCTTCCTCCGCGAACATCGTGCGAAACCGCCGAGAAGAACCGTACGCAGGCAAGATGCGCTTGAGCACCAAGAGCTTGAACGTGCCTTCCGCGCCGCGCTTCTTTGCCAAGAAGACTTCAGCCATGCCACCCGCGCCGAGGCGTCGGATGATCTCGAAATCAGCGAGGCGCTTGGGTGGTGGACGAACGGGTGCGTCGGTCATGACAGCGAGCTTTCTAGGTTAGCGGATTCGCGTGCTCGCGTGTTACGGTCCCGCGCCGTAAACGGGAGAAACACGTGCGAAAAAGCCTTCGACTTGCATTCATTCTGGTGATTTTCAGTAGCCACGCGCTCGCTGCCAAGGGCAAGAAAGCCGAGCCGAAAGAGCCCGTCACGACCATGGATCAAGGCCAAGATCCGACGTCCAACGAGCAGAGCGAGAAGAAGGCTCCGAAGGTCGAGCCACCGACCGATGAAGAAATCGCCGCAGCGCAAGCCAAGGCCGACGCCGCAGACACGAAGAAGCGTCGCCAGCGCGCGAAGTTCGGTTTGTTCGCGGATGTTTTGGTTGGTTTCGGCGCTGCACCATGGCCCGGCACCGGCGCAGACAGAACCACTGGCAAGACGACCAGCGGCACGATCATGGCCGGCGGCTATTACGATTTGAGCCCGGAGTTCACGTTGGGTGCGCGCATGCCGTTCACGGTCGGCTCGCAACGCCAATACGATGGCAGCACTGCAACCGTGACGGCGCTCGGCGCGCTGGAGTTGATGGGTGAATACCGCGTCACGCTCAGCCGCTTCACGCTCTTGCCGATCTCGTTCGGGCTCGGTGTCCCGACCGCACAGGGCAACTATGACTTCCTCGACAAGAGCGGTTGGCAAAAAACGCAGCTCAACGCCATGGCCGACGCCGCATCTGGCTATCGTGATGGTGAGTTGTTCGGTCCGCATCGCGTCCCGCTGATCGTCGGTGTGGGCGTCGACTACCAGCGCAAAGCCCTGAGCCTGCGCGCCGCGACCAAGATCGTCGCGGGCATCAAGGTGGGCGGAGAGCTCGCCAACATCCCCGATGGGGACAGCACCTACGAACTCAAGCCGCTGTCGCTCCGCAGCGTGACTTCCGGCGGCATCAGCTACGAGTTCCTGCCGAAGCCGAAGGTGTTCGGCGCGCTCGACGCATGGCTCGCGTACAACGCGATCGACGCGCTGGAATTCAAGTCGAAGATGGGCGCCACCCCGCCCACGCGTTTCCAATTCGTGTTCGAGCCGCGGGTCGGCGCGAACTTCGGCAAGGTCTCGCCCAGCGTCGGTTACATTTTTCCGATCGGCGGTCGCCTGGCCGACGCCGGCACCAGCGGCCTCGAACTGCGCTGCGACTTCGCGTTTTAGAGCGCTCTAGGCACCCCCCGCCCGGCTCCCCCGTCTTTTCGCTTGCAGCTGGCGTCCGCGGTATAGACTTCGGACGATGTCCCGGACGGTCGGTTTCGAATGCTCAGGTGCCCGGCTTCTGCTCGCGTTTGGCTGCGCTGCAGCACTCGCGAGCAGCGGCTGCGCGACGCACCCGCCGCCGGCGAAAACGGTCGAAACCGCCGCGAGCAACTCGCCCATCCCGGCGATCAGCGACGAAGCCTTTGCGCAATCGGCCTACAAGGTGCTGGTCAGCGGTGACGCGACCGCCGACCGAACGGGACTGTTGCTGGGCGTGGTGCGCCGCCAGCTGCAACGCGCCAAGGCTCGCTTCGACGCGGGCCAACGCGAAGCCGGATTGAAAGCGCTGACCGGCGCGTTCTACCTGATGCGCGCCGGTGAATTTCAGGATGCGGCCCTCGACGGCGCCGAGGGCGCCCTCGGCGCTGGCGCAGCGGAGGTCGCGCGGCTCGGTCAGGAAGGGTACGCGTTCACGCTCTACGGCATGTTGCGCGACAAGCTGCCCAAGGGCCCCGAGCGTGACGAGGTCGAAGCGCACCTCGAAGCGATGGCGCGCTTCTCGCAAGCCACGCACGGCGCGGGCCCCATGCAATCGGCCGGCGCGGACCTGCGCGCGGCGACGCAGCGATCGCTGTTCGAAGCCCGCAAAGCCACGCTGGAGAGCGCGAGTGAACGCGCGGTGCAATGGCTGAAACGCGCGCTGGAATCGAACGCCGCTGACGCGCCGATGAACTCGAGCGCCGATCGCGACGAAGCTTACGAAGCCTACCGAGCGCTACGCGGTGGCGGCTACACGCTAATCGCACTGTACCTCCGCCACGGTGATGCGCGAGGCGTGCTCACCGCCGCGGATCGCGCCGACCTGGGTCGCATCATCGCCCCCGAGCTGCGCGATCGCTTGGAGCGCGCGGCGGACGAGAACGATGCGGATGCTTGGGCCGACCTGTGTCACTTCTTCGATTCTGCGTCGCACGCCGCGGACGCCGAGGGGCTGCTCGATCACACATTGATGGAGGCCGCCACGTGGGGCGCTGCCGTGCAGCTGTTCCGTGCCGAACCCGGCTCGATGCGCAGCGCAGTCCCGCTCTCCACCCAGCTCGTCAACTACGGCATGGCTGAAGTTGCTCCGCTCGTGCTTGCACCCGCGGTCGGCAAAGAACCGAGCCCAGAGAACGTGAGCTTTGCGCTCGGCATCGTCGGCAAAGCGCTGGTCGCGGAAGAGGGGCTCGATCAATTGCCGAGCGCACGCCGCACCTTCGAAAACGCGCAGCCCATGCTCGCTCTGGCAGAAGCCAAGGCAAATCTGGGCAAAGTGAGCCCGAGCAGCGCGCGCCTGCGCTACGTGATGGGCGCGCTCGAAACGCGCCACGGCGAGCTCGCTCGCGCACTTCCGCTGGTTCAAGCCGCGGCACGCGCCGAGCCGAGCCTGGAGTCACTGATGACTTTGAGCGCCATCGAGCGCCAGCGCGATCAACGTGCGGCGCTGCTCACGTTGGGCCAAGCCGTCGAGCTGGCCAAGGCCAGCAACGATCCGTTGGCCGAGACCGACGCGCTGAACATGAAGTTCGAAGTGTATCGCGATCACGGGGACGCCGAGCACGCGGCTCAGACGCTCGACGCGGCACTGTCACGCGCCGTGGACGCGCAACGCACTGCGCGCTCCGGCGGGCCCGCGCTCGCGCGCAGCGAACGGCTGCTCGCCCGCATCCTCGAGCACTATGACGACCCGCTCGCGGCGCGACGCGCAACCGAACGCGCATACGAAGCGTCGAGCTCTGATCCGAACCAGCTCACCGCGACCGTACTGGACGCCGCACGCCGCGCGCTCACCCATGCTGATTTGCGCGCCTCGCGCCGCGCAGCGCAGCGCGCGGTCGCCGCAAATCTCGCCAGCGAAGATCTGGTGTACGTCGCGCTCTGGCTACAGCTCGTGGAAAAGAAGCTCAACGTGCCGAGCGATGGCACGGTCGAGGAAGCCTATGCCGGCGTGGATGAGAACTCCGGTTGGCCAGCACGCCTACGCGCTTGGGCGCGCGGCAAGATCAGCGATCAAGAGCTGGCCAGCGCCGCCCGCACGGCCTCCGAGAAAACCGAAGCCACCTTCTACGCGGCGATGCGCACACTTCAAACCGGCGCCGACTCCTCGAAGGACCTCGAACGAGTCGCCCAGAGCCCGGCGATTGATTTGGTCGAGGTCACCATCGCCCGCGATCTCCTCGCCATGCGCAACAAACCCGCCGCCGACTACAAGCTCCCCGCGGGCGTCAAGCTCCCCTAATCCACCGCGATCACGCTCCAAAAATTGGGGGCGCCCCCAATCCAGCATCGCACCTCACGCCGCGTCGATCTGCCCACCCACGACGGCAAAGCGGTGTTTCGCTCATGCACACAGAACAACATCCTTAGCGTCCAAGACGTTGGAGAGGAGACTAACCGCTGAGCCGCAGAGGCCGCAGAGCCCAGAAAACATCCAAAGCGCACTGATTCACCGCAGAACCAATTGCAAAATTTGGGGTTCGCGAAATTCGCTCGATGAGCTCGATAAGCTCGATAAGAGCAAAGCGAGTTTTGCGCCTTCCGCAATCGGCAAAGTCGCGCCGGGCAAAACCCCAAATCTCCTTCTGATCTCTGCGGCCTCTGCGACTTTGCGGTTCAAAAACTCAGGCAGCCGTACTCGGTCGCGTCGAGTCTTGAACACGCGCTCGCTCGTGTGTTCGCGCGCCGCCGTCACGCGTCGGGAACAACGTGCGCTGCGAGGTGCGTTGCTGGAGCGCGAGCGCCCACTCTTGAGGCGGTCGCGCGCGAGTGGCTCAGCCTTGCGGTTTGCGACCGAGGAGCTTCTCGGCCAGGTGATCGCCGAGTTCGAGGCTCATCAGTCGTTCGACCGCGGCTTCTTTCTCTTCACGCTCGCCGGGCGAGTATTGAAACTCGATGCCCATTCCGCACGGGTTGGCCTTGGTGGCTTCTTCGGCGGGG
>Ga0164309_10001157_pt1 | contig 13142 bp, 8 predicted proteins | sample Whisoiple_247_MG_FD_109984 | JGI IMG/M metagenome (GOLD analysis project Ga0164309, IMG submission 109984) | Soil microbial communities amended with fresh organic matter from upstate New York, USA - Whitman soil sample_247_MG | ecosystem: Environmental > Terrestrial > Soil > Unclassified >... | reverse complement strand
CGAGGGTTTACCAAGTCTTGGGCGCTTTGGAGCAACGCTTTCATGAGCCAGGATACGCGAAAAGACCCCCGCGCAAAGGTGCTCACCATGACGGTCCGCTACAAGAGCGCGACCCTCGATGAGTTCATCGAACATCACTCGTACGATGTCAGCCGCGGCGGCATGTTCATCAAGACGCCGTCTCCGTTCCCGCCGGGCACGCTGCTCAAGTTCGAGGTGAAGATCGCCGCGGATCAAAAGGTGATTCAGGGCGTGGGTCGCGTCGTTTGGAAGCGCGACAGCGAGACGCAGCCCGAGGTTCGCCCCGCTGGCATGGGCGTGAAGTTCATCAAGATCGATGATGCGTCGCGCAAAGTGATCGACGCGCTCGTTGAGTCGCGCGGCGACGCGACCAGTGCGTACGAAGCGGGCGGTGGCGACACCGGCAATCTACCTGCGGGCGTAACGACCACCGCGCCGGGAGCTTCTCCGGCGAAAACGACGACTCCCGCGGCTGAGGTGCTCAAGCCCGCGAACCCGCGTAAGTCCACGATGATTGGGCTCGGTTCGATGACTCCGGCGACACGCGCGCCGGCCGCGGCCGCACCGGAAAAGCCGGCAGCAACGTTCTTCCCGGAGACCAAGTCGGAAGCCGAGATGCCGGCTCCCGAAGATCGCACGGTGATGAAGCAAGCAGCCGAGCTCTTGCAGGACGCCCTGCGCGAAGCCGGTGGTTCGATGTCCGAAGTGAGCTCGAGTCCCAAGGCTGCCGAGCCGCCCCCGAAGCCGGCGGTTGCGTCGCCGGAGTCGAAGCGCTCTGCCGAGCAGACGGCGACCATCCCGGCTCCTCCCGAGTCGATGCCGTCGGAGAAGGCAGCGCCAGTTTCAGTTCAACCTGCGTCGCCCAAGCCGGCAACATCGACGCCGCCCGCGTCAGCGAAGGCGACATCGACGCCGCCTGTGTCGAGCAAGGCGCCAGCATCGGCGGCTAAGCCCGTCTCCGTCAAACCTGCTGCGAGCAAACCCCCGGCAGTGGGCGCGACGACGATCCCCGCGACGCGCAAAGTCAGCGCGGTTTCCGCTGCGCCGGCGAGTCGCCGAGTATCGGTGCCCGCTGCTGCTGCGCCGGCACCGAGCAGCTCGGGTGGTGGCGGCCGCGTGATCGTGATTGCGCTCGTGCTCGCCGCGACGGGCGGCCTCGTGTACGCGTTCTCGTCGGGCAGCAAGCCGCCCGCGCCGCCGCCGGTCGCGAGCACGGAGCCTGCTCCGCCGCCTACACCGGTTGCGACTGAAGCTCCGCCCGCGGTGCCTGAGGCGCCGAGTGCCGCGCCGCCTGCGACCGCCGAGCCCGCGCCCTCCGCGACCGCGCCGGTCGCACCCGCTGCACCGGCTGCCTCTGCACCCGCGGTTCCGGCGACGCCGCCGCCCGTGGTTCCGCAAGTCCCAGCAGTTGCAGCGCCGAAGCCGGCTGCAGTGCCGGCCCCGCATGCGGTCGCCAAGCCAAAGCCCGCAACACCAGCCGAACCGAGCGAGCCCGCAGCACCCAAACCGCCGGCAGAAAAGCCCGCGGCAGAAAAGCCCGCGCCTGCTCCCGAAGCGCCAGCACCCAAGCCAGCACCGAAGCCGGCGCCCAAGCCTGCCGAGCCGGCCGGTGACAACCCGTACTGAGCCGACGCTCGATTCATGAGCGCGTCCTCCCATCCCAAAGGGGGCGAGGTCGATCCGCGCGTCGGGACCTTACTCGCCGAGCGCTATCGCATCGACGCATTGGTCGGCGAGGGCGGCATGGGCAAGGTGTATTCCGCCGAGCACGTGCTGATGCGCAAGCGTTTGGCCGTGAAGGTCTTGCGCCGCGAGCTGACCAATGTGCCCGAGGTCGTCGCGCGCTTCGAACGCGAGGCGATGGCCGCGGGCAACATCGAGCACCCCAATGTCGCGGGTGCGACGGACTTCGGCAAGCTGTCCGACGGTGCCGTATTTTTGGTTTTGGAGTTCGTCTCGGGGCGCAGTTTGCGCGACGAGATCGCGCGCGGGCCGTTCGCGGTGGATCGCGCGTTGCACATCGCGCGGCAGATCAGCAGCGCGCTGAACGCCGCGCATGCCCAGGGCATCGTGCATCGCGATCTCAAACCCGAGAACGTGATGCTGGTCGAGAAGGGCGGCGATCCGGACTTCGTGAAAGTCTTGGATTTCGGCATCGCCAAGGTACCGCTCGGCGATTCCATTCCTCCGGGGCCGAGCGGCGCGAAGGGCAATCCCATCACCAAGGCGGGCATGGTCTTCGGCACACCGGAGTACATGTCACCCGAGCAAGCGCTCGGACAGACCGTCGATGGCCGCGCGGATCTGTACGCGCTCGGCGTGATTTTGTTCGAGATGCTGTCCGGAGTGCGTCCTTTCAGCAGTCAGAGCAGCGTCGGCATCTTGGGTCAGCAGCTGTCGAAACCCACGCCGACCTTGGCCGAGCGCGCACCCGATTTGCGAGTCCCGCCGTCGGTCGAGCAAATTGCGCGCAAGCTCTTGGCGCGCGATGCCTCCGAACGCTACGAGTCGGCGGCTGAGCTCTCGCGCGCGATCGACGCGCTGCTCACGCCGATCGCGGGCCACGGCGTGTATCGCTACACGCTTGCCGACGGTTCACGCCCCTCGCTGAGCGACACCGAGCTCGCTGAGCAGCCCGATGCACCGACGTTGCTGCGCGTCGCCGGTGCACCTGCGCTGAGCGAAAATCCGCCCATTGGCGCGACGCCTCCGCCGTTGGGACCGCCCGGGCTGAAGACGTATTTCATCGGCTTCGTGCGCGGGTTCGAGCGTCGACGGCGGCGCTTGCCGCCCGCCCTGCGTGACGCGCTCAAGCCCGTTCCCACGCCGGTCCTGCTCGCCGTGTGCGCGGCGTTTTCGTTGCTGCTCGTGACGCTAGTGGTCGTCTCCTTGGTGAAGGGCGTGCAGGCGCTGCGTGGTGCTCCGCAAACGACCGCGAGCGCGAGCGAAAGCAGTCCGACCGCGTCGGCGGCGCCGCGCGAAGCCGCACCCGCCACCACGGCATCCGAGAACGAGCTACAGAACGCCCAGAAAATCGGTGCGGCCGCGCTCGAAGCCTTGGCCACGAAGTACCCGCGTGATGCACGCCTCGCGCTCGAACTCGGACGCGCCGCGCTGGCCGAGAAGGATTACGTGAAGGCGGTCGGCGCGGTCGGGCGCGCGCTCAGTCTCGATTCGACCCTGGCCGAGAGCAAACAAGTTTCCGTCATTCTGTTTCAATCGGCTCAGGTGAAGGCGGCTTCGGACGCCACCTTTGCGCTGCTGTTCGGCCCGATGGGCACGCATGGCCCCGACGTGGCCTATGACTTGGCGGCAACCGAAGTCGTGAAATTGTGGGTCCGCACCCGCGCCGATCAGGGGCTCCGCTCACCGGAGTTTGCCAAGCTCAGCACGCCCGAGTTGAGCATCGCCGTCGCACTACGCTTCGCCACCACTTGCCCGCAACGCTACGCACTCTTGTCGCGCGCCAAAGACATCGGTGACGAACGCGCGCTCGGCTACCTCAACTTGTACCGCTCCACGACCGGCTGCGGTCGCCGCCAACGCGACGACTGCAACAGCTGCATGCGCGCCGATTCACAGCTCACCGACGCCATCGACGCCATCAAGAAGCGCACTCACAAGTAGCGCCCCACCCCCGGTACGGCCATGAACGGCTCCCAGAGATTGAACCGCCGAGCCGCAGAGGCCGCAGAGATCTGAGGGAGATTGGGGGTGCGCGCTGAGCGGCGGATCGCGACGGAGCAAAGTCTTGGTGCGTGTTGGTCGTGAATGAATTCGCGCAACGTTTCTGAGCGCGAACCCCAAACAAATTTGGCTGTCGCGGCGTGCCCTTCGTTTGCTGGGGCGTGTCGAGTGCTTTGCGGCCTCTGCGGCTCGGCGGTCTAACTCAGGGAGTGTGCTGCGTGGAAACAGCGTGTTGCTGCGAGGTGCGCTGCTGGAGCACGAGCGCCCACTCTCTTCTCTCTTCACGCGCCCGCGTCGGAGAGTGCGCGATCGACGACCACGCGCAGGATCTCGAACGGCACGGCGCCGACGAAGAAGTAGTCGTTCACCAGGAATGCGGGCGTGCCTTCCACGCCTAGTACGTTGCCGACGTCTAGGTCTCGTTTGATTTCGGCGTCGTGGCGCTGCGTCGTGAGCGCGTCGCGAAAACGTGTCGGATCCAAGCCGGCCTTGAGGGCAAAGCCGACCAGGCCCTCCGTGTCCAGCTTGGGGGAGCTCGTGGTGTAGATGGCGTCGTGAAATTTCCAGAACGCGGCGGAGCCGCCTTGCGCGTATGCTTCGCGCCCTGCGTTGGCTGCGAGCCGAGCGTGCGCATGGAATGGCAGCGGGTAGTCGTGCCAAACGAGCTGCACCTTGCCGGCATACACGCGCAGCATCTCGGTCAGCGCCGGATGCACATCCGCACAGAACGGGCATTCGAAGTCGCTCCAGAGTTGGACCACGACTTGGGCATTGGTTGCGCCTTGGCTCGGATTGGCTGCGTTCGGCGTCGGTACTCGGGCGCGATCGAGGCGCGTCACCGGTAGATCTTCGAACCGAATGTCAGACTCGGCGGCGCCCCCCGAAGTGGGCGCGCCTAGCGTCGCGCGGGGAGGTTTTTGCGCACCTCCCCCGCAACTTGCCGTGAGCAACAGGGCGGCCGAGAGCACCGCCCTGATTGCTGCACGTGGGCTCACTTACCTTCCGCCTCTTTCAGAGCGCGGTTGATCAGCTTCTTGAACGCTGACTCCGGTTGTGCACCGCTGATGTAGTAGCCGTTGATCACGAACGCGGGCGTGCCGTTGATGCCGGCCTTGTTGCCGATCTCGGTGTCGCTTTCGATCTTGGCCTTGTGCTTGTTGTTGTCGATGGCGGCCTTGAACTTGTCCATGTCGAGGCCCATCTCCTGCGCGATCTTCTCGAGGCTCGCGCGATCCGTGCGGGCTTCGTCGCTGCCCTCGGCACCGAACACCTTGTCGTGGAAGGTCCAGAAAGCGGCAGAACCCTTCTGCGCAAACGCCTCTTGAGCGCCTTCCGCGGCTTGCGGCGCGTTCTTGTGGAACGGCAGCGGCATGTGGCGCCACACGATCTTGATCTTGTTGCCGTACTCTTTCTCGATCGCCTGGACGGTCGGCTCCACGCGCTTGCAGAACGGGCACTGGAAGTCCGAGAACTCCTGGATCACGACCTTGGCGTCTTTGCCGCCCTTGGCTGCGCTGCCAGAATCAGGAGCGGCAATCTCCTTCTTCTCCGGAGGTGGCGGGCCTTTGCCTTCCTTCATGATCTCTTCGTAGACCTTGCCGCGGGGAGTGCCCTTGGCGACCAAGGCCTTGGCCTTGCCGAGCTGCTCGTCGATCGCTTTCTTGAATGCGTCGATCGGTTGAGCGCCGCTCAAGCGCACGCCGTTGATGAAGAAGTGCGGGGTGCCGCGCGCCTGCAAGTCGGCAGCGAGGTCGACGCTGGAGTCGAAACGATCACCGAACTTGTTGTTGTCGATCGCTTTCTTCACGTCGTCCCAGCTCAGGCCCATCTTTTCGGCGATGCCCTTGAGATCGTCGTCTTCCAACTTCGGGTTGCTGGCGAACAGCGCGTCGTGAGCTTCCCAGAACCCCTTGTCGCCCTTCTTCACGTAGGCGAAGCGGGCCAGCGTCGCGGAGGGCTTGGCACGGGGATGGAACGGCAGCGGGTTGTCCTTCCACACGAAACGCACGTCGTTGCCGTAGCTGTCGGCGACCTGCTTGAGCGTGTCTTCGACGCGCTTGCAGAACGGGCACTGGAAGTCCGAGAACACGACCAAGGTGACGAGCGCGTCCTTCGGGCCCTTGACCGGGTCGTCTTCGAGAACGTTGACCTTCCAGACGGCCTTGTCTTCTTCTTCGGCGTCCGGCTTGGCAGCGGCGGGAGCCGGCTTGTCCGGACCAGCAGCCTGGTTCTTGTTGGTCAGCGTGGTGTACACGTCGGAGGCCTTCGTGCCGCTGGCGATCAGCTTTTGAGCTTCGCCGAGCTGCGCGTCGATCACTTCCGTGAACTTGTCGAGCGGCTGCGCGCCGCTGACGGTCACGCCGTTGATGCGGAACGCGGGCGTGCCATTGGCGCCGATCTTGTTGGACAGGGCCATGTCCTCGTCGATCTTCGCGGAGAACTTCTTGGAAGCGAGCGCGTCCTTGAACTTCGCCTTGTCGACGCCGGCTTCGCCGGCCCACTTCTCGAAGTTCTCCGCGGTCAGCGCCTGCTGATTGGCGAACGCCGTGTCGTGGAACTTCCAGAATGCTTCGCTGCCCTTGAGGCCGAACACGGCCATGGCCGCTTCGGCGGCGGGGCGAGCATTGCTGTGGAAAGGTAGCGGCTGGTTCTTCCAAACCATGCGCACCTTCTTCGGGCCGTACTTGTCGCGGATCTGCTTGAGCGTCGGCTCGACGCGGCTGCAGAACGGACACTGGAAATCGCTGATGGTGACGATCGTCACCGGTGCGGTGGCGTCGCCCCACTGCGGGTCGCGCGACGTGACGGGCACGCTCGCGCTGCTCTGATCGGGGGCACTACCGGTGCTCCCTGCTTCGGCCTGAATGCTGGGGCCCTTGCCTTGATCGAGGCCCCACATCAGGAACATGCCGGCTAAAAAGCTCATAAAGAAGCCGACGATTGCGGTTCCCTTGTTCATGATTGTCTCCCAAAGCTCGCACGCGCCTTGCGGCCCAATGCGAGCGCTCCTGTTACGAATGTTGCTAGCAGAGAAAAAGTCGAAGTTGCCCGCGCACTGCGCAGGGCCGACCGCGCGCAGCGCGGTCGCGATGTAGACGAGTCGAGTGACGCGCGAGTGACGTCGCGGCTCGATCGACGAATGGCGCGCGCTCAGGCTCGCGGAGGACGATCGATGCTGCGCGCGAAACCCGTCGCGAGTAGCTCGTGCTCCGGCAGCGCGGAACTCACGCGTCCGATGATCGGGCAGTCAGCGAGTCGCGGCAAGATTGGCAGTGCGCGGATCGGCAGCTCGGGGATGCTCAGCTTCTCCGGTGCATCACGCTGCGGAACGTTCGCGAGTCGCAGTGGCGAACGATCGTCGCACGGGCGTCCGGCGCTCAACGAGTCCGAACTCGCGGGCGTGCCGATCGGAGGAGCGGCGATCGTTTCTGCGCGCATGCCGCACATCGGCGCGGCCGCATGCGCCAGCGAGACCCAACCGAGCGACAGCACGAACGCGGTCAAGGTGCAGAGGCGCACCAACCAGGCGTTTCGCGTGTGAGTTGCCGAGGGCATGGGTTGAGCCGGGGGCAGTCTAGTCGGACGCCCTCACGACACAACCGGGTCGTCCCGCCGTGCATTCCCCTTTCAGATGCTGCTCTACCAAAAACGAGCGCCCGAACGCGCTCCGCGAAAGCCCTTGACTTTCTCATGTCAGTTTCTTGCCTACATCGGACTACCTAGGCACAGTGGGGCCCATGGACGCCCTCGAAGCAACCGGTAACGAGACGAAATCACAAGAGAATACGGCCTGTGATGGCGACACGCTGCCGCGTCGCTTCGAACGCTACACGCTGCTCAAGCGCATCGCTCGGGGCGGCATGGGCGAGGTCTTCCTTGCCACGGCCGGCGGCATCGAAGGCGCCGAACGCCCGTGCGTGGTGAAGACGATTCGCCGCGAACACGAAGAGGACCGCTCCTTCCTCGCGCGCTTCTTGGACGAGGCGCGCATCCAGTCTCAGCTGCAGCATCCGGGCGTCGCCCAGATCATGGAAGCGACCAACGACTGCGCGGGCAAGCCGTACGTCGTCGTCGAGTTCATCGAGGGCCGCAACCTGGGTGATGTTCGCGCTCGCGCCGGCCAGCTCGGCATGCGCATGGGCTGGGCCGAGTCGCTCGCGGTGAGCATCGTGATGGCCGACGCGCTCGCTCACGTGCACGAGCGCACCGACGCTGGCGGTAAGCCGCTCGACATCGTGCACCGCGACCTCAGCCCGCAGAACGTGATGGTCAGCTACGCGGGTGACGTCAAGTTGATCGACTTCGGCACCGCGCGCGGCCAAAACCGGCGCTGCCAGACGATTGCCGGCATCGTGTTCGCCAAGCCCGGCTACGTGGCGCCCGAAGTCGCGAACAACACGCCCGGCGGGATCCCCGCCGATCTGTACGCGCTCGGCATCATGCTCTGGGAGATGCTCGCCGGTCGTCGTTTCTTGGCCGGCGATCCCGCGCAGCACATGGCGCTGGTCGCCGCCGGCAAGCGCAACCCGACCGAGCTCGCTGCCTTGATCGGCGCGCCCAAGGAGCTCGATGCTTTGGTCGCAAAATTGACCGCGGTGAGCGTGGAAGAGCGCTACAGCTCGGCGCGCCAGGTGATGAACGACCTGGTCCGTTTGCTGCAGCGCGCACCGAGCATGGCCGATGGCGATCGCAGTGTGCGCGGGCGCATCGCGCAGCTGATGCAGAAGTTGTATCCAGCGGAGCCCGCGCGCACGCGCGTGGAGTTTTCCCGACTGGTCGCGCAGGCCCGCGCGACGGACGTTCCAGCGCCCGCGCCGGCGCCCGTGATTCCGCCCTCGCCGGTTGCACCGGTGGTCGAGGTCGATCCGACGCTCTTGCCGGGCACGCGCTACCGCTTGGTGCGCGTGATTGGGCGCGGCGCGATGGGCGTCGTGCACGAAGCGCTGCATCTCGACTTGATGCGCAGTGTTGCGCTCAAGGTCTTGGACCCAGAGCGCATGGGCGTGGACGCAGAGCGCCGCTTCAAGGTCGAGGCGCGTGCCATTGCGCAGCTGGAACACGAGAACTTGGTCAAGTTGTTCGAGTTCGGGGTCGCGCAAGATGGTCGACCGTTTTACGCCATGGAACTTTTGAGCGGCGAGTCCCTGGACCAGAAACTCGAACGCGAGAAAGGCATGGACTACCGCGAGGCGATCGCGATTGCCGTGCAGGCCTGCCGTGCGCTCGAGACCGCGCATGCGGCGAGCGTGATTCACCGCGATATCAAGCCGGCGAACTTGTTCCTGTCCTCCGACGGCAAGGTCAAACTGCTCGATTTCGGTGTCGCCAAGGCGGCCTTCAACGTCGAGTCGGACGGCGAGGGACTTAGCATCGTGGGCACGCCGGAATACATGGCTCCCGAGCAAGCGCGCGGTGAGGCCGACCAGCGCAGCGACGTGTACGCGCTGGGTGTCGTCTTGTTCGAACTGTTGTCGGGCCGATTGCCGCACGCGGCAGAGAGCCCCGTGCTCTTGCTCGACGCCAAATTCCGCAAAGAACCCGAATCGCTCCGCAAGCTTGCCCCCGAAAGAGGAATTCCGAAAATGGTCGATGTAGCAGTCTCGCGCGCGCTCAGCACTGAACCCGAACACCGCTACAAGTCGGCCGCAGAGCTGCGCGCCGCCTTGGAAGCCGCTTTGGACGAGCCGCAAACCAGCGTGCCTTCACGACGCAAGTGGGTGGCGCGCGGTTTGGCCTCGGCGGTCGCGCTCGGCGTGATGGGTGTGATCGCGGTCGGTGCGTCTCGCCCGGAAATTCGTGAAAAGGCCGTGGCGTCACTCAACCCGGTGATCGAAAAGGTGCAAGCGTTCCGAGCGCGTGCGGCCGAGCGTGCGCATGGTGCGGAGACCGCGGCAGTGGCCGCAGCGCCGGCCCAAGCTCCTGCGTTGGCCATGCAGCCAGCGGCCGAAGTCGCGCTCGCCGCGCAAGACGAAGTTGTCGCTGAGCCCGCGCCCGGCACTGGGGTGGCAACGGCGACGCCAGTGATCGACGCCGACGTTCCGACGACCAACGAAGACGGTGAGATCGACGACGATCCGACGCACGCCATCGCTGAAAAGGTCGCGCTGGCCGACGTCAAAGGTGAAGACGCCAAGGGCGAAGCTGATTCAAGCTCTGGCAGTGCAGCCGCGTTGGCACAGGCTCAGGAACTGACGGCGAAAGGCAACGAGCTCAAGGCGCTGAACGTGCTGCGACGCGCCGCGAAAAACTCGCCCAACGACGTGAAACTGCTCGAGGCGCTCGCGGCGGCGGCCGAGAAGGATCGCGCGTGGGGCGAAGCGGTGCGCACCGTGCGACATCTCGTCGAAGTCGAGCCGAGCCTGGAATCGAAGCTCCAGCTCGCGCGCTTGGAGCGCAAGACCGGCCACCGAGAGCGGGCTCTGCAGCTCGTGCGCAGCGTGCTCGCCGACAACCCGGATTCGCCCGAAGCGCGCGGGATGCTCGGCCACTTGGGCGGAACCGATCGCGTCGCCCTGCAAAAGTAGCAGTTTACAGGGGGGAAGGGCGTTCAGGCGCCCGCGTTCGAGAAGCTGGCTCCCCGAACTGGTTCCGGTGCTAGAACGGCGCCGGACTCGGATTTCGGATACGGATGGCTCTCCCCCCCAGCGTTAGCGGCAAGGCGCTCGTCACGTCCGGATCACCCGCCAGGGTGATCTTGAAGTTGGCGTTGCCGACAGTGTTTGCCATGCTCACCCAGAGCGCGGTCAACGAAGTCGACATCATCTTCTTTTCGCGCCTGCCTTGCCCCGAATCGTCGACCGCGCAGGCAGCGCTGTTCCCGTCACTGATCTTGCTCTGGATGTTCGGTGGATCGCTGAGCGCGATCTCCGTGGGCACGCAGGCGATTTCCGCGCGCCGCTTCGCCGAGGGCAAGTCGGTGGACACTGGCGCGGTGCTCGTGAACTCATGGGTGTGCTCCCTTCTGGCGAGCATCGTGTTCACGGGCATCGGCTATTTGGTGATGCCGCACGCGCTGCATGCGCTGATCAAACTGCCGGAAGTGCGCGAGGCCGCGCAGGGCTATTTGAACTGGCGGCTGCTCGGCATCACGAGCATGTCCGTCACTTTTTCGTTCAAGGCGTTCTTCGACGGCATTGGTAAGACCCACGTGCACATGGTGGCGTCCGTGGTCATGAACGTGATCAACGTGCTGCTGTGCATCATGCTGATTTTTGGCCACTTCGGCGCGCCGCGCATGGGCATGGCTGGGGCTGGCATGGCTGGCGCGGCGTCGTCTTGGGTGGGGCTGCTGATCATGGTCGTCTGGGCCACGCTCCCGCACTACCGCATCAATTTTCGCCCGTTCGACGTCACTCGCGTCGTGCGCGGTCTAGTTACGGACATCTTGCGGCTGTCCGTGCCGAGCGCTATCGCGACCGTGGCCGTGATGAGCGGATTTGCGCTATTTTCCGGCATCGTCAGTCATTTGGACAGCATCTCGCACGCGACCGTGCTGAACCCCGAGTGCCCGGGTGGGCGCGCCGAAGCCGTCAATGGTGCGGCCACGATGATGATCGTGGGCATCCTCAAGCTGACGTTCACCGCTTGCTTGGCCTTCGGTACTTCGACCGCGACGCTCGTCAGCCAATCGCTCGGAGCGGGCGAACCCAACAAAGCCGAGCGCTTCGGTTGGGTGTCGGTCCGACTCGGCCTGCTCATCTTCGGCGTGGTCGGCTTGCTCGAAGGGGTCGTCTTCACCAAGCCCCTGCTGCACTTGGTTACACGGAGCCCCGCGGTGTTCGATACCGCGCTCGTTCCAATGCGCATGATGGGTTTGTGCACGCCGCTGATCGCCGTGGGCATGATCCTGACGCAAGCGTTGTTCGGCGCCGGCAACACGCGCTTCGTGATGTTGGTCGAGCTGGTGTTGCACTTCATGTGCCTGGTGCCGTTGGCCTGGCTCTTCGGCATCACCCTGCACCTCGGCTTGCCCGGGATCTGGTCTTCCGCGGTCGTCTACGTGCTGCTGCTCACCACGGCCATGATCTGGAAATTCCGCCGCGGCGATTGGAAGACGATCAGCATTTAGGGTGTCAGAGGGGATCCTGCTCGGCGGAACTAAACCGCCTCACCAAAGGCGCGATGCTCCGCGAGCGATGACGCAGAGCGAAATCGACGCGCACCTGCGCCTCGATCGACGCCTGCGACTTCTGGCGCGTTCCTGCTGTCGTGTGTCAGCCGCTCCGCGCAGGAAATCTGGCTATATTCAGATAGTTAGCTCCTGCGGTGTGCCTGGTGTGCCGGCGCAGATTGCGCCGCTTTGCGCCGCCGAAAGCTGACCCCGCTTGCCGCGCGAGACCATCCCCGAGTAGCGAGGCATTTATGGATCACGAAGAACTGCAGCGCGTGCTCTCAACCGTAACCACCACGCTCACCAACGTTGGGCTGAAGGTGATCGGGGCCATCATTCTGTATTTGATCGGCCGTTGGCTGATCAATTGGGTGATCCACTTGGTCCAGCGCACGCTGGAACGTCAAAAGGTCGATCCAACCCTGCTCCGCTACGTCGGCACCGTGATCGCGGTGCTCGCGAACATCGCACTCGTGATCGCCATCCTCGGCTACTTCGGAGTCGAGACCACGTCGTTTGCGGCGCTGCTTGCTGGTGCAGGTTTGGCGATCGGCACGGCCTGGGGCGGGCTGCTCTCGAACTTTGCCGCTGGCGCCTTCCTGGTGATCTTGAGGCCTTACAAAGTGGGTGACTTCGTGATCGCGGGCGAGGTCACGGGCACGGTGACCGCCATCGGTCTGTTCGTGACGACGCTCGACACGCCAGACAACGTGCAGACGCACGTGGGCAACGGTAAGATTTTGGGCGGCACGATTCAGAATTTCTCTGCCAATCGAGTGCGGCGCGTCGATCTCACCGCGCAGCTGCACTACTCCGTCAACGTGGCTGACGCGATAGAGCGCCTCACCGCCAAGCTCAAAGCGATCCCGAACGTATCCACCGAATCGCCACCATCGGTCGAGATCCTCACGTTCACCGAGTTTGGTCCGGTGCTCGCCGTGCGCCCCTTCACGCACACGGATCACTACTGGCAGGTGTACTTCGACACCAACAAGGCAATTATTGCGGTAGCTGGTGAAGCCGGTTTCCCGCCTGTCGAGCGCAAACTCAACGTCAAAAACGCGCCGACCGCCTGAGCCCACTCTCGCCCTCCGCGTTTCGTACGCGGAGGGTTTCACCGGAGTGCGACGGAACCGTCACTCCGGGTCCATCCTCGTGCGATTGAGTAGGCATTCACGCTTAGATAACCCATAGGAGTTATTGGATGTCGTTCGATCGCAAGCTCACCCGTCGTAGCGCTCTGCACGGTACCGTCGCTGTCACCATTGCTCAGATTTTGGCCGCCTGCGGCAGTGACGATGGGGGCGCGCACGGAGCGGGCGGT
>Ga0164309_10001156_pt1 | contig 13157 bp, 12 predicted proteins | sample Whisoiple_247_MG_FD_109984 | JGI IMG/M metagenome (GOLD analysis project Ga0164309, IMG submission 109984) | Soil microbial communities amended with fresh organic matter from upstate New York, USA - Whitman soil sample_247_MG | ecosystem: Environmental > Terrestrial > Soil > Unclassified >... | reverse complement strand
CTGTTCGAGCAGGCCAAGGCCAACGCGCCGGCCATCGTCTTCGTCGACGAGATCGACGCCGTCGGCCGGCACCGTGGTGCCGGCCTCGGTGGCGGTCACGACGAGCGTGAGCAGACGCTGAACCAGCTCCTCGTCGAGATGGACGGGTTCGACGTCAAGACCAACGTCATCCTCATCGCCGCGACCAACCGCCCCGACATCCTCGACCCGGCCCTGCTTCGCCCTGGCCGCTTCGACCGCCAGATCGCCGTCGACACCCCGGACATGCTCGGGCGCAACCGGATCCTCCAGGTCCACTCGCAGGGCAAGCCGATGGCGCCCGACGTCGACCTGCTGGCCGTCGCCCGGCGTACCCCTGGCTTCACCGGTGCCGACCTGGCCAACGTCCTCAACGAGGCCGCGCTGCTCACCGCCCGCACCAGCAAGAAGTTCATCGACGACCACACCCTCGACGAGGCCATCGACCGCGTCATCGCCGGACCCCAGAAGCGGACCCGCATCATGTCCGCCCAGGAGCGGAAGATGACGGCGTACCACGAGGGCGGCCACGCCCTGGTCGCCGCGGCGCTGCCCGGCACCGACCCCGTGCACAAGGTGACGATCCTGCCGCGCGGCCGGGCCCTCGGCTACACGATGGTGATGCCGCAGGACGACAAGTACTCGACCACCCGCAACGAGATCCTCGACCAGCTCGCGTATGCGTTGGGCGGCCGGGTCGCGGAGGAGATGGTCTTCCACGACCCGACGACCGGTGCCGCGAACGACATCGAGAAGGCCACGGCGATGGCCCGCAAGATGGTCACCGAGTACGGCATGTCCGAGCGGGTCGGCGCGATCAAGCTCGGGGCGAGCTCGGGTGAGGTGTTCCTCGGCCGCGAGATGGGCCACCAGCGCGACTACAGCGAGGAGATCGCCGGCGTCGTCGACGAGGAGGTCCGCAAGCTCATCGAGAACGCGCACGACGAGGCGTGGCACGTCATCAACGACAACCGCGACGTCCTCGACCGGCTGGTCCTCGAGCTCCTCGAGAAGGAGACCCTCGGCACCGCCGAGCTCGCCACGATGTTCGAGGACGTCCGCAAGCGGCCGATGCGGCCGCTGTGGCTGTCCAGCGAGTCGCGCCTGCTGAGCGACCTCCCGCCGGTGCTCACGCCGGCCGAGCGCGACGCGATGCGGGGCGGCACCAACGGCTCCAACGGCGCTTACAACCGCAACGGCTACGGCCAGAACGGGTCCAACGGCCAGAACGGCTCCAACGGCCACACGCCGCAGGACGCCAGTGGTGACGAGGAGCTGGAGCACAAGATCGACCAGGCCGCTGAGGCGGGCGCCAGCCCGCTGGCCGACGAGGAGCCCCGGACCCAGGTGATCGAGGTTCCGGACGGCGGCCGGGTCGACCCCTCAGAGGACTACTGACCCCCGATGGCGGTCGACCACGACCGTGCCGCTGCCGCGGTACGAGAGCTGCTCATCGCCGTCGGTGAGGACCCCGACCGGGAGGGTCTGCGCGACACCCCCGACCGGGTGGCCCGGGCCTACGGGGAGACGTTCGCGGGCCTGGACCAGACGCCTGACGACGTGCTGCGGACCACGTTCGCGATCGACCACGACGAGATGATCATCGTGCGCGACATCGAGGTCTACAGCACCTGCGAGCACCACCTCGTCCCGTTCCACGGGGTCGCCCACGTCGGGTACATCCCCGCCAGGGACGGCCGCGTCACCGGCCTGTCCAAGATCGCCCGCCTCGTCGACCTGTTCGCGCGTCGCCCGCAGGTCCAGGAACGCCTCACCACCCAGATCGCCGACGCGCTCGAGCAGCAGCTGCACGTGCAGGGCGTCATCGTCGTCGTCGAGTGCGAGCACCTGTGCATGTCGATGCGCGGCGTCCGCAAGCCCGGCTCCCGCACCATCACCTCCGCCGTCCGCGGGCAGCTGCGCAACCCCGCCACCCGAGCCGAGGCGATGTCGCTGCTGCTCGGTGGCGGTCGATGACCGGCCAGGTGGTCGGCCACCACAGCGGTCTCCCCACGGCCGTCGGCCGGCCGGTGCTCATGGGCGTCGTCAACGTCACTCCGGACTCGTTCAGCGACGGCGGGTACTGGTTCGAACCGGCCGCCGCCATCGCCCACGGGCGCGCGCTGGCCGCCGAGGGTGCCGACCTCGTCGACATCGGCGGCGAGTCGACCCGGCCCGGCGCCGAGCGGCCCAGCGTCCAGGAGGAGCTGCGTCGCGTCCTGCCGGTCGTCGAGGCCCTCAGCGACGAGGACGTCATGGTGTCCGTCGACACGATGCGCGCGGAGGTCGCCGCCCAGGCTCTCGACGCCGGCGCGACGCTCGTCAACGACGTGAGCGGCGGCCTCGCCGATCCCGACATGGTTCCCCTGGTCGCCGAGCGCGCCTGTCCCTACGTCGCCATGCACTGGCGGGGCCACAGCACCCAGATGCAGAGCCGGGCGGTCTACGACGACGTCGTTCGCGAGGTCTGCGCCGAGCTCGCCGACCGCCGCGACGGCATCCTCGCCGGCGGCGTCGCGCCAGAACACCTTGTCCTCGATCCCGGGCTCGGGTTCGCCAAGCAGGCACCGCACAACTGGGCGCTGCTGGCGCACCTCGACGCCCTTATCGCCCTCGGCCAGCCGGTGCTCGTCGGCGCGTCGCGCAAGACCTTCCTCGGCCGGATCGGGGTGCCCGACGGCGCAGACCCACGCCCGCCCGCCGACCGGGACGTGGCCACCGCCGTGACCAGCGTGGTCTGCGCCGGCGCCGGTGTCTGGGGCGTCCGGGTCCACGACGTCGCCGGGACGCGGGACGCGTTCGCGGTGCTCCAGGAGGTGGCGGCGCACCGATGACCGACCGCATCCACCTACGCGGCGTCGAGGCCTTCGGGTACCACGGCGTCCTGCCCGACGAGAAGCGTGACGGCCAGCCGTTCGTCGTCGACGTCGTCATGGAGCTCGACCTCGCCAGGGCCGGGGGCAGCGACGCGCTCGACGACACCGTGTCCTACGCCGAGATCGCCGGGGAGGTCGTCGCTCGGATCACCGGCCCGTCGTTCGACCTCATCGAGCGGCTGGCCGAGGTGGTCGCGGACGACGTGCTGCGCCACCGGCTCGTCGACGCCGCGACCGTCACGGTCCACAAGCCACAGGCTCCGGTCGGACACCCCTTCACGGACGTCGCGGTCGAGGTCCACCGCACCCGTGGCGTTTCGGTCGTCGTCGCCCTGGGCGCCAATCTCGGTGACGCCCGTGCCACCCTCGAGAGCGCGGTCCACGCCGTCGCCGGCCTACCCGGTATGCGGGTACGCGCGGTCTCGCCGCTCGTCGAGACGGACCCGGTCGGCGGTCCAGAACAACCGGCATACCTCAACGCCGTCCTCGTCGGGGACACGACCCTCGACCCCGACGACCTGCTGCGCCGGCTGCACGAGATAGAGGCCGACCACGGGCGTACGCGTGAGGTGCGTTGGGGCGCAAGGACACTCGACCTCGACCTCATCCAGGTCGGCACGCCCGCGTCCGGATCCGAGGTCCGTCGGGAGGATCCCGCGCTCACCCTTCCGCACCCCCGGGCCCACGAGCGCGGCTTCGTCCTCGTGCCGTGGTCCTTGGCCGACCCGGCGGCGACGATCCGGGCCGACGAACAGGTCCGGCCGGTCGCGGATCTCGTCGGCGAGGTCGACACCAGCGGTGTGCGACCCGGACCGGACTGGAGCCCGACATGGTGAGCCGGGCGGACGGCATCCGGACGCGGCTTCTCGTGGCGGTGGCGATCGTCGTCGGCGGCGCATCGTGGGTCATCCTCAAGCTGGTCGCGAGCGGCGGTCGCGAGCTGCCGTCGACGAGCTGGCTGGCGGTGTTCATCTTCATCGCGTTGGCCCTCGGGCTGTTCGTCGCCGGCCGCCCGGTCAAGCGGCTGGTCGCCGGTCGGGCGACGCGTCCGCTGAACCCGTTGTATGCGGCGCGGGTCCTGGCCATGGCCCAGGCGGCGGCGCTGGCGGGCGCGGCGATCGTCGGGTGGTACGTCGCCCAGATCGTCCTGCTGCTGCCGGACGCGGACATCCCGTCGCAGCAGGTGCAGATGGTCGTCCTCGGCATCCTCGCCGTGGCGGCGGCGGGTCTGGCGGCCACGGGGCTGCTGGTCCAGAAGTGGTGTCGTCTGGACGAGCCGCCGACCGACCCCTTCCAGGACGACCGGCGGGGTCAGCGCGACGCGGACTGACGTCCGGCCACGACCCGCCCGAGGGCGTCGCACAGTCCGTGCAGCTCGTTCCCGTCCAGCATCCCGAACCACTCCGACAACGCCTCGTAGTCGCCGGTGTTGCGCCGTTCCCAGTAGTCGTCACTGAGCCGCGTCGTGGTGAGCACCCGGCGGCGGTTGTCCGTCGGGTCGTCGTCGACGCGGAGCATGCCCTTGCGTTCCAGAGCGGTCACCAGCTGGGTGACGTTCTGACGCGTGCTGCCGATGGCCGCGGCGACGTCGCTGACCGAGGGGTCGTCGAGGGCCGAGACCGCAGTGAGAACGACCGCCTGCTGGGTGGTCAGGTCGTCGGGGCGCAGCCGCGCGTCCATCTGCGTCCGGAGCAGCTGACCGGCCGCAAGAACGAGCCGGAAGGCACGCACTGCGTCCGGCAGTCCGGACCCCGGACCCAGGTCGAAGAGGGTGACCGCGGGCGGTGCCGATTCCGTCCCTCGCGAAGTGATACGTGACATACGCAATATATTGCCTTATTCTCGTCGCAGAAGCGAGGAGGTGACGCGGTGATCAGTGTCGTGCCGCACTGTGGGTACCTGTCGGAGACGTCGCGCATGCTGGAGATCCACCGAGCATTACGGGAGCGAGGCGCGCCGGTACGCCTGGCAGCGCACGGCGGGACGCACCAGAACCTGCTGGGCCGGGCGGGGGTCGACTACGACCTCATCGAGCCGCGGCTGACCCCGGCACGGTGCGCGGAGCTGGTGCGAAGCGGTCCGGGCCTCGGGACGCCCGACCAGAGCATGTGGACCGACGACGAGCTGCTGGCCCACGCCGGGGCGGAGGCCACCTACTTCCGCGACCACGACGTGTCCGTCGTCGTGACCGGGTTCGCCCTGACCACGCTCCTGTCCACGCGGCTCGCCGGCATCCCGCTCGTCACCGAGCACGCCGGTTCCTTCGTGCCGCCGCTCGCCGAGCGCGGTCTGCTGCCGCTGCCGACCGGGCCGTCGCTGCCGCCGCCGCTGCGGGACCTGCCGCCGGAGGTGGCCCGCGCGGCGTACAACGAGCGGTTCGGCACTCGTGATCTCTACACCGCTGGGTTCAACCGGGTAGCCGCGCGCCTGGGCGTCGAGCCGGTCCCGAGCCTGCCGGCGCTGCTGCTCGGCGACCTCACCCTGGTGACCGACCTTCCCGAGGTCGTCGGGGTGACCGCCGAGGAGATGGAGGCGTGGCGCCCGGCTCCCGGGTCGCCGTACCGGCCGTCGACCCGGCTGGCCTACGCGGGACCCATCCACGCCCATCTCGACGTGCCCATGCCGGCCCGGGCGGAGGCGCTGTTGAGCTCGCCCGGCACCACGGTCTACGTCGCGATGACCTCCACTGCGCCGGAGCTGGTGCGCGCGGTCGTGGCGGACCTCGTGGCGGCCGGGGACTGGCGGGTCCTCGTGGCCGGCACGGTCCACGACGTCGTCGACCTCGAGGCCCTTGCCGCGGGCCGCGTCGTCGTCGAGGGGGTCCTACCCAGCCACCTCGTGCTGCCCCGGGTCGCCGCTGCCGTCGTCACCGGTGGACAGGGCAGCGTCCAGGCGGCGCTGTCGTCCGGGACGCCGTTCGTCGGGATCCCGCTGCACGCGGAGCAGGACCTCAACGTCCACTGCGCGGCGCAGCTCGGGGCGGCGCTCATCCGGCCGGTCCAGTCGGTCGTCGGCGGGGTCGGTGCCGACGTGGCTCGACTCCTTGCCGAGCCGTCGTTCGCTGCCGCCGCCAGCCGGTGGGCCGGTCGGTTCGCCGAGGTCGACGGGCCCGGAGTGGCCGCGGACCGGATCGTCGAGCTGCACGCCGAGCTCGGGTCGAGGAGTCGTGCGAAGGTCGCCGGATGAGCCATGACCCCACGCCGCGACGACGGGGGCGCCTCAGCGGTAGACCTCGCCGCCGATCGTGCCCATCGTCGGGTTGAGCATCCCGGCAGCGACCCAGTTCGGGCCGCCGTGAACGTACTTCGTCGTGGCGAGCGCCACGGTCAGCGCGCCGAGCTTGGCCTCGGGCGTCGGCGTGTACCAGAGGTAGACCGCCTCCTTGTCGGCGAGCGCGCTGGCGCAGACGACCGCCTCCGGCGCCGGAGGGGCCGTCGCGCCGGTCGCGGGCGACGAGGCGGGAATCCGGATCGGGGTGACCACCGTCGGGCACTGGAACACCGACGGCAGGTCGTTCACCGACCGCAGCGTGGCCGGGTCGACGGGGGACGGCCCGATCGACAGCGGTACCGGCATCCCGGGGAGAGCGGTGGTCGTGGAGGTCGCCGGTTTGCCCTTCGTGGTCGAGGGGCTGGGGACGGCCGTGGACGCCGACGAGGCGGGCGGGGTGGTCGAGGCGGGCTGCGGGTCTCGGTCCGCGCACGCGGAGAGGCCTGCGGCGCAGAGGACAAGCGTCGCGGCGACTCCCACCGCACGCATACCGGCGAACCTCACTTGTCGATGTCTCCCACGACGAAGAACATCGACCCGAGGATCGCCACCATGTCGCCCACCACCTGGCCCGGGAGCATCTCGGAGAGGACGGCGACGTTGTTGAAGGACGCCGATCGCAGCTTGAGCCGCCACGGCGTCTTGTCACCGCGCGACACCAGGTAGTAGCCGTTGAAGCCCAGCGGGTTCTCGGTCGCGGTGTAGAGGTGGCCCTCGGGCACGCGGAGCACCTTGGGCAACCGGACGTTGATCGGTCCGGGAGGGAGGGTCCGCAGCCGCTGGAGGCAGGCGTCCGCGAGGTCGAGGCTCACCTCGGTCTGCTCGAGGAGCACCTGCAGCCGGGCCTGGCAGTCACCCTCGGTGCGGGTGACGACCCGGCCGGGGCCGCCCTCGGCGAACAGCTCCGCATACGCGAGGTAGGGCTGGTCGCGGCGCAGGTCGACGTCGACGCCGCTGGCCCGCGCGATGGGACCGGAGACGCCGTATCCGTGCACCGTCTCCTTGCTGAGGATGCCCACGCCGCGGGTGCGAGCGAGGAGGATCTCGTTGCCCACCAACATGTTCCGCAGATCCGACATCCGTCGGCGGACCTCGGCGAGGGCGTGTTCGACGCGGCCGAGCCAGCCCGCGGGCAGGTCCGCCTTGAGGCCGCCGACGCGGTTGAACATGTAGTGCATGCGGCCACCGGAGGCCTCCTCCATGACCGCCTGGAGCTCCTCCCGCTCGCGGAACGAGTAGAAGATCGGCGTGATGGCGCCGAGCTCGAGCGGGTAGGAGCCGAGGAACATCAGGTGGTTGAGGACCCGGTTCAGCTCGGCGAGGAGGGTGCGTGCCCAGACCGCTCGTTCGGGCACCTCCATGCCGAGCATCTGCTCCACGCCGAGGACCACGCCGAGCTCGTTGGAGAACGCGGACAGCCAGTCGTGCCGGTTGGCCAGGACGAGGATCTGGCGGTAGTCGCGGACCTCGAAGAGCTTCTCGGCGCCGCGGTGCATGTAGCCGATGATCGGCTCGGCCCGCAGGATGCGCTCGCCGTCGAGGACGATCCGCAGTCGCAGCACGCCATGGGTCGCGGGGTGCTGCGGGCCGATGTTGAGGGTCATGTCGGCCGTGGCCAGCCCGGCGGCCCCGATGCCCATGGTGACCTCGCGAGCGCCCGGAACGGCGGTCCGGTCGGTCGTCGAGGTCATGGCGGCCAGTCTGCCGTATGCGAGCAGCTCGCCTCGGCGGTCCTCGCCCGGGATGTCAGGCGAGCCGGTGCTCGAACGCGTACGCCGCGGCGGCGGTGCGGGACGTCGCCCCGGTCTTGGCGAAGATGTTGCTGAGGTGACGCTGCACGGTCTTGTGACTGAGGAACAGGGCAGTGGCGATCTGAGGGTTGCTCTGGCCGGCCGCGACCAGTCGAAGCACCTCGACCTCTCGGGCGGTCAGCCCGTCGGGCAGCGAACGGTTCTGGAGCCGGCGAGCCTCCTCCTCAGCCGGGTGCGCCCCGATCTCGGCGAAGGTCCGCTGGGCCACGCCGAGCTCGGAGACCGCGGAGTCCTCGTCGCCCAGCACCCGCAGCGCCACCGCCATCCGCATCCTGGCCTCTGCCGCCTCGTACCGCGCCCCGAGCTCGATCCACGTCTTCCACGCCCGCCGCAGCGACGCCAGCGCCTCTGCCGCCTGGCCGTCGGCCAGCAGGACCGTTCCCGCGGCGTACGCCGCTCGGGCTGACACCGCCGCGCAGCCGAACCGGTCGGCCAGCTCGTCGAGCTCCGCCGCAGCGGCTCGGGCCTCCTCGACCTCGCTGCACTGAAGTAGGACCTGGACCGCTGCGGGCAGAAGGCCGGCGCGGGCCACGGGATTGTGGCCTTCCTCCAGCTGCCGGCGCACGGCGCCGAGCGCCGCCGCGGTTCGGCCCCGGGCCAGCCAGAGCAGGGACAACCCGGGCTGCGCCTCGTGGCCGAAGGCCAGCGCCTCGTCGTAGGCGAACTCGGCGCCGTCGTAGTCGCCCTGGATCCGCAGCACCTCGCCGCGCTCGTACCGAGCCAGGCCGGTCGCAGGCGGCAGGCCATTGGCGGCGTAGCGCTCGCCGGCGAGGGCCAGCTCGACCAGAGCCTCGGCGTAGTCGCCCTGCAGCCGCAGAACCTGCGCTCGGTGGACCGCGCACTGCCCGGTGAACGGCACGAGGTCCGGTTGGGTGTCGCACCAGCGGGTCAGTGCTCCGGTCCAGTCGCGGATGCGCCGGTAGTCCGCGACCTCCTGGCAGGCTTCGATCAGCGAGCAGAGAATCTCGCCGGTGAAAATCGCGGTGACCTCGCCACCGGTGACCCTCAGCATCGCCTCGTCCAGCAGGGCCAGACCTTCGCGCACCTCCCCGGCGTACAGCAACAGCCGGCCGCGGGCCTGGAGACCCATGGCGGTCAGGTCGCTGTTGTCCCAGCGCTGGCCGGCCTCCACGATCTCCGCCGATATCCGCAGAGCAACCGGGAACTCGCCGGCGTAGATGTGGCGCATCATCTCGTGGACCCGAAGGTAGCCCCGCTCCACCAGGTCGTCGGGCATCGACTCCAGCAGTCGAAGCGAGCGGGCGACCCATCCGGCCCCGACGGCCGGGCTGCCGTTGGCGCTGTAGACGTAGGCCAGCCAGTTCGCGTCGCGGACCGCGGCGAGCGGTTCGCCGGCCTCGATGTTGCGGTGGAAGGACTGCTCCAGCGCTTCCGTCGTGATGTCACGATCGCCGACGAGGTATGCGGCGATGGCGAGGCTTCCGAGGTCCGCCGGGGCCAAGTGGTCGATCCCGACCGCGCGAAACTGCTCGTACGCCGTGCCCCAGGCCCGGCGGGCGAAGGCCTCTCGTCCCTGGACGAGGTCAGCTGCGACGACCAACGCATCCTCCTTTCCTGAGGATACGCGGGTCGAGGTCAGGGATCTTCCGGCTTCCGGCTTCCGGCTTCCGGCTTCCGGTCACGCGGCAGCGGCATGCTCGGGCCGCCGCCGGGACGGCGCGTCCTGGCGCTGCACGATCCGGCGGGCCACGTACGCGGCATCACGTCCTGCGCCCTGGATGAGCATCGACGAAGCGGCGTACTGGAACTGGATGCCGCAGAAGTACAGGCCGGGCACCGCGTCGGCCACCCCGCGCAGCTCGACCGGCCATCCGTCGGGCGCGAACGCCGGCGCCTCGACCCAGTCGAAAGCCTGACGGAAGCCCGTGCACCACACGACCGAACGGACGTCGACCACGTGACCGTCGTCGAGCAGGGGCTTGCCGTCACGGGTGCCGGCCACGTGACCGACCACCCAGTCCACTCCGCGAGCGGCGAGGTCGCGTTCTTGGACCCGGAGCCGCGGACCGCCGTGCCGGAAGTGCACTTTGGCGTTGCGTCCGACCGGGTTCGTGCGCTTCAGGACGTTCCGGAACACGAAGAGCATGGTGGGGAAGACCACCTTGAACAGCGGCGAGTCGAACGCGACGGGGATCTGTCCGGTGTCCGGGCCGCACAGCACCGTGGGGTGTGTCGCGGCGAGCTCGTAGGCGATGTCGCAGCCGGAGTGCGCGGCGCCGACGACGAGCACCGGCCCGTCGGGCAGCTGGGTGGCCCGTCGATACTCGCTCGAGTGCAGCTGCCGGATCGACGGGTCGAGCTGGTCGGCGAAGCTGGGCACCTGCGGTGTCCGACCAAAGGTCCCCGTGCAGAGGACGACGTTGTCGGCGTGGATCTGCCGCCCCGCCGCGGTGACGGTGAAGCCTTCGTCGCGGCGCGCCACCCGGTCGACCCGGGTGAGCGGGCGGACCGGGAGCCGGTACTGGGCGGCATACGACTCCAGGTAGTCCGCGAACTGGTCCTTGGTCGGGAACGACCACCGCGGCCCGGGGAAGGGCATGCCGGGCAGCCCGTCCGCCTGCGCCGGGGAGAACAGCCGGAGGCTGTCCCACTGCTGTCGCCAGCCGTCCCCGACCCGCGCCCCGCCGTCGAGGATGACGAACGGACGGCCGGCCCGCTGGAGGTGGTACCCGGTGGCCAGGCCGGCTTGGCCGGCCCCGACGATGACGGTCTCGACGTGCTCGGTGTCATGGGTGCGCATGGCTCACTTCCTGAGGATCGACGGGTCGGTGGGCTCGACCAGGCCGGTGGGCGTAGCGCAGGCTCCAGAAGAGCATCAGCGCGGACGACACGACATAGAAGGTGTGCAGCAGCCAGATCGGGCCAGGCGGGAGGTGGAAGACGTAGATGGAGTAGACGGCGTTTCCCACGTTCGCCAGCACGAGGTTCGTGCGGCTGTACGACCTGAGGTCCCTGCTGCGGACGGCCTTGCCGAGCATGGGCAGCGCGCTTGCGGCGAAGACGATCGTCGCCAGGGTTCCCGCGGCTATCGGGAGTGTGCTGCTCATACCGGCGACGTTAGGGAGACGACCGGGTCGCCCTCATCGGCCCCTAGGCCCATTCCGTGGGTTGGCCGAATGGGCCGATCGGCCCATGGAAGCGCGCAGGACAGGGGACCACGACGTTCCCCGACACGTCGCCGCCCCACTACCTACGCTGGCGTCGTGATCGCCGTGGACGCCGCCGAGCTGCTGGACCTCTCGGACCCCGACGTCGTCGCCGACCCGTACCCCGCCCTCGCCGCCCTCCGGGCCGAAGCGCCGGTCGCCTGGCACAGCGGCCTGGGGATCTGGGTCGCGACCAGCCACGCCGCCTGCAGCCAGGTCCTCCGGGAGCGGGCGCTCGGCCGGATCTTCCGGCCGCGCGAACCCGACCACGAATGGGAGACGTTCAACTGGCTGCACGCCGACTCGATCCTCGACAGTGAGCCGCCGAAGCACACCCGGCTGCGCCGTCTCGTGCAGAGCGCGTTCAGCCGCGGCCACGTGTCCCGCCTCGGCCCCCGGATCGAGGAGCTGACCGCCGGGCTGCTCGACGACTGCGCCGCCCATCTCGCGGCCGACGGGTCCTTCGACGTCATCGCCGATCTCGCCGAACCGCTGCCGGTCCTCGTCATCGCCGAGCTGCTCGGCTGGCCCGAGGCGGACCGCCACCTGCTCCGCCCGTGGTCGCAGTCGATCGTCAAGATGTACGAGCTCAACCGGACTCCCGAGCAGGAGGCGGAGGCCGTCGTCGCGAGCGCCGAGTTCGCTGCATACGTGGAAACCCTTGCCGCAGAACGGGTTTCCGGCACTGGCGACGATTTGCTCTCCGACCTGGTCGCGGTCCGCGACGGCAGCGACCGGCTGTCGACCCATGAGCTGGTGGCGACCGCGGTGTTGCTGCTCAACGCCGGCCACGAGGCGAGCGTCAACGGGTTCGGCAACGGGCTCGCCTCGCTCCTCGCGTCGGGAGCCGAGCCCGGCGCCCCGGAACCCCTCGTCGAGGAGATGGTCCGCCACGACTCCCCGCTGCACCTGTTCGAGCGGACCGCCACCCGCGACGTGACGGTCGGCGAGATCACGGTGGCCGAGGGGCAGAAGATCGCCGCGCTCCTCGGCGCCGCCAACCGTGACCCGGCGGTCTTCGACGCCCCCGACGAGTTCCGGCCCGACCGTGACCCGAACCCGCATCTTGCGTTCGGAGCCGGCATCCACTTCTGCATCGGCGCGCCGCTCGCCCGGCTGGAGATGCAGACCAGCGTCGCCGCGTTGCTCGCCCGGTTCGGCCGGTTGGAGGTCGTGGACGCCGTCCGCCGACCGACCTTCGTCCTCCGCGGGTACGAACGCCTGGCGGTCAGACCTGTGCGATGACCCACCAGAAGTCGCCGAACCCGCCGGGCCGCCGCAGCTCGGCCACCGCGCTCTGGTCGGCCAGGGCCTGGAGGTAGGCCGCCGGGTCGACGGCCGCCGACGCGTGGTCCGGAACTCCGACCGACGCGACCGCCTCGCGCTGCCGCAGCCGTCGCGTCTGGCGCAGCGAGTCGACGGCGACGTGGGCGGTCAGGTCGCAGGTCCCGTCCGGAACCGGGTCGACGACGTGCCCTTCCCGGTATGCGACGAGCGTCCCCTCCCGGGGCCGGTCCGCGATGGTATGCCCGTAGTCCACGGCCACGGCGACCGAGCCGGCCGGCAGTCGGGCTAGCAGCGCCGACCACGCCTCGTCGCGCTGACGACCGACCTCGACGCGGTCGCCGGGACAAGCCTCGGACGTGAACGCCGACGGCCAGAACCGCTGGCACCACTCCAGATCCGCTCCTGTGAGAGGCGGTCCCTGAGATTGGTTCGTAGTGGATGCAGCCGGAACTCCGTGTGGTTCAGAGCACGAATCGGGGGAGGAGCCGGCGAGGAGCTCGCGCAATCTGCCGTCGGGGGCGACCTCCGCGATGGTGCACGGGACGACGTCCAGCCACTCGTGCGCGACGACGAGCGCGCGGTCCGGGCGCCACCCCGGCGGCAACCCGGCCCCGCCCGGCGACTCCACCCAATCCACCTCGTCCGGCAGGTCCCGCGGTCGCGGCACGACGTCCAGCCCACTGAGCGGACGTCCTGGTTTCCACGCATACAGGTGCCGGAGGAGCTCG
>Ga0164309_10001154_pt1 | contig 13167 bp, 16 predicted proteins | sample Whisoiple_247_MG_FD_109984 | JGI IMG/M metagenome (GOLD analysis project Ga0164309, IMG submission 109984) | Soil microbial communities amended with fresh organic matter from upstate New York, USA - Whitman soil sample_247_MG | ecosystem: Environmental > Terrestrial > Soil > Unclassified >... | reverse complement strand
GATGACGGCGCCCCAGTCCGGATCAGCCATCGCGATCTGGACAGCAAAGCAGGCCGCGATCACCCCCAGCATCGCCACCACAAACGCCTCGATCCAGCGGAAGCCGAACGCCTGCAGCGCGAGGATGAGGAACACATCGGCCGCGGTGATGACGACCCCGATCTGAAGCGGAATATCAAACAGCAGATTGAGGCCGATCGCGGTGCCGATCACTTCGGCGAGATCAGTCGCGGTGATCGCGACTTCCGCCGACAGCCACAGGGGCAACGTGACCCAGCGCGGAAAGGAATCGCGGCAGGCCTGCGCGAGGTCGCGGCCGGCGCCGATGCCAAGCCTGATGCATAGCGACTGCAGCACGATCGCCATCAGGTTGGACAACAGCGCAACCGTCAAAAGCGCGTAGCCGAACCGCGAACCGCCGGCGAGCGAGGTGGCCCAATTGCCGGGATCCATGTAGCCGACCGCAACCAGATAACCGGGGCCCATGAAGGCCAGTAGCTTGCGCCAGAACGGCCCCTGCTTCGTCGTCCGCACCGACGCGAACATCCCCGCCAAAGACGGCTCGCCTCGCGCCGTGCGCCAGCCAGCGGCCGTGGAACGGTCGCCCGTTACCGTCATCGGCGCTGGGGATACTGGGGATAACTCGCTGGTGCGCGCGTCCATCCAGCCAACATGGCGGATGTTTCGGCTTATTGCAACTCATTTGCAAGAGCATCTAGACTAGTTGAATTTGACGTCGGCCATCGTCTTGTCGCTGCTGTGGACGGCCACCAGATTGATGCCGGCCTGCGCGACGTTGTAACCGCGTGTTTCCAGCCAGGTTGTCAGTTGCACACTGTCGGCCTTGATCCTTTCCAGCAGCATGATCGGCTGACTTCGATCGATGGTTTGCCGGGCGCCTTCCAGCGCTTCCAGTTCCATCCCCTCGATGTCGATCTTGATGAAGTCCACCCGCGGCAGGTTGATTTCGTCGAGCGTTAGTTTGCGGATCACGACGGTATTCGCCGCATAGTCGATCTTCTGGCCGATAAATTCGTTGCGGGTGCTCTGGCGCAATTCGAGGCTGCCGAAGCTGGATGGCACCAGGTAGTTGGGATTGGGGATGGTCATGGTGCCGGGCTCGGACGAAACCGCGGCATGCAGCGCAAAGGCATTGAAGCAGTTGTTGATCGCGATATTGCCGGCCAGCGCGTAGTAGACCCGCTCCTGCGCCTCGACCGCCAGCACGGATCCCCAACCCGTCATCGCCACCGCCCATTCGACGGTATGGACTCCGATATTGGCGCCGCAATCGATCGCCACGACGCCGTCGCCGTGATGGCGGCGACGCAGATTGAGCAACTGAAGCGCCATCTCGACTTCGCTCTGATCGAACTCGGCTGTCTCGAGGATCTGAAAGCCGACACCGTAACCGCGCTCGGCGTCCACCATGCGATAATCGAAGCGGTTGACGATCATCGCGCCATGCTTCGACGAAGCAAGGACGAACGCCAGTTTGCGTCCCATCAGTTTCTCCTCTCGCTGCCGAAACACGGCCATAAACGTGTTGACGCAACCGGATCACGAATCACGAGGGAAAGTTTACGTCGGCGCGGCGTCGGAAACCACAATCGCGGGTTATCGGAAAGCGGGTGGGCTTGGCCCGAGCGATCCGGGAGGATGGTGATCAAATGCTTCACCAGGGAATCCCGCGATGTCCGACACCGGCAATACGCCCCACCTTCCCTCCACCTTCAACCGGCTGGCCTGGTCCAATCTCGCTGCGCAATCGGCCGAGCAGATCGCGCTCGCCGCCGCTCCCATTGTCGCCGTGCTGCTGCTCAGGGTCGGCGAAGGCCAGACCGGCCTGCTGCAGAGGCGCTGACGCTGCCCTTCATCCTGTTCGCGATTCCGGCGGGGCTGATGGCCGATCGCCTCTCGCGGCGCCTGCTGATGACCTCCGCCGAAGCGCTGCGGGCGGCCGCGCTTGTGGTTATCCTGGTGCTGATCTGGTTCGGCTGGCTGACGCTGCCGTTGCTGGCGCTTGCCGGCTTCGTCGCAGTGTGCGGCACCGTGGTCTATAGCGTGGCAGCGCCCGCGCTGGTTCCCTGGCTGGTGTCGCCGCCGTCGTTGCCCGCGGCCAATGCGCGGATCGAATTGGCGCGCACCGTCGCCTTCGCAAGCGGACCTGCGCTCGGCGGCGTGCTGGTCGGATGGATCGGTGCGGCGCCCGCGTTCGGCTGCGCCGCGGCGCTGTCGGTCGTCGCGGTCGTGCTATTGTCGGGAATCTACGAGCCGGACCGGAAGCCCGCGCCCCGGCGTCACCCGCTGCAGGAAATACGGGAAGACGCGGCCTTCGTCTTGCACCATGCGTTGCTGCGGCCGGTGTTCATCACCCAGTTCATCTTCAACACGCCTCGTTCCTGGTGCTCGCGGTGTTCGTGCCTTACGCCGTGCGTCATCTCGGACTGTCGGCGACCGGCGTCGGCACGACGCTTGCGATGTACGGTGTCGGCATGATGGTCGGCGCGTTGCTGGCGACGCGGGTGATGCGGCGTATCGCTTTCGGCGCCGTGATCGGGCTCGGACCGGTGACCTGCTTTGCCGCAGCCCTCGTGTTGGCGCTGACGACCGTGATCGCAAGCCCGCTGCTCGCTGGCCTCGGCTTCTTCCTGCTCGGCGCCGGCCCGATCCTGTGGGTAATCTCGACCACGACGTTGCGGCAGGCAGTGACGCCGCCGAGCCTGCTCGGCCGGGTTTCCGCGATCAACATCATGAGCTATGGCGCGCGCCCGATCGGCGCCGGCCTCGGCGGCATCGTCGGCGGGCTCTACGGCGCCGAGGCCTGCCTCTATCTCGCGGTTGCGATCTTCGGCATACAGGCAATGGCGATCCTGGTCTCGCCGGCGGTCTCGCTGCCGCGGCAGCCGGACATGGTCGGCGAGCCATCGAAGGCGCTGTGCTGAAGGCGCTATGTGGAGGGCGCGACCTAAGCCGCGAGATAGCGGGCGTAGTCTGCCGCCACGCGTTCATTGGTCGCGATCTCAGGATCGAGCGTATAGAGATCCTGCGCGCGACCGATGCCGCGCAGCGCGAAGCGGCCGGTCGAGACCAGATAGTCCTCCCCCTCGGCGTCAAGCCCGTTGCGGAAATCGGCAGATGCCAGCAACGCGCGATCGACCGAGCGGCACATCGAGGCGATACGGCTGACTTCGTTCACCGCCGGCCCCACCACGGTAAAATCGAGCCGGTCCTCGCTGCCGATATTGCCGTAAAATACTTCGCCGACATGCAGGCCGACATAGGCCGAGGTGGTCGGACGACCGTCCGTCGAGCGGCGGACGTTGAGCGTGCTGACATTGCGGCGAAACAGATGCTCGGCTCGCAATGCGGCGCGCCTTGCATGTCGTCGCGGGCGAACATCGCAAGCATGCCGTCGCCGATCAGTTTGAGTACGTCGCCGCCGGCCGCGTGAATCGCATCGATCGCGGCCTGTGCATAATCGTTGAGAAACGGAATGATCTCGCTGGGTTCAATGCCCTCGCTGATCGCGGTCGAGCCGCGCAGGTCGGAGAACCACAACACCGTATTGATCCGTTCGGTGACACCGCGCGAGATACGGCCGCGCAGCACCTGCTCGGAAGCATCGCGCCCGAGATAGACCCGGCCGAGCGTGCGCGTAATCTCGATTTGCGCCGCCGACTTGATCGCAAGCCCCAGCACCGGCACCAGGTCGCGCAGCGCCGAGAGGCCCTGCTTGCCAAAACCTGCGTTGTTGCGAGTGGTCCAGTACGAATAAACGCAATCCATCTGGCCGATCGAGCCCGCTTCGCCGAACCGGTGCACGAAGGCCAGGAAATGCCGGTGGCCCCTGGCCCGGAGATCGTCGATCTGGGTGAAATCGAGCGAAGCACAGTCGGCGAGATCGATCAGCATCTCGTCCTGGCCATGCTCGAGTACATGATGGAAGGTCGAACGCCGCCAGTTTTGCGCGGCATCGCCCTCGCCGTCGATCCATATTCGAAAACGTCGCTCTCGTCGATCTCGATATCGTTCCAGCGAAAGCCGCGCCCTTCGAAGATCGGATGCAATGTATCGATGAAGATGACGCCGCGTGACAGCGGAAGCCCGTGGCCACGGCAGCGCTCGCAGAAGCCGCGGATCAGGTCGCTCCCGGCAGCGCCAGACAGCCCCTGACTGACCAGCCAGTTCATCAACCCAAGCCGGTGCGAGAAATCCATGCGATATTACCGTGCAATCCTGCGAAGCGAAAGCTTTGCTGACCTGCAGCCGCACGGCTTGACGACCATGATTTGGCGCGCGCAAATGCATTAGGTCCGACAACACAAGTTCACGAGCGCATGAAGGGACACCAGCTTCCGCTCATTGCTGCACTTGGCACGACGCAGACGCTGGCCTGGGCATCGAGTTATTATTTGCCGGCGATTCTGGCCGACCCGATCGCGCATGACCTCGGCGTCTCCTCCAACTGGATCTTTGCGGCGTTTTCAGTGGCGCTGGTGATTTCGGCCGTGCTCGGGCCGCGGATTGGCCGGCAGATCGATCGCGTCGGCGGCCGGCAGGTGCTCGCGCTCTCCAGCCTCACAATTGCCGGCGGGCTTGCGCTGCTTGGGCTGGCCTCATCGATCCCGATGCTGGTCGCCGCCTGGCTGCTGCTCGGCATCGGCATGGGCCTTGGGCTCTATGACGCAGCCTTCGCCGCGCTGGGGCGGATCTATGGGGATACCGCGCGCGGTGCGATCAGCGGCATTACCCTGATCGCCGGCTTCGCCTCGACCGTTGGATGGCCGCTGACCGCATGGGGACTGGAAACCATCGGCTGGCGCCACACCTGCTTTGCCTGGGCGGCCGCAAATATCCTGATCGGCCTGCCGATCAACCTGTTGATGCTGCCTGCCGTGACGGCCGCCAAGGTCAGGGTGCAGACGGTCGTCAAGCCTCGGATTCCGATCGATCGCACCATGGTGCTGCTGGCGTTCGCCTTTGCCTCGGCGTGGACCGTTACCGGCGCGATGGCCGCGCACCTTCCCCGCATTCTTGAAGCAGCCGGCGCCACCAGCGTTCAGGCGGTGACGGCTGGCGCGCTGATCGGTCCGGCGCAGGTGGCAGCCCGTATCTTCGAGATGAGCTTCCTCAGCCGTTATCATCCGGTGATATCGACGCGGCTGGCCTGTGTGGCCCATCCGCTCGGCGCCGTTATCCTTGCGCTTGCGGGCGGCGGCGCGGCCAGCGTTTTCGCGATCTTTCATGGCGCCGGCAACGGCATCCTGACGATTGCGCGCGGCACCTTGCCGCTCGCGATCTTTGGTCCCGAAAATTACGGCTACCGCTTGGGGATTATCGGCGCGCCGGCGCGGATGGCGCAGGCGGCCGCGCCGCTGGCGTTCGGACTGCTGATCGAGCGCATGGGAAGCCGCATCCTGATCGTGTCGTCGGTGCTCAGCCTCGCCGCGCTGCTGGCGCTTTTCCTGCTGGGACGGCAAACCAAGGACGGCAATGCGGCCGTTCGCTGATCGTCTCAAGCCGTAAACCGCGCACCCGGTCGCTATGCGGCAGCCGCCTCATGCGGGCAGCGTTCAACCTCCACCGTGACATGACAGAGCCGCTTCAGGCCTGCGAGCCGGCGCTTGTAGGTCGCTGGCGGCAACGGGTTATCCGATATGACGGCGATCACGGCGGCACAATGGCCGGGGCCGACCTGCCATAGATGCAGGTCAGTGATACGATCGCCCCTGGTCTCGATCCGATCACGGATCACGGTTTCCAGATTCTCGTCGGCGCGAACATCGAGCAGCACGGCACCGGAATCGCGGACCAAGCCATACGCCCAACTGGCAATCACGAAACTACCGACGATGCCAACCACCGGATCTGCCCAGATCCATTGCGAGTACATCGCGACCACCAGCGCCGCGATCGCAAGCAGCGAGGTCGCCGCATCGGCCAGGACATGGACATACGCGGCGCGAAGGTTGTTGTCGTGATGGTGATGACCCGCGTGAGCATGGGAATGCGAATGAGCGTGGCCATGATGGTCATGATCATCGCGCAGCAGCCAGGCGCTGGCGAGATTGACGCAGAGGCCGAGCGCTGCAACCGCGATCGCCTCGCCATAGGCGATCGGAACCGGGTGAACGAGTCGCAGCACACTTTCATAAGCGATCTGGACCGCGATCAGACCCAGGATAGTAGCGCTGGCGAATGCAGCCAGATCGCCGAACTTGCCGGTGCCGAAGGCAAAGCGCGCGTTACGTGCCTGCCGGCGGGCAAACAGATAGGCCAATGCCGCGATCCCGAGCGCGGCGGCATGGGTCGCCATATGCCAACCGTCGGCGAGCAGCGCCATCGATCCAAAAAAGGATCCGGCCGTGATTTCGCCTGTCATCATCGCAAGCGTCAACCCGACCACGAGCCAGGTGCGGCGCTCGTTATGCTCATGACGCACGCCGAGAAAGACGTGATCGTGAGTCCACTGATCGAGAGAATGAGAGTGCATGGGTCAATCTCCGAATGCGCAATATTGGTTGTTCTTAGACAACCTCCGCCGGCGCCAGTCTGCAGACCTCGCCACTCGCCTCGATCTGGAGCGTTGCGTGGTGGATGTTGAAGCGCTGCGATAGTTCCTCGCAGATCTGGTGCAGAAAACCGTCGTCATAGCCGCCGGGACGCACGAGATGGGCCGTCAACGCGGTTTCATTGGTGCTCATGGCCCAGACGTGCAGATCGTGCACTTCGATCACGCCTTCGAGCTGAACGAGATATTCCCTTACCTGTGCAAGCTCGATGCCCTTGGGCACGCCGTCGAGCGCGAGGTTGACGCTGTCCTTGGCAAGGCCCCATCCGCTCGCCAGTACCACTCCCGCGATGCACAGGCTGATGGCGGGATCGACCCACAGCCATCCCGTCGCCATGATGATGAAGGCCGCGACCACCACGCCAAGGGACACCGCCGCATCGGCCGCCATGTGCAGATAGGCGCCGCGGATATTGAGGTCGCCGTGACGTCCGCGCATGAACAGCAGCGCCGTGCCACCATTGACGAGAATGCCGAGCGCCGCAACCAACATCACCGTCCGGCCTGCGACGGCGGCCGGCTCCTGAAGACGGTTGATGGCTTCGACGGCGATGCCCCCGACCGCGATCAGCAGCAGGCCGGCGTTGACCAGCGCCGCCAGGATCGACGCGCGCCGGTAGCCGTAGGTGTGGCGCTGCGTCGGCTGCTTGCCGGCAAGCCACGTCGCGCCCCACGCCAGCAGCAGCGAGATCACGTCGGAGAAATTGTGAACGGCGTCGGAAACCAGCGCCAGTGAGTTCGCAGCGTAACCGAAGGCGAGTTCGGCGATCACAAACAGCGTGTTGAGGCCAGCGCCGAACGCAAACGCGAAGCCGAAATGATCCGGCGCGTGGCTGTGCCCGATATGGCCATGTGCGCATTGATCGCCATGCGCGTGAACATGGCCGCGCGAATGATCGTGATGATGGTGATGATGGGCCATGGCGCTTCAAGCATACCGGAAGATGTTGATCCCGGATTATAGCGCCGACCTACGACCGAATACTATTACGTCACCACTCACGGTGATGATGGGTCAAGGCTTCGCCCAACCCACCCTGCGCTCCCTATTCCACGCCGCGGTTGAACTTGTTCGACTTCGGCAGGCCATGCGCGAGACGCCCGGCATCGGCGCGGTTGCCGCGCCAATCCGAAAGTTCCTTGGCGCTCATGCTCTGTTCGCGGCCGGCGGAGTCCTTCCAGGTCAGGCCCGCCTTGGCATCGAAGGTTGCGACATCGGACAGCTTGGCGCTAGAATATTTCTGCAGCCGTACGCCGCGGCCGCGCGCCATCTCCGGCACCTGGTCGATCGGGAAAAGCACCATCTTGTGGTTGGTGCCGATCACCGCAACGCTGTCGCCGGTCACGGTGGCAATGGCACAGGCCTCATTCGGCATCTCGACGTTAAGGACCTGTTTGCCCTTGCGGGTATTGCCGACGCAGTCGTCCTCCTTGACGATGAAGCCCTGCCCCTCGAGGCTCGCAATCAGGAACTTGCGGTCGCCTTTATTGACGAACAGCGACACGATGGCCGCGTCCTGTTCCATATCGATGAACATCCGGATCGGCTCGCCATGGCCGCGGCCGCCGGGGAGCTTGGCGACGTCGAGCGAATAGAACTTGCCGTTGGTGGCGAAGAGCAGCAGCTTCGAGGTGGTCTCGGCAAAAAAGGCTTGCCCGAGCTTGTCGTCGGCCTTGAAGGCGAGCCCCGAAATATCCTCGACATGACCTTTGAGCGTACGCACCCAACCCTTGTCGGAGACGACGACGGTCACGGGCTCGCGCTCGACAAAGGCCTCCTCGATCGCGGCGAGATCGTGTTCAGGCGCATCGGCAAATTGGGTGCGGCGTTTGCCGAGCGGCGTTTTGGGTCCGAAGATATCGCGCACCTTGCGGACCTGCTCGCCGACCTTGGCCCATTGCTCGGCTTCCGAAGCGAGAAGGCCCTTGATGCCCTTCAATTCGCTGCGGAGGTTCTTGTCCTCGGTGCGGATCTCCATTTCCTCGAGCTTGCGCAGCGAACGGAGACGCATGTTGAGGATGGCGTCGGCCTGAATTTCGGTCAGCTTGAACGCCTTGATCAGCGCCGGCTTCGGCTCGTCCTCGGTGCGGATGATCTTGATCACCTTGTCGATGTTCAAATAGGCGATCAGGTATCCGGCAAGGATCTCCAGCCGATGCTCGATCTGCTGCTTGCGGTAGTTGGTGCGACGCAGCAGCACGTCGCGCAGATGGTCGAGCCATTCGCGCAGACATTCGGCCAGCCCCACCACCTTGGGGATGCGCCCCTTCATCAGCACGTTCAGATTCAGCGGAATCCGGCTTTCCAACTCGGTCAACCGGAACAGCGATTCCATCAGCAATTCCGGATCGACCGCGCGTGACTTCGGCTCAATGATGAGTCTGATATCGTCGGCGGATTCATCGCGGACGTCGCCGACCAGCGGCAACTTCTTGTCGTTGAGCAGTTCGGCGATCTTCTCGACCAGCCGCGACTTCTGCACCAGCCAGGGAATCTCGGTGATGACGATGACCCAGGTGCCGCGTGAGCCTTCTTCCTGGGTCCACTTGGCGCGGGTGCGGAACGCGCCGCGCCCGGTGATATAGGCCTCAGCAATGCTTTCCTTGGAATCGACGATGATGCCGCCCTTGGGGAAATCGGGGCCCTTGACCCAGCGCAACAGCGCTTTCGATTTCGCGTCCGGCTTGTCGATCAGGTGCAGCGCCGCGTCGCAGAGTTCGGCGACGTTGTGCGGCGGGATCGAGGTCGCCATGCCGACCGCGATGCCCTGCGCGCCATTGGCGAGCAGGTTCGGGAAGCCGCCGGGAAGAACCGCCGGTTCCTTGCCGCTGTTGTCGTAGGTGGGCTTGAGGTCGACCGCGTCCTCGTCGACGCCCTCGAGCAAGAGGCGCGCGACGTCGGTCAGCCGCGCCTCGGTGTAACGCATGGCGGCGGGATTATCGCCGTCGATGTTGCCGAAATTGCCCTGGCCGTCGACCAGCGGGTATCGTGACGAGAAATCCTGCGCCAGCCTCACCATGGCATCATAAATCGCCTGGTCGCCGTGCGGATGGTAGGAGCCCATCACCTCGCCAACGATCTTGGCTGATTTCTTCGGAACGCTGCTCGGATTGAGATTGAGCGCCCGCATGCCATAAAGAATGCGCCGGTGAACCGGCTTCAGCCCATCGCGGGCGTCCGGCAGCGCGCGGTGCATGATGGTGGAGAGCGCATAAGCGAGATAGCGCTCTTCGAGCGCGTCACGCAGCGGCACCTCGTGGATTTCGGCCGGGTCCTCCGGCGGAATCAGTCGTTTTCCCATGGGGACGGGTTAAACTTTTGGGCTGACTCGGGCAAGGCACGAATCAGCCCGCTACGCTGCGCGCAATTTTCTCCACGAACGCAGGAAGACCCGCCGGCGCCGCGACTACCTCCCCGAACTTACTGGGGGTTCTTCTGGGCCGAAGCGGTATGGGTCAGACCCGACTTGAGGCAATGCCGCGCTGCCTCGATATCAGCATTGGTCGCGCCTTGGCTGCGCGCGTATTGCTCGGCAGCCGTCGCCGAATACAGCGCAACGTAGTACCGCACAGCCACGCAGGACAGCCGGTGCATGAGGCCGCCTCGTTCGGCAGCCATGGCCTTGGGTGACAGCGCAATCAAGGTCACCAGAACACAAATCAAACGCGCGCCCATCAGGCGTCCTCCAGGTTCTGCGATCCCGCGCTATCGCAACAGTTGAGGAGAACCTTGGTTCCCCAAATGGAACAGCATTGGCGGGGTTTGCCGGGATCACCCCGCCAAGCCGGATCGCTTTCCGGCAGGACGTTAACGATTAATTCTGACGAACCACATGCCATGTGACGACGATTCGGCACATGGGTTCGACACATTATTTGGGGTCATCCCCTAGAACGCTGCATATGCATTCCTGAATGCAATGGCACCCGCTAGCGATCGCGGACGCGTTCGAACCGCATGACCATCATTGCCGCTTTGCACGATCCACTGGCCACGCTCTTGGCCGACAATTTTTCCGACGTGGTGACGCCACACGACGATTGCGCCGACCCGCGGACCGCCCGCGTTGGACCCATAATGCGCCCATGAGCGCGCCAGATTGTACGACGGTCCGGGATCGCCGCCTACCTGAGAGCGCATGAACCATCCGCACCACGCGCGCGGCCGCCCGGCATGGTGAAGTCCGGCGTACTGAAAATGCCGGTCGACCTGACCGCGATGAAGGTAATGATGGTGACGAAAATGATGGTGATGATGATGGCTAGTATGCGCTTCCGCGTGCGACCCCAACGCACATAGCGCAGCCGTTACAGCTAAGATGGTCCGCATTAACCTTTATCCTGTGTGGGGGGAGATCGCTTCAATGCGATCAGGAGAGCCGCTTTGAGAGGGACGAATTCTTCGTCCAGCGGCGCGATCAACTGCACGAAACTGCGTTCCGGCAGTGGGCTTTAAGACTCTTCAGGTGGCCAAAATGAGGCAGGAGAGTTTGCTCTCAAGGGCCACAACTGCGCTGGAAGCGGCGGCATTTCGTCCCGAAAAAGTTAACGCATGAATTCCGCAATCAACGAACGCATTAACTTCCACTAACGAGTTCAGCAGCCGTCCCCGCGCGGTGCCGGTTCACCGCATTGATGAATCCGTTCCTTGCGTCGGAATGGCTCTGGCCGCGCGGCTCCAGCACATGGCGCAGCAGGAATAGCCCGGTCAGGCGAAAGCCGTCCTGCAAATCCTGATCCGACCATCCGTTCCGATCTGTATCGCGCTCGCGCAGGAAAGCCGGCAACCGCAACAGCCGGTCGCGATAGGGTTCGCCGGCCTGCCGCGACACCGCGCTGCCGGATTTTGGCGAGACGTAAATCAGCTCGGTGTTCTGGCCGGTAGCGGCGCAGTTTTCCAGGTCGAGGCCAAAGCCGAGTTCGGCCAGCATCGTGAGCTCAAATTTCACCAGACGCACGGCGGCATCGCCCGCATCGCCGAAATCGTCAAGCGTGTGCTCGAGCATGTCGTAGATGTCCCGGTGCGGGTCACGCTCCGGCAGCAACCGCGCCAGCGAAGCCAGATGAGTGACACCATAGACCGCATAGGACGACGCCAGCATGGTCGCCGCGCGCAGTCGCGTGCTCTCGATCGCATAGTAACCGAGATGCTCGTCGAGCCGCGCCCGCCACACCGCGCGCACGCTGTTGCCGGGCTGCAGCAACGGCCGCATCCGGGAGCCGGCGCCGCCGCGCACGAGGCCGAGATGCCGGCCGTGCTCGCGGGTCAGCAGTTCGACAATGGCGGAGGATTCTCCATGCCGCCGCACCCCCAACACAATGCCTTCGTCGGTCCATTCCATGGGTTAGAGCTTACAGGATTCCCGATGGTTATCGTAAGGCGATTTGCTGCTGGTTCTACCGGACCGTGCTGGCTTGAACCACGCTTTGGCGTCGCCCGTGAACGCGAAATACAGGCCGACGAAACCAAAGGTTAAGGCCGCAAGATCGAGGATGATCTCGCCGGCCGGCTCGTTCAGTTGCATCAGCAACGACACGACACCACACCCCTGCGAAATCAGAAGAAGCCACCGCGCCCAGTTCATCCTTTTGCGCGCCGCCAGACGAATGATGAACCACCACGTCACGATCATCAGCAGCACCGCTCCGGCAAACCCCGCGGCGCCGGCAACCGCGTGTCGGCAAACTCGCCACCCTCGAACAAAACCCCCGACACCACGATCACCAGGAGCGAGAGATACATCAGCATCTCGAATCGCGAAACGTTCCCGGGAATCGTCATCACCACCACCTAGCCGTTGAACCAGCCCTTGGCGTCGCCAGTGTAGGAGAAGTACATGCCACCTACGGTCAATGCGGAAGACACGATCTCGATGGCACTGTCGAATTGCAGACCGGACCGGTCGATCACCCCGGCAAGCGAATAGATCGACAACGTCAGCGCCCCCCACAGCACCCAGCGGGGCCAGTTCTTGCGTCGCTGGGCAGCAAGCCACACCAGGAAAACCAGCGACAGGATCATGATGGCCGCAATGATGCTGTTGGCCGCGATCAGGTCCTGCGTGATCTCGGCGGTCGGCGTGCGCTCCTGGAACGCCGCCGACAAGGCATCGAGCGTCAGCGACATGTACAGCAGCGCCTCGAACCAAACGGCGTTGCGCGGAATGTTTCCCGGAATCTTGTTCGATGGGTTCATGGGAGGCGGCTATTCCTTCGGATATTCCAGGCCCATCTCGCGGTAGCGGTCGGGGTCCTCGTCCCAGTTCTCGCGAACCTTCACGAACAGGAACAGGTGCACCGGCTGACCCACGATCTCGGCCAGTTCCTTGCGCGCATCGGCGCCGATCGACCTGATGGTAGCGCCGCCCTTGCCGAGCACGATCTTGCGCTGGCTTTCCCGCTCGACAAAGATCGTCTGCTCGATGCGGATAGAATTATCCTTGCGCGCAGTCCAGCTGTCGGTCTCGACCGTGGACTGGTACGGCAGTTCCTGATGCAACCGGCGGAAGATCTTTTCCCGGGTGATTTCCGCCGCCAGATGCCGCATCGGCGCATCCGACATCTGGTCCTCCGGATAATGGAATGGCCCCGAT
>Ga0164309_10001152_pt1 | contig 13178 bp, 10 predicted proteins | sample Whisoiple_247_MG_FD_109984 | JGI IMG/M metagenome (GOLD analysis project Ga0164309, IMG submission 109984) | Soil microbial communities amended with fresh organic matter from upstate New York, USA - Whitman soil sample_247_MG | ecosystem: Environmental > Terrestrial > Soil > Unclassified >... | reverse complement strand
CCGAGCGCCGTCCCGCCGCCCCCGCCGGTCGGCAGTGCGACGGTCGTCGGCAGTGCGAGCCCACCCGTGCCCCCGATGCCGTCGGTCAGTCGTGGCGCGCCGCCGCCGCCACCTCCCCCATCGGTCGCCCCGCCTCCCATCCCAAGCGCCGCAGGGGCCGGCGGCACAGTGCGTGCTGCCCCCCCACCGCCTGCTTCTGCCGCGGCGCTGCCCCCGCCACCGCCCGCTCCGGCCGTGAGCAATGCCACCCGCGTCGGCGTGCCCGCCCCTGCAGCGGCACCTGGTGAATGGGACGACGAGGACGAGAAGACGACGGTCTTCGACAAGTCGAGTGAGGAATCGGCTCGTGCCCTGCTCAGCCGTGCCCCTGGTGGACCCGGCGCGGCTGCCTCGGCGGTTGGGGGACCGATCCCCGTCGTCATGGCCGCTCCGGCGCCCGGCGCGCCGCCCACGCCCTCGGCTCCGAATGTGCCACGCCCGTCGGTGCCCCCGACTCCAGCCGCCTTCAAGCCGCCCCCCGCGGTGAGCGCACCTGCCGTTCCGCCTCGGCCTGCGTCATCCCAGCCCCCGCCGCCCCCACGGCCGTCGCAGGCGCCGGCGTACTCGAACCCGATTGGCAGCATGGGACATCCCGGTGCACCGCCCGCCATGCCGACCCTGTCGGGACCGGCGCGCCTGGCCGGCCCTCCCCCAGGAATGGTACCCGCGAGCTCCGGAGCGCTGCCGCCGACCTTGCCGACGGGCTCGCGCCCGGCTGGCCTGCAAGTGCCCTCCGGGCCGCAGCACGGCTCGTTCCCGCCGCCCTCGATGCCGCAATCGTCGCCGCGGCCATCGATGCCCGCGCAATCGATGCCCACCGCTTCCGCGATGCCGATGGAGCCTGCGGCGTCGAGCAGCCGCGGCATGCTGATCGGCGGCCTGGGCGTCGCCGCCCTCGTGGCCATCGGCTACTTCTTCATGCAGGGACCCGACACGGGGGATCTGGCGATCTCCGTCTCCGGGCCCGGTGGCAAGGCCGTCTCCGGCGTCGTCGTTTTGGTGGACGGTGCCGAAGCCTGCAAGGACTCGGTGTGCAAGGTCTCCGAGCTCGAAAAGGGCAGCCACAAGGTGTCGGCACGGGCGCCAGGCTACGACGAGAGCGCTCCCAAGCTGGTCTCCGTCAAAGCGGGTGAAGAAGAAGTCCTGAACTTGGAGCTCGTGTCGAGCACCGCCGGCACGGGTCTGGACGTCGACTTGAAGGCCCCGGGCATGACGCTCAGCCTGGACGGCAAGGAAATCGGCCCGCTACCGCAGAAGGTCATGGATCTGACGCCGGGCACGCACCACGTCGAGCTCGCCGGCAACAAGCTCTTCAAGCCGTTCAAAGACACGGTCACGCTCGAAGCAGGCAAGGTCCTGGACTTCGAACCCAAGCTCCAGCTCGAGCAAGGGCAGCTGACGATCTCGCTCGGTGACAACGCCAGCGGCGCCAAGATCTTGCTCGAGGGCGGCGGAAAGACGTTCGCGCTCCACAAGAAGAAGCTGCCGCTCACGATCAACATCCCCGCCGATCAGACCTTCACGCTGACGGCCACGCGCGATGGCTTCGCCGACTTCAACCGCGAGATCCGCTTTTCGGTGGAAGAACCGCAGAAGTCGATCGAGATCAGCCTGAATTCGGAGGACGACTCCGAGGACTCGTCGGCGGCGGCCTCGACGTCCTCGTCCACCGGGACACGCAGCGCGAGCAGCTCGTCCTCGAGTCGCTCGAGCAGCAGCAGCAGCAGCGGTCAGGGCCAGCTCAACATCAACTCCATCCCCGTATCGAACGTGATCCTGGATGGCCGTCCCCTCGGCTCGACTCCAAAGCTCGGGGTCAAGGTCTCAGCGGGGCGACACACCGTGGTGTTCGTGCACCCCCAGCACGGCCGCAAGACCAGCAGCGTGAACGTGACGGCCGGCGGCACGGCCACGGCTGCGGTGCGCTTCCCCTGACGGCTGCGGTGCGCTTCCCCTGACGGGGAGCTCGCTACTCGGCTAGCTCGACGAAGCTGGTCGCGCAGTCGGGTGCGCTTTGGGGATCCAGCACGGCCAGGCAATGGGCCGGGTCCCAGGGCGGCCCGACCAGCTGATACTCGGTACGGCTGAGCAGTGGCAAATCGCGCGCCCGAAGCTCCTCGGTCTTCTGCACGCGCCGGTGGAACTGCTCGCGCGCTTGCTCGCCGAGCAGCCCTTCGATCCGCCGTGCCGCTTCCGAACGCACGGCAGGGTCGTCCGTGACGGCGACAAGGCGCTCCAGGCTGCGAATCGTCGCCTCCCGCTCACCCAAGCGGGACAGCACGGAGGTGACCCCCAAGCAGCTGGCGGGCAATTCCTGATACGGCCAGATGTCACAGGCATGCTGCAGCACTTCGGCGCCGGCACGCCGCCACTCGTCCGGATCCTCCCCCGCGGGCAGCCACTGCACCGCGAGATAGGTCATGAACTGTCCGGACGAGATCCAGAGCTGCGCGTCATCGGGGAAGAGCCGCCGGCCTCGGGCCTGCAGGTCGCGCGCGATCCGATAGTTTCGCGGTGGCATGCGCACGGTCGAGAGCGTGAGCAACGAATCGGCATAGTAGTAGACGTCGCGATAGCGCGGCTCGAGCGCAACGATGGCATGCAGATAGCCGTCGAGGTGCTCGAACACCTTCTTCTCGCTGAAGTGCATGCCGGCTGCCACCAAGGTCCGGCCGAACAAGAGATCGGCGAGCGCCGAACGGTAACCGAGCGAGAACAGCTTGAGGTGCTCGGGATCGGGCAGTGCGTAGATGTCCGTGAGCGTGCTCGTCTTTTGATAGTCCTGGACCAGCAAAGGCCGGGCGGTCGAGATCCCCGCCACCGACAGGGCGAGCAAGGCCAGCGGGACGAGCGCCTTCACTCGACCTCACGCTCCATGCGCACCGGATAGACCAGCGGAGCCTGGGTGCCCGCAACGTCACCGAACACCGACAGGCGCGACAGCTCCCCGTCGCCATCGAGATCGCCGAACGCGCTGGCCAAGAAGTACGCCCGCGTCTCCGCGCTGCCGCTGTCGAAGGAGAAGGAAAAGCAGTGGGGCCCCTCGACGCGAAAGCCGAGCGTGCGCCAGGTCGGGTGTTGCCAGGTTCCGGGTGGGTCGACCACGCGGCGACCGGCGGGCACCTCGCGCGGCGTGCGCGGCGCACTCTCGGGGAACGCGAGCTCGGGCGGCACGCTCGCGCCGAGCATGGCCGCCGAGCCCGAAATCGTCGACAGACCGTCGAGCGCCTCCGCCAGCTTGGAAGCGTGGAGGTTGCGGATGAACTCCGGCACGAAGATGCAGAGCAGACTCGCCAGGAGCGAGACGCCGAGAGCCACCTGCACTGCGCCGAAGCCGCGAAACATCACCGGCCGATGTTTTCGGAATACAGGTCGCCCATCAAGTTCGAGCCGACCACCACCGACATGACGCCGCCATCACCGTCGAGATCGCTCACGGCATTGACGACGTAGAAGGCCTGAGAGGCACTGGTCGCTGCCGCGAACGGATTCGGACTATAGACGGCCTTGGTGGGCTTGCCTGCCGTGCCCGGATTGCCGCCCGCAGCGCCCACGTAACAAGAGTAACGGAAGATGACCGGAGCCGCGGGCACGACGCCGAGCGCCGCATAACGGGTGCCACAGTCGGTGCATCCCGTCGGGGACGCCGCCCCCCATTGGATCTTGATCTTACCGCTCGCAGTGCTCGGATCCGCTGGATAGTAGGCGTTCGGGCTGTTGCCACCGATCGGGAGGTACTGGAACGTCTCGTCGTAGTAGGCCTCTTGTCCGGCCTTGATGGAGCCCACGATCTCCGCCGCCTCGCTAGCCTTGGCGTGCTGAATGTATTTGTAGACGGAGTAGATGCCGATCGTCGCCAAAATGCCGATGATCGTGACCACGATCGCGAGCTCGACCAGCGTGAAGCCGCGCGCGGAGGCCGATGAAGAGCGGCTCTTGGCGAAGGTGGTCGTCATTCGTCCTCGTGCTCCCACGAGATGACGTTACTGAAGCTCGTTGCGACCGCAACGGCCTGAACGCCGTCGCCGTCCTGGTCGCCGATGGCTTGAATGACGTACCAGGGCGAGACGGCAACCGGCCAGGTCACGCTGCCGGATAGCGCGAGCGTGGGGCCGTAGCTGCTGTTGCCGGTCGGCAACCCGGCCACACAGGCGTAGCCGAAGCGAACCGGCACGGGGACTTGGGGCCTCAAGCGGTTCCACCGGTCCGCGTTGTTGCCGGAGCTGAAGCCAGTAAAATTGTAGGTTCGCTCGCCCGGGGTGGTCGTGGGGTAGTAGCTGGTCAAGCTCGAGGACACGTTGAAGTACTGCAGGTTCTCGGCCCGGAACCGCTCCTGGGCGGCCGCGATCGCCGCGATCGTCGCCCGCACCTCGCCCGTCCGCGCCTGCCGCATTTGGCCGATGAACGACGTCAGCCCGATCGTGGCCAAGATCCCCATGATGACGACGACCGCCATGAGCTCGACGAGGGTGAACCCCCGCACCCGCCCGAGCTGCCCTTGGACCCTAGCCATGACCTCCGGCATCTTAGCACCCAGGCTCGCGGCCGGGCGAGGAATGTCCCGAGCGGGGCTCCTCGCACTCTGGCCTACAGGAACCGCGTCCTACAGGAACCGCGTCCCACAGGAACCGCGTCCCACCCAGGATCCCGGGAGCACGCCGGAGTCAGTGCACCGCGGCGGCGCGCGGTCCGTTTTCGTCCAAGTAAGCGGCGATCCAGGCCAGCGGCGCGTTCCAGTTGATCGTGACTTCGTTGGCCGAATAGGCCTCGATGTGGTCGACGAAGCACTTCTGCGCGGCGCAGCCCTGAAGGCCGGCCGCCTTGACGTAGGGATCCTGAAGGCTGCTGTTCGGCCCGCCGGAGACCACACCCGGCGGGGCCTCGGGGTAACCGGCGCTCGCTTGGTGAGCCCAGAAACGGTGGTGGGGGTTCCTGAGCGGCCATTCGCCGTAGCCGGTGACGTAGGACTGCGCGAGCGCGTTGCGGCCGAGGACGTAGTCGAGGGCGAAAATGGCGGTCTCGAGGTAGTCGTCCTTCTTCGTGAAATCGTAGGCGTAGGCGAGCGCAATGGCGTTATTGAGGACGAACGAGTTCGAGCCCCAGGGGTATTTGCCATCGCCCGGGACGGCGAACGGAAAGCGGTAGCCCTCGCGCGCCGTGATGGCGAGCAGAGCATCCGCTGCGTGGACGACCTTGTCCTTTTGCAGCTTGGCCTCGGCTTCGCTCAAGACGCCCTTCGAGAGCGCCAAGGACACCGTGCCGAGCGCGTCGGTCTCCTGCCAGCCCATGATGGAGAGCGCCCCGGCGGCAGGGTCCGTCATTTTCGTGTGGAACTTCGACGCCGTCAGATCGGTCAGGTACTTCGGCTGCTTGGTCGTGACGTAGAGCTCGGCCGCGGCCCAGTAGAACTCGTCCGCCACGTTCTGGTCCTCGTACGGGCCGCCGCCGTCGTGATCCGACGCCAGCGCGAACCGGCTCGGATTGGCCTTGGCCGCTAGGTAGGCGCGCTCGGCCGCGCCGAGGCAGCGCGCTGCGAACTTGGCGTCGTAGCGGCGAAACAACCGCGCGGCCTGGGCCGCCGTAGCGGCCAGGTTGAGCGTTGCGGCGGTGGAGGGAGGCCTCAGCTGGCGCTTCATCGCGGCTTCGGCCTCGTGCGGAGCTAGGCCGAGCGTCGTCCACTCGACATCGTGCATCTTGTGATGCGCCATGCCGCTCAGAGGCTGTCCCTCCGGCACCTGCATGCCGAGCAAGAACTCCATTTCCCAGCGAGCTTCGTCGAGCAGGTCGGGAACGCCGTTGCCCCCTTCGGGAATGCCGAGCTTGCCGTCGCCGAACACCGCGACGTCGCCGAGGGCTGCGAAGCGCTCGTAGGCATTCATCAGCGTCCACACGGCGATACCGCCGTTGACCACGTATTTGCCGTGATCGCCGGCATCGTACCAACCGCGGCTCACGTCGAGCGTGTACTTGCAGGCGACGTCCTTGCCGCACGGGACCGCCTTGTCGCTCTTGGCGTGGCCGGATGGACGCGCCCAGCGTGCTTCCCCCGCGTACGGCAAGCTGATCTCGATGCCGCTCCGATTGTGGTAGAAGTACTTGAGCGCGTCGTACTTCAGCTTCCGGTAGAGGTCGTCCGTGATGTCGAAAGGATAGCTCGCCTCGCCGCCCACTCGCAAAACGAGGTCACGCGCCGTGGTGTCGACGGCGGTGAAGTCCACGAGCTGCACGACCTCGCCACTCGAGGCGTCCGCGCCGAGCACCTTGGCTTTGCCGTAGGCCAAAAGCCGCCCCGCCTGCTCGAGCTGCCAGTCCTGCTGCGCCTCACCGAAGCCCGCCAGGGTCGCCAGTTTGCGCGCCCGCGGGAAGTAGCCGAGCTGATTGACCCTGACCTTCGGGATGACGCGCGCTGCCGGCTTGGGCGGCGCGACGAAAGCCGGATCACTGAGGTACGCGTCGTCGATGCAGACGGTGATCGGCATCTTGACCCCATTCTGCAGGCCCCCGCCGAGGTGGAGCGCCAGCTCCGCTGTCGGGTCGTCGGCGCCCTGCATCGTGAACTCTCCACGAAGGACTTGGGGCTCGGGCCCGATGTCCAGCACGCGGTTCCAATACTCGCCGTAGGGCGGACCGGACATGCCGACTTTGATCGAGGCTCGGCTCTTCTTGTCGGCCCAGATCTTGATGGCCACCGAATAGGTGTGCCCCTTCTGGATCACCATTTCGCGATGGCGGATCTGCGCGTCCCACTTTTGTCCGCCAGGCTGCTCGATGACGAGGCACGCAGCCCCACCCGAGACGCCGAGCTCCCCCGTCGCGGGGGCGCTGAACGAGGACGTCCACGGCAACGTCTTGCCGTCGGAGAAGTCCACGTTCAAAAGGAGGTTTCCGCCCGCAGGCACGGACGGCGCGGGCGGCGCCGGAGCCACTGCCGGCGGAGCCTGGGTGGGCGCACTCGTCGGCGCGCACCCAGCCTCGAGCAGGCACCCTGCCCCGAGCAAGCACCTTCCGAGTAAGCGCCCTCCAGGCAAGTGCAGCGCGATGAACGCGGAAAGCGAAGCTCTGGCCAAACTCAGCCTTCGCAGCCCGTGAAGCGGATCTCGTCGACCCAAATGTCGTAGGGCTGGCCGGGGTCGTTCACCTGGAACTGAATGGCGTACATCGTCGTCTCGTCGACCTTCATACGACGCGGACGGCCCCAGCCCGGCATCTGCTTGAGCGACTTGAAGGGCACCGTGAAGAGCTGCCATTCCTCGGTCAGCGTCAGATCCATGCCCATGTCGTTGAAGCACTCCGAGCAGTGGCCGCCATCCGGATCCGTGTAGGCATCGGGGATCTTCAGGCGCGTCTTGTTGGTGGAACCGGGGCCCTTCTTGGCCCAAAACGAAATCCCGCCGTACTTGCTGCCGTCGTAGCCGCCCTTGGGATCGACGAAGTTGACGCCCATGCCGACGAACAGGACGGAGCCCGTTCCGACCTGCCCTTTCATGTGAGCAGCGTAGGCAGTGCCTTCGGCACCACCTGGCGACATCTCGAACGTACCGCCCTGGGCACCGGCCGTGGGCCAAACGGTCGAGCCAGATGCGTCGACGAACGTGTACCAGTAACCACCGCGACCATCGACCACGGTGGACTGGTTCTGCCCGTCCTCACCGTCGTCGATCAGCGCTTCCGGCTTGGGACACGCCTTGCCTTCCTTGGTGTTGCGCACCTTCTCGGACGTCGGCGCAGCCAGCCCCGCGCAGCCGACCGCAGCGAGTGAAGCCGTCGCGAGCAATGAAGGGCCGAGCAGTGCGAACAGGATCTTCTGGGTCGAGTGGTGCAGCATGTTCATCTTCGTGGTCTCCTGGCGCGAGTATCTATCAATCTCACCGCCCTCACTTCAAGGGAGATCCGCAGCAGATTTCGGCCGTCCCCTTGCGACTTCGATCAAAATGAGAGGAGCGGAAGCGGAAAAGGAGAAGCGCGCGCTAGTCTGCGGCGCCGCCAGCACCACCGGCGCCGCCAGCACCACCCGCACCGCCGGCGCCCAGCGGTGGCTCCAGGCAGTCCGGCTGACAGTCCGCGCTCGCGTCGTCCTGCGTGGCGATGGCCGCTACCAGCGCGTAGACGAGCGCCGCGTTCCAATACACGGTGACCTCGTTGTCGTAGTAGTTGGCTTGCGTGTCCGCGTAGGTGATGGCCGGTGGCTGCGAGCTGTTGTCGTTACCTTCGGGACCAGGGCCGCCGACGAGCAAGCCCGGCCAAGGGCTACCAGCCGAATCGTTCGTCGAAGGGCGATGGTGCGGGTGCTGCGGTCCATCGACACCGAGGTCGGTGACGTAGCTTCGGCTGTCGTAGTTGCGACCGAACAGGAAATCGATCTGGGCGCTGAGCGCATCGAGCGCTGCGGTGTCCGCTGCAGCGCGATGCTGAGCAATGAGGGTGTGGCTCATGAGCGCCACCGTGCCGTTGGTGCCCCAGTAGTACGAGTCGAACCCGCGACCGTAACCGTGAGCCTCGGCGGCAAGGACGAGCGCTCGCCCCGCTGCCTGCTGATCCAAGCGCACCTGCTCGAGCAAGCCGTCGTCTCGGCCGGGGCGGGTCGAGAAAGCATAGGTGGAAAAGCCTAGGTTCGCGCTGTCGGGCCAGCCGAAGGTCTGGCGCACGGGCACGCTCGGAATGCGCTCCTCCAAGGAGGTCAGGTAGCTCTCCTGTCCCGTCGTCTCCCACAGCTCGGCAAGAGCCCACAGGCGCTCGTCCACGTCGGAGCTGTCGCCGTAACTTCCGGTGTCGATGCCGCTCTGGTCCGCGTTGATGAGGTCCGGATGACCGTCCAAGAAGGCTTGGCCACGCTGGGCCGCGAGCAGACACGCTTGCGCGAACTCTGCGTCGAATGGTTCGAAGAGGCGACTCCCGAGCGCGAGCGCTGCCGTCGCCGAGCCAGTGGAGGGCGTACTGGTGGAGATGAAGTAGCGCACCCCCGTGTCGCGCTCCGGCATCATCTCGCCTTCGAAGTTCGTCTTGGTCACCTTATGGGCGAAGCTGCCGTCATCGAACTGCACCTTGAGCAGCCACGCCAACTCGACCCTCGCTTCGTCCAGGATGTCGGGCGTCGGGCCACCGCGCTCCGGCATTTCGAACTCGCGCTCCTCCAAGTACTCGGGAAAGTGTTCGTAGGCTTGCAGCAGCACGCCGACCGCAAAGGCCCCGGGCAGCGTGTATTTGCCGTAGTCGCCGGCGTCGTGCCAGCCGCCCGTGTCGTCCTTCACGCCTTGTCCGACGCGGCTCATACTGGCCGGGTCGAGGTGGCAGGCGCCATGAACGTAGCGCTGCTCGTGATGGGTGAAGTCCACCAATTGCCCGCAGCGCTGACCGTGGAGGCCGAGCATCGCGGCGTCCAGAGCTCCGTCCAAGGCCGACGTGCCCACGGCGAAGGTCGCCGATCGGGCGCTCGCCGTCTCTACGTAGTAGTTACCGGGCGCGTCGAGCGCGCTGAAGTCGGCCACGAAGACCTGCTCCAGCGTGTCCTGGTTCGGGCGCGGCCCCTCTGCGCTGCCGCTCAGCACGACTGCGCCGCTCTCTGCGTCGACGACGGAAAACGCCGAGTCGGTTCCCACGATCGTTGCCAGCTTCCTTCGCGCCGGCAGAAAGCCCACGGTGTTCAGGCGAACCGGGCTCGAGGCCAGGCACTGCGTTTTGACGTAGCGCGTCCCCTCGGGACACCCGGTGCGCGGAGCCTCGCTACTGCAGGCCCAGAAGGATCCGACGAACGCAGTTGCTGTGAGGCCAAAAGCTAGGCGATTTTTCACTGTGGAACCGGTACCATGGTCCCCCCGGCTCCGCCACCGGAGAAATCACTCTAGCAGGCCCCAGGTGAGGCTGCCCGTCCGCCCTCCAGGCACAGTTCACGGAGCGCTGGAATCCATGCCCTCGTCGCTGCCCGCTTCGAGTGACTGCTTCTCGAGCCGGTAGCGCAGCGAGCGAAAGGTAATACCAAGGAGCTTGGCGGCCTGCGTGCGCACGCCCCCGGAGCGTTCCAGGGCCTGCAAGAGCAAGCGCCGTTCGACCTCGCCCAGCACCTCGTCCAAGTTGCAGCCGCCGGAGGGCAGCTCGAGCAAGCGCGGCGATGGCGCGCCCGAGAGTCCACTCAGCGCCTCGGGCAAGTCGCCGAGGCCAAGCCGGCTCGAGCCGGCGAGCGTGACGGCCCGCTCGATCACGTTCTCCAGCTCCCGCACGTTGCCGGGGTAGTCGTAGTCCATCAGCGCACGTGTGGCGTCGGGGGTGAAGCCGCGCACGTCCTTGCCGTGTTCGGCCGCAAACCGCGTCAAAAAGGAGTCGGCGAGAACCGGCACATCCTCGCGTCTGGCGCGCAGCGGTGGAATTTCCACCCGAATCACGTTGATGCGGTAGTAGAGATCTTGCCGGAAGCGGTCGGCTGTCACATCGCTCTCGATGTCCCGATTGGTGGCCGCCAGCACGCGCACGTCGACCGGGATTTCCTTGGTGGAGCCCACCGGTCGCACCTTCTTCTCCTGGAGCACGCGCAAGAGCTTCACCTGCAAGGACGGCGGCAGCTCGCCGATCTCATCGAGCAACAAGGTGCCGGAATCGGCCTCGCGAAACACCCCGAGCGTCTTCTCCGAGGCCCCGGTGAACGAGCCCTTCTCGTGGCCGAAGAGCTCGCTCTCCATCAGGTTCTCGGGCAACGCTCCACAGTTGACCACCAGGAACGGGCCGGCGGCGCGGTCGGACGCGGCGTGAATGGCATGGGCGATTTTCTCTTTCCCCGTGCCGCTCTCGCCCGTGATGAGCACGGTGGTCTTGGCCTTGGCAATGCGCAGGACCAGGTCCATGACCTTGCGCATTGCCTCGCTTTTGCCGATGACGCCGCGACTGTCGGTGTCGACCCGCGCACGCAGCGCCTGGTTTTCGGTGATGAGGGAGTATTTCTCGTACGCCTTGTCGATCAGGATCGCGAGCTCCCCGTTGTCGAAAGGCTTGGTGACGAAGTCGTAGGCACCGCCCACCATCGCGGTCACCGCGTTCTCGACCGTCGAGTGGGCCGTGATCAGCACGACTTGAGTCGAAACGCTCCTCGATTTGGCCGCTGCCAAGACGTCGAGTCCGGAACCGTCGGGCATCGACAGGTCGGTGAGCACCAAGGGAAACGGCTGGTTCGAGCCGGCGAGAGCCTCGACTGCCTCGCGGTGCCCACTGGCAGTCTGGACTTCATAACCAGCCCGACGAAACAGAATGCTCAGCGTCTGACGGAGCGCCGGCTCGTCGTCGACGATCAGCAGGGACCGACTACTTGGCCTGTGGGTCATTGCTCCGACCATATCAAAAGCCATACTGTGGGGCGTCTCGATGGCTTCTTCGGCCCGCTTTCTTTCTGGCCCCGCCCACCTGCGGAGCGTCGCCGCCGCCATTTTGTCGGCGGCATTGGGCCTCGGCTGCTCCGACGGACCACCGGCCGGCGATGGCATGGGCGGCTCGCCACCGACCCCGGGGGCCGAAAGCATCGCCTTCGAGCCGGGCGAAACGCTGCTTCTTTCGCCCGGTGACTTGGGGGACATCGCGGTACGAGTCGAGCCCGCGGGCTTTCACTCGGTGTCGTTCAGCCTGGTCGCCAACGCTAGCGATACCGCTTTCGACGGCTTCCTGGAGGCCGCCAACGTGATCACCGACGAGGACGGGATCGCCCACAACCAGATCCATGCCCCGAGCTCGCCGGCGGTGTTCGTCGTCAGAGCCAGCGTGACCGAGGAGCTGTTCGCCACGCGCACGGTGTCGGTCAGCACCGAAGGGTTTGCGACCCTGATCGTCACGCCCACCTACACCGGGCTCAGGGATGTGGAAACGTGGGAAGCCGTGGCATCGCTGGGCGTCGGTTGCTCGGATCTGGAGTCACTGTGGGGGGATGGATCGCTCGACGCCAAGGGCGACGACGAGAACGTCACGCTCGCCGACGTGCCCGTCGGCCCCGAGGTCGCGCTCGTGGTCCGGGCCGGCGAGTACATCGGCGGCTGCGTCTCGGTGGCGGACCTGGCGGCTGGCGAGGAGCGCACCGTCGAGGTGCCCGTGACCGATCGCCCACTTCAGCTGTCCGATGCCACCTTCGACCTCTCGCTCGACATCGAAGAACGCACCGAATCGTTCGTCGCCTTGCTCGGGCAAGCGGCCACTGACGGAGCTCTGGCCTACGCTGGGGACCACGAAGAGGACGGGGCCGTCTTGCTCGCCGACTTCGCCGAGAGCATCAAGGACGACTCCGACCGCGACGCATTCTCGGCAAACTCGAGCGAGTACGGCTTTGCCGATCTAGCCCTCCTGCGCTTGTCCGGGCCGACTGCTCTGCGCGACGTCGTACTCTCGGAGCTCATCGACGCAGCCACCCGAGTGGATGGGCCGGCGGTGTGGGTCCTCAGCGCGGAGCTCGACGAATCGTCTTCCACGCTGATCCTGGCGAGCGCCGCCGGCATTCCCGCCGCCGTCAGCGGCTTCCTGGGCAGCTCGGTGCTCAGTGTGGGGCGGGAGCCGGGCGACCGCCTCGTCCTGGGAGCCGATCTCGAATTTCAGGCCACGCGCTGGCTCGGCGCCATCGCCGAATCCGACGAGAAGTCCCCGGACACTGCCGACATGGCTCCGCTCGCCCGCTTGGAAGCGGAGATCGATTGCGCAGGCTTGGCCAGCGATTGGCAGGACGCGAGCGGCGCGGACATCTACCCGGGCTGCGGCGAGGCGTGCACGATTGCTCTGTGCGAAAACGCCCTTCAGCTGGGCTGGGACCGGGCACGCACGACGGGCAAGGACTTGACCACGCTCCGCATCGGAGTGAGCGGCCAAGCCGAGATCGACGATCAGGCGCGACCGATCGGACTGCTCGGTGATTGGGTCGGCAGCATCGACTCGAGCGAGCTGAGCGTCGCAGGCGCCGCCACTTCGCCCAGTCTCGAGGACCGGTAAAGGTCTTGCTCGAGCCGACGCAAGTGCCCGCTGTACGGGGAGAGGAAGCTCGCCGCTTGGCTCGCCACCGACAGCGCAATCAGTAACGCGGCGAGCCCGAGGCCGGCCTTGTCCCAGCTCGCCCGGCGCGGGATCCGCAAGAGACCTTCGGCGCCGAGGTAGCCGAGCACGAATCCGCCCAGGTGTGCCGCGTT
>Ga0164309_10001151_pt1 | contig 13185 bp, 12 predicted proteins | sample Whisoiple_247_MG_FD_109984 | JGI IMG/M metagenome (GOLD analysis project Ga0164309, IMG submission 109984) | Soil microbial communities amended with fresh organic matter from upstate New York, USA - Whitman soil sample_247_MG | ecosystem: Environmental > Terrestrial > Soil > Unclassified >... | reverse complement strand
GCGACCTGCTGGATCGGGCTCGCGGCGATCGCGGGGAAGAAGTCCTCATATTGCCGCCATTCGCTGCCGAGCGTTTGCTTCCAGTCGGTGTTGGCCTTGATGCCGTAGCCGTAGCAGATGTGAACGCCGGTGGCGCAGGTGAGGCCTTCGGCAGCACGCTCCAGCGCCTTGATGCCCCAGTCATTGACCTCGCTCATGTAGACGTTGAAGGCGGGCTCGTCGAACTGGATCACGTCGACGCCGTCGTCCTGCAACGCCTTGGCTTCCTCGTTGAGCAGTTCGGCAAAGGCGAACGCCATCTTGACGCGGTCGCCGTAATATTTGTCGGAAATGGTATCGATGATGGTCATCGGGCCGGGCAGGGTGAATTTCAGTTTACGCGTGGTGTGGGTGCGGGCGACGCGGGCCTCGTCAGCATGGACGCGCGCCTTGAGCTTTAGTGGCGCCACCACCTGCGGCACCATCGCCTTGTAGCGGTCGTTGCGGATTCCCATCTCGACCTTGTGGGCGAAATCGATGCCATCGATCTTCTCCAGGAAGCCGTGGACGAAATGCTGGCGCGCCTGCTCGCCTTCAGTGACGATGTCGACGCCGGCGTCCTCCTGCAGTTTGACCGCCAGCACCGTGGCGTCGCGCTTGGCGCGCGCCAGCTCATCGCCCTTGGATTTCCAGGGTGCCCACAGCCGATTGGGTTCAGCCAGCCATTCCGGCTTGGGCAGGGAGCCTGCGATGGTGGTTGGAAACAGCATGGGAGCCTCCAGTTTAGTCCTGATAGGGCGCGGTTTTGATTGAGCGCCTGTATGCCCTGTCTTAGGATCGAGGTACAGAACGACAAAAGTCGTCACAACGAGGAATGCTGCCCTTGCGGGGCGGGTCCATCATCATTCGGAGCACCAAGGAACGCCACCATGATCGAGTTCTTCTTCGACTGCTCCAGTCCCTGGACTTATCTCGCCTTCCACAACATCCAGCCGCTGGCCAGGGAATTCGGCGCCGAGATTTCGTGGCGGCCGATTCTGGTCGGCGGTATCTTCAATGCCATCAATCCCAGTGTTTATGCGTCGCGCGAACATCCGGTGCCAGCCAAGGCGAGCTACCTGAAAAAGGATTTGGCGGACTGGGCGCGCGAGGCAGGGCTCGCCATCAAGATGCCGCCGACAGTGTTTCCGGTGAACAGCGTCAAGGCGATGCGTGGCTGCATCCTGCTGGCGCCAGAAGGCAAGCTGGTGGCGTTCGCCCGCGCAGTGTTCGAAATCTATTGGCGCGATGACAAGGACATCTCGCAGGATGCGGTGTTGAGCGAGATCTGCGAGCGCGTCGGCGTCGATCCGCAAAAATTCTTTGCCGGCATCGGGCAGCAGGCAATCAAGGACCGCCTCAAGGCCAATACCGACGAAGTCATGGCGCGCGGCGGCTTTGGTTCGCCCACGATCTTCGTGGACAAGACCGACATGTATTTCGGCAACGACCGGATGCTACTGATCCGCGACGCCTTGCAGCGATGCCGGGCGAGTTCGACCTGATGCCAGAAACCGTCATCTGCCGCGAGTTGGGACCGCCCGAAAGCCTGCGGTTTTTCGCATCCGCACCGAACCATGCAGCAAACTGTCAGACCTGATGCGCTGCAATGTGCTGCAGCAGCAGGTCGTTGACACGATCGGGCGACTGATCGGCCGCGAAATGGCCGACGCCGGGTAAAACCTCGAAACGATAGGGGGCGACGACGAACTCGATTGTCCCTTCGGCCGCCGGGCGCCCGACGGTGTCGTCGGCATCGCCCCAGATGAACAGCGTCGGAACCCGGATCAGGCCGAGCGGACCGCGGACCGCGCCGCGCGCGCGATACCACGCCAGCGCCGCTTCCATCGCGGGCTTGTTGCCAAGTATCGAAAGATGCCGCTCGATCGTCGTGGCCGGAACGCCGTTTGCAGGAAGCCGATCACGCAGCCATTTGGCGTTGTCGGCAAGGACGACGTCGGTCGCATCCGGATCCAGGAACGCCCTGTGGTGCTTCGAACGGCGCGCCTGTTCCCCGTCAGGCATCTGCAGCGCGCGATTGAAAGCGTTGGGATGGGGCCGCGACAGCACCGTGAGCGAGGCAATGCGCTGCGGATAACGGTCGGCGAGCGACCAGGCAATGCTGCCGCCCCAGTCGTGGCCCACAAGATGAAAGCGCGCATCGCCGTAACCGGACGCGCCTGCGATCGCCATCGCATCGTCCATCAGCCGGTCGATATGATAATTTAGCGACTCGTTGAGATCGGGCCGCGCGCCCGGCGAATAGCCGCGCTGGCTCGGCGCGACCGCGCGATAGCCTGTATTTGCCAGCACCGCGACCTGCGCGTTCCAGCAATGCATCGATTCCGCGAAGCCGTGCAGTAGCACCACCAGCGGCGCGCCGGCTTCGCCAGCGGCGAGGACGTCGAAGGTCAGGCCGGGGGCAATCGTGATCTGTTCGAGCTGGGGCATGGTAGCGATTCCGGTTCGAACCCGTATGCGCCGACTATGGACGGTCGGCGGCAAAATGCCTGAGCGGTTGCATGCCGCCTGCTCAATCCGGAGGCAGTTGCTCAATATAGCCCGTTTCGCGGATGGTCGAAAGAAGGCTGGCCGCGCGCCTCTGGAACGACGCAACCTGTTCAAACTTGGGGGCAGCTGGAATGATATCTTAACCTTCGGGCGCTTACCTTAAAACCCAATCTTATCAGTGCGTTTGAGTGCCTACATGAACCGGATGCGTATCGGCTTCGCGGTCCTCTTGATCGGTGCTGTTGCGGTCGGGGCCGTCTTTGTCAGGAAGCAAGCTATTTCGGATTCACACCGTCGAGCCCGGCAGATCATCCTGTATTACACGTTAAGCCGGATAGACAATCCCATCATCATCCTCGGCGACAGCATCGTCGAAGCATCCACATTGCCGCGCGAGCTATGTGGTCATACGATCGTTAATGCCGGCCTGAATGGTGCGTCGACGACAAGCGATCTCGGGCCGTGGCTGCTCGACGTGCTCGACGGCAAGCCGGCGGCCGCGATCGTGCTGTCGTTGGGAACCAACGATGCGTTAGGGGCGGCGCGAAGCCGGCCGCAGTTCGAGGCGAACTACAGCGCGCTGCTGGCGCAGCTTTCAAAGGCGACAACCCGTGTGATCGCGCTGGCGATTCCGTCGATCGATGTCCTCCACCGCGTCACGAGCGAGATGCAGACGGAAGCGATGGTTCTGATCAACGACTACAATTCCGCTCTACCCGAACTCGCCGCCAAAGGCGGCGCGACCTTCGCGGCGTTGCCGGCGATGCCGACGCCGCACACGATCGACGGAGTTCATCTCAGCGCCGCCGGGTACCAGGTATGGGATCAAGCCGTGTTGCAGGGAGCATCGTCGCTATGCGGTTCGAAATGAAGCCAACACCCGGGCGAGCAAACAAACTTCCGGGATTGGAATTGCTGCGTTTCCTCGCAGCTTTCGCTGTTTTGGTATTTCATTATCGCCATTTTGCTTTCGTTGCCGACACCCCGATCGGTCTCATCCAGGATCGGCTGCCACTTTATCGCCTGCTGCACATCTTCTACGATTATGGCCCGTATGCAGTCCATGTATTCTGGTGCATCAGCGGATTCATCTTTTTCTGGAAATATCGCGACGCCATCGCCGATCGCTCGCTCGACGGCGGGAGATTCTTTGTCCTGCGCTTCTCACGGCTCTATCCGCTGCACATCGCAACACTCCTGTTCGTGGCCGCGTTGCAGCCGCTATATTTTAATCTCACTGGATATTTCTTTGGCTATCAAAACAACGACCTCACTAATTTCGTGCTGCAACTGCTGATGGCGAGCAACGCCACCGTCCAGAATGCATTGAGCTTCAATGGACCGATCTGGTCGATCTCGGTCGAGGTGCTGGTCTATTTCTTTTTCTTCATGATACTGCTGGTGACACGGTCCTGGCTGCTCAATGTGGCGGTGATCGCCATCAGCCTGATGGTACCCGTGCAGGTGGCGGACTGCTTCGCCTTCTTCTACGCCGGCGGCCTGGCCGCGATGGCGCGGCAAGCGGTAACGTCCTCGGTCCCTGCGCGTGCGGCCGAGAGTGCGGGCTGGCTCGCCATCATCGTGTTTCTGCTATGCGCCTGGCAGTCCACGAATGGCCATTTGGAATCGATCCGTTTTGTGTTGCTGCTGACCTGTACGCCAATGCTATTGTTTTGCCTTTCCCGTGACATCGTCCTGCCGGCTCCGCTTCAAAGGTTTGTCGAGGCCGCCGGCAACATGACGTATTCGAGCTACCTGTTACACTTTCCGATTCAACTTATGGTAGTGCTAGGTTTCACGTTCCTGCGGGCGCCGATTCCGTTATATGACGGCACGTTCTTCGGACTATTCATCGGCACGACGTTTGCTGGCCGCGTATCTCAGCCACCGGTATTTTGAGGCGCCGGCGCAAAGGCTGATTCGCGAGCTGTTGCTACGGCCGAGCGAAGTGAGGGAGATTGCCCCGGGCATCGCCCGTTAAGCAGTGCCCTTGCGATCGGATGAAAACTGCCGAGTTGCCTGTCGTTGAACGCAACGTAGCTATGGCAATTTCTCTGATGGAACCGACGAAATCGGCATTTCGACTGAACCCGATCCACATTCCGGCATTAACCCACGTTAATATTGGTGGAGGTTCCCATGGGCCAGTCGAAGCCATTTCGTCCGACCGCGGTTGTGGTCGAAGATGACGAGATCCAGCGCGACATGATTGCAGTGTTATTGGAAGAGAGCGAATTCGAGGTCATCCAGTGCGAAGATGCGGAAACGGCATCGCTTGCGATCAAGATGCGGCACCCGTCTTTTTTGATCACCGACGTCAAGCTGTCCGGGAAGATGGATGGCGTTCAGCTCGCGCACTTTGCCCGCCAGCAATACCCCAAGATGAGGGTGGTTGTGATTTCCGGTCAGGCGCCGTCAAGCGCGTTACCGGAAGGCGTCAGATTTCTGTCCAAGCCCTTCTATCCCATCAGCCTGTTGCGCGAAGCGGCACGCTAACCCGGTCAAGGGTGCGTTCCCACAATGCAAGAACGAGCGGAGCGGCGATGCTTCGCGAGTCGGAATAGCCGCGTCGGGGCGCGGCAAAGCTGTCACTGACAGAGGGCATCGCCGGCACCCTCGATGGCGCTCATCTCGACTGCACCGACTGCTCGACTGCACCGACTGCGTGTTTCCAGCGAGCGCTACGATTGCGATGGATTGCATGCGCGAGTGGTGCGGGCGGTGGGACTCGAACCCACACGACGTTGCCATCGAGGGATTTTAAGTCCCTTGCGTCTACCAGTTCCGCCACGTCCGCATATTTGATTTTCCATAGCTTTTTGCCCTAGTCCGCGCAAATTGTTTCCAATCAGTCCCTCGGTGTTTCCAGAACTACGTTCACTCACGTTCCTTACCCTATTGAAAGCTCGGACGATCGACACCTCGTCCTCGACATGACGGGTATAGTTGGCGGGTGTAGTCGGGCGCTCGTTCATCCCAGCGCACACTTCAGACTTGGCCGCCCTTCATTCCCCGAGGGGCGGCTTTTTCGCACCCTTGGGAACGTCGCCCCGCTGGCTGCAGTTGGCCTAAGTGCTGGTCCCGTACCTTCCGAGCCCCGCCGGCATGGCTGCTTCGCCAAAGCCGACTCCTAGGCCCCTGCGGCGGCGCCGTCCGGGGCAGCAGCATTGGAACTAACCGGGCTGGCCTGCATTGGTATCGCCGTTGTCCTGTGAAGGGGGAAGCCAATGGACCGAGCTGCATCGAACACAATTCTCATTATCGGTATGGTGGCTGCGATCGCGGTACCCCTATTGGCCATGGCGGCAATGGTATTGGCCGTGGAGTAGGCAGTCATATCTCGGATTTTCATTCCGGCGCGCGTACGTTTAGGCCATACCGTTTCAGCGCTCGAGGCGACCGCAGTGGCGAAGTCGCGCGAAGGAAAGGGGCCGGGCGTCGTGGGCGATGCCGAGTTGGTACATCCGTCATCACGCTCGACAATTACAGCGCGACAATCAGCCGGATTTTCGCGCGAGATTTCGGTGCGCGAACAAACAGGTTGGGATGCCAGCAGTTCTGCCACGTCCGCTTTAGTCGCGAGATCAGAGACTTAGCAGGTTTTCCGGGCCGATGGAAATGGGCGGGGCCGACGGACACGCCGTTTTTCCAGTGGGCGCCGGGTAGGGCAAAAGCCTCAATGCCGACATCAGTGCCTGCTTTACCCAACCGCAAGATTGTCTATTTATCAAGGTTGCATGTTGGCCCGGATGTCCCACCACAAAACCTTGCCACACGCCGCCGTCGTCATGGCATTGCTCGCGCTCGGCGTCGGGCTTTCCGGTTGCGCGGGCGACATCAGCGATAGCCTCTCGCTGGACAATGCGACCCTGGCCTTCGTCGATCCTGCCCGATATGATTTCTACGATTGCAAGCAATTGCAGATCGAGCGCAACACCATCGCCACCCACATCGAAGAGATCAAGAAGCTGATGGACAAGGCCGATACCGGCTTCGCCGGACCGGTGGTGGCCGAAATCGCCTATCGCAACGACTACATCTCTTATGTCGGACAGAAAAAGCTGGCCGACCAGACCTGGAAACGCAACAACTGCCACGAAGTCCCGCTGGATCCGCCGGGCGCGACGCCCGCGGCGGGAGTTGCGCCGCCGGCCAAGGGCAAACGCGATCATGGCCCGTCGCGGTCCGGCAGCGCGGTTTACTGATTTGATTGCTGATGGTCTGGCGTATCCGGACCTTCACGCGCGCCAGTCGTAGATCCAGTCCTGCCGCGCCAGCACGCGGTTCGCTCCCATCAGTTTAATCGCGAGGTCGCGCGCGGCGGCCGCAGGTCCCGTCAAATGATAGATCCGGCCCGATTGCCGCGCGGCGCGCTGCACCTGCGTCACCCGCGGCAGGCGCAGCCTCGCATAGCGCTGCATCGCAAGAGCAATGGAAGGAGCGCGTTCGTTTTGGGTCTCGCCAAGGCATTTGGCGAGCACCGCGGCGTCCTCGATCGCCATTCCCGCGCCTTGCGCCGCGAACGGCAGCATCGCGTGTGCGGCGTCGCCCAATAGTGCAATCGCGCCATTGCTCCATTCGCCGCCGCTAGGCAATGTGAACAATGCCCATTTGCGCCATTCGTCGATCGCACCGATTATCATGCGCGCCGTGGCGGGCCATTGCGGTGAAGAAAATACATTCTTGATTTCACCGGCATCGCCGGGTGCGCTCCAGCCCGGCCGGTTCCAATTTCCCGCGACCACCGCGACGATATTGATCTGCCGCGCAGCCGAAATCGGATAAGCCACCAGATGCGCGTTCGGCCCCATCCAGAGCTGGACCCGCCGCGAGGTGTATTCGCGCGGCAATCGCGTGGCGTCGAGGGTGCCACGCCAGGCGATCAAGCCGGTGAATTGCGGCTGCGCCCGCGGAAACAGATGTTGGCGCACCGAGGACCAGATGCCGTCGGCGCCGACCAGCGCCATCGCCACTTCCTGTTGACGCGTCATCCCTCTGCGCTGGGCCACCGTGAGGCCCTTGGCGTGGGCGGCGGCGTCTTCGAACTGGCAACCGAGCCGCAGCTCGATATCCGGGTTGTCGTTGACCGCTGCCTGCAACGCCGCCTGTAGGTCGGCGCGATGCATCACCCAATAGGGGGCGCCGGCGCGGAGGCTCGCGGCCTCGCCAAGCGGCAGCCGGATGATTTCGCCACCGCTTTGCGCGCTCATGATGCTGACGGCTTCGGGAGTAACGGCGCGGGCGGCCAGCCTCGGCTGCAGCCCGAGATCGATCAGCACACGGCTGGCATTGGGCGAGAGCTGCAGGCCTGCGCCGGCTTCGTCCAGGCGTTCGGTCTTTTCAAGGATAACGACACGAAATCCCCGGGCTGCCAGTGCCAGCGCCGCCGTCAATCCTCCGATCCCGGCGCCCGCGACAAAAATCGTGCGCGACGCGGCCACAGGCCGTTCAGGCGACCTTGTCCTTCAGTACGCATTGGGGGGGGCGGGCCTCGCCGGCAGCGAGGTCGGCGGCATGGCGATACAGGGTCGAGCAATAGGGGCAGATGATCTCGTTGTCGTTGCCGAGATCGAGAAAAACATGGGGGTGGTCGAACGGCGGATTGGCCCCAACGCACATGAATTCCTTCGATCCGATCTCGATCATCGGAACGCCGGCATCATTGTGAAAGTGCGGAACGACATGGTCAGACATGGAAATCACCTTCGGTAGCAATGCGGCGGGCGCAATCAACAACAGCCAGCACAATGCGCCGCGAACCAAAATGCCGCGCACCATACTGAAGGGTTCAGTTGATTCCTAGACCCCGACCGTCCATTTGCTCATGCAAATTCGACACAATCTTGTCCTCTCAGAGAAGCCCTTCTTTCGTCGGGGCTGTTGTGTCTTAAAAGCGGCATACCATCTAAAGACGGAAATATCGGGGTTTTTTGGATGCGGCGAGCGCGGCTCGGTTTGGCTTTGGCTGGTATGGCGGTATGTACGATCGCATGCGCGCTGATGTGGCCGCATGCGCGCAATTCCGCCGCGATCCTGATCGCGCAGGACGATCCAGCCGAGCTGTCGGACCTCCAGATCGATGCGATTTTGCGAAATAACGATTCAACAGTCGCGACAAATATCGAGCGTGCGTTAGCCGCAGGCGACGCCGATCTTGCGGCGAGCTTTGTCGATCTCGCAAGGCAAAAAAACATAGCCGTCAGCGATGAGTTGTCGCACCGGGTGCGCGACGCCGTCACCGAGGCCAATTCGGCCTCGCATTTCGCCAAAGGCTTTGCCAGCGGCCTTTTCACCGGTACCGCTGACGATGTCGCGAGCATGTCGGGAACGGTGGCCGGCGATCTCTTTGTGTTCGGCGATATCAGGGACGTGGTGCGGGAGGGCAAACACCTGGCGACCGGTGAGGAAACCGATCGGCTGGTTCTGGGACTGGCGGCGACGGGGCTTGCGATAACAGCGGCGACCTATGTCTCGTTCGGCGGCGCGGCACCAGTGCGCGCCGGGCTCACACTGGTCAAGGACGCTCGCAAGGTGGGACGGCTCGGCGAGGGGTTGACGCGGTGGGCCGGACGCTCCGCGCGGGATATCGTCGATGCTCGGATGCTGGAGAACGCGGTGCAGCGCGCGTCCGTGCTGCGACCGGGCCAGACCGTCAATGCGATCAAGTCGGCATTTCATCCCGGGCAGGCTGCGGGTCTGGTCCGGCTTGGCAAGGATGTCGGGCGCGTCGGGGAAAAAGCCGGCGTGCGCGGTGCGCTCGACACGCTGGCGATTTCGCAAGGTCCGAAGGACGTCGCGCGCGCGGCGCGGCTTGCCCAGTCCAAGGGCGGGCAGACCCGCGCGATCCTGAAAATGCTCGGTCGCGGCGCGCTATTGCTGGCGACGGGCGCCTTCGACCTGACAATGTGGGTGTTCGGCGCGCTGTTCGCCCTGTTCGGGTTGTTGTCGTCGATCAAGGCCACCACCGAACGGCTGACCCTGTCATGGCTGCACGATAAAAAGGCACGCCGGCTCAGGAAAGAGAAGGCCGCGGCGTTGCGTCCGGCGCTGGCGCCCGCTGCCGCACGCGGCTAGCTTTCGCCGAATCTTCCAATCACCTGAATTTATGGAAAGAGCAATGCCGAGCTTTCACAACGGCGCTGTCGAAATTGCCTATCTCGACGAAGGCGAGGGCGAGCCGATCGTGCTGGTGCACGGTTTTGCGTCGAGCAAGAACGTCAACTGGGTGTATCCGACCTGGGTTTCGGAGCTGAAGAAAAACGGCCGCCGCGTCATCGCGCTCGACAATCGCGGCCACGGTGATTCCGCCAAGCTCTACGATTCCGAGGACTACCATATCGGCATCATGGCCGGCGATGTCACCGCGCTGATGGATCATCTCAAGATCGCGCGGGCTGATATCATGGGCTACTCGCTGGGCGGACGTATGACGGCGTGGCTGGCGCATCGCGCGCCGCAGCGGTTGCGCTCGGCGATCCTCGGCGGCATCGGCATGGGTCTGATCCTGGGCGGTGGTCCCGGTGAAAACGTCGCGAAAGCGCTGGAAGCGGACTCGCTGGACGACGTCACCGACCCGGTGGGGCGGACGTTTCGCGCGTTCGCCGACCAGACCCGCAGCGATCGCCGCGCGCTGGCAGCGTGCCTGCGCGGCTCGCGCCGGCTGATGACCCGCGAGGAGGCCGCCGACGTCACCGTGCCGGTGCTGATCGCGGTCGGCACCACGGACGAGATCGCGGGCTCCACCGCAGCGCTTGCCGATATCATTCCAGGCTCGAAAGTGCTCGACATTCCCGATCGCGACCACATGCGGGCGGTCGGCGACAAGGTCTACAAGGCCGGCGTGCTGGAATTTCTTTCAGAGCGGAAATAAATCTTCAGGCGCGCCGAGGCGGTCGGCGAAATTCCTGAATGCCGCGATCAGCGCCACGAAGGTTGCGATCCAGACCATCCGCGCGCCGTAGCGATCATGCGGCCCCGATATCACGCCGCAGACGAAGGCGTTGCCGAGCAGCGCAACGCTGACGGTGGCGGCGAGCAGTGTGAGATCGTCGAGCCGACGACGCACGATGCCGGCAGCAAGGATCGCGACCATCGCCAGCATCGATGCCAGCGCCACTGGGACATGGATCCAGTTGATTACCTTGAAATTGATGTCCCAATGCTGTTGATGCGCCGCGCGCATCAGCCCGAGCTGCGCCGGAAGATAACGTTCGATGATGCCGTAGGTATGAGGTATCCAGCCATGGGTGCCTTCGCCGGTCGCGACATCGGTCAATTGCTGCGCGGTGGCCACGATCGCGGCTTTGGCCTGCCTGGCCGGATATTCGGCGAGCGAATGCAATACGATGAAGCCCATCTCGTCGTCGAGGCCTTCGAACCGGCCAAGCGTGTTGAACATGCTGTTGCCCCACAGGAACTCGTCTGCGGTGGCCGGAAGCTGGTCGCGATAGGGGCATAGCTTGAGTTTTTGCTCCGGGCAGTGCGCGCGTAAATAGCTTGCGACGATGCCGTCCTGCATCATGCGGCCGAACGCAACGCCATAGCCGCCCGGCGTCCAGGCCAGTTGTCCGGAGAGTGCAAAGTTCGCCGCCAGCAGCATCGCGCCGCTGGTCACGATGGTCAGGCTGCCCTGCAGCAATCCGGAAACTTCTATTCGCCGGCGCAGCAACGGTCGCACGATCCAGCCGACACAGCACAGCCCGAGCAGCACCGCCAGCGTGGCGCTATGAGTGGCTCCGGCGAAAGCAGTAAACACAAACAGCAGCAACCTCTCAGGCGCCGAGATCTTGTCGCCATGTAGCACAAGGACAAAGAGCGACAGCACTGACAGGCCGGCGAAGATATCGGTCAACAGCATGCTGGTGAGCCACGGCACCGCGGTGGTCAGGATCAGGACGAGGCTGATCGCGACCAGCCGCGCTGGCCGTGCCATGCCGACCACCCTCAGCACGAGCTGCAGAATCCATAGCGTCGCCAGCGCCTGGATGCCCAGATTGGTCCAGAAATCCGAGCTTTCGCCGTAGTGCAGGTAAATGCCGAATACGGTGGAACGGCTCGGAACCAGATAGCCTTCGTACCACCGGGCCAGATAACCGCCGGTGTCGTACTGGAGCAGGGGGTATCCATTCCATATCGACGGCGCGAGCAGCAGCACCGGAATGACCAGGGCTGATATCCAGACCCAGGTCGAGCCGGTCCGGCGCGCCGTTAGAGCTTGGGTTGTGATGCTGCGTCTCCCCGGTTAGCAACGCACCATGCCCGCTCGGGCTCGGAAACGAAAATCGGCAAATAGTTGGATGATGGCTTGCTTGATTTCCTGAAGATATCGACCACGTCAAGACGGCGCGCCCGGCGCGAGCGGGCCTCGAACTATAGGGGAAAAATACATTACTTCAATGGTTTAAGGTGAATTTCGGGAGATGTCAGTATTCGTTTCTGGCGATCTTGCGTGAGACAGCAGTCCGTTTGTTGTGGTAGAATGGGGGCGCGGCCGCTGATCCGGCAAGCGAATTTACGAGAGCAGCATATGGCCATTCATCAGATCAATCCGCAGGGCGACAAACTGGCGGCGCTCGATCCGATCTGGGATCGCATCCGGCAGGAAGCGGAGGACATCGTTCGGCGCGAGCCCGAGCTCGCCTCCTTCATCTATTCGACGGTGCTGCACCATGAGCGGCTTGAAGAGGCTGTCGTGCACCGCGTCAGCGGGCGTCTTGACCATTCGGCGTTATCAGGTGATTTGATCCGCCAGACCTTTGACGAAGCGCTGCGCGACGATCCCGATATCGGCAACGCTTTCCGCGCCGACCTCGTCGCGGTTTACGACCGCGATCCCGCAACCTCGCGGTTTATCGATCCCTTGCTGTACTTCAAAGGCTTTCATGCGATCCAAACCCACCGTCTGGCGCACTGGCTCTATCAAAAGGCTCGCAAGGATTTTGCCTATTATCTGCAGAGCCGGTCGTCGTCGGCGTTCCAGACCGACATCAATCCCGCGGCGAAAATTGGTCGTGGCATCTTCCTCGATCACGCAACCGGTTTTGTCTGCGGCGAGACCGCGGTCATCGAAGACGACGTCTCGATCCTGCACGGCGTCACCCTCGGCGGCACCGGCAAGGAGAATGAGGATCGCCATCCCAAAATTCGCCACGGCGTGATGATTGGGGCGGGCGCGAAGATTCTCGGCAATATCGAGGTTGGTCATTGCGCGCGCATCGCGGCGGGATCGGTGGTCGTGAAACCGGTACCGCACAATGTCACGGTGGCCGGGGTTCCCGCCAAGATCGTCGGCGCGGCCGGATGCGCCGAACCGTCACGCACCATGGATCAGATGATCAACGCGATCGGACTCTAAATCTCGTGAACGATGTCGAAAGGAACCGGCCGGCGGTTTGCTTCGCCTCCGTCCTGGAACCTCTAAAAATCTGAAATTTAATTTTATTGGAGACTGCCGTGGACGTTCAGGAAGTCAGGAAGCTCGACGCCTATCTCAAGCGCCTGTTCGGCAATCCCAAGATCCGCGTCGTGCCGCGGCCGAAAAAAGACGATTCGGCAGAAGTCTATATCGGCGAGGAATTCATCGGCGTGCTGTTCGTCGACGATGAGGATGACGACCGCTCATTCCAGTTCCAGATGGCAATCCTCGAGGACGATCTG
>Ga0164309_10001143_pt1 | contig 13244 bp, 6 predicted proteins | sample Whisoiple_247_MG_FD_109984 | JGI IMG/M metagenome (GOLD analysis project Ga0164309, IMG submission 109984) | Soil microbial communities amended with fresh organic matter from upstate New York, USA - Whitman soil sample_247_MG | ecosystem: Environmental > Terrestrial > Soil > Unclassified >... | reverse complement strand
GCAGTGCGGCGGGCAGAGGCCATACTGTGATCACCCCGGAACCGATAATTGCGTCCAGTGCCTCGCGGACGCCAACTGCGGAGCCAATCAGAAGTGCGACACGACCACCCACGCTTGCGTAGCTAGCTGCACAGGAAACGGCATGTGCGGTGGCGCAACACCGTATTGCGGGCCATCTGGATACTGCGTGGCTTGCTTGTCCAACACGAATTGCACTTCTCCGCGCGGGGTTTGCACCAATAATACGTGCAGTTGCGACGCCGGCTTGACTCAATGCGGCGGCGGCGGCGCAAGCTGCGTCGATCTGCAGACAAACAACAATCATTGCGGGGCGTGCGGTACGCAGTGCGCGGGCAACCAAGTGTGCTCGGCAGGAGTGTGCGGTTGCCCGGGCGGCGGTACCGAATGCAATGGCACGTGCACGGACACGAGCAGCAACCCCCAGCATTGTGGCGCTTGCGGGACGGCATGCTCTGGGACGCAAACCTGCCAGGCTGGGGTCTGCCAGGCCGGCGGCTGCACCGCCGGGCTCACGTCGTGCAATCGCGCATGCGTCGATACGATGACGAATTTCTATCACTGCGGCGATTGCGGCTCTCGTTGCGATTCCGACCAGACCTGTGTGGCGGGCCAATGCCAGTGACGCACGTCTGACGGTGGGTCGCTGAAACGGATTGGGGGGCGTGACGCCCTCGGGTGCCTAGCACCGCCCAGCGCTCGCTACGCAGCGCTGGGCGGGCTGCAGCAGCTGAACTTCTTGGCGCGAAAACTCGACGGAGCAGGCACGGCTGGGGGAGCCGCGAGCAGCGTCGTGCACGAAGTGTGTCGCCCAAATCGCGGACTGCGTCGCTCTGACCGCACGCGTGAACTTCGTGTCAGCCGCGCGTCTCGTGAGGCGCATTGCACCGATTTTGCGTCGGCGGATTTCGCCGAAAGCTGCACAGATTGAAGATCTCGGTGATGGCTCGATTGATGCACTGGCGAGATCATGAAACAGCATTTAGGTTCTGCACTCGGTCTCATGGCATTCCCACTGCTGGCAGCCTTGAGTGTCGCTTGTGGCGGTAGCGACGGCGATTCATCGAGCTCGGAAGGGGGGGCGAGCGCGAACGCCGGAGCCAGCAGCCATGCCGGAACGAGCAGTCACGCGGGAGCCAGCAGCCACGCCGGGTCCGACGGAGTTTACCTCGGGCCGACGCTCGGCACGGCACAGCCGTTCGCCGCGCTCGCCTACAGCGCTATCAGCGCAGCCAATCTGTCGCCGGTCACCGGCGATCTCGGAGTGAGTGCGGGGGCGATGTCGAATATCACCGGCTTCGACGCGCCGACGGACGCAAAGTACGGTATCGATTCGCTCGCGCCCGACAATCAACGCACGAATCTCGCACAGCAAGACGTCACCGCTCTGACCGGCGACATCGACTCCCGCGCCTGTGACGCGGACTACACGGACGTGCTGGGAGGTCTGACCGGTGACATCACGCTTCATCCCGGCGTCACCTGCATGAATAGTTTCAGTGCAGACGTGCTCTTGAACGGTCACGTCACGCTGGATGCCGAGAACGACCCGAATGCTTTCTTCGTCATTCGCAGCAATCTGACGCTAACGGCGGCGGATGGGGCCGAGGTCGTGCTCGCGAACGGCGCACAGGCGTGCAGCGTCTTTTGGAGCGTGAAGAAGCAGGTGACGATCGGTAAGACCGTGCGACTTTACGGCACGCTCATCGCGGGCACTGCGATCACGATGAAGACTGGCTCGACGCTCGTGGGACGTGCACTCGCGCAGACGGCTGCCGTGGCTCTGGATGCGAATACGATCACCATCCCGACCGATTGCAGTCATTTGCAGTGACGCACGGGCCCAGCCATCCGAACGTCGTCGAACTCATCGCCACGCCGGTTGCGCACTCGTGGCAGGTGGAGCGCACACCAGAGCACTCACGCAACACGGCGGTGTCCGTTGTTGGGGACAACTTCCGCGGGACCAACTCGGCGAGGGCACGACCAACAATCGTCGGACACCAGTGCCGAGTGCACTCCCTGAGAGCTTTGCGACGGACCTCGAGCGCATTGCCCGCTCACCCAACCCCAAATCGAACTCGCGCATTCATCGATGTCGAGTTGCCTGTCCGGGCAGCGGGCGCGAGGCGCGTGACACGTCGCGTAGCTCGGTAGTCGTCCGCCGCCCCCCCTGACGCTGCGGGGCGCTGTCAACGGATTTGAGTGCCCGATCGGAATTGCCCGAGCGAACTGTCGTGAACGCGGCGCCAGCCCCCCAATCGCGGTTCGCAGGATGTCCGCGCTTCTCGAACCGAGACGAAACAGGGTCGAGCCGCCGCTGCGTCCAGCTCGCGCCGGAGAGGGGACGAGTCAAATAAGATATTTGCTCGGTCGTCATTAATAGTCACGTGCGCACCGCCGTTTCGGCAATGGGCCTTCTCCATCGGAGTCGCGGTTCATGATCTTTGCTCGGTTCAAGCGTTCTCAGTCCGCGGTCTTGGGAATTTCAGCGCTGATCTTGCTGTTGACGGCGTGTGGGTCGAACCCCGACGTGGCCAGCACCCACGAGGAGCCGGGCGTCGGCGGCATGGGCGGCGGGTCTGGTGGTGGTGATTCGGGCGGGATGCCAACGAGCATCGATCCAGGTGGGCTGGCCGGATCTTCCGAAGCCGATGGTGGAGACCCGGGTACGACCCCAGCATGTGGCAACGCCGATCTCGACTCGGGCGAGCAATGCGACGACGGTAACCAGATCTCGGGCGATGGCTGCGCTGACGACTGCACCAAAGAAGCGGGTTGGAATTGTCCGGTGGTGGGTGCAGGCTGTGAGCAATGTGGCAACGGCGTCAGTGAGAGCTCCGAGGAGTGCGACGATCACAACCGGAAGTCCAACGACGGCTGTAGTGCAACATGTCAGATCGAGGCTGGCTGGGTCTGCCCGCCGGGGCGCCCCTGCAACCAGTGCGGCGACGGAAAAATCGAGGGCGTCGAATCCTGCGATGACGCCAACGTCGTCGACGGCGACGGTTGCTCGGCGGATTGCAGCATCGTCGAGCCGGGCTATTCCTGCGCCACCTCTGGCGCATTCTGTGAAAAGTGCGGAGACGGCATCCGACAAGCCAATGAAGCGTGCGACGACGGCAACCAGTACTCGAACGACGGCTGTTCGTTCAATTGCTCGATCATCGAAACTGGCTTCACTTGTCCCGACAATGGCGGCTCCTGCCAGCAATGCGGCAACGGGGTGCAGGAAGGGAGTGAGCTCTGTGATGACGGGAACACGGCCGCTGGCGACGGTTGTTCGCCGGACTGCAGCGCGCTCGACCCAGGCTATCTGTGCGTCGTTGCCGGGCGGCCGTGTTATCAGTGTGGAAACGGGGTTCAAGAGGGCGCGTTCAGCGGAGTCCACGAACAGTGTGACGACGGCAACACGAACGCCGGCGACGGCTGCTCGGGCAGCTGTCAGTTGGAACCGGGAGAGTGGGCGTGTCCGGTCCCCGGTCAACCCTGTTTGCAGTGTGGTGACGGCATCGTCGAAGCCGGCGCGCTGCTCAAAGAAGAGTGCGACGACGGCAACCAAAACGACGACGACGGCTGCTCGTCGAGCTGCCAGCTGGAAGTCGGCGCGACTTGCCAGACGCCGGGTCAGGCTTGCGTGCTGTGCGGAGACGGCGTTGTCACGGCATCCGCCGGTGAAGTCTGCGACGACGGCAATCGCTATGACCGCGACGGCTGCAGTAGTAAGTGTCTGCCCGATCCCGGTTGGACGTGTCCGGCGAGCGGTGGCCCCTGCTCGATTTGCGGCAATGCCGTGCTTGAAGCCAACACGAGCGAGCAATGTGACGATGGCAACGCCAAGAGCGGCGACGGCTGCTCGCCGACGTGCCAGGTCGAAGCCGGGTACACCTGTCAGATCCTTTTGGGTACTTTGCGCAGCACTTGTGACGTTTGCGGTAACGGTCGCAGAGGCTCGAGCGAGCAATGCGACGACGGCAACACCAAGGGCGGTGACGGGTGCGGAGCAGGCTGCCAGCTCGAAGCCGGCTGGACTTGCCCGAACCTGCTTGGCGTGGCCTGTTACCAGTGTGGCGACGGCGTGGTCTCGAGCATCGAGAGCTGCGACGCGGGTGCTACGAATGGACTGGGCTGCGCGGTTGATTGCCTGAGCGTCGCTGCGAATTTCAGTTGTCCGATTCCGGGTCAAGCGTGTGAGCTGTGTGGCAACGGCGTCAAGGACGCTCACGAAGCCTGCGACGACGGCAACGTGGCCAGCGGTGATGGCTGTCGAAGCGACTGCAAGCTGATCGAACCCGGCTGGCTGTGTTCAGCTGGGAGTTCCTGCACGCGCTGCGGCAATGGGCTCCTCGATCCCAGCGAAGTTTGCGACGACGGCAACGCCGTCAGCGGCGACGGCTGCTTTCAGTGCCAAGCCGAAGCTGGCTACAATTGCTTTCCGCAGCCGAAAGACGCGACGCGTAGCGCCTGTGATCCGTGCGGCAATGGTGACCGCCGTGGCTCCGAGACATGTGACGACGGGAATCTCAAAGCCGGCGACGGCTGCAGCGCCAAATGCGCTTTGGAAGCGGGCTGGAGCTGTCCTCAGAGCGGCGGAACGTGCAACCTGTGCGGCAACGGCAAGCTCGAAGGCGACGAGGTGTGCGACCCAGGCGCCACCAACGGTCAGGGCTGCGCAGCCGACTGCACCAGCATTGCGCCGCATTGGTCGTGTCCAGTACTCGGTCAGCCGTGTGAGCTGTGCGGCAATGGCCTGAAGGACGCTCACGAGGCGTGCGACGACGGCAACAGCACGAGCGGTGATGGCTGCCGGAACGACTGCAAACAGATCGAAACCGGCTGGACCTGCACCAGCGCTGGCGTGTGCACGCGCTGCGGCAATGGCCTGCTGGACGCCGGCGAGCAATGCGACGACGGCAACAAGACGAATGGTGACGGCTGTTCCAGCAGCTGTAGCGCCGAGGGCGCCCCGTACAACTGCGCAACGCCCGGTCAGGCCTGCGAGAAGTGCGGCAACAGCATCAAAGAGGCCCACGAAGCCTGTGACGACGGCAACACGGCGAACAGCGACGGCTGTTCGAGCACGTGCGCTACGGTTGAAGCGGGTTACAGCTGCGGAGTTCCCGGGATTGCGTGCAATCGCTGCGGCGACAAGGTGCTGCAGGGCATCGAGCAATGCGACGACGGCAACACCAAGAGCGGCGACGGCTGCACCAATGTCTGCCAGCTCGAAGCGGGTTGGAATTGCGATTTGCTTACCAGCACCTGTTCGGCCAATAGCTGTGGCGATGGTCTGGTCGCCGGTTCCGAGCGCTGTGACGACGGCAACAAGCTGAGCGGTGACGGCTGCAGCGTGACCTGCCAGGTCGAAACTGGCTATGTGTGTCCCACCGGTGGCGGGAAATGTGTGCTCACCGTGTGCGGTGACGGCATCGTCGGTGGCACCGAACAGTGCGACGACAAGAACACGACCAGCGGCGACGGCTGTTCGAGCACCTGCGTGATCGAAACGACGTGTGGTGACGGCATCGTCGGTGGCACGGAGCAATGCGACGACAAGAACAAGGTCAGCGGTGACGGCTGCAGCTCCGCGTGCCTCTGGGAGGCTGGAAAGTCCTGCACCGGCAGTGCCCCGACCTACGTCTGCAAGGCCACGACTTGCGGCGATGGCATCCGAGGCAACCTGGAGATCTGTGACGACGGCAACACTGCAAGCAATGACGGCTGCAGCTCGAGCTGCGCCATCGAAAGCTTCTACAAGTGTTCCGGCAGCGTCGGGCAAAAGAGCTCTTGCTCCAAGGCCCTGCAGTTCGTCGGCGTGCGCGCGTTCAACGTGCAGAACGTGGATCCGGACTCGCTCACGTTCGATCCGATGACCCGCTCGTTCGTGGGCTACAAGAAAGCGACGTCTCAGGCGCCGATCGAGCTGTGCATGGACGGGACGATGATTGCCCACCCGGCGAGCACGCTGAGCAATGGTCAGATCTGCGGCCCGGGCGTCGCGCTCGGCAGCGCCTCTTGCACGACTTTTGCTGGTACGAGCAAGATGGCGCGCGGCTATCCGATTGCGCAGCAATGGTTCGGCGCAACCTACGACCCATTCGCCAATGGCTGGCTCTACTTCACGGGCAGCACGCTGTACCGCATCAATGACATCCGCTGCGGCGGGGGCATCTTGAGCGGTGGTGCGGCGTGCGTGACGTCGACCGGCAGTCTGACGGGTGACGACGTGGCAATCGGGGACGACGGGCGTCTCTACGTCACGAACGGCGGCAAGATCTACGTGTATCCGCGCGACGCCAGCAAGGCGACCGGATTCGACTTGGCGACCAGCGTCAAGAACTGGAGCGTGACCGGCACTTCGCTCGACGCCGACTTCAACATCCCCGGTTTCGGCTGGATCGGCACGTTCACGTTGAGTGAACAGTTTGGCTTCTACAACGAACTGACGGGCGCCAAGGACGCGACATCGACCATGCCGGGTGCGCTGGTGCCCGCCACGATGGCCTTCGGCGACCCCATGGGCTCGTGGAGCAAAGAAGCGCAGAGCGCCGACACCGCCACCGATGGCTCGGGCTTCATCATGTGCGCTCGAAATCCGTCGGACCCGTGCTACCTATTCTCCGCCGGCTGCACCACGGACGCTGATTGCGGCGGTTCCAACCTGTCGTGTCGCAAGACCGACGCGCTCGGCAAGCCGCTCGCGGTGAGCTATTGCTGGTCTCCGGCGAAGGCGCGGGACGACTTTGCCACGCTCAGCGTCGGCACCGTCAACAAGGTGATCCCGGTGCTCGACAACGATACGCGCGGCGAGCGGAGCTGCGCGGACTCCACGGTCGAAGTCGTCAGCACCGGCGCCACTTTTTACGGTGGCACGGTGACCATCGTCAAAAACAACACTGCCCTGTGCGGTGCCGCATCGTCTTGTGTGCAGTACACGCCGCCGCCCGGAAAGTGCAGTATCATCGATACCTTCGAATACTCCGCGCTGCTCGGTGGCGGCGACGTGGGGGACGCCATCGTCCACATCACGGTCATGTGTGGCTGCGGCAACGGCAAGCTCGACAGCGGTGAGCAATGTGACGACGGAAATACCGCGGACGGCGACGGCTGCAGCTCGTCGTGTCAAATCGAGGCAGCCTGTGGCAACGGCAAACTAGAGGGGACGGAGACTTGCGACGACGCCAATCGCGTGAGCGGTGACGGCTGCTCTTGGGACTGCCGCCGCGAAGGCTGCGGCAACGGTGTCACCGATACGGGTGAGCAATGCGACGACGGCAACACGACCAGCGGTGACGGCTGTCGGGCCAACTGCACGCAAGAGAAGTGCGGCGACAAGATCGTCGATGCCATCGAACAATGCGACGATGGGAACACGGTCAGCAGCGACGGTTGTAGCGCGACCTGTAAGAAGGAAGCGGTGTGCGGCAATGGTTTGCTCGAGTCCGGCGAACAGTGCGACGACGGCAACACGATCAATACCGACGGCTGTCGCAGTAACTGCAGCTTGCCCAAGTGCGGCGACGCCGTGGTGGACTCGGGTGAGCTGTGCGACGACGGCAACAACCTCTCCGGCGACGGCTGCAGTTGGGATTGCAGGACCGAGGCGTGCGGCAACGGCATCGTCGACGGCAGCGAACAGTGCGACGACGGCAACAAGGCGTCTGGCGACGGCTGCAGCGCGGCGTGCAAGCAGGAGATCTGCGGCAACGGCGTCAAAGACGCCCTGGAACAATGCGACGACGGCAATGCCGTCAACGCCGATGGTTGCCGAAACAACTGCGCGCTGCCCGCATGCGGCGATCTCATCGTGGACACCGGCGAGCAGTGCGACGACGGAAATCTATCCAACGGTGACGGCTGCACCGACATCTGCACGCTGGAAGCGGCCTGCGGCAACGGTAAACTCGAGGCCCCCGAACAGTGCGATGACGGCAACACCAAGAGCGGTGACGGTTGCAGCTGGGTCTGCACGCTCGAGAAGTGCGGCAACGGCGTCGTGGAAATCGGCGAGCAATGCGACGACGGCAATGCCATCGACGCCGACTCGTGCCGCAACAACTGCACCAGCCCGAGGTGCGGCGACGGCACGCTCGACGTCGCGCGCGGTGAACAGTGCGACGACGGCAACGTCAAGAGCGGTGACGGCTGCAGCGCCTACTGCACCGTGGAAGCCGTGTGCGGGAACAACAAGCTCGACGCAGGTGAACAATGCGACGACGGCAACCAGGCCGGCGGCGATGGGTGCAGCTCGACCTGCACCTGGGAAAGCTGCGGTGACGGCATCGTTCAACCGGGCGAGGCTTGCGATCCGCGCGATCCGGTCAGCGGAACGACCTGTCGCAAGGACTGCACGGTGATCAAGTGCGGCGATCACATCTTCGATCCGGGCGAACAATGTGACGACGGCAACAACGTTTCTGCCGACGGTTGCAGCGCCACGTGCACGCTGGAAACGGTGTGCGGGAACGCAAAGCGCGAAGGCTTCGAGCAGTGCGACGACGGAAACAGTCAGAACGGTGACGGCTGCAACTCGAGCTGCCGCTGGGAGTACTGCGGCAACGGCGTGATCGATCTGAACGCGAGCGGCGCGACGATCGAACAGTGCGACGACGGCAACAACGTCAGCGGCGACGGCTGTTCGTCGGTTTGTTCGCTCGAACCGGTGTGCGGTAACAGCGTCAAAGAAGGCGCCGAGCAATGCGACGACGGAAACCTACTCGCTGGCGACGGCTGCAGCGCGACATGCCGCATCGAAGCTTGGTGCGGCGACGGCAAAGTCGACGCGGGCGAAGAGTGCGATCCGAAAGACCCCGTGTCCGGCCCGAAGTGCATCGCCAACTGCACCTTCATCGTCGTGAAGTAACTGGCCAAACAGTAGTCAAACAATTCTTCGAAGCTCGTCGATGAGCCCTTGCTCTGTCAGTTAGCTGCAAGGACTCATCAACGCTGAACGTGCGCGTGCATTCGGAAACCGCAGACGCTTGGCTGCTAGCCTCACATGCCCGCGCTCAGATCGGTCGGAATGATGTTCAGGTGTGAGGCGACGTCGATGCCTGGTTCGATCTTCACGCCCATATTCTCGCGACACGACTTGCGACTCACGGCGATGCCAGCATCATCGTGCAGAAAGCAGAAGCGGTCGACGGCGACCAACTGGAACACGTAGCCGCTCGCCGAAGTACCCATCGCGGGCATCTGGCCGACCCAATGGAAGTGGCTGAACGCGCCGGGTTCAGGAATTTCGGTGCGGCCGACGAAGAACAGCGGATGATCGTCTACGGGTTCCGCAACGAGCTTCGCGTTGAGCGCCTTGCCGCTAAATGTCCAGCCGACGGTGCAACGACCGGAGCTGCAGTCGCCGTGGCTGGCAACGCGATAGCCATCGCTCGTCACGGTATCCGTGAACCGAATGTACAAGAAGCCGACCAGGTTGCCGCCGGGAGCGGCGTGGCTCTGCTGGTGCGCGTCGAACTCGTTTCCAAATCGGAAATTGAGCGGCGATGCGTGGTTGTTCCAAGGATAGAGATCGGTGGCGCGCACCTCATGCGTTTGAAACGTGAGCCAGGTGGCGGCGGCGAGCAGCGGCAAGAACTTCTTCATATGAACTCCTCGGCGCACGCGAGTGCACACGGTGTGCCACGGCGTCTCGACCCGGCCGATCGCGATCGACGGTGCCTGCCCGCCGCGAATCCATCATGCGCGGTCTCAGTGCCGGCGCAAAATGTGCGCGGCCTGCGCGCATCAGGCACATCGATTCCGCGTTGCCCTCGACCGGACAGTTCGCGAATCGTTCACTTCTGCTTTGCCTCGCGGAGCGGTACGCGACGCGGCACCTCGATGGCCGCGCGGGTTCCAGACACGTGACTGCCCTCTCTTTCTTCGAGAACTTCTGCAGCGAGTGCCACGAAGTCGCTCTGCGTGAGCATGCCCACGAGGCTGCCATCTTCCTCGGTGACGGGCAGGCAGCCGAGCTTGCGATCGCGCATGAGCCTCGCCGCCTCGACGAGTGTTGCGTCAGGGCGCACGGTGGTGAGCTCCGTTGTCATCACTTCACACACGAAGAAGTTGCGCTTCAGGTTGTCGTCGAGCAGGGCATGGTCGCTGTTCAGCGTGCTCACCGATGCTCGCAACAGATCTCTCTCGGAGACCAGGCCAATGAGCTTGTTGGCTTCGACCACTGGCAGGTGTCGAAAGCGGAACTCCCTCATGCCCCACTCGGCGAGCGCGAGGTTGTGCTCCATGTGAAGCACCGCGACTTCACGAGTCATGATATCGCGTACGAAGCGTGGGATAGGCCTGGACATGCAAGCCCGGAGAGCAAGCCGCGTGCCCGGAGCGACGCCGAAACGCGCAAACCACGAAACCCGGCCGACTCCGGGCACCGCCAACGGCGCGATCGTCTCATCGCAGACGCAACCGCTGCACCCAAGGCGCAGAATCCGCGTTGCGACGACCGGGGGCGCGCGCAGGTCGTCTTGCCGCGCCGTTTGGGCGGGCAATGATGACGTCCGAGCACGTGCCAACGCCGGCTCTCGACGGAACCACGGTCGACCTTTAGCGGCGGCCTTACGGTTCCACGCGGGTGTAGCCTTGAGGGTCAAGTTCGAGCGGGCGCTCTTCGTTTGAAAGCGCCATGTGATTATTCACGTACTTTCCTTCGTGCAGCTCCCCGTTTTCGAGACTCAAGAGGTCGTAGATCGGCATGCCCGGCTCATAGGCGTAGCCAACGAGATCCTGCGCGAGCTGTGGGGACAGATTGATCGCCTCGCCGTCGCGCCAGTGCTGGCCGAGCGCCGCCTCTCGATTGAGCGCAGCTGCGGGAGCCATTGGCACGAACGCGATCTTCTGAAGTCGATAGTCGACAGCGAATCGATCGGGCCCGCGGGGCGTCACCGACACTACGTCGTAAGACGTGCTCAGGGTGTACAGCGCTTGCGTGCACGTCCGGTCCGAAAAATAGTCGAGGTCCGACGTCAAAGTGGTCGAGCGCAACACCATCGTCGTGCGCCCCCACCGGCGATCGCCGTAGTCGCTGCAAGCGCCCTGCCACTTGCCCTGAAGAGGTAGGGGCAAGGTTGACGAAGCCGCGTTCGCCGTTGGCGCGGGCAGCGCGGAGTCCGCGGGACTCGCGCCCGTTGGCGGCGGGTCGAGCGGCGGGTCCGGCTCCGACGTCCCGATGATCAGGAGCAACACGAGTAGCCCGACGACGCCGGTACCCAGACCGACCACGGCCGGCACCAGCCAGGGCCGCCTTGCCGCAGGCGGAGCACTCGTATGGTGGACTGGTGCTAGAGACGAGCGCTGCGGGGCTGATGCGGTGCCCGCAACCGCAGTGGGCGGCGCAGAGATTGCCTCGAGCCGCGTCGTTCGTGATCCGTAGCCGCGCAGGTACGCGGTTAGGTGGTTGAGCGCCGCCGTGTAGTCAGCGGTGAGGTTCACCCGCTGCATTCGCGCGATGCGCAGCGGCACGGGCACGTCGGCGAGCATGAGCGGAATCACGGTCTTCTTCGCATCGAGCGCGACCGTGATCTCATTCAGCACGTTCTCCGATTTTACGGAGGCGGCAGAAACCAAGAATAGGAGGACAGAGGCACTGTTCAGCGCCTCGTGAATGGCATCATCCCAATTTCGACCTGGCGCAATGTCGAGCTGGTCGAACCAGAGGTCAATGCCGCGCGACCGGAGATCTCGCGCGAGCTGCGCGGCGAAAGCTTGATCGACCCGCGAATAGCTCAGAAAGGCGTTGCTTGTATTGGCCTCGGACATCGTTCCTCTCCTAGCTGCTCGCGCGATGGATGGCGCTGCGCAGAGCGAAGGTAGCGACTCTAGCCGTCTTCGTGGACGCGGGTCAGCTCCCGCCACTCAATGAAAAGATGACTATGCGGATCACCCGGCATTCGAGGGGATCTTGCTAGGAGCAGTTGCAGAGTGGCTGCCCTGGGGGCCAGAGCAAATCTATTTGGACGGGAGTTGCTTGATTGGTTGATTGACCAAGAGCTCAAGAGGAGGTTCGCAGAAAACAAGAGCGAGCGGCCGCCGGTGGCATCAGGTGAGCGGTGTGCCCCAGCCGAGAGCCGTGCCGCATTGACACCTCATCCCACTCGGGTCTGCGTCGGCAGCGTGGCGCCACGTTCCACAGGCGGCGCAACGCACGATGAAGGTCCGGAAGAAATGTGGCGGGGGCAGTGTGCCTAGGCGGGCCTCGAGATTCGTGTGCCACGGCTGTGGGCGGTACGGGCGCGGGGTGGATGCGCGGACCCAGCCGCCGCCAAGGCCACCCCAGATTGTTCGGTTGTCACGCTCTACGCCGGCGAGGAGGTATCGGTAGTAGCCGTATTCACCGAGGTCTGGCCCGTCGAAGACCGTGGGGAAGGAGGCGCCTGCCGCCGCGAACATTTCGTCCATGTGCTCGGCGCTCGTCGCCGGTCTCACGATCCCCAAATGCATGAACGTGAGATCGTTGATGCCCCGATCGCGCCGTTGACGCAGGGCGCCGAGAATCTTCGTGCCCTTCTCGACGTGCTGCGCCTTCCAGATGAGGCCGTCGTAGTAGCTCGCCTTGACCTCGACACCCACCGTGTAACCGACCTCGGGCGGCCATTTGATCAGCCCTTCGCGCCCGACGCGGATCAGCGCTGCGTTGACCGCCATGCCCGAGGAGTAGTGGGGCTTCGCACGCCGCTCCTCGCGGGCCATGAGATAGAGCTCGCGAGCGCCGATCTTCAGCTCGATCGGCCCCGCCAACACGTCAATGTCGCCGCTGGAGGGTTCGTCGAACACCTCGCTTCGCGGCAAGTTCAGAGCGCACCACCAGCCGGCCGTCAACCCCAGAGACGCCAAGAACTCCGTCACGTTCGCCGACGCCCAATTCGCGAACAGCATCGGCTCGCGGGAATGCCCGACGCGGAGCTCTTCCATGTGGAGTCGGTGCATGATGCCGATCTTGGATCACGATCGCGGGGCTCGCAAAGCGCCGTTGTGAAGGAATCGTCCGAGGCTGATGAGCTGTCCAACGTGGTCGAGACGGCGCTGGCGAAAGCGCCCAGTTGGCTGTGCGGTCGAGGACGACTAGCTTCGACCCGCTCCTTCGGTTAGCACCTTCCAGCGAGTTTCTGAGCGACGAGGAAATGAGACCATGACAAGCCGCCCGGCTAGGGACGATCGTCAGGCATTTGCTAGGCCGGAACTCTTCATCACCATTTTCGCGCTCGGGGCCGCCACGATGG
>Ga0164309_10001142_pt1 | contig 13249 bp, 8 predicted proteins | sample Whisoiple_247_MG_FD_109984 | JGI IMG/M metagenome (GOLD analysis project Ga0164309, IMG submission 109984) | Soil microbial communities amended with fresh organic matter from upstate New York, USA - Whitman soil sample_247_MG | ecosystem: Environmental > Terrestrial > Soil > Unclassified >... | reverse complement strand
CGATCGCGAGGATGCGCCCGTCCTCCATCTGGCGCGGGTGCACGAACTCGACCACGGTGTTGTTGGTGCCGGTGTTGTGACTGTTGGCGCCGTAGTAGAGCTGCAGGTCCGTGCCGTCCGGGTTGGCCGAGTAGAAGTGCATCGCGTCCTTGCCGGGGGCGTGATCCCAGCGCGACCACATGACGCGGCCGTTGGCGAGCACCGTGGCATCGCGATCGTGGCTCTGATTGAAGGAAATCTGGTGCAGCCCGGTGCCGTCGTCGTTGATCACTTCCAGCACGAAGGCCGGCTCCTGGCGCGCCTCGTTCTGCGCTGAGAACTGCGGTTTGCCCTCATCGAGCAGGATGCCCTGCGACTGCGACTGGCGGGTCGTGGAGAACACGATGCGGCCGTCCGGCAGGTAGTGCGGCGATTCGTCGTTCACCGTCGGCGGGTCCGGATCGTTGGCCGGGTTGATCACCGGGTGCAGGTCATCGGTCGCGATGACATATTCATACAAGCGCCACGAGGGCGGCTTCTTGACGTCCTGCTTCATGGCCAGCGGCCCGCGCATGGCAAACACCACCTTCTTGCCATCGGGCGAGGTGTCGACGTCCTTCACATCCCACAGCGCGCCGGCGGTGAGGCGCGCGGTGATGTTGCTCTCCAGCGCGCTCACGGAGGCACTCGCGCGCATGTACAGGTCCGCGGTTGGCACCGCGTCGTTCATGATGCGCAGGTCGTCCTGCATGAGCGCGCCGGCGGCGTCCAGCGGCACCTGCCGCTTAACGTAGAAGATGGGGAAGTCGACGGTGGCCGGATCGCCAACCTGGCTCTTGCCGAGGTCGATGTTGCCACCGCTGCTGCAGGCGCCGAGGGTGGTGGCTACAAGTGCTGCCAGCAACGACGCTACCGGCCGCGCCGCGACGCGGGGTGTCGACTGCATCAAGTTTTGCCGGCCTGGGTGCGCATGCATTTGCGTCTCCGTCACTCCGCGGAGGTTTCGCCGCGTGTGAATGTAACGTAATTCGGGTCCGATTCGACGACTTCTCGCTAGATCGCCAAGTGCGTCACGGCGTCTGCGGACGCCGGACGCGTCTGATACGCCCGAGAGTGCGGGCCAATCGACCTACTAGGTAGTCGTTCGACCAGGTCCACGCCGTGACCGGGCTCGCAGTTTGCCGCGCATTGAGCAGCGCAGGACAACAACCCATCAAACTGTCGGTCGCTGGCGACGTCACTCGATTGAGACATTCGGGGCGGGGTCTTGCGAACCGTATAGTCCGGTCGCGCATCGGGCAATTTCGGGAGTAGGCGAGCGCCATGAATGTTAGAAACAGACAGGCACAGGTCGGTTCGGTCCGCGCGCAGCGTGCGACAGTGGCAGGCGCTGTGCTGCTGCTCATGCAGCTGGCTAACGCCGCACACGCCGGACCCAACGAGCAGGCAAAGCGCATCTACGAGCGCATCGCGGGCGGGCCACCGTCGGCGACCGAACTCACCACGATGGCCAACATCATTACTGCGGGCTGTGGTGCAGCCGGCTGCGCGCCCAACAGCGCCGGCCTGGCAGTGCTCGCCAACGCGGCGCAAACCGCGACCGCGGCGCGCGGTTTCTACGACGTAACACTCAAGAACCTCGTCATTCCGTGGACCAACCGCGATCAGACGGTGTTTGCGCCTCTGAACGACTACGCCGCCACGGTCATCGGCATGGTGCGCGACGACGTCGACTTCCACACTGCGCTGTCGGCCGACATTCTTTACACGTTTAAGACCAGCGGCCTGCCCGCGCCCTCGACAGCCAACAATGATCACTACGCCAACGCGGAGGCGCAGGGCGCCAACCTGCTGACGGATCTGAAGCCCGGGACCCAGACCGGGACCTACGGCTTCCCGCCCGAGGCGGTGGCCGGTCTGATCACCACGCGCGGTGCGGCCTCGGCGTTCTTCATCAACGGCACCAACCGCGCGATGTTCCGCTTCACCATGATGAATCACCTCTGCCATGACATGGAGCAGGTGATGGACACCACGCGTCCCTCGGATCGCATCCGTCAGGACGTGGCGCGCTCCCCGGGCGGCGACAGCCGCATCTTCATGAACCAGTGCGCGGGCTGCCACAGTGGCATGGACCCGATGGCGCAGGCCTTTGCCTACTACAACTTCGACACGACTGCGAACCAGATGGTCTACACCGCCAATCAGGTGCAGCCGAAGTACTTCATCAACGCCACAAACTTCCCGTTCGGGTTCGTAACACCGGACAACAGCTGGTCGAACCGCTGGCGCGCCGGCCCCAATACCTACCTCGGCTGGGACGGCTCGCTGCCGGGCAGCGGCGTGGGCGCGAAGTCCCTGGGTCAGGAACTCGCTTCCAGCGACATGTTTGCCCAGTGCCAGGTGCAGAAAGTCTTCCAGGCGGTGTGCTTCCGCGCGCCGAACAGCTCCGCCGACATGGCGACCGTCACCACTATCAAGCAGAGCTTCAAGGCCAATGGCTACAAGCTCAAACAGGTGTTCCAGCAGACCGCTGCCGCCTGTGCCGGCAGTTAAGGGAGCGCCGCAATGATCAGCAACGCTGTTGCCAGCACTCTTGTGTCCGACCGGCTCGTGACGCGCGCAGCGCGTGCGCTGGCGCGCGGCACGCTCGTCGCGGCCCTCGCCGCGCTCGCCGCCTGTAGCGGCGGCGGCGCCTCGACGACCGTGAATCAGCAGTCGACCCCGCCGACGGACACGGCCAACTCCTACACCGGACCTGCGCCCGCCAACGCGGACGTGCAGGCCTTCAAGATCAACCTGTGGCAGAACATCCGCGCCTCCAACCGCTGCGGCGGCTGTCACCACGAGGGTGGCCAGTCCCCGATGTTCGCGCGCTCGGACGACGTGAACCTCGCGTACCAGGCGGCCGGTCCGCTGGTGAACCTGACGCAGCCGGACCAGTCGATGCTGGTCCTGAAGGTCGGCAGCGGCCACAACTGCTGGGTCTCTGACCCTTCCGCGTGCGCCTCGACCATGCTGGTGTGGATCAAGGCGTGGATCGGTGCGGGTTCGGCCTCCACCACGAGCGTGACGCTGAACGCGCCGCCGGTGCAGGCGGCCGGCGGTGGCAGGCAGTTCCCCGTGGATCCGAGCATGGGCAGCCCGAGCTTCGCGAGCACCGTTTACCCGTTGCTCAAGCAGTTCTGCGCCGGTTGCCACACCTCCAGCTCCGCGACCGCCCAGCAGCCGTACTTCGCCAGCTCCGACATCAACGAGGCCTACGCGGCCGCGCAGTCGAAGATGAATCTCTCGCAGCCGAACCAGTCGCGCTTCTATGAGCGGCTGGACACCGAGTTCCACCATTGTTGGGCCACCCAGGCGGGCGGCGCCCCCGATTGCCCGGGCAGCGCCGCGGCGATGCTGGCTGCGATCACGGCTTTTGCCAACGGCATCCCGGTCACCCCGATCGATCCGTCGCTCGTGGTTTCCAATGCGGTGACGCTCAAGCAGGGCACGATCGCCGCGGGCGGCGATCGCTACGAGGCGAACCTGGTTGCCAAGTACATGTTCCAGACCGGCAGCGGCAGCACCGCCTACGACACGAGCGGCGTCACGCCGGCAGCGGACCTGTCCCTGTCGGGCAACGTCACCTGGCAGGGCGGCTGGGGCATCAACCTCGGCATGGGCGGCAAGGCCCAGGCCTCGACCAGCGCCAGCGCCAAGTTTGCCGCGATGATCCAGTCCTCGGGCGAGTACTCGATCGAGGCGTGGGTGGCCCCGGCTAACGTCACGCAGACCAACGCCTACATCGTCAGCTACTCCGGCAGCAACACCACCCGTGACATGACGCTCGGCCAGGATGCCATGCAGTACGAGGGCATGGCGCGCAGCAGCGTTACCGACACCAACGGCAATCCGCCGCTCATCACCTCCACGGCCACCGGCGCGGCACAGGCTGCCCTGCAGCACGTGGTGCTCACCTACGATCCGGTCAATGGCCAGACCCTGTACGTCAACGGTATCGCGACCGGCGATGCCGACCCCTCCAAGGGCGGTTCGCTCGCGAACTGGGACAACACCTTTGCGCTGGTGCTCGGTAACGAGACCACCGGGCAGCGGCAGTGGCAGGGCGTCATCAAGTTTGCCGCCATCCACAATCGCGCCCTGACGCCGGCCCAGATCCAGCAGAACTTCGCCGCCGGCGTGGGCGAGAAGTACTTCCTGCTGTTCGGCGTCAGCGGGCTCTCCGGGGTGTCGCAGTCGTACATCCTGTTCCAGGCGAGCCAGTACGACACCTACAGTTACCTCTTCTATCAGCCGAAGTTCATCAGCCTGGATCCGAAGGCGACGGTCCCCGCCAGCCTCAAGATCAGTGGCATGCGCCTCGGGGTGAACGGCGCGCTCGCCCCGGCGGGCCAGTCGTACGCCACCATGAACGCGACGGTGGGCGGCTCGAACTACACCGCCGCCAACGGCCAGCTGCTCTCGGGCCTGGGCACGGTGGTGCCGGCCACCCTCGGTCCGGACAACGATCTGTTCTTCCTGGCCTTCGACCAGCTCGGCACCCACGTGCATGCGTACGTGGAACCGCCCGTGACGATCGCGCCGCCTAGCCCGGACAACACGGCGCAGCCGGACTTCGGGGTCGCGACCTTCGAACGCATCACGCGCTCGATGTCGACCATCAGCGGCGTACCGTTCACCAACCCGACGGTCATGGCGCTGTACAACTCCGAGCGCCAGGCGCTGCCCTCCGGCCCGCTGCTCTCGGCGTTCCTGCCCTCGCACCAGACCGCGATCGCGCAGCTGGCGGGAGCCTACTGCACGCAGCTGGTGAGCAACCAGACGTACCGCGACGCCTTCTTCGGCACCGGGCTCGACGGCGCCATCGGCAGCAGCGCCTCGGCATTCTTTGGCGGCAGCCTGAGCGCGAATCGCATGATCGTCATCAACGCCCTCAAGACCCGTGCGGTCGGCAGTGCGACCCCGGATGCCGCTGCGGCCGTGCAGTCTGAGGTGGATGCGCTGCTGTCGCGCATGCCGAGTCTCGCCAGCAATCCCACCGTTTCCACAGCGACCCAGGCGGCGTGCGCCGCAGTGCTCGGCAGCGCCGTCGTGACGCTGCAGTGATCGGGACCAGGAGTAACTGACATGCTGATCCGTAAGAAGCCTCCCCGCCCGCACGCGCTCGGTGAGCCGCTGCTGTACAACGATCACCCGCTGCCGGTGACACGGCGCGACTTCATCGCCGCCGGGTTCATCTCAGGCCCCGCCATGGTGATCGGGCCGGCCTGGCTGGGCAGCTTGCTGAAGGCGAGCAACGCCAACGCGGCGGCGACCCTGTCACCGGACATGCAGGCGCTGCTCGCTGCCAGTCAGTGCAACGTGCCCGCCAACTCGGCCGGGCTGCCGTTCATCTGCTTCGACCTCGCCGGGGGTGCCAACCTCGTAGGCTCCGAGGTGCTGGTGGGCGTCAAGGGCGGCCAGAGCAACTTCCTCTCGACCGCCGGCTACGGCAAGCTCGGCGTGCCTGGCAACATGGTCCCGGGTGCCAACAGCGCCAACATCGACGCCTCGCTCGGGCTTTTGTTCCATGCTGACGGCGCGATCAAGCGCGGCATCCTGAGCAAGGCCACGACGCCGGCGACGGCCGCCGGCACCAACGGGGCGGTGTTCTGCGCGATGTCGCAGAACGACACCTCCAACAACCCGCACAATCCGATGTACGGCATTGCGATCGCCGGGCCCAACAAGGTCGGTGCACAAGGCAAGCTGCTGACGCTGGTCGGGACCGAGTCCTCGGTATCGGGCGGCAACTCGCAGGCGCCGATGGCCCTGATCGACCCGTCGCTGCAGCCGACGACCATCAATCAGCCGCAGGATGCGGTCGGGCTCGTCAATACCGGCGGCGCCACCGCCGACCCGGTCGCGGTCGCGGTGCTCGAATCCCAGGCGCGCATCAGCGGCGGCTCGACGCCGCAGTCAGGCGCCGGCGATACCACCGCCTTCACCGGCGTGCTGAGTGCGCCGGGCGCCAATCCCGGTGTCACGGTCTACCCGACCGCTGCCGCCGACGCCGCCATCAAGAACCAGGTGCGCTGTGCGTACGTGAAGACCGCGAACACCGCGGTCGAGTTTGGTGATCCGTCCTCACTGGATCCCACCAAGGACCCCGCCATCACCGGCGGGGCGACGCCGATCTTCACCGCCACGGACTTCCAGGACAACGACGTGCAGAAGACCGCGACGGTCATGAAGCTCGTGATCGATGGCTACGCCGGCGCCGGCACCATCACCATGAGTGGCTATGACTACCATGACGGCACGCGCGCCTCGGGCGAGATGCGCAACTTCAAGGCCGGCCAGATGATTGGCGCGGTGCTCGAGTACGCCCAGCGCCGCGGCTCGCCGGTCATGATCTACGTGTTCAGCGACGGTTCGCTGACCTCGACCGGCATGCCCGACACCAGCGCCGCGGGGCGCGGCAAGCTTGGCTGGCAGGGCGACAACTCCTCCGTCGCCTCGACGTTCTTCCTCGCCTACAAGCCCGGCGGCACGCGTCCGCAGCTGCGCAACGGGGTGGCCGGGCAGCAGATCGGGTACTTCAGCTCCGACGGCTCGGTCGTCGGCACCTCCAGTCCGGTCGCAAACAACGTGACCTCGCTGGTGCAGGCCGTGATCCTCAACTACATGGGGCTCTCGGGAACCGATAACCTGTTCACATCACTGTTCCCCATGCAGGCTCTCGGTTCAGCCGCCACACTGGCGAGCCTGACTGCCTTCGCGCCCATCGTGTGATCTGGCGCGTGTGCCACCGAAGTGGTGGCACGCGCGCCTGTCGCGTTAAGCCGACGCCTGCTTGTCCCCCCGAAACCTCGGGGGAGGCATGCCTCATTTCGCCGCTCGTTTCGTTGACAGTGTTAAGTGCGCTGTGCAATTTTCGCGGCTGGAGCGGGTCTTACGATCGCATCCCGCGACGAAGGATCAAGTATTGAGCTGTCAACGGCCCGAGGGCCCGAGGTTGCGTGGGTGGTCGCGCGCGGCGCTGTTGTTGCCGGCCCTGACGGCAGTCGTCGTGGTCGCGGCGGCCGCCGAGCCGCCGTACCGGCTGCTGGCGCAGGCCGCACCGGACTTCGCCTTGCGCGCGGTTGCGGGCGACAACGTGCGTCTTTCGGAGCATCGTGGCGAGGTCGTGGTGCTGAGTTTCTGGAGCAGCCGCTGCACTCCGTGCCGCGCACAGCTCGCGGCGCTCAACCGCAGCTACCAGACCTACCGCTCCGCGGGCCTGGCGGTGTACGGAGTCGGCGTTGACGACGAACCGAAGCAGTCGCTGGAGTTTGCGCGTTCGGTCGGCGTCAGTTTCGCAATGCTGCTCGATCCTGCCAAGGGTGCGAGCCGCAGCTATGAGGTCGACAATCTGCCGATGACTGTGTTGATCGATCGCGGCGGCGCCATTCGCTACGTGCTGCGTGACTACAGTTCGGCGAACGAGACTCTTTATCTGCAGGAGCTGCGCGCCCTGCTGAACGAATGATCGGAATCATCATGTCACAGACGACTTCTGCAGCTCCCCGAGGGCAGCGCGTTCGCCGCCGCGGCGCGGGCGTGCTCGCGGGACTCCTGGCCGCGTGCCTGGCAACCCCCGCCGCGCTGGCAGGCGCCGCGCCACCGGCGGCGGCCCCGGCTGCCACCGCGCCGGCGAAGCCGGTCGTGCCACCGAGCACGCCACCGGCGCCGGCAGCCGCCGCGCCGGCCGAGACCCCGGCTGCGGACACCCGCGGCCTCGATCAGGAAATCCAGGGACTGAAGAAGGATGTCGTCGAGCTGAACAAGGACCTGTTCGTTCTCGAGGAAGAGCTGCTGTTTCCTGCCAACACGCAGGTGGCGGTGTTCCTGTCGATGGACGTCGGGGACTTCTTCTCGCTCGACTCGGTGCAGCTGAAGATCGACCAGAAGGAAGTCATCAACTATCTCTACACCCCGCGTGAAGTCGAAGCGCTCCTGAAAGGGGGGGTGCAGCGGCTCTACGTGGGCAATCTCAAGGTGGGGGCGCACGAACTGGTGGCCTTCTTTAATGGCAAGGGCCCGAGCGAGCGCGCCTACAAGCGTGGCGCCTCGGTGAAGTTCGAGAAGGGCGTGGGCGCGAAGTACCTGGAGCTGAAGATCGACGACCGGCAGCGCAAGCTGCAACCGGAATTTGAAATCAAGGACTGGGAATAGCCCTTGAGCGTGCGAGCCCGCATGCGCGCGCTGCTGCTGCTCGCCGCCCTGGCGTCGCTGGCGCTCGGGCCGGCGCAGGCGCGGCGCCATGACCCGGAGAAGATGCCCGAGGGGCGCATTCACGACCTGCATTACGGGGACGTGCTCTTCCTCTATTTCCAGAACGATGACCTGCACGACTTCGAGGCCCTCAAGCGCCTGCTCGCCTACGAGCAGTGGGGACGCCTGCCGCACGACAAGGACGACGCGGAGTTGCTGGCCGGCAGCCTGTACCTGCAGCTGGGTATGCACAACGAGGCCGGCGAGCGCTTCCAGCGCCTGCTCACCAACGACGTGCCCACGGGTGTGCGCAACAAGGCATGGCTCTACCTGGGGCAGATCTGGTACACGCGCGGCTACCTCGACAAGGCGGACGCCGCGCTGCGCAAGATCAACGGGCGCATGTCGCCGGCCCTGGAGGCCCAGAAGGAGCTGCTGTTCGGCAACGTGCTGATGCACGAGGGCAAGATGGATGAGGCCATCTCGCTGCTGTCCGGCTGGCGCGGCGGCGTCGAACCCTATTCGGCTTACGCGCGCTTCAATCTCGGCGTGGCGCTGGTGCGCAGCCAGCGCCTGAGCGACGCCGACCCGTTCCTGAATGGCGTGGGCACGATGCTCGCCACCACCAAGGAGCTTGCGGCACTGCGTGACCGCGCCAACCTCGCCCTCGGGTTCGCGTACCTGCAGGCCGAGCAGCCCGCGCGCGCCCGGCCGGCGCTCGAGCGCGTGCGCCTGACGGGCCCTTACTCGAACAAGGCGCTGCTCGGCATCGGCTGGGCGGACGCCGCGCTGGGGGATTTCCAGGGTGCGCTGACGCCGTGGATGGAGCTGCGCAACCGCAACGTGCTGGACGCGGCCGTGCAGGAGTCCTACCTCGCCGTGCCCTATGCGTTCAGCAAGCTCAACGCAAACGCGCAGTCGGCGGATTACTACGAGAGCGCCGTCAAGTCCTTCGATGCCGAGAACGGCCGGCTGGATGCGGCCATCGAGCGCATTCACCAAGGTGCCATGGTCAAGGACGTGCTCGCCAGCGACCAGCAGGGGGACGCAAGTCCACTCGCTCCGCATGGCTGGTTCAGGGACCTCAAGAAGCTGCCCGATTCCCCCGAGTCCGCCTACCTGTATGGGGTGCTCGCAGGCTATGACTTCCAGGAAGGGGTCAAGAACTACCGCGACCTCGTGTACCTGAACGGTACGCTCGAACTGTGGGACGACAGCATGGGCGCCTTCCAGGACATGATCGAGACGCGCGAGAAGGCCTACGCCGAGCGGCTGCCGCGCGCGGACGCGTTGCTCGCCTCGGGGGACCTCGAGGCACTGCAGCAGCGCGATGTTGCGCTCGAGAACCAGCTGCGCAGCATCGAAGCGCAGCACGACGTCGCGGCCGTGGGCACCGAGGCGGAGCGCGAGCAATGGGCACGCATCCAGCGGGTGGAGGCGGGTCTCGCGGGCGCCGCGGACACGCCTGAGAACGCCGAGCTGCGCGCGCGCCTGGCGCTGGTCAAGGGCGTGCTGTTCTTCCGGCTCAACGACGCCTACGGGGCGCGCCTGTGGCAGGAGCACCGCGGGCTGAAGGACCTGAGCGTGGCCCTGCACGAAACGCAGAGCCGCTGGATCCGCGTCGAGCGCGCGCGCAAGAACATGCCGGCGAATACCGGAGAGTTTGCCGCGCGCGTCGCCTCCCTCAAGGAGCGCCTCGATGCCCTGCAAACGCGCCTGGTGGCGGCCGAAGTGCAGCAGCGCGACTACCTCGCGCAGGTGGCCGTGCAGGAGCTCGAGCAGCAGAAGGACCGGCTGGCGGCCTACCAGATCCAGGCGCGCTTTGCGCTCGGTACCATGTATGACCGTGCCGCCAGTTCCGCGGAGGCGACCCGACCCGCCCGCCCGCCCGCGCCGCAGCAGAAGGGCGCGGAGGGCGATGAGACACCCGAGGCCCCGGAGCCGCCGCAATGAGGCGCGCGCCGCGCACTGCGCTCTGGCCCGTGGCGCTGGCGTTTGCCGCGCTCGCCGCCGGTGAGGTGCGCGCGCAGAGCAGTGCGCCGGCGCCGACCATCGCGGATCTGTCGAAGAAGAAGGTGGAGGTCCACAAGGACACGCCGGCCGATGCCAACGCCACCAAGGCGATGGAGAATTACCGCCACTTCCTCGAGCTGCAGAATACCGATCCGAAGCTGCGCGCCGAGGCGATGCGCCGGCTCGGTGACCTCAACCTCGATTCCGGGGAGATGCAGCGCCTGGAGCAGGAGGTCACCGCGGTCGACCTGCAGGGCGCGGAGGCCATCAAGCTCTATACGACGCTGCTGAAGGCCTATCCCGACTACCCCCGCAACGACCAGGTGCTCTACCAGCTGGCGCGCGCCTACGAGACCACCGGCCAGCCGGAGCCGGCGCTCGCCACGCTCGACCGCATCGTGCAGAAGTACCCGCAGAGCTCGCACATGGATGAGGTGCAGTTCCGCCGCGGCGAGCTGCTGTTTTCCGCCAAGCGCTACCCGGAGGCCGAAAAGGCCTACGCTGCGGTCATCGGCCGCGGCGGCACTTCGGCCTTCTATCAGCAAAGTCTCTACAAGCACGGCTGGTCCCTGTTCAAGCAGTCGCTCACGCTCGAGAGTCTGCCGTCCTTCGGCGGCGTGCTCGATCGCGAGCTCGGCACGGCGCCCGGCAAGGCGGTGAAGCTGGAGAGCCTCAAGCGCGGTGACCGCGAGCTCGTCGATGACACGCTGCGGGTGATGAGCATCACCTTCTCGTACAACGACGGCGCCGCCTCCCTCGAGCAGTACATGAAGGAACACGGCGAGCGCCCCTATGCGTGGCTGCTGTACCAGCGGCTCGGGGATTTCTACGTCGACAACCAGCGTTTCCAGGACGCCGCCGGCGTCTACCGTGCCTACGTGGCGCGTGATCCCTACAGCGACCACGCGCCGGACCTGGACATGGCGGCGATCGAGGCCTACGGCAAGGGCGGCTTCAGCCAGCTGGTGCTCGACGGCAAGCACGAGTTCGTGGAGCGCTACAACTTTGATTCCCCTTACTGGAAGACCCGCAGCCGCGCCGACAATCCGCGCGTGGTGCAGGAGCTGAAGGTCAACCTCAAGGACGTCGCCACCTACTTCCACGCCACCGCGCAGAAATCCAAGCGGGTGGCCGACTACCAGGAGGCCGCCCACTGGTACCGCGACTACCTCAAGTCCTTCCCCGGCGAGAGCGATTCCGCCGCGACCAACTACCTGCTGGCCGAGGCGCTGTTCGAGGGACACCAGTACGCCGAGGCCGCCGCCGAGTACGAGCACACCGCCTACGGCTATCCGAAGAATGAGAAGTCCGCGACCGCCGCCTACGCGGGACTGGTTTCCTACCAGAAGGGGGAAGAGGGCCTGCAGGGCGCGGAGAAGCTGGCCTGGCACGGGCGCGCCACCGACGCCGGGGTGAAGTTCGCGCAGAGCTTCCCCGAACATCCCGACAGCGCCGGCGTGCTCACGCGCGCGGCGGAGGAGATCTTCGCCTCCGGCGACCGGGCGCGCTCGATCACGGTCGCGCAGGCGATCCTGGCGCGGCAGCCGCCGGTGGATATCGCCAAGCAACGCATCGCCGCGACCATCATCGCGCAATCCTATTTTGACCAGGCCGAGTACGCCAAGGCGGAACCGGCCTTCGTGCAGGCGCGCGAGCTGGCGGGCACCGATCCCGCGATGCGCGCCGATCTCACCGAGCGCCTCGCCGCCACGGTGTACAAACAGGGCGAAGCCAAGATGAAAGCCGGCGACACCGCCGCCGCGGTGGAGGATTTCCTGCGCGTGTCACGGGTGGCGCCGGAGGCGAAGATCCGCCCCAATGCGCAGTACGACGCGGCCACCGGGCTCATCAACCTCAAGCAGTGGGACCGCGCGATCGCCGTGCTCGAGGACTTCCGCCGCCAGTTCCCGCAGAATCAGCTGCAGCCGGAGGTCACGCGCAAGCTCGCCGTCTGTTACTCCTCGGCCAACCGCCCGGGCGAGGCTGCCGGGGAGTTCGAGCGCATCGCCGCGAATCCTGCCGAGGACAAGGCGGTGCAGCGCGAAGCGCTGATGCAGTCGGCGGATCTGTATGCCAAGGCGGGTAACAGCACCAAGGCCTCCGGGATGCTGGAGAAGTTCGTGGCCGCCAATCCGGCGCCGCTGGCAGAGGCGGAGGAGGCGCGGCAGCGCCTGGCCGACTACGCCGCCACGAGCGGCGATGCGGCGCGGCGCGATCACTGGTACCACGAGATCATCGGTGCGGATGCCCAGGCCGGCGCGCAGCGCACCGAGCGCACGCATTACCTGGCGGCGAAGGCGCAGCTCGCCCTCGCGCAGCCGGCGCGCGATGCGTTCCGCGCCGTGAAGCTCACCGCGCCGCTGAAGAAGAGCCTGATCGTCAAGCGCAACGCGCTCGAGACGGCGATGGATGGCTACAAGCGCGCCGCCGAGTACCAGGTGGCCGAAGTGACCACCGCGGCCACCTTTGAGATGGCGGAGCTCTACCGCGTCCTCGCCAAGGACCTGTTGGCCTCGGAGCGGCCGAAGAATCTCAAGGGCCCGGAGCTGGAGGAATACAACTCACTGCTCGAGGAACAGGTGTTTCCGTTCGAGGAGCAGGCGATCAAGGCGCACGAGCTGAACGCGGCGCGCGCCAAGGAGGGTGTCTACGACGAATCGGTTCGCAAGAGCTTCCAGGCGCTGGCGGAGCTGAAACCGGCGCGCTACGGCAAGACGGAGATGACGCTGGATGTCGTCGCAAATCTCGAGTAAGCGCGCCGCGCTCGGGCTGGCAGCATGCGCGCTGCTCGCCGCCTGCAGCTCCCAGCCGACGCACAAGGGGCCGCCGCCGCCACCAGCGGTCGCGCCCGGCGTTGCGGCACCGGCAGCGCCCACGGCGAGCGCCGCCGGCGCGGCCGCGACGGGTGCGCCGGCAAGTCCCGAGGTGGGCCCGAAGGGGCCGCCCGCTGCGCGGGCGGACTTCGAGCGCGTCGGGCGCTAGATGCACGGGGGGAACGCCACCGAGGCGGAACTCG
>Ga0164309_10001140_pt1 | contig 13251 bp, 8 predicted proteins | sample Whisoiple_247_MG_FD_109984 | JGI IMG/M metagenome (GOLD analysis project Ga0164309, IMG submission 109984) | Soil microbial communities amended with fresh organic matter from upstate New York, USA - Whitman soil sample_247_MG | ecosystem: Environmental > Terrestrial > Soil > Unclassified >... | reverse complement strand
TGGATCGAGCTCACCGCGAGCCATCCGTTGTTGAACCTGAAGCTGCTCGCCCGCCGCAATTTCGGCTTCGGCATCCTCGCCAACTTCCTGCTCGGCGTCGCGCTGTACGGCTCGGTGTTCATCCTGCCGGTCTATCTGTCGCGCATCCAGGGCTATAATGCCGAGCAGATCGGCATGGTGCTGGCGTGTACCGGCCTGCCGCAACTCTTCCGTATTCCGCTGGTGCCGAAGTTGATGCAGCGTTTCGACGCCCGATACATCGCCTTCACCGGTCTGATGATCTTCGCTTATAGCTGCTTCATGAACACAGCGATGTCGCCCGATTATGCCGGCGACCAGCTCTGGATCCCCAACATCGTCCGCGCCATCGGCCAGGCCATGGTGCTGACGCCGCTGACCTCGGTCACCACCAGCGAGACCGCGCCGCAGGATGCGGCGGCCGCCTCGGGCATCAGCAACATGCTGCGCAACCTCGGCGGTGCGATCGGCACTGCCGTGCTTGCGACTGTCGTCACCAAGCGCGAACAGTTTCATTCCAATATTATCGGCCAGTCGGTCACGCCCGGCCGCGAAGAAGTGCGCGACCGCATCGCACATATGACGGATTATTTCCTGACGCACGGCGTGAGCGATCCGGCGACCGCGCATCAACAGGCCATCATTGCCCTCGGCAATACCGTCAAGCACCAGGCGCTGGTGATGAGCTTCAGCGATACCTTCGCGGTAATCGGTTTCGTGCTTGCAATCGCCGCTTTGGCTGTCGTCTTTACACGCAAGGCGAAAACGAGCAGCGGCGCCGCTACGCATTGAAGAAGGGGTTAAGTCGGCTACGAAGAACCTGGTTGCAAATCGGGCTGATGCGCAGGAATCCGGCGCTGCAACTGCGATAGGCAAGGGTATGGGTTTCCGCGATCACGCCGACGACCTTGACGCCTGCAGCCCGCCAATCAGCTTCCCCGACCACGGCGGCAACGGGGTACGGCTGATACCATCGCAATCCTCCTTCGGTAATCGCCGACGGCTTCAGATGACAGGAACCGCGGGTCTCGGTTCAGGACCATAAACTGATCTGAACACAAAACCCGGATGACACTCCAGGATGGACCTCATCCGCCGGGCGGCGGCTTGCCGGTGTTGACCGCCAATAGAGCGGCGAAAGCCCGTTTTACGCAGGACCCCAGCGCGTCCTGCGCGCTGCCGCGTAATTGTAATAGCTACCCGTTTGCGATAGACACGAGCGCTCCTTTCCTGAAGGAGCCATTCTTGCAAGGCCTGCCCCGCTCCCTCCGACTGAGGGAAATTGGGTCCCGGCCAGGACGCCCAAGAACGTTCCGGCATTCCGTGGAAGAGAAAGTATGGCGCGCAACGTCCTGATCCTCGGAGCCTCTTATGGCTCCTTGCTGGCGACAAAGCTTTTGATGGCAGGTCACAACGTGACGCTGGTCTGCCGCGAGAAAACGGCGGAACTGATCAATCGTGACGGAACCGAAGTTCGCATCAAGCTGCGCGATGAGGCGAAGCACCGTGCGATCTTCTCGCGCGATCTGCCCGGCAGGCTGGACGCGACCACGCCCGCCGACGTCGACCTGTCGCGGTACGATCTGGTTGGTCTTGCGATGCAGGAGCCGCAATACACCAACCACACGCTCCGGGTTTTGATGATCAGGATTGCGGAGGCGGAGCTGCCTTGCCTGTCGATCATGAACATGCCGCCGTTACCTTATCTCAGGCGAATCCCGGCGCTGGCGGAAATGGAGCTGGAGGAGGCCTATACCAACGCCCAGATCTGGCAACGGTTCGAGCCGGGCCTGGTGTCGCTCTGTTCGCCCGATCCGCAAGCTTTTCGCCCGCCGGAAGAAGCGGCAAACGTCCTTCATGTCGGCCTGCCGACAAACTTCAAGGCGGCCACCTTCGCTGACGAGGCGCATAACCGGCTGCTTCGGGAGCTCGAAGCCGATATCGACGCGGTGACGCTTGATGGCATGGACGTTCCGGTCAAGCTCAGGGTATTCGATTCGCTGTTCGTCCCGCTGGCCAAATGGTCGATGCTGCTGACCGGGAATTATCGCTGCATCACGTTGCACGAGCCGAAGCCGATCCGCGACGCGGTGCACGACGACCTGAAACTCTCGCAGTCGATCTACGACCATGTCGACGCCGTCGCCCGGCGTCTGGGGGCTGACCCGAAAGATCAGGTGCCGTTCGCGAAATACGCCAAGGCGGCGGAAAGCCTTCTCAAGCCGTCATCGGCCGCGCGGGCGGTGGCCAACGGAGCGCCCTTCATCGAGCGGGTCGACCTGCTGGTGAAATTGATTTCATCCCAGATCGGCATGCCTAACGCCGAGATCGACCGCACGGTCCAGGTCGTCGATCAAAAACTGAACGAGAGGATCGTGGTCGGCGAAACCGGCGCGCCGTGACGTGCTCGCATCGCTGTTTGCAAGTAGCGCGGCAAGCTTGATGCGCTCAATCCAACGGCGGTCGTTCGGGGCCGAGCTGCATCTTCGGCGCTCAGGCCAAAATGGAACATCCATCGTCGCCGCAGCCTGTCGCTTCGCGCCTGTCTGCCGGAGTCGCGAGTTCCGCCGGTCGTTCCGCCAGCAGCAAACCGAGTCTGAAGCCCAAGGCGACGTCTTCCTCCTGTCCGAAGCCGTGATGGCGGATGAAGCCTTGCCGGTCGATGAGAACCGTTGATGGTGTGCCGCGCAGTCCGTAGGCCGCCATCGTCTTCGGGATCGGTCCCGACTCGCTCGCCATATCGACGCCGACCGGGAAAGTGATGCGGTATTCGTGAATGAAGGCTTCGAGCGACACCGGTGTCATTGCCTCGTGATGCTCGAAGACGGTGTGCAGACCGACGACGGCAAGATCCGTGTTGCGAAGCATGCCATGGATCTTCTGAGCCTGGGGAATCGCGTGCACCACGCAGCCAGGACAAAGCATCTGGAAGGTATGCAATAATACGGGACGACCACGCAGGGCGCCGAGCGTCAAAGGTTCGTTCGTATTGAACCAGCGGGAGACCTCAAGCTCCGGCGCGAGAACGTGTTTTGGCTTTTGCTCCATCAATATTCTCCAACGAGGAAGTCGGTCGTCGAAAAGCCCGGGCGGTGCACGACATCAATCATCGCCGCACCCTATGCTTTCGACAGGAAGTTGCGCGACATTGAACCTGTCGTCAACCGGCTCGCGTTTGATCATGCCGCGCATCGACCCCAATAAAGCGTCGATCGGTGATCGTATCATTTGACCGTAATCGTCAGGGGATCGCTGACAAGCGGCGGATCGAAAACGCTATGATTAGCGGTCCCTAGCACGATTTGCAGGATATGCTGCCCGGGTGGCAGTGGAACCGAGGCTTCGGTTTGTCCGCCGCCAAAATGAATATTGTGTTCGTTCGACGGGATGAATTCGCCGGCGGCTGGGACCTTGGTATCGACCAATAGATGGAAATAGCCGAAGTATAGATGGTATTGGCCGGTGTGAGGCTTGTCGACCCCTGCAGGAGCGATTCCCATACTCTTGAGTCCGATGCGTATGGTGACGGGCGAGGAAAGCACATCGCCGCCCGCTGGCGAGATGAAGTAAACCTGAAGTTTTCCGTCTTCAGCAAATGCAGGCGCCGCCGCGATCGACGCCAGCACCAACGCAATGCGGGCCATCCAATGACGTTTCGGAACCATGGCCATTTGTCGAGGCTTCCTGTTGAAGGTTGCACTACTCGTTCACTTCACCGCAGGCGTTGCCTTGCCCGGAAGCGACAGATCGCCCGATTCAATCCTGAAGACGTCGCTTACGCAAAGCAGCGGCGCATGCAGATTGTCGTTGACCTTGAGCGCCGTGGTCACGCCGTCGAACTGCACGCTCTCGGCAATATCCTGGTGTCAAAGGGAACGGTGACGCGGACCGTCTTTGCTTCGAAGTGCGGCTTGTAGCCGGGACTGTCAATGAGGATCGGTGCGCCGGGCCAGGTCTTCGGAAGTCTCGGATTGAACCTTTGAGCGAGAAAGAAAGCAGATCTCATCTGCAGCGAGCAGCAGCCGACCTGATTACTCTGAAATGAGGAAGGCTTTTTATACTACTAATAGTTGTCTAATTTCCGCTTCTCGAACCTCCGCCACTCCTGTTCCGCGGACCGGATTTTTCCATATCGAAATCCGAGCACATCTTTTGGAGGCGCATAAAAGGTTGCATATTCGGTACTAAAGTTTTGCAGACATCTCCTTCGCCAGCCGTTTTCCCGTAGTTCCACGTAGCTGAAGTAGGATCATTTTTAATCAGATTGCTCAAAATTAAATCAGGCGTAGGCGCACCGCGTCGCGATTGCCCGGAGTTCGAGCAGCGGTGAGGTCTTGCGCAGTTCGGGTCCGGCCACGGTCAAACTCTCAAGGTTGATCTTACTCCCGTCGTGCAACCTTTGCTAGATGGAATCATTAGAGGATAAAATGAAAGCGAAAATCAGCATAGTACTACCAGCGGTTGTGTCAGTGTTGAGCTTGATCGGCGCCTTGTCAGCCGGCATCGCGGCTCATCAGGCATACCGGCAGCGGCAGGATTCCGAAGCTTTCCTCAACGTGAACCACGTCTCAAAATTGTTGCTGCAAAGTGCCGGACAATGGGCGGTCGAACGTGGGTTGACGAACGCGCCTTTGAAGTCGCCGGACCCGCTGTCCATCGAGCTTCGCGGAAAGGTTGAAAACGCAAGGCGAGTTGCGGATCAGTCATTCACCGAAGCGGCCGGGCAGTTGCACGCCATCCCCGAGATGAAGCCCGCGGAAGCTCAGATCAGCGAGGCGGAGTCCGCCTTCCAGGCGTTCCTCGGCTTTCGCAGCCGGCTCGATCAAAATCTTCCCAAGCATGGTGCCGAGCGGGAACCCGCGGTAGTTGAGGGCTTCTCACCGTCAATCACCAAACTGATCGACGTCTCCGGCAATTCGCTGCGGCTTACTCTGGAGACGGTTACACGCGCACCGACCGCGGCTCTAGGTCAATTGGTCAGCCTGCGCAACCTGACAGCGCAGATGGCCGAGAACGCCGGAAGGGAGCGGGCCTTGCTCGGAGGAATCATTGGTTCGCAAACCAAGATGAATACCGCCGGCGTCCAGAACATTGCCGGATATCGCGGCAAAGTAGACCTTGCATGGGACACGATCTCACCGATCCGCAAGCGCGCGGATTTGCCGAAGAAGATCGCGGAGGCGATCTCGGGCGTCGAAAGGGATTATTTCCAGGTCTACGGCGAAACGCGTGATGCCGTGCTCGCGGCAGGCGAAACGGCTGAATACAAGATCAGCGGCAACGAATACGTTGCCCGCGCGACCACCGCGATCAACTCGATTCTCCGGCTCGCGGATGCCGTGGGCGAGGCGGCCGACCAGGAGGCCACCAACGAAGCTTCGGACAGCAGCTCTCACCTGATCGTCGCGAGTTCGATACTGCTTGCCTGTCTCGGTCTGGCGCTGTTCAGCTTCTGGGTCGTGATCGCGCGAATCGTGCGGCCGTTGTCCGCGTTGACCGGGGCGATGGGTGAACTTGCCCGAGGCAATTTCGAAGTGGTGCTGCCTGGACTGGACCGCAAAGATGAAATCGGCGACATGGCGCGGGCGGTCGGAACCTTCAAGGTCAAGAGCGAGGAGAAGGCCCGCGAAGAAGCAGAAGCGAAAATGGAACAGGATCGCATCGCCGCCGAGCAGCGCAAGACGGACATGCACAAGCTTGCCGACAATTTCGAGACGGCCGTCGGCGAGGTGATCCAAACGGTGTCATCGGCCGCGACCGAACTTGAAGCTTCGGCAACCTCGTTGACGCAAACCGCGGAACGAACGCAACAGCTCACGAACGTCGTGGCCTCGGCTTCGGAGGAAGCGACGGTCAATGTGCAGTCGGTCGCCTCTGCCAGCGAGGAACTGGCTGCGTCTGTAAATGAAATCAGCAGGCAAGTCCAAGAGGCCTCGAGCATCGCGGGCGATGCGGTACAAAAGGCGCAAAGTGCCGACCGGCGGATCACTTCGTTGTCTCAAGCATCCGCCAAGATCGGCGACGTGATCGAGCTCATCAACACGATCGCCAGCCAGACAAATCTCCTGGCGCTCAACGCGACCATCGAGGCTGCCCGCGCCGGCGAGGCCGGCCGCGGCTTCGCCGTGGTGGCGTCCGAAGTGAAGGCTCTGGCCGAGCAGACCGCGAAGGCGACGGCAGAAATCGGCCAGCAGGTCACGAGCATTCAGTCCGCGACGGGCGAATCGGTGGCCAACATGAAGGAAATCGGCCTCGTCATCGGCAGGATTGCGGAAATCTCGGCGACGATCGCCGCCGCAGTAGAGCAGCAAGCCGCCGCGACGCAGGAGATATCCCGCAATGTCCAGCAGGCCGCCAGCGGAACGTCGGAAGTCGCTTCCAATATCACCGAGGTGAGCACCGGAGCGTCGGAAACGGGCAGCGCGACGACGCAGGTTCTGGGCGCGGCGAAATCCCTGGCCGGCGATACTGATCGTCTGAAGCGTGAGGTAGCGAGGTTCCTGGAGACCGTCCGGGCCGCCTAGAGGTAAATCGGTGCCGGGTGAAACCATCGTTTCGCCCGGCATTTTCGCTGGTTCGCCCGCGGTTGGTTAATCTTTTCTTCGCCTATCGGCACTAAACGGACGGCTCCGGAGTGCCCGTCGGGAAGTTAGCCCGACTGATTTACCCCTTTTTAAACATCAGTTCTGCGATGCGGCCCTCGGCCGGCGTCGCCATTTTGCGTTTCGTTAGCCATCATTTGTAACCTGACATTTTGTGTTGCCCGGTAGGCTTGTTGTCCACAACAGACGCTACTCGTTCCAAGAGATAGCGCGACGGGAGGGACATCAAATGCGGCTGCAAAGGTTTTCTTTGGCGCGCTCGGATCTGAGTAAATTGAATGTTTGCGCTGCGCGGCCAGAAGCGGAGCTAGTCCTGTACTTCGGCTCTCGCGCCGGCATTACCGCGGAAAAGCCTTTCGCGAGGCTTAGAACCGCGTTTCCTGATGCGACCATCGTTGGATGTAGCACCGGCGGGCAAATCCGGGCCGACGAACTGATCGATGACGACATCGAAGTCGTTGCGATATCGTTCGAAAGCACCAGGATCGGCCTCGCGAGCGAGGTGCTCGCGTCGGTTGAAGAATCACAGCAGTGCGGATGCCGCATCGGCGAGAGCCTCAAGAGCGCGGACCTGGCTGGAATCCTGGTTCTCGCCGACGGCCTGAATGTGAACGGCGGCGATCTCGTCGCCGGCATCACGAGCGTCGTCGGACCGGAGATCCCGCTGATGGGCGGCCTTGCCGGGGATGGTTCGGATTTCGTGGAAACGCTCGTCGGGGCGGATTGCGCACCACGAAGCAGACTGGTGGCGGCCATAGGCTTCTATGGCGACGCGGTGAGCTTCGGACACGGGAGCGCCGGCGGCTGGGACGTGTTTGGCTCCTGGCGCACGATCACTCACTCGCGGAAAAACGTGCTCCTTCGGCTGGACGGCGAACCCGCACTCGATCTGTATGAACGCTATCTCGGCGATGAAGCGAAAAATCTGCCTGGCACAGGTCTCAGGTTTCCGCTTCAGGTGATGGATCCCGAGAACCCCGAGCGCAAGATCATACGGACAATATTGTCAATTGACCGAGATCAGCGATCGCTAACCTTCGCAGGCGATGTTCCGGAAGGCTGGCAAGCACGTCTTATGCGCGGCGTTTTTGATCGCCTGGTTCTGGGGGCCAAGGATGCAGCCCGTCAGGCCAAATGCGGCACCGTCGAGAGTTCCAACGGGGGACGCCTCGCCCTGCTCGTCAGTTGCATCGGCCGACGCGTATTGATGGGGCAACGCATTTCCGAAGAGCTCGAGGCAGCGCTGGCCGAACTGGGAGAAGATTTCGCTCCCTTCGGGTTCTACTCCTATGGTGAGATTGCGCCGCAAGCCGATTCAAGGACCTGCGAACTGCACAATCAAACGATGACCATAACCACGATCGTCGAAAAATCGGCCGCGTGATTTCAATATGCGCAAGTTGTTCGAAAGGCAGTTGGCGAAGGCAACCGGCCCCTCGGGGGAGCTGGACATCAACCTTCTCGCCAACCTGGTGATCTCGGCCTACGAAGAGGCCGATCGAGATCGCCAAAGAACCGATCGAGCAATATCGCTGATGATCGAGGAAGTGCATCAAACCAACGCGCGGCTGCTCGATGCCTTCACCATCGTCCCGGAAGGGCTTGTTCTGCTGAACGCCGAAGGCAAGTACGTCCTCTACAACCAACGCTTCGTCGAGTTGTACGATCCGGTGCGCGACACGATCCGGGTCGGCGCCGACTTTTCCGATACAATTCGCGCGGCTCTTCGCAGAAATTATTATCCAGACGCCGCAGGAAAGGAAGGGGCATGGCTCGCGGAACGGCTATCCGGCCCGCGGCAGGAACACTACCGCACCGAACAGCGCATCAGCGGAGATCGATGGCTGCGCGTTGACGAACGATCCACCGCTGACGGCGGAAGCATCGGAATTCACGTCGATATCACCGACTTGAAACACCGCGAAGAGTCGCTCAAGGAGCGCTCCGAACAGCTGACCGAAGCCCAGCGGATGGGGAAAATCGGAGACTGGGCCTATGAGCTCGGCGCGACGCATGTTCGCTGGTCTGCGCAGGTATTCAAGCTGCTGGGTTTTGCGGCTGACACCTTCAGTCCGAAGCGGGAAGCCGTGATGTCGATGTATGTGGGTGATGGAGCCAAACGGGTGCTCCAGGCTCAAGCCGAGATCGTACGGACACGCGGCGACAAAAGCGTCGACGTTCAAATCAAGAAATCGGACGGATCCGTCGGTGAGTTCGTCGTGACCAGCAAGCTCATGCTTGGCCGGAACGATCGGATCATCGGCTTTTCCGGGACAATTCAGGATATCTCCGAACGCAAGGCCGCCGAGCGAGCCCTTGAGAGTCTGGCCTACTACGATACGCTCACCGGGCTCGCCAACCGCGCGCTGTTTCAGCATAAGGTGAGCGATGCCCTTGTCCGTTGCGCGGAATCCGGCGCTCAGATGGCACTTCTTCTGCTTGACCTTGATCGCTTCAAAGAGGTCAATGACACGCTCGGGCATGACTCCGGAGATGAGCTGCTTGCGACAATCGCCCGGCTGATTTCGCGCGTTTTGGGAGGGGACAATTTCGGCTTTCGCCTTGGCGGCGATGAGTTTGCCATTGCCGTCGTGGACCCGACGGACCGCCAGTCCGTTGCGCGTATCGCAGCCGAAGTTATTGCGACGCTTTCTGCTCCCATAGCGCTTAACCGCGGCGAAGTGAGGATTGGAGCGAGCATCGGGATTGCGGTGGCTCCGGACGACGGAGCGAATCTCGTAGATATTCTGCGTAGCGCCGATGTCGCTCTCTACCGTGCAAAGGAGAATGGCAGAGGCTGTTTCAGATTCTTTGAGCCCGATATGAATGCATCGGTACAGAAGAAGATGGTGCTGTCGCGCGACTTGCGACATGCAATCAGCGCCGGAAAGGGCCTCGAGCTGTGGTATCAGCCGCAGGTAGATCTTGCAACGGAGCGGGTCAACGGCTTCGAAGCCCATGTTCGCTGGGAACACCCCGATCTCGGCTACGTCTCGCCGAACGAATTCATGCCGGTTGCAAGAAATTCGCATCTGCTCCGCGATGTCGGATTGTGGAGCCTGCGCGAAGCGGCGCGCCAGGCAAGGGCATGGATCGACGCCGGTGAGACGCCGCGGGAAATCGCCGTGAGCGTCTCCACAATGCAGATCTGTCATGGCGATTTTGTGCATGACGTCGCGCTGGTCCTGAACGAAGTGAATTTACCTCCTCAATGTCTGTGCCTGGAAGTGACCGACGGCCTGCTGATCGACAATGCCGCCGATCGCATCGGTGCAGTTCTCCGGGAACTGAAGCGCCTGGGCGTGACGTTGGTACTCGACGATTTTGGCACCAAACACTCCTCCCTGAACTATCTGCTTGAACTGCCGTTCGACAGAATCAAGATTGACCGGATGTTCAAGGATGAGGCGGCAAATTCCCGCCGGGCGCAAAAGCTTCTTCGTGGCGTGGTTGCTCTTGCACATGACCTCGGAATAAAGACCTCGGTAAAGGGCGTGGAGTCGACGGAGGAGATTGGCATTCTGAGAAAATTAGGATGCGACATGGTGCAAGGTGATGCTATCCTGCCGCCATCACCAGCGGCGACGTCTTTGTCCTACGCACATTCAGCTGCATTCGGACACAATCGGGCGGCACGGTCGACCGATACCCGGCGGAAAGCCGGTCTTGGCTGAGTTGCCGCAGTGTTGTTTCGCAGCCGACATGCGCTGCGCTCAAGACCGGTCGTCGAATCCCTGACGGCGTCAGCCTGCGCGATTGACAGCCTGACGCGACGGCTGCTTGGCGCATCTTCGCGAACTTACGCAGTTCGCTTGACTCGTTTTCCCGACGGGGCGGAAGCCTCGACGCCTGCCTGGAAGGGTTCATACCAGCGAGGAAGCGACGCTCGCCAATATCCGCTCTCCCTGATCGACGGCAGCAACACTGCGCAGCCCATCCAGTGCCAGCTTGATCAGTTCGTCGTCGGCCTGCGCAGAACAGACGGCATAGACCGGATAGAAAAAGCTGGGAGCTCCTGCGACAATGTGCAGCTTTCCCGCCGCGACGTATGGCGCCACGACGCGCTGCCGGAAATAACCCGCTCCGCCCGCTTCGAGGATATAGGTCAGCGCCAGGGGACCATGGCTGACGAACAGACCGGGATGATTATCGATCGGAAAACTAAGCTCATGATGGTGGGCGAACTCGGATCCCCAGTCCACGTAGACGTAGGTGTTGGGGTCGATCTGCTTTGCATCCGGGTTGGTCGTAACCAGAACCAGTTTTTCCTCCAGAAGCAACTCGACTCGCGCACCTGGCCTGTACTGCGGGGCATACATCACCGCCACATCGAGCGCGCCCGTCGAAACCTGGTCGGTCAGGCTGTCCGGCACCTCAAGCTGAACGCGAAGCGCGACATCGGGCGCAGAGCGGCGCATCCAGTGAAGCCATTCGATGAGCCACGGGCGCCACAAATTCAACTCGCCGCCGATGGTCAGAACCGCGCGGCGACCTGCCGGCACAGCGACCTGATGTCGAGCTCGTTGCCACAACTGCACCAGCATCGGCGCGTAGCGCAGAAACTGCTCTCCGGCCCCGGTGAGCGATGCGCCATTTTTATTCCGGATAAACAAGGGACGGCCGAGTCGTTGTTCCAGCGTCCGGATACGGGCGCTGACTGCCGTCTGACTCAAATTGAGCTGTTCGGCGGCGCGCGCAAAACTGCGCGCCCTAACGATTTCCAGAAAGGTTCGCGCCAGCTCGACATCCATGGAGCACCTCCAAGCATCCGTATAGCATTTTTATTGCAGTAAAGAAGCTATTAAATTCGTTTGCTTGTTTCAAATCCGCAAGCAAGGATTGAGCGACGGCCGTGAAGAGCTAATGCCAGACCTCAGGGCAAAACGCGAATTCCGGGGGCGTCGATATCTGGACATTCGCTCGGATTGCGTCGTCGTCGGGCGACGAATGGCGCTCGATTGCAACGCAGGCCGACGTCCGATGACCAGGAAGTCAGGACTCGCCGCACCGTCGGCGACGGCCACCGCAAGCGCCGCTAGGAATACGCACAACCGCGACGCATTGGACGGCGCATCCAAGCCATATCACGATCCTTCCGATTGCGATATCCGTTCGACGGCGGCAAGCCCGCACTTTAGACCTGCGATCAGGTCGACTTCGGCCTCGAGCCCGATCGAGAGACGCAGCAGGCTGTCGCTGATACCGGCGGCGCGGCGCGCTTCCTCTCCCATGGCGGAAGGCGTCATCGTGGCTGGATGAGCGATCAGGCTTTCGACGCCACCCAACGATTCCGCAAGCGTGAAAAGCCTGACGGCCTCGACGAAGCGCCGCACGGAATCGATTCCGCCCCGCAACTCAAAGCTCAGCATCGCGCCGAAGCCTTCCTGTTGAGACGCGGCGAGCAAGTGGTTGGAATGCGTTTCGAGACCGGGATAGTGAACGATAGCCACGGCTGGAGATCTCGCCAGGAAACGCGCTACGCTCATTGCGTTCTGTTGCTGTCGCTGGATACGGGGAAACAAAGTCCGCAATCCGCGAAGCGTCAGATATGCGTCGAACGGGGCGCCGATCGCTCCCGAGATGTTCGCCCAAGCCGATAGTTCTTCGACATCGGTGGGATTTGCGGCGATCACGGCACCCCCGACCACATCGGAATGCCCATTGAGATATTTCGTGGTGGAATGAATGACGAAGTCGGCACCATGAATGATCGGCCGCTGCAGGGCGGGCGAGAGAAACGTATTGTCGACCGCGGTTTTGGCGCCGGCTGCCCTGGCGCGCGAGGCTATCTCGCGTATATCGACGACCCGCATGAGAGGATTGCTCGGCGTTTCGACAAGGACGAGCTTGGGCCCACGCGCGAAAGCCGATCCCAGGGCCGACGCATCGCCCTGGTCGATGAAAGCGACATCGAACTGGTCGCGGTCCCGCCGGGCGCAGAGCAGGCGATAGGTGCCGCCATAGCAGTCATGCGGCGCGAGCACGAGATCACCCCGCCGTACCGTTGACAACACGAGATCGACCGCTGCCATGCCTGACGACGTTATCACCGCGCCGGCGCCTGCCTCCAGCTTGGCCAGCGCCTCGGCCAGCATGTCCCGGCTTGGATTCGATGTCCGGGAATACTCGTGCCGGCCGCTTTGCGCGAACCCCGAAAAGGCGAACGTGCTGGACAGATAGATGGGCGGCGTGACTGAACGGAAATCGGAATCAGCGACGACGCCGTGGGCGGCTGCTATTGTCTCCGGCTGGTTCTGTTCGGACATCGACGGCCTACTTGGCTCGCATTCGGATTGGTACGGGAAGGTTGCGATCCCGTCGACGGAGCTTAAACGGCTGATCTTGAGTCAGTCGTTGAAGTGGCGTCCTTCCTTGACCTCCGCGACGTAACCGGCACGGATCGCGAAGTCTCCGAAATGCTCGCCCTTTTTCCGGTCGCGTGCGTAGTGCTCGAGGATCTTGTCGAGCGCCGCCAGGATGGCTTGCTCCCCGGCGTTCTCGAGATACATCTTGTTGAGACGCTCGCCGTGGAAGCCACCGCCAAGATAGAGGTTGTACTTGCCGGGCGCGCGGCCGGTAAGGCCGATTTCAGCGATATAAGGCCTCGCACAACCGTTCGGACAGCCCGTCA
>Ga0164309_10001139_pt1 | contig 13252 bp, 8 predicted proteins | sample Whisoiple_247_MG_FD_109984 | JGI IMG/M metagenome (GOLD analysis project Ga0164309, IMG submission 109984) | Soil microbial communities amended with fresh organic matter from upstate New York, USA - Whitman soil sample_247_MG | ecosystem: Environmental > Terrestrial > Soil > Unclassified >... | reverse complement strand
GCCTGCTCGCAGGCGATGCGCACCGCGTTCACGCGCGCCGTTTGGCCCCCGCCGATGCCGACGGTGGCATAGACGCCCGGCTCCACCTCACGCGCCAGGACGATGGCGTTACTGCGCACGTGTTTGCAGACAGCCCAAGCGAACTCGAGTGCCCCGAGCGTTGCTTGGTCGGGCTGCTTGTCGGTCGCGACTGCACCCCGCTGGACCTCGCTGGCTGCGCTATTGTCTCGGTCTTGCACGACGTAGCCGCCGCCGATCCCCTTGGCGACGAGGCCACCGTGATTGGCCTCGAGCCAGGCGCCCGTAGCCAGCAGGCGCAGATTCGCCTTTTGGCGCAAGAGGCCAAGGGCGACCTCGTCGAAGCTCGGCGCGATGATGCACTCGAGAAACGTTTCGGCGAGTAGACGTGCCGTCGGCTCGTCGACCTGTCGATTGAGCGCCACGATGCCACCGAAGGCGCTGACCGGATCCGCGTCGCGCGCGCTCTTGTAGGCAAGGTCGAGGCGCGCCGCCGTGGCGGCGCCGCACGGGCAGGCGTGCTTGATGATGACGGCGCCAGGTCCGACGAGCTCGCGCACCGCCTCGAGCGCGGCACCCGCGTCGACCAGGTTGTTGAAGCTGAGCTCCTTGGCTCCCGTGCCCAGGCTCTCGGCGCGGGCCAAGGTGCCTTCGTCCGCGTCGCGCTCGACGTAAAACGCGCCGCGCTGATGCGGGTTTTCGCCGTAGCGCAGGCCATAGCCCTTGACGAGCGGCAGGGTGAGGTGGCGCGGGAAGCCGTCGCTCTCGCCGAGACCCGTCATCCAACCGCTGATGGCCGCATCGTAGGCGGCCGTCTGCGCGAATGCCTTGCCTGCCAAGCGTCGCCGCATCTCACTCGGGATCTCACCATGCTGCTCGATCTGCTCGAGCACCGGACCATAGTCGGCAGGGTCGCAGATCACCGCCACGCGCGCGTGGTTCTTCGCTGCGCTCCGCACCATGCTGGGGCCGCCGATGTCGATCTTCTCGATCAGCTCTTCGAAGCTCGATCCAGGCGTCTTGAGCGTTTTTTCGAACGGATACAGGTTGACGACCACGAGATCGATGAAGCCGGCGCCGAGGCGCTCGAGGTCGGCTTCATCATGGCCCTCGCGGGCCAGGATCCCGCCATGGATCTTGGGGTGAAGCGTCTTGACGCGGCCGTCCATCACTTCGGGCGACCCGGTGTAACGGTCGACCGCTACGACGGGGATGCCCGCCTGTTCGAGCGTCTGGAACGTGCCCCCCGTGGACAGGAGCTCGACGCCGCGCTCGGACAAGGCGCGTGCGAAACTCACCAGGCCGGTTTTGTCGGAAACGGAAAGAAGTGCGCGACGGATGGGCATCACGCCGCGGTATCCGTTTGCAGGTCGGGTCCGTCAACCCACCTTGCCGGGCGGCTCGCACGAGGGATCATCCGCTCGAGAGGTCCCTCGGCAGGCCTCCGCCGAGGCCGAGCCAGAATGCGCAGAGGTCCTGGGGCAGTGGAGCACGGATGCGCAGCTCCTGCCCCGAAAACGCGTGCGTGAGCCTGTGCTCGAAGGCGTGGAGCGCGTGCCGAGGTAGCTCGAGCAGCTCGAGGTCCTCGGCGGACAGCTCGCCGTCAGCGGCCCGGGTGAGCAGGCGCTCGTCGGGACCGTAGAGCTTGTCGCCCACGATGGGGGTGCCGAGGTGCGCCAGGTGCACGCGGATCTGGTGCTGACGCCCGGTGTACAGGTCCAGGCGCAAGAGTGCATAGCCGCCGCACTCGCCGAGCACCGTGATCCCGGTCCGCGCCGGCAGACCAGTGCCCTTCGCCGCCACCCGCATCTTCACCCGGACCGGGCTCGGATCGTCCTCCAGCGGCTGGTCGCACAGCCCCTCGGGCGGGACTCCCCGGGTGATGCCCAGGTAGGTCTTGTCGAATGCGCCCGGAGCTTGTCCACTCTCCGCTGCCCGCGCGGCTGTGATCGACCGCTCCTCGAGCTGCATCTTGAAGCGGCGGTCCGCCTCCTTGCTCTTGGCGACCAAGAGCACGCCGCTCGTTTCCCGATCCAACCGATGCACGAGGGACAAGAATTGCCCCGGGCGCTCTCGCTCCAGGCATTTGATCACGGTCTGGGTGTGGTGCCGCGCAGTGGGGTGCACCGTCATCAGCGGGGGTTTGTCGACCGCAAGCAGATGCTCGTCCTCGTACACCATGCGCAGGGCCGTAGGTGGCTCGGTTTCGTCCAGCGGCTCCCGCCAAAGCACGATGCGGTCCTCGGCGTGCAAACGCTCGGAGGCACGCAGGCTGCGGCCGTCCCAAGAATAGGCAGATGCACGGACGATGGCCTGCGCCCGCGTGCGGCTCGTTTGCCGCAGCTCGTGCGACAAGAATCGATCCAGGCGCATGCCGGCCGATTCGGGCGGGACGCGCAGCACGCGCAGGATGAAGTCTGCGCCGACCCCCGCTGGTCGCTTCGGCTCCTCGAGGTCGTCCTCGTCCACTCCAGATCCTCAGGCGTGGGCGCGGATCTCCGTGCCGATGCCCTCGTGCGTGAAGATCTCCAGCAGCAAGGAATGCAGCGTCCGCCCGTCGACGATGTGCACCTTCTCGACGCCACCGGCCACGGCTTCGAGGGCGCATTCGACCTTCGGGATCATGCCGCCCGCGATGACGCCGCTCTGAATGAGCCCCTTGGCCTGCGTGGCATGAAGCGAGCTGAGCAGCTGGCCGCTCCCGTCCTTCACGCCCGATACGTCGGTCATCAGCATGAGCTTGGCCGCGCTGAGGGCGCTGGCAATGCGACCGGCGGCGGTGTCGGCGTTCACGTTGAGCGCTTCGCCGTTTTTCGCCTTGGCAATCGGCGCGACCACCGGGATGTAGCCGCGATCGAGCAGATCGCGCAGCAGTGCCGGACGCACCGCATCTATCTCGCCGACTCGCCCGAGGTCCACGGTCTCGGTCCCGCCATCGGCAGTGCGCGAGGTCATCGGGCCTTTGCGCTTGGCCGAGAGCATCTGCGCATCCTTGCCGCTCAGGCCCACGGCTCGACCGCCGTGGTCCGTGATGAGCCCGACGATTTCGGAATTCAGCTGGCCACCGAGCACCATTTCGACCACGTTCATGGTGGCGTCGTCCGTCACCCGGTGACCGCCGCTGAAGGTCGAGACGATGCCCATCTGCTCGAGCGTCAGGTTGATCTGCGGACCGCCTCCGTGCACGACGACCACTTGGATCCCGACGTAGCGCAAGAGCGCCACGTCGCGAGCGAAGGACTGCTTGAGCGCCTCGTCCACCATGGCATGCCCGCCGTACTTGACGACGAATACCCGCCCGTGGAAGCGCTGAATGTAGGGCAGGGCTTCCTGCAGGATGGCGGCTTTCTGGATGAGCTGGTCCACGCTGGGTGGCCTAGTAGCACTGAAATTAGACAGGTAAAAAGCTACCTCCGCGTTTTGATCGGGGCTGTGCTAGAGGGGCCGGCCAAGATGGAAATTCTGCACGTAGCCCTGGAGCTGGCACCTTTCACGAGGTCCAGCCCGGCGGCGGAAGCGATCGGCGGCCTGACCAAGGCGCAAAAGCTCTTGGGGCACGACGTGACCGTGATCGTGCCCCGGCGCCCGGAGTATGAGCTGTCCGGCCTGCACCCAGCGCGTCGTCTGACGCCGCTCCCGCTCTCCCAGGGTGCTCAGGCCCACGTGTACGAAGCTCAGCTACCAAGCGGCCTACGCCTCGAGCTGGTCGCAGCACCCGAGCTCTCCTTGCCGGTGAGTGTGGAACCGCTCGACGCGGCCCGGGCAGGGAGCGTGCGACTCTTCGCCGAAGCCGTAACGGCTCTCTGGCGCGAGCGGCTGGCCCAGGGGCGTCCTGTCGACGTCGTGCATTTCCACGATGCAGAGGCGGCGCTGGCGGTGCTGGGCATGGCTCCCACTGCCCCGGCCGACCTGGTCACGCTGCTCAGCGTCCACGATGCGCGGCGGGCTGGCATCTGCCCACTCGAGCTGCGCGAGACCTTGGGCATCCCCGCCGATCTCGTGGGGGCACAGGCCTTCGGCCATGGCAGTGAGCTGTGTCTGCTCAAGGGCCTGCTAGGTCGCGTATCGCGCGTCTTGACGCCGTCACCGGCTTACGCAACGGGCCTCGGCACCCCCGAGCGCCACGGCGCGCTCGCGCGCGCCTTTCAAGCCGCAGAGCCTGTCGGCATCGCAGATGGCATCGACCTGGCCGTCTTCAACCCGGCGACCGACCCGAGCCTGGTGGCCAGGTACGACGCGGCCAGTCCAGGCCCGAAGGGCATGAACAAGTCGGACCTCCAGGCGCGCCTCGAGCTGGAGGTCGCGCCGGGACGCCCGCTCATCGCGCTCTTGCCGTCCCCTGCGGGAGAAGGTGGCCTGCGGGCGGTGCTCGGTGCATTGCCTCAGATTGTCCGCATGGACGCGCAGATCATCTTGTGCGCTCCGGCGCTCGGGGAGGAAGAGGATCGGGCGCGCCTGGCCGCGCTGGGACCGGAGGTGCGCGTGATCACGGAACTCGACCAGGCCGAGCTCCGGCGCGTGCTCGCGGGCGTCGATTTCGTGCTGTCGGTAGCGGAGCACGATCCAGCGGCCACCTCGCTCAAGCAGGCGGCGCGTTACGGCGCCGTCCCCATCGCGCTCTCGGTCGATGGTGCGACCGATGCCATCGTCGATTGTGATCCCGAGTCTCGCACCGGCACGGGCTTCTTGCTCGACGCCATCAGCCAGCGCAGCGTGGCTGGCGCGGTCGGACGGGCCGTGACCGCCTACGGGAGTCCGGCGTTCCGCGAGCTCGTCAAGCGGGCGATGCGTCAGGACCTGGGCTGGGATCGGCCGGCACGGCAGGTGCTTCGTTTGGCGCAGCGTCTTCGAGCGTCGCTGGTGTAGGCGCCGGGCCGAGCTCCGGCGGCACATGGGCACTCGCCCAGGTGAGCCAGGCGGCGCGCAGGCAAATGGCGCCGAGCAGGCCGAGATCGATCGCCACCGTCGCCCACGTCCGCTCGCCCTGGCCCGAGCTCGTCACGGCCGGCAAGAGGATGACCGCTGCCAGACTCACCGTGACCGTCAGGCCGAGCAGCGCGAGACGAGCGGCGCTGAGCGCGACGAGGTGCCCTTTCCAGGCCCGGCTGGCGCTCCGGACGGCAATGAGCGGTCGCAGGCGCCCGCCTGCCACGCACTGCCGAAGGAGCTCGAACCAGACGTCACACACGACCCAGATCAGCGCCAGAGCGGCGGCAGCCGTCGCGAGCTGGGCGTTCAGGTGGCCTTCGGGCAGCTGCCGCAGCGCGCGCGCCAGGCGGAGGAACGTCCAGCCGAGCGCCCCGAGCACCACGGTGCTGAGTGAGGAAATCGCCGCGGAAAGGAGAAGGGCCGCGCCGATGTGCAGGCGGCGCTCGGGAGCCGGGGAGCCGCGCTCGGACGTCGCGAGGGAAAACGTGGCCAGCCAGAGCAGGAATGCTGCAAGGAAGCAGGGGATCCGCCCGGCCAGGAGCCAGAGCCCGGCCACACCGAGGGCCTCGACCAGTGCAGCCTGGCGGTCGAGGACGAACTCGAGCAGGGGGTCGCCGCCGGCCGCAAGCAGCTCCGCGTCGCCGTAGCCGCGGGCGGCTAACCCGATGGGCCCGACCGCGAGCTGCGCCAGCGTGCGGTGCACGATCGCGACGCCCAGCGCGGCCAAGGCCACGAGGCCGAAACGTCGATCCCACGCTACCTTTGCCCCCACGTCCGTCATGGTCCAAGCCCGAGGGAGGCGATGTCCAGACCCAGGGCCAAGGCGGCCAGCGCTGAGTCCGGCTTCGTGTCGGGTCGCCCCCCGGTGCGCGGATCGAAGCGATCGTCTCCGGAATTGTCGTCCAAGACGAGGCGTTCCTCGGGATCGAGGACGACCAAGACGATCGGCTGGCGGTGGCGGAAGGGCAGCGCGACTCGCTCCGGCTCACCGCCCTCTGAAAGCCGAGTCGTCCCACCCCCGGCGAAATGCACGTCGATCTCGAAAGGCAGGGCCGGGCCGCCGCGACGATGGATGGCGATGGTGCTTTCGAGCTCGCCGCCGCCGAGCGCGCGCGTCGAAACCGAGTGGATGCCCAGGTCGAACTGACCCGCGTTGTCGAACAGCTCCTGGATGGTGGAGGCGTGCTCCGTGCCGAGATAGGCGGCGAGGGCTTGATAGAGGTCCTTGGGCTCGGGGTGACCACCGCGGCCGAGGCGCGCGTAGTGGGCGAGCGCCGAATCGACTGCTTCGCGACCCCAGAGGCGTGCCAACGTCTCCAGGATCAGTGGCGTACGGCAGTAGACCTCGCGTGCCAGGGACTGGAAACTCGGAAATTCGCGCGCTGGCAGGCTGACGCTGACGGGTCCGCCGCGGCCGAAAAAGGCTCCGAAACGACCGGCCGCAGTGCGCGACAGCTGCAGACCGAGCACGGAGGCCAAACTCTCGCTGTCTCGCCGGACTTCCAGGAAGCGCCACTCCGCGTAGGAGGCCAGCCCTTCGTCGAGGAAGGGATACGCGGCCTCGTTCGTGGCAACCAATGACTGGAACCATTGGTGCGCGAGCTCGTGAATGACGAGCAGCTCGGTTGCCGCGACGCCCGCCCGCAGTCCGAGCTCGCTGCCGCCGGTCGTGATGAATTCCGGGTATTCCATGCCCCCCGAGCGCTCGGCGTTCGGGGGCGGCACGACGACCGTGAGGTCGGGGTACGGGTAGGCGCCGAGCCAGCGGCCGAGCTCGGACAAACCGCCGGTGAGCGTTTCCCAGTGTGCCTGGCGCACGCCCGGTTGCCCCTCCGGCATGAGCAGGTGCACCGAGGTCGGGCCGAGCTGGCGGGTCTCGCTCACGAAACCTGGCCAGGAGGTCCAGGCAAAGTCGACCACGCTCTCTGCGCGAGCGAGGTAGCGCGCGCGGCCCGGTCCTGCAGGCTTCGACGGCAGAATGCTACCGGTCCCGCCCACTCGATGTGCGCGTGGGACGTCCAAAATCACTTCGTAGTCGTCGAAGTCCGCATAGAACTCCGCGTACGCATGGAACGGAAAGTGCGCCCAAGTGCCGTCCCGCTCCAGGCGAGCGAGCTTGGGAAACCATTGGGCGATCAGATGGTAGTCTTCATGGTAGCCGGTGCGTTCCACGATTTGTGGCAGTACGACCACGAAGTCGACGTCGAGCTCGAGTCCTTCACCGGGTTCGATGGGCCCGGGCAGCGGTACACGAATGTCGGTCCGATCGTCGGGATCACCGGGGGAATGGGCTTCCGCCCGCTGCCACAGATCCGTACCGGCGAAGGTGGGACTGACGAGCCGATGCACGTCGATTCGTCCCTCGCGGCCGACCAACCCTCCGCTGCGCCCCCCGGCTCCCCGCAAGAACAGCGAGCGCTTCTGGAACGCGTTCATGTAAAGGTGAAACCAAAGCTCCGTGACCGGGCGATCGGAACGATTGGTCCAGCTGATGGTGCCGTGGCCCGCCACCTCGTGCGCCTTCTCGTCGAGACGCGCGCTGAGCGCGTAGCGAGCCGTCGCCCGGGGCAGGGGCTCGGGGCTCGGCAAGGACTCGACCAAGTCGATGGCCGCGCGCTCGCGGGGGTGGTTGGTGCGGCAGCCGACGAGCCCGACGGTCAAGGCGAGGAGCCAGGAGGGCAGGGCTGAAGCTGTCGAACGACGGCCGCTCACCAGGTCCTCAGGACAGCTCGATCACCCGCTGATCGACCAGGCTACAAATGAGGCGCAGAGCCTCGAGCCTCGGCATGCCACAAAGGTCGAGCAAATCGTCGACCGAGCTGTGTCCGTCGATCAAGGACAAGAGGAAGCCGGCCCGATGATCGAGCGAGAGCCAGCGTATCTGATCCGAGCCCATGACCGTGCGCACCGTGCGCTGCATGCCAGCTATGCGCGAAGAGTACATGTCGAGGAGCACGTCTTCGCATTTGGCCGCCATGCTGCGTGCCTCGCGATCCAGGGGGTCCTCCTCCAAAATGAGCCGCGCCTTCTCCAGCGCTCCGGAGAAGTCACCCATGGCAAAGCGATCGTTCATATCCCGGACCGGGGACGATCCGGGTGGAGTCGAGATTCGAGGCGGACGCGCATCCTGCGAGTTGCCGCGGGCGCTGAGACTCCCGTGCGGCGGCACCCGCAACTCCTCGTGCCGGGGCTCTTCGAGGAACGAGTCGAGCGAGCCCTGGCTGGGCACCCGCTGCACGTTGCGCAGGTCGAGCTGGAATTCCTCGGGCGGGGGCGCAGTGGGCAGCTGGCTCGGAATGATGCCGAGCTCGAGCCCGGTCGGCTCGAGGCCGGTCGGTGACGGGGAAGGTGGCCGACGGGGCGTGTAGCCGATGCCCAAGAGCTCGTTCGTGTCGTCGACCACGTCGAGTGTTGGCCGATCGAAGATATCGTCATCCTCGGCGTGGTCGGCGGGGGCCGGGTCGGTCACGACGTCGCGCCGGGCAGAGGTCGACTTGGCTTGCCCGAGCTGGCCTTGCCCGAGCTGGCCCTTCGCGAGCTGGCCCTTCCCAGGCGGCGGGGGAGCCGTGACCCGCTGCGAGGGGTGCTCGAACTCCGCATCCGGCGAGAGCGCTCGCCGTCCGGTTTGGGGCTCTGGACTGCCGCGCGCGGGTCGGGCCGGCTTGGTCACCTGGTCGCGAGGATCGCGCAGGCCGGCGTCCCGCGCCGTGCGAGGCAAGGTCGGCCCTTCGCTCGGGAAGGCAGCTCCGGGCGTCGGGCTTGCTTGGACGGGGCGCGTCGGTTGCTCATGCGGGCCGAAGTCCTCCTCGGCGGAGTGCTGTTCGGGCGGCGGTGAGCTGCCTCGACCGTGACGGCCAACCTTCGACATCACTTACATCATCCGTTCAGCCGCGCGACACCACGCCACGGAACATCTTCTCACTGCGCTCGAGTTGGCCCACGTGTTCGAGGACCTCGCCGGTATTGTGCCCAACAATCGCGCGTTTGGCCCGCTCGATGGACGATTTGGCCTTGCTGAGCGCGTCGCGGCCAAAATCGGCTCCGCCGACCGTCGCCTCCACCTCGCCGAACATGCTTTCCAAGGTGGCAATGAGCGTTTCGGCCTTTTGTTTGGCCCCTTCGAAGGCCTCGTCGGACCGGCGCTCGAGCATGAACTCGCCGGCCCCGGCGGCCATGGCCTTGATCTCGTCCTGGGTGAGGCCGCTCGACGCGGTCACCTGGATGGCCTGGACCTGGCCCGTCTCCAAGTCTTTCGCGCTCACGCTGACGATGCCGTCGGTGTTGATCTCGAAGCTGACGTCGATCTCGACTTGGCCCTTCGGCGCCCGCCGTAGTCCGGTCAGGATGAACTCGCCGAGCAGCTCGTTCTCCTCCGCCTTCTCGCTATCACCCTGCATGACGATGATCTTGACCGCCGTTTGATTGTCGCGGCTGGTCGTAAACGTCTTGCTCATGCCGGTCGGCACGGTGGTGTTGTGCGGGATCAGCTCTTCGAAGTGACTGCCGAAGGTCATGATGCCGAGCGCGTGTGGTGTCACGTCGAGCAGCAGCATGTCGCGCTTGTCTTCGACCAAGGCGGCGCCCTGGATCGCAGCGCCCATGGCCACCACCTCGTCGGGGTGCACGCCGCGGTTGGGCTTTTGGCGGAAGAAGTTCTGCACTGCCTGCTGAATGGCCGGCATGCGTGTCATCCCACCGACCAAGATGACGTCTTCGATTTCTCCGACATCGAGCTGGGCGTCTTCGAGCGCCTGACGACAAATCTCGATCGTGCGATCCACCAGGTCGCGCGTCAGCTCCTCCATGCGCGGCCGGCTCAAGGCGGTCTGCAAATGGAGGGCTTCGCTCTGGTTGGTGGAGATGATGAACGGCAGGTTGATCTCCGCCTCGGCCACGGCGGACAGCTCACACTTGGCCTTCTCGGCCGCGTCCCGCAGGCGCTGCAAAGCCATGCGATCCTCGCGCAGGTCCAAATGGTGCTCCGCTGCGAAGCCCTCGATGAGCCAGTCGATGATGCGGGCGTCGAAGTCTTCACCGCCGAGGAAGGTGTCGCCGGTCGTCGCGATGACCTTGAACACGCCTTGGCCCCCGATCTCGAGGATCGAAATGTCGAAGGTGCCACCACCGAGGTCGAACACCGCCACGGTCTTGTCGATGTTCTTGCCGAATCCGTAGGCCAGGGAAGCTGCGGTCGGCTCGTTGATGATCCGGATGACATCCAGGCCGGCGATCGTGCCCGCATCTTTGGTGGCTTGGCGTTGGTTGTCGTTGAAGTAGGCGGGCACCGTGATGACCGCCTTGGACACGGGCTCGCCGAGGTATTCCTCGGCGACGAGCTTCATCTCCTGCAGGATCATCGAGCTGATCTCGGGCACGGAGTACTTCTGGCCTCGAAGCTCGATGCGCACGTCGTCGTGCGGTCCTTCCACGATCCGGTAACTGCAGGTCAGAAGGGCGTTTTTTACTTGGGGTGACCCCCACTTGCGCCCGATCAAACGCTTGGCGGCGTGGATCGTATTTTCAGCGTTGGTGATCGCTTGGCGTTTGGCGATGTGGCCGACGAGCCGCTTCCCAGCCTCGGTCACGGCGACGATGCTCGGCGTGGTCTTGTACCCTCCGCGGTTGGGGATCACCGTGGCCGTCTCGCCTTCGAGTATCGACACACAGGAGTTCGTCGTCCCGAGGTCGATCCCAATCACACGTTCCATAGGGGCAAATTACTAGAATTGAACGGCCTTGGCACCCCCGGCCCTAGTTTGCGGGCCGGAGCGGCGTCAAATCCCGGCCTGCGGCCCCCCGTCCCGGCTCCCCGGTCCCACGCGTGCGCTCGAGCCCTTGCTCAGCCGGACTTCTTGAACTCCGCGAGCAGTCGCTTGGCTTCGTCGTTTTTCGGGTCGACTTCCAGGGCGCGCGTGGCCTCCGCCACGGCGCTCGCGGCCATCCCCTCCTGGAAATAGGCGCGCCCCAGGGCGAGCCGTGCCCCGACGTTGGTGGGTCCGAGGGCCACCGCCTTGCGAGCGAGCTCCACTGCACGTCGACCTCCGTTGGCGACGCGGAGCTGACAGAGGGCGGCATGCGCATAGAGCTCGGCCGATGCGCGCCCTCGCGCTGCGCGCTCATAGGACCGTGCTGCGCGGTCGTACTGCCCGTCGTGCTCTTCGTAGCGCGCCTGTTCGACGTATTTTCCGGCGTACGCCTTGTCGGCCAGGAGCTCGACGCGGGCGAGCTCGGCCAAGATCTTCGGATCGTCTGGCTGCAGATCGAGAGCCGCTTTCAGCGCGTTGACCGCGGACGCCCAGCTCTGCGTCCGTTCCGACTCGCCCGCCAGGGTCAGGAAGCGATTGGCGGCGCTCGGGTCCTTCTGCCTAGCCTCGTAGCGCGCGCGCAAGTCTGCATCGAGGGCGCGACGAGCGTTCTCCGCTTGTCCTTCCGGAGAAAGGCCAGTCTCGCGCTCCATTGCGGCCGGCGGCGGCATGCTGGCGTTTTTCAGGCGCCGCGCCATGTGCCGCCGCGCGGCGTCGTCGCCGGCGAGCGGTGGCACCGAGGAGATGCGCGGCGGCGTCGAGTCGGTTTCCCGCATGGGAATCACCCCGGTGGTCGCTGACGGGTCGGAGAGCCCTTCACTCAGCTGAGGCGCGCGAGCAGGAGCTGGGATCGCGTCTGGGGATGGTGTCGCGTCGCCCGTCGGCGTGGGTGCGCGCGAGGAGCGGAGACCGGTCGTCTCCTTGCGACTTGCGAGGTAGGCGTCGTAGTCGGCGCGAGCCTGACGCTTGGTGAGCGTGTCGTGCGCTTTGGTGAGGGCGGTGAAGACGCGGTCGATCCGCGCTTTGTACGAGCCGATGTTGCGACCGAAGAACCGGTCCGGGTGCAGCGCGTTGACGCGCTCGAAGTACGCTTGCTTCACCTGCTTGCGGTCGGCCTGTAAGGGCACGCCTAGGAGCTCGTAGTGGGTCGCGACGTCGATCGCGAAGAACAGACCGAGCAATTCCTTGCGCTGCTCGAGCGGGATCTCCACTTCCTCGATCAAGAGCGCGGTGTCGTATTCGATTTCGGGCAGTGCCGACTTCGCGCTGGAAACCGGGGCGCTCTCCGTGACCGCGGCGCCGCTGGACCCTGACGGCGGGCGCAACCCGCCGGCGGCCCGCGGGCTCGAGGCTGGCGGAGCGTCGGGGTAGCGAATGGCTCCCAGGTGGCGCAAACGTGCGAGCGCCTCGACGACGGTGCTCTCGGGCAGGCCAGTTGCGTGGGACAGGTCAATCGCCGTGCTCGCGCCATCGATGCGGCTGAGCACGAAGCCTTCCGTCGGACTCAGGGGAAGCTTGCGCACGTCGACGTCCGGGGCCAAAAGTGGGCGACTGGATGCTGTGCTCGTACCGGTTCCGGAAGCCATGGGGCAGAAGGGGGCCAGAGCAAAGTGTAGCTGCGTCCTCGCGCCACCGTAAGGCCGCCCGACCCACCCGGTTTCGCCGACCTGCTTGGACGACCCGCTCGGACGACCCGCCGGCGACTGCCCCCACCCCGCTTTGCGCATTGCGGGATTTGGCTGTAAGCGGCGCCCATGTCAGGCCACCCGCGGCTGTGCCCGAATTGTCGACAGCTCAATGGCGCGGGGGAGGCAACGTGCTTCCGCTGCGGGCAGGCGCTCGCGCTTGGCCCCTGGGCCAAACTGCGAGAGCTCGAGGCCCCGGCGACGGCCATCTTGATTGGGCTCTGTTTCGCCAACTTCGCACTGATGGCGCTCTGGGGCAGGGACTTTCCGCTCGGCCTATTCGGTCCCGGGCCGAAACCCTCGGCCATCGTCGCGGCCGGCGGCATCATCGGCGAGCTCGGCTCGACCGAGGAACGCTTTCGCTGGCTGTCGGCCGTCTACGTGCACCTCGGCCTCTTGCATCTGCTCATGAACATGTCGGCGCTCCGCTACCTCGGCCGAGCCATCGAGGCGACGATGGGCAGTTGGCGGATGGTCACCATCTTCGTCGTGGCTGGCTTCGGCGGCTTCGTCCTCAGTCGCATCTACTACGGGGAAAATAGCCCGCCGACCGCTGGCGCCAGTGGTGCCATCTTCGGTCTGGTGGGGGCGCAGATCGCCGAAATGCGGCGGGCGCGCGATCCGAGGCTGCGTGAGGTGCTCTTGCAATACCTGGCCTACGCGGTCGCCTTCGCACTTCTGCTTTCGGTCAATAACGCGGCACACCTGGGCGGATTCGTGCTCGGCTACCTCGGCGCCGAAGGTCTCTTGCGGATCCCGCGCCGGGCGAGCTGGGACAAGGCCGGCCTCGGGCTCGCCGCGTTACTGATTGCGCTG
>Ga0164309_10001138_pt1 | contig 13255 bp, 22 predicted proteins | sample Whisoiple_247_MG_FD_109984 | JGI IMG/M metagenome (GOLD analysis project Ga0164309, IMG submission 109984) | Soil microbial communities amended with fresh organic matter from upstate New York, USA - Whitman soil sample_247_MG | ecosystem: Environmental > Terrestrial > Soil > Unclassified >... | reverse complement strand
TCCGACAAGGCATCGCAGATCACGCTTTCCGACTTCAACATGACTGCGGACAAGAGCACTGGTTCGGGATGGGCGACGGTTCGTAGCACAGCACCTGCCAACACCGGCAAGCTTTACTTTGAAGTGAAGCGCGTTACTACGGGTGGCAATGCGCAAATGCTCGCGGTGCTGGACGAGGGGTTCCCTACCACGCAGTCCACGACTGTCTACCCCGGCAAAGGCGCGAACTCGATTTGTTTCTACTACACCAAGAGTTCTGGCGGCACCGATATCTACTTTGATCAAGTTACATCGGCGTCGCACGGTACGACGGTTCCGGTCGGCGGATACGCCTACTGCGCCGTTGACTTCTCTACTGGAAAGGGCTGGTTCAAAGGCTCGTCGGATGCTGGATGGATTGGCGGTGGCGATCCGGCTGCTGGTACGACGCCATCGTTCACGTTTGACATCGGTGCGGTGCTCTATCCCAGCATCAGCGTCTACAACGTAGGCGACAAGGCCACTATCAACTTCGGCGCTACCGCATTCAACGGAACTGTGCCGAGCGGATACGCGGCTTGGGGCAATGGCGGCGTCACTGGCGTTGTTGATCGTTTCGATCCCACGGGCAAGTCGCTGGATGTAGGCTTGGGGTTGAACAATCAACGGTCCCGAAGCGTGGATGGCGGCGGATCGAATTGGTCAAACGTGCGGAGCAAGACGCACTACAGTTCGGGGAAGCGATATGTTGAGATTGAATACACCGTCGCTGCCACAAACGGAATTGTGTTCGGAATTGTCCCTGCATCCACCACTAACTTTGATGTTCTGATTGGTAGTGCTGCAAACGACCGCAGCGTGCAAAATTTCACCCCGTCAACTTTTCGTGTTTACAGCGGCAGCGGCGCATTTGTAAACAAGGGTGCGACTTACGTTGTCTCCGCTGGTGGTCGAATTAAAATGGCTGTTGACTTCGATACGGGACAGGGCTGGCTTGGAAAGGTCGGCGGTGCATGGGTTGATAGTGGCGATCCCGCTGCTGGCACCACGCCATCGTTCACCTTCACGCCGGGCACCGATTGTTATTTCGCTGCTGGTTTCAACCTGACCACCGGGAGATATACAGTTTACAACCGCACCGGCGAAAACCTCGACACGCTGCCGAGCGGCTACAGCATGTGGAACTAACAGGAGAGCGATGATGATTTTTCTGTCTGCAGGGCACTCCACCGTGGATTCCGGCGCGCTCGCCACCGTCAAGGATGTCAACGGTGATGTTGTCGTTCGCAAGGAAGCCGACATCGCAGAGGAATTGCGCAACCTGGTGTCGTTCTACCTCACGCGCAGTGGTGTCGCGCATCGCGCTGACGGCGTGGGCGACCAGAACCTGCCGCTGGCCGACACCGTGAAGCTGATCGGCACTAGCCGTCCCGCCGTCGAGTTCCATTGCAACGCGGGGCCTCCCGCTGCTACCGGCGTTGAAACGCTGTCTGCGCCGAAGGACATGGAGTTGGGGCGCAAGCTGTGCGCAGCGATCGCAGGCGTGTTGAAGATCACCAACCGGGGCGCAAAGCCCGAGGACAGCGGCCAGCATCATCGCCTCGCATTCGTGCGCGCTGGTGGCATCATCGTGGAACTGTTCTTCATCACCAGCACAAAAGACCTGGCAGCTTACGACGCAAAGAAGTGGCTGCTGGCCAAGGCTATTGCGCAAGTCCTCATCGACGCTAAGTGATGGAACTCAAAGACATCCCACCGTTGCCGCCTGGAACCCCTGCCCGCATGCGTGCGAGTCTGGCCGTCATCCAGTTTCTGCAATACCACAACCGGCTCGACGGCATGATGTCGTTCGCCGGAATATGGTGGGGTTTCTGGACGCTGTTGTTTCCTACGTTCTGGTACGGCTGGCCGGTGACGCAACAGTTGTCGCGCATGACTGGCGGACATCCCGCGATGCTTAGTTGGATGCTCGTCATCAGCGGTGTCCTCAGCTATATCTTCAAGCGCTACCACTGGCACAACGCGCGCGTGGCGTGCAGTCTGCTGGCGTTCGTTTGCTGGTGCATGCTCACGGTGGCGTTCGCCGTGGTCAAGCCGATTTTCAGTCCTGCGGTAGCGTGTTACTCGTTGTTTGCGATTGCAATGCTGCTTTCGTATGTCAACCATGTGATCCGAATTGAAGAACACTCGCTGCCTACTGTTCCGAAGTCGGGTCACAACGATGCTTGAGGTACTTAACCATCTGCTGACGATGCTGGGGGATAACCCGTCCCTCACGCCTTGGATACTGCTCATCATCATGTTCGTGCTGGCGGCGTTGGCTGCAGGCCGCGCGGGCAAGATGGCGCTGGGCAACGTGGACACGCTGATGCGCCAGGGTGAAGCGCAGCGTGAACGTCTGGAAAAGGAACTGGAACGCAAAGACGCGCAGCTTCTGGCGCGCGATAGGCGCATTGCAGACCTAGAGGACGATCAGCAGACAACTGTCAATTTCGTCACCGGGCTGCGTCGAGAGATGGCGGAACTGCATGACCGGATATTCGAACTGGAGCGATTGAACCGGGGTCTGGTTCACGACTACCATGATGCCCTGACACGTTTGGAGGATGCGACCAATGGAAAATCGTCGTAAGGAACCTTCCGACAACCACCCTTTCATCATCGCTGTTGCTGTTACTGCGCTGGTGGCGATTGCTACGGGTACTCCGTATTTCTATCCGATTCCTGAGAAGAACATTGCGCTCATCACGCAGGCACAAACCACGCTCTACAACGGATGGATGATCGTGTTGACCTGGTACTTCGGCAGCAGCAAGAACCAGTCGAAAGCGCAGGACACCATGAACATCCAGGCGCAGACTGCTGCGCGCGTGGCTGAGAATACTTCGCCGTCCAAGTCGCCGGGACAGGTGGAGTTGCAACCAGGCGATCACGTTGATGTAGCTGCTGCAACTGGAGATACACCATGAAAAGAAACATCTTGTACGGTGCGGTGCTAGCGATGGCGCTCTTGGGGGTGAGCGCGTGCCAGCACTTCACAGCCAAGCAGAACATCGCGGCTACCTGCGATGCGGCTGCCACGGCGCTGCAGACGATCACGGCAGGCAAGCGCGCTGGTCGCGTGAGCGAGTCCCAACTTCATGACGCGGTGAACGTCTACGAAGCTGCCGTGATTCCCGTGTGTTCGCCGGTTCCCGCCGCCAGCCTGAGCGCAGTCGATTACGATGCGTTGCTCGCTGCAGCTGCGAAACTGGCCCTGACCGAAAAGGTGGCCAAGCCATGAGCCCGACCGAAGTCGAACTCGCGCTGTTCCTGGTCAAGCAGGTACGCGAAACCATCGCGCGCCTCAAGCAGCTCAAGACGGGCAACCCTGCCGTCTACGCGGAAATCGGCAAGCATGTCGATGACGCGCTGGCCGAAGCCAAGGCGGAACTGGCTGGCTGATGAAACGAAAAGGCCCCCAGGGGTCATAACTCCCTGGGGGCCTAGTGTCACAACCGTCCTGACGAGGATTGGCGGACGAGTCGAATCTAATCAAGCTCTGCAGGCGCGTCAAGTTCCCGCTCATGCTGTGCCGCATCCTCCAACGCGATCCTGCGCCGCTCCGCTTCCAGCAGGATCGCCGCTTCCTTGGCCGCAGCCTCTTCCCGCTTCGCCTGAGCGCGTTTCTTGCTCGCGTCGGTGCGAGCCTGCTGGGCAAGCTCGCGTGTCGCGTAGCGCGCGGGATAGTGCCTGCGGCTCATCAGTAGTCGGTGTAGTCGCCGTTCTGCCAGGCTTCAAAGGCATCGGCCCTGCGCTTCCACCACGCCTTGAAACGCTGCCAGAGCGTCAGCGGCTTGGGTCCGTTGTCGCGTCCGTCGAAGAACGTGTCGCGCTGCGCGTTCACGCCGACGATGTTCAACTGTGCAGCCTTGAACGTGATCGTGACTTCCTTCGGACCAGGCGTGCCGATGGAATCGGGAGTGCACACGAACAGAACGTCCATGATTTCGCGTCCGTTGATTTCGACCTGCGTGTCGTTCGGGTTGCGAACGATGGTGACGATGTTGCTCATTTCAAAACTCCGATGTCTTTCAGCATGTCCGTTGCCACGGCAATGTAGTGCTGGTGGTTGATGTCAGCGGGCAGGTAGTCGGGCAACTCCATGATCGGCGTTGCACCTTCGCTGCCAGCTACCTTGTTGCCGGTGCCCTTGTAACCAATGTAACCGGCACGTCCGCTGTGATACCAGCGAACGGCTTTTCCAAGATACTCGCCATCGTCAATCGCTACGCCCGCAGGCAAGTCGATTGCGCCACCCTTGACGGATCGTATCTGCAGGAACTTGCGGATGTCGGTGCAAGCGCAAATCGTTTCGCTGACCGGCACCCCCTTGTCGAGATAGGCAACCACGGCGTCGGCGCAAATATCCTTGTCGGGGTGCTTGCCCTGCGGACCACTGAGCAAGCCACCGGGCGCGAACACGCCTTTGCGCTTGATCTTGCCTTTAGGATCGGCAGGCAGCGCGATGTAGTTGTTGACATCGCGCATGTAGATGGCGCGGTACTGCGTATATTCCATTTCCAGAGCGGTAGTGCGCTCCCACCATGCAACGGTCGAGCGCATGACGCCGAGCAACGACTTGGGCACGCGCAGCACGACGCCATCAGTATTGGCGCTGACGCACTGGATGCCGCACAGTTCCATCATTTCGATCAGCATGAGCAACGACAACTGGCCGCTCATCGTGGTGCGGATGCCGAGTTCCGGCGCATAGAGGATGCTGTAGAGCGAGAACAACTTGCCGAACGTGCCGTTGAGAACGATCTTGAGCCCGTCGCTTTCGGTGTTGCGTCCTTCCGCCTTGGCCAGCAGCCGATCACGATAAACCTTGCTGTAGATTTTCAGGAAGCCTGGTCCCAACTGCTGCGGGAACATTTGCATCTGAATAATCATCGACGGGTAGAAGCTTTTGACATCGACATCCCACAACTCGTAATCGGTGTCAGCGTGGTAACACACGCACGACTCTTGCGAGTGCAGCCCGCCGATTCCCAGCTTGTAGTTGCTGCTACCGATGCGAATGGCACGCTGTTTCAATTCGTCGGGGATTACTACGCCAGTGCGGATGCCTTCGGGGTCGAGTCCCAACTGATACGCCTGCAGCTTGTCGGTCACGACGAAATCGACGGTGCGCGCAAGCGTGTGCAATTCCTGCAGCGGCAGCGTGGCGAACTGAACATGTTGCGGCGGTTCGTACTTGAAGCGGTAGCCGTGTTCAATGAAACGGCGATCAGGCGTGAAGCCGAGTTGCGCCTTGATGACGGCTTCCGCGATCTGCGCATCCGACTTGCTGCGAAGGTCCACACCGTACTGCTCGCTCATCGCTTCGCGCAGTTCCAGGCGTTCGCGCAACTCGTCGCGCAGGATGCGATTGCCGGCGAGGTCGTTGCCACAATAGTTGTTGATCTTGGGGAACAGCGGCGGTGGAACGGGGACGTTGTGCGCAACTGGCAAATCTTGCATGCGCTTGGCGTGGCAGCGACCCATATACATTTTCAGGCCGATGGCCACGCCGGGGGCAACGTCGAACAGGTCAACGTGATCCAGCCACGCAGGCTCTTCCAGGCCGTAGATGCGATAGAACTCCCACCACGGTACGCGCTTTTCAATGATGAGGTCGCCTGCTTGCTTCAACTGTTCGTGTGTCGCGCCCGCGAGCGCCAGCAGCAAGATGGGGACATCGTAGTTGCGACCGTTGAACGTGTAGATGGTAGTGACACGCAGAATCTGTTCAATCATCGCAACGTCGAGCGGCCCGGTGCCGTCATGTAATTCGAAGTCGTAATACTGTCCATCGGGTCGGCTGATCTTGATGAGGAAATAGCCGACCAGGTTTTCAATGTCGAGTTCAACGGGGATGCGCTGGGTCACTGTGTTTCATCCTCAATACGATCAACTTCCGTACCCTCGTCATGTTCGTCAGCGTCGAACACAGCGAGAGCATCGTAGCCAGTGGTGGATAGAAATACACCATGCTCTTTGCACAGCGCGTTCAACGCAGTAACAAACTTGTCGAACTTCTCGCTCATAAAAATGGCCCCGTAGTTACACGGGGCCAAAGTAGCAGCAGTTGACACTTTTCGCAACTACACCATCACGGCGTAGCCATGCTCCAACATCAGCGCGTCGGTCCACTGTTGCGCGTGCATCTGCTCGCGCGTCAGGCCCTGCGCCTTGGCGGTCATGGTGAACACCGGAGCGTGCGCAACCGGCGCGGCAGGAACACCGGGCAGCGGCGGCAGGCCGGGGAGCGCGGCAGGAGTCGGCAGGGCCGGAAGCGCCGGTACGGCTACGCCAGCGGGCGCAGGCAGGCCCGGAAGCGCCGGGGTGGCAGGCAGACCGGGAAGCGCGGGGATCGCAGCACCAGCGCCCACCACGGGCGTCTGCGACATGCCAGCCGGAATGTGGACCGGAGCGCCCGCCGCACCGAAGGTCTTGGCCGCATCCGGGCCACCCTGGATGACTTCGCCGTAGCCGACGAGCGACACCAGGTTCGGGCTCAGGTAGATACCGGGCTTCTTGTTGGTTTCGTTCGGCTTGACACCATTGCCGCTGACGTACACGTTGACGCGGATGTAGTAGCCGCGCTTGATGACTTCGGTCGGGTTCTGGATTTGCTGCGCCGGATCGAACTTGCCTTCATAGAAGCACTTCGGCAGGTAGCGCGTGGCCATCTTGAAGATGAAATGACCGGCGAAACCCGGCTTGTCGGCCACGCTCTTGCCGTTGCTGTCACGACCGTCGCCGTCCTGTACCTTCATGGCGAACTGCGGATGCGTGCAGTTGCCCGCCGCGTCGAACAGGTGCGGGAAGTCCTGGCGTGCCTGCGCAACGATCGCACCGTAGAACGCCGGAAGCCCCGGATCGTTCTTGGCAATCGCCAAGCTGATATAGCACTCCATGATTTCGTTGCCCTGCTCGTCCAGCTTGGGCTTGTTGGTCTGCGGGTCGATCTTCTTTTCCAGGCTCAGGGAGCCTTGGACGAGTCGGCCCACGGGTGACATCACTTCAATACCCATGATCGTTTTCCTCTGGTTATGTTTCGAATTTCTTGCGGATGGTGTTGCTGGTGATTTGTGTGAGTCGAACTCCCGTGGATGGACGGTGGGAAAGCGATGCAACGATGTCCTCTGGCAAATACTTGCGCGCTTGCTTCGGGGTGATCGCCTGTCGCGGCTTGGCGAGCGGAGCGTTATTGAAATACAGGGCCAGTGTCAGAACCTGCGACTCTGCGCCATCGCGCCAACGCTCGCGCGCGTAGGACGGCTCAAGGCCCCAGCCTGGCACGACTTCACCGGCTGTCAGCAAATGCTCTGCCTGCATTTCCAGTCCGGTGATCCGCGCTTCCAATCGCTTCTGCGCGTCCTTGAGCATGCGCAGTTCGCCACCTACGGCGACGGGCGGCAACTCATGGGGAACGGAGCCGTAGGCGATCTCAACAGCAGCATAGCCGCTGTTCTGCAACGCCGTGCACGCGTGACGCGCGGGGCAGTCGCCGCAGTAGGGGTTGGGAGTGCAGAGCGGTTCCGGTCCCATCGCCATGTGCGCAGCGTGGATGAGTTGGTTGAACAGCGCGCGCAGTTGCGACGCCTTCACGGTCCAGGTACGCACGGGGCCGTCACGATGCGTCGAGCGCGGTTGCACGATGGTCATGGACACGCTCAGGTACTGGTCGGTTAGCCCGTCGATCTTGAGCAAGTCGATCAGCATGAGGACGTAGCACAGCAACTGCCAGTTCTCAAATACTTCCACGAAGCGGAAGCCGAACTTCAAGTCGGCCAGGTACAGCGTGCGCGTGGTCGGATCGTAGGCCCATGCGTCGGGCGTGCCGCTCATGCCGGGGAAAATGACATCGCCGGGAATCGACTGCTCGACAACGGGAACGACGCCAGGCCACGAATTGATATGACCAAGGTACTCGTCACACGCGTCGAACATTTCTTCGGTCAGCACGCGGCCATTCGGCGCAAGCGATCCTTCGGCGTGGAAGCGGCCAGCGTGAAGTTCCGCCGCGAGCCAGTGACACGCCGTGCCATCTTCGGTCACTTCGGTGTCAGCCTCGTCGGGCGCGTCAGGATAGAGCGAACGCATCGCAACGTAACCAGCGCACGCCATCCAGGTTGCAGCGCCGCTGGGGCGCAGAAATTCAATGCGATTCACAGCAGTTCACCCTTTTCCACCATCGCTGCGATCTTGCACGCGAGGAACGTAAGAAATACTGCCCCGCCCTGACCGTGCTTCTGGTATTGGCCGATGAGCTGATTTGCGCTGCCGTCCAGCTTCTGCACTATTTGCGGAGATAATTCTTTTTTCAACGCATCGAACGCTTCAACTGCGCCCATGTTTTCGTCAGCCACAATATTTCTCCGCCAAGGAAAAAGGGGCGCGATGAACTGCGCCCCGTGAATGGATGTTACGCGATGCCGAGCGCGGTCTTGATGCCGGATTCGATCTGCGGGATCAGCGCCGGGTTGTGGGCCAGGTTCTGCAACTCGCCGTTGGCCACGCCGTTGACGGTCAGCATCTGCTTGACCCACTCGTCGGTCAAGCGACCGTTCGGGTTCGCTTCGCTCTTGGTGTGCTGCGCGAGGAACGCAACGAAGTTGGTGAACACCGGGTTGACCGGCGCAGCGGGAGTCGGCAGCGGCGGCAGCGGAACGCCCGCACCGGGCAGCGGGAGCGGCGGCGCAGCGGAAGCGGTCGGCAGCGTGGCGGTAGCAGCGGGCGCAGCAGCGACGGTGGACTTGAGTTCGGCTTCAACCTTGGCGACAAGGCCCTTGTCCACGCCCTTGCGCAGACGCCACGCGCCGCTTTCGACCTTCGCCTTGCTGGACGAGTGGATGCGCGCGTCCCACGGCAGGCCGTTGCTGTCGCGTTCGACGCCGCCAGCGGCCACGGTGGTATTCTGTGCAGCCGCAGCTTCGGTCGGGCTGATGGAATTGTCGGGAGCGAAGCCGAGGACTTCGCGAGCCTCATCGAACGTAGCTTCGACTTCGGCAGCGGTAGAGCCGAGTGCGATGGTCAGGACGAGTGCGAGATTGGTTTTGTTGAGGGACATATAAGCCTCTTGGGTTGATGGGTTGTGGGGTTGCCACGGGGACCACCATACCCTACAGTTGACACCTATTCAAGAGGGGGATGAAAAAGTGTCAATTCAGTGGATTTCCGAGGAATCTCATCCCGTGCGACTGCCGGGTGTCTATGCGGTGGTTGTGCAAGAGAGCGTGCTGGGCGGTCTGGTTGGATTCCGCAAATGGTGTCAAGCCTATTGGGATGGTAACAAATGGATTGACGTATGCGAGCCGATTGGTAGCGCGACCGTCACTCACTACGCGAACGTGGAGCTACCCGAGTGACTTCACTTCGCGGGTTCCAGGTCAACGTCAAGAACGCGGTGTACGCGGAGTGGGCGGCGGGGCATCGCGTGGTGATGCCGGTGCTGCCAACTGGATCAGGCAAGACCGTGATCCTTGCCAACATCGCCGCCGAGTATTCCGGCTTCGGTTGCGCCATCGCGCATCGCTCTGAACTCGTCGGGCAAATCAGCATCGCGCTCAGTCGTGAAGGCGTGCGCCACGACATCGTTGCGCCGAAGGCGACGATCCGCACCATCGTCAAGGCGCAGATGGATGACTGCGGGCGCAGTTTCTACGATCCGCGCGCGAAGTGGAAAGTAGCAAGCGTTGACACCATCATCCGACGCGTGATGGACGAACAGTGGATGCGCGGCGTTGGCATGGTGATTCAGGACGAGGGCCATCACGTTCTGCAGGAGAACAAATGGGGGCGAGCAATGCTCATGTTCCCCAACGCCTACGGCTTGCTGCCGACCGCCACGCCAGAGCGTGCCGATGGTCGCGGGTTGGGCCGTCACGCGGATGGTCTGGTCGATGCGATGGTCGAAGGTCCGGACATGCGTTGGCTCATCAACAACGGCTACCTGACCGACTACGAGGTGCGCGCGCCGAGTCCGCGCGACCTGGACATGAACGGCGTTGACATCAGCGCCGCGACCGGCGACTACAACGTCGATCAGATGCGCACGCGCGTCAAGGCGTCCACCACGATCATCGGTGACGTTGTGGCAACGTACCAGCGTCACGCGGTGGGTAAGAAAGGCATCACGTTCGCCGTCGATGTTGAACACGCCACGCGCATCGCGGCGGCGTTCAACGCGGCTGGCGTTCCTGCGGAAGTCGTGCATGCGGACACGCCTGATGCTGACCGCATCAACTTCATGCAGAAGTTCAAGCGTGGCGAGTTAATGCAGTTGGTCAACGTCGATCTGTTCGGTGAAGGCGTGGACGTTCCGGCCATTGAAGTCGTGAGCATGGCCAGGCCGACCGCGAGCTATGGTCTGTACGTCCAGCAGTTCGGTCGCGCGCTACGCTTGCTCATCAGCCCCGTGCTGGCTGGCGCGTGGGATACGTTCGACGTTGCACAGCGCTTGCGCTACATCGCGGAGTCCACCAAGCCCAAGGCACTCATTCTGGATCATGTTGGCAACATCGTGACGCACGGTGGACCGCCTGACTGGCGTGCGCATCCGTGGTCGCTGGATCGCCGCGCCAAACGCACGCGTGCAACTGACGGCATTCCGCTGCGCGCGTGCGCGAATGAAATGTGCCTGATGCCGTTCGAACGCATCTATCCGGCGTGCCCCTACTGCGGCTGGGTGCCACCCGTGCCAGCGAAGCCTGCAGGTCCGCACGAAGTCGATGGCGATGTTGTTCTCTACACGCCGGAAATGTTGGAAGAACTCTTTGGACGCAAGGCGCGACTGGAAGGCAACGCGCCGATTCCCGTTGGCATGACTGATCCCAAAATCATCGGCGCGATTCGCAAGGCGCATGCAGCCAGCCAACATGCGCAGTTGGAATTGCGTCAAGTCATGGAAATCGTCATGCCCCCGACGCTGGATGCGCGCGTGGCGCAGCGCAAGTTCTACCACACGTTCGGAGTTGACACTTTAACGGCGCAGGGACTACGATGCGCCGAAGCCACCGAGTTACGCGACCGTATCATTCAGAGGATTCAACGATGACTGGTTTCATACTGGAAGGATTGACGAACAAAACACTGGCGGAAAAACTCATCGCCGTTGGCGAGGGTCACGGGATGCTCAACGAACTGCGCAAACAATTGAACTATCCGACTGCGGAGCCGCTGACCGTAACGATTGATTCCAGCGAGATTCACAAAACGATTAACAAGGCGATGAAAGACCTGGGCGTGCTGGGTGAAGTGGGTCGTACCGACGTTCCTGACAACATGCGTGGCCCGCAGTTCTTTCGACGTACACTGGATGACGCGCTCGACTGTTTTCACACCAAGCCGCGATTCCGCGTTCTGCTGCTGTTGCTGGCAGCGCAATGCGTCGATGCAATCGAATCACTGGACGAGGGGAATGCCAATGAGTAACGCGGTTGATCTGATTATCCTCGACGGTCCGCATACCGGCGTGATGGTGTGCCAACCCAAGCCGGTACCGGCGACGATTACGCACGAAGGCGAGGAATACACCACGGCGATCCACGACGAGCAGTATCACGTTGCCTACCAGGATGAGGCGGCGTTAGACGATGCGGAATACTGGATCGCGGTCCATAGCTTGCAACCGTCCTGGGACTTGCGGTCGTGATCGTTGGCGCGATTGAAGGTGCCAACCATTGCTTCGGCAAGCCCGATAGCATGACGGACAAGGAATGCTTTTCGTTGCGCGTGCGCGTCGAGCGCGTCGAGTTCGAAGGTGGCATGACTACACAGTTCGTCAGCGCCTGGTATCCCACGCCTGATGAGTTGAAGCGACTCAACGAGGGTGCCGCCGTGCATCTTGGCATCGTCGGCGGCGGGCATCCGCCTGTGTGGCTGGCGGTCGGGGAGAGTCCGCTATGAGGGTTAGTGCAGTTCCCTCAAGCCCGCACTACAAGGGCAGCGAATCTTACGAAGTGTGGCTCAACGGCAAGCGCGTCAGTAACGTGATCGAAGCGTGCGACGAGGCGGGCTGGCTGATCCGCGACAAGGATTTTGATGTCATGCAGTTGCAGAGCCTCGACAATTCGCTGCCGGCTTACAGCGAAATCCTGCGCGGGCGCGTGACCATCGTGAGCCCGCGACTGCTGCCGGTGCCTACGCGTAACCGATTTACTGCGGAAGAGGTTTGCGCAGCCTTCGGCGTGCCGTTGCAATCGTGGCAACTGGAAATTCTAAATTGGCTTGTTGTCAGTCCGCGCGAATTGCGTGAAATGGAATATTGATGAGAGCCGTGATCGTGGTCATGGACATCAACACGCCGCTGGGGCGCAGCAGTCAGTGGTTCTACGATGCGTGCCGTCGCTCCGAGATTGAATGTGACATCGTGACCGCCGCTGACCTGGTGCGCGATGAGAAGCCGTTGCAAGTGATTGTTGATGAAGCAATGGCGGAAGTGTTGAAGCGCGATACCGATGAGATGGAACGAGTGTTCTTATTTGGCACTCCGCTGAATCTGCCGGTAGGCGTGCCATTGACCGTCACCGTGCGTCGTGAAGGCGCAATTATGCGCCATGAGATACGCCGCCGATCCGCCCCGCAGCCGAAGCGCCAACCGTGGCAGAGCAAGCGCAAGGGTCGCTCCGAGTGAACCTGGACGCATGGGCCGCGCAATGGAACGTGCCAGCGGTGGCGCTCGTACAACTACGCGCGCTGATGGGTGTCGATGGACGCGGCGCAGTAGTCGAAGTCGGAGAGGAAGGAAGCGAGTCGCGTCAACAGTCGCTGGTACGCATTGACGCTGCGCAAAACGGGGTTTGGTTGACACGCAACAACGTAGGTGCTTTACTTGACGATAGAGGCGTGCCGGTTCGGTACGGTCTGTGCAATGAGAGCAAGGCGCAAAACCAGAAGGTGAAGTCTGCGGATTTGATCGGCATACGCAGTATCATCATTGGCCCGCACCACGTTGGACAGATGATCGGCCAGTTCGTTTCACGCGAAGTGAAGCATGAAGGCTGGACGTATCGCGGCGACAAGCATGAGCAAGCGCAGTTGGCATGGTGCAATTTCGTTTTGAGCAAAGGTGGGGATGCAGCGTTCGTCACTGGCCCCGGATCATTCAACAGGAGATAGGAAATGGCTGCAAAGAAAGTGGTTCGAACGGGGGCTGAGAGCAAGTCGCTCATCCTCGACACAGGCGCGAAGCTGGCGTCGAAGTACGGCACCAAGAACGTCACGCGGCGCATGGTCGCCAAGCAGG
>Ga0164309_10001135_pt1 | contig 13272 bp, 22 predicted proteins | sample Whisoiple_247_MG_FD_109984 | JGI IMG/M metagenome (GOLD analysis project Ga0164309, IMG submission 109984) | Soil microbial communities amended with fresh organic matter from upstate New York, USA - Whitman soil sample_247_MG | ecosystem: Environmental > Terrestrial > Soil > Unclassified >... | reverse complement strand
TTTACTAGGATCTTTGACGGTGAGCCTTTTCCACCCCGCCACCTTCTCAGCAAAGGCCGCGTTGAGTTGGTCGTCGGTTGGGTTAACAAGTTTCACTGGTTTTCCTCCTGAACGTAACTCAGTGGGTTCCACCCAGTCGCGAGTTCGTATTTGTCGAACATCGCAACCGCCTCCGGATCGTCGGTGACAAGCGTGATGTCACCGGCTTCGAGCGGCCCATAGATTTCGGAGTGCCTTCCGAGCACTTCGCCAAAATAGATAACTTTCCCCATGACATCTGCGACACGCTGTTTTGAGGCGGAGAAGATTCCGGAGAGACTGCCCATGCGTCCGAAATCGGCGTGGAATTTATAGATAGCAAGATCGCTCATAGTGCGGCTATCCATGCCCGCTTATGCGGTCGATTTCAACCCCAATCCCCTAGTGTCCATCTCTGATCTTGACATAGGTACTACACCCTACCAACGTGGCCTCCGTGCCCAAGGGAACCAGTGATAATCCCCTAACCAACAAGACCGAATTCATGCGGTATTTGGATGCGAACGCAGACTCGGTTAAGCCGCTTCGACAACTCCTCGCCGCCTACAAAGCCGAACCCCGCAACCGCGGCACGTTCGGATACTGGATGCGGAACAAGAAATTCGCCGACTTCAACAAGGCCTACGCCTCGTACTGGCTCAAGCATCCTGAGTTGTACGGCACCATCTACCAGTAATCTACTATGATCCACAAACCCAACGGCGGCAGTCTCATCAAAAGCAAGGGCCAGCTTCTTCGCGACGCGGAGATGAAGATCGGCGAACTGGAGCGCGAAAAGAAGTGGCTCACCGAGCGTCTTTCGTATCTCGTCGTTGCGGTCAATGCGCTTGGCAAGCACGCGAATCTTCCGCCCGAGGAGGCGAAGAAGGTCATCGACGACTTTATCGCCGCCGAAGACCTGAAGATTCAAGAGCAGATGGATGTGGCCAAGGAGAAGCTGAAGGCCGACATCGCCGCCGGCAAGATGCCCGAATTCAAGGTGATTGACCGGACTGAAAAGTGAGCGATGCACCGCAGCTTCCCGCTCCCGCCAAAACCGATCTAGCGACCTTCGCCCCGTCGCTCACGGTCATCGGTCCGGACGAGCGCAAATTCGAGGTAGCAGTCAATGCTGCCGCGAATCGGGCACAGGCGCAGATTACGGCCTCCCGTGTGCGTGCGTTGCTGGATAAGAAGCTGTCGGCCCTTGAAGAATCGCCCACCCCTCCGGACACCAAGGAACTGGCCAAGGTTATTTCGATGGCTGTCGAAGTGGAGGAGATGGCGCTGATTGCCTACGAGAGTCGGCGCAAGCTGAACGACAAGGATTCCAGCGAGTTTGAGCGGTTGGCAATGGGCCTTGTGGGGGCGGCTGCACACGGCGCGGCTGCGGGGGCTGCGACCGAGCAAGGCGACCGAATTAAGCGTATCCGGGAACTTGGCAAGGCCAAGACGAAGAAGGCGAAGGCGGCGCCCACTATCGAGGCACAGATTGTTGAGGAGCCGCCTGCGTCGCCGGAACCCGCGCAATGAATATTGCCCAGATTCAGATGATCTACCAGTCGCTCGCGGAGAACGACATGGTGGGCGCGGCGAACCTGGCGCTGGCAGCGGACGATATTGAGGGGACGGTTGCCGGCAAGAAGGAGGCGTTTGAGGTGTTGAAGACGTTAGAAAGGAATCTGGCCGACGAGGGGCGATTCCTTGAGATCGCCACACTACTCTGGGGGAATGAGATGTTTGACAGCAGGCCGCAGTGCGTGCGCGACGTGTTTGAGGAAATCGCCACGCAAAACAAGACGGTGATTATCGGGGCCAGTTCGATGAGCAAAACATTCAGTGCGGCTATCAACCTATATCTCCGGTGGAGAATTGATAGCTATTGGACCGCCGTGAAGTTTGCCGGGCCTTCGGAGGACCACCTCTACACGAATCTGTTCTCGCATCTCTGCGCGCTTCACCGCCGCGCAATGCTGCCCATCACGGAGGACGACACGAAGCGCGTTGTCATCAACGAAACGAACATGCTGATTCGCATGGCGGACTCGTTGCCCGAGATGGGTATTCAGGGTTTGCTTTGCCGCCAGAATCACACCTCGTCCGGTTCGCTTCGCGGCCACAAGCCGAAGCCGTATCGCACGGAGAAACACCCGAAGTACGGCAGCTTCACATGCCTCTATATCCTGATTGACGAGGGCACGCAAGTTCCTGCCGGTGCATTCGAGGACATCAAGACCACCGAGGCGTCGATCAATCCGGCTGCCGACAACGTAAAGATCATCATCGCCTGCAACCCCGAAGACGTGTCGCGCGCCGTGGTGAAGATGGCCGAGCCAGAAGAAGGCTGGGACGTGGCACAGGTGGACACGCTCTACAAGTACATCGGCAAGTCCGGCTACCATGTGCTTCGGCTTGATGGCAAGAAGTGCGAGAACGTGGTTCAGCGTCGCGTGGTTTATCCCGGCCTGATGACTTACGAATCTTTCCTTGGCTTCCTCAAAGCCGGTGAACACTCCGGTTCCTACTGGGCTAAGGGCCGCGGATTCCCGCCGTTGCAGGATAACGCATGGACTGTGGTGCCCCCCGCGTGGATGCAGTCCCAGCGCGGCGAACCAATATACACTGGGAAGGTGCGCAATATCGCCGTGCTCGATCCGGCTGGCGCGGGTGCTGACAAGGTGCTGATGGGCGTCGGCCGCTTTGGCGAGTCGGCCGGCTGGCGTAAAATGGACGGTACGATTGAATGGTTTGTGAACCGCGCTAATCCGGACCAGCGGATTACCAAACATTGCGCGGTGCTCGACCAGATTTTCCAGCTACCGAAAACAAACTCCACGGTTGAGACGGTGCAGGAGGTAATGGGGCGGTGTAAGATGATGAACATCGGACCTGAAGACACCTGCTTCGACTGCACTGGTATGGGCGCTGGCATCTGGGGCCACGCCAAAAAGTATTGGGGTGACGTACTCGGCGTGAACTTCGGCAACCGCGCGAGCGAAACGAAGGTTCTGACCGAGGACCAGCTTACGGCCTACGATATGTACGACGGCAAAGTAACCGAACTCTGGTGGGCGATGCGTCGCTGGCTGGACCCCGTTGTGGGTGCGCTTTACATCAATCCAATCGTGCCCAATTCGCCGCTATTCTCTCAGGTCACGACGCGGCGCTATCGCAACGTCAAGGGCGGCAAGGTGCGAGTGGAGCCGAAGGAGGAATACAAGGCTCGCTCCGGCGGCGTATCCCCGGACGAGGCCGACCTGCTTACGCTGCTTGTCGAATTCTGCCGTGAGCGCTGCGGCGTAATCCCCGGCATCCAGGAATCGAAGGAAGGCGAACGCAATCACGAGGACTATCAGAAAGTCAGCCTGCAAAACGCGGACGAACCAGAAACGCTATCCGGCTCGGACTGGGAACCGAACCGCCTAGAGCAAACGCAAGAATGGTAACACGGGTTGAGATCCGACCGGGGTTCTGGATTGAGGTGAACCCGAAGGCGATGGAGAGGGCGAAGGTTGGTCGCGTGGTAAAGATGCAGGTGAGCGCGAAGGAACGTCGCCGGATTTTGGCGGATATTGTCGCACACCCACGGACCAACGCGAACGCGATCCTGCTAGATGAGGGCGTGCGCCTGAGCCGCCTATACGGAATGGGGGAGGCTGCGAGGCGCATCGGCGTCACTATGAGCACGTTGGCCGTTTACAAGGCCGAGCAAATCCGCGCTGGTCTGGTTCAGGAGAACGAGCGCGTAGAGCGTCCGAGAATGATGGCAAACCTCTGGTGGGAGCAGACGGGTCAACTCTCAGCCCAGCAACCCGCAGCGTTCACGCGACGGCGCAAGCCGCGCAAGAGCAAGGCTAGTCCCAGCGCCCAACCGTGTGCTCCGCAGGCACCCAAGCAGGGCGGACGACCTTGGGATAATATCGCCAAGCGGCGGGAGGATTCAGGGGATAACGGATAGGCGGAAGCGTAGTGTTGGCACATCGTGCAGGTACCGAGGCGCGTGGCTACAACGTCGGCGTTCACGAAATCGCGGGGTGCTTCGCGCCACATGCGATTCAGCCATGCTTCTACGGGGTCTTCGATGGCGGCGGGGGTGGAGCCGACGGGGGTCACGAGCCACGGGTATTGGGTGGCGTAGTACGCCTCAACCTCCGTGGCCGGATCACCAGACGGCAGGCCATTGGACTCGCGGAAGGCGGCTATCTTGCGAAGCAGATCCTTGATAGACGCGGCGCGGACAACCACTCCAGTGGGGTCCGTAAAGTTGTGCCCGCCATAGGGCTGTTGGGCGTGGTCGTGGATGAGCGGCACGGGTGAAGCGTAGGAAACAACAGTCCGTTGGCGAGGCTATTTTTTAAGTGACTCGCTAAAATTCTCCCTTCGCGTGAGGGTCACTATGAAGAAATTGCTTTTGTACCTCGCTCTCGCCGTCGGCCTTTTTGGTGCGGACGCGGCCAATGACCTTCTGCTATCTCAACGCAAGGCGGACAACTCGGGGAATATCCAGCGAAATGTTGCGCCGACCACGAGCGGCTTTCTGACTTTCAACGCCAGCAAGGTTCCGACGAGTCCGGCCGATTTGACTTACGCCACGCCGACCTTTGGTGTCCCCGACGCCTTCAACATCAGCGGGGCGGGGAGCCTGAGGCTGTCGCCCAACGGAACGAGCGGCATTGGGTTGGCGGCACCGGCTGGTACGGTTGCGCGTCTTCGTTTGTTCGGTCCGAGCGTTTCGACCACGCCGGTGGATTCGACTTGGTACACATCGGCCAATGCCGGCTTGTTCTTGGGATATAGTGAGGGGACGGGGAGCGGGGCGGGGGATTTCTTGGTGGCCCACGCTTCCGACTCTACGAACGGCACGAATTATATTGGAAGAAAGGCGCGTGGCACTCTGGCTACCCCAACGCTGGTTTCTAACGCAGATGTTTCCCTTGGTTTTATTGGGAGCTTTTTCGACGGCACTTCTTTCAGGAATACTGCTGGCTTCAACATGTCGGTCGATGGCGCGGCCTCCAGCGGAACGGCAGCCCCCGCTCAGATTCAATTTTCTACAGGAGAAACGACTGGCCGAACCGCAATGGTTAACATGCGGGCCAATGGCAGGCTTGAGATTGGAGTAAATGGGAGAACCACGGCAGCCTGGGCAACGAATGGGGCAATCTTCCGTTCAATCGGAGGCGCATGGGTTGATTCAACTTCCGCCACGGGAACGGTTGGCACGGCCACCGTCTTCAATGCTTTCGCCGCCCCCACGCTCAATACGACCAACCCGAGCGTGGTCTATACGAATCTGGCGAACGTCTATATCGCGGGCGACGTAGCGACCACCGGCAACGCCTCCGCCACCAACTCCTACGGCCTGTGGAACGTGGGGAAGACGAGGTTGGATGGGGCGGTAGTCCTCCCCTCCACCAACACCGCAGGCCTCCAGCTCTACAACACGGTCGATCAGGTGACGAATTATGAGAGGTTGGTTGCGAAGTGGGCTTCCAATGCTTTCAGACTGGAGACCGACAGCGGTGGAACCGGAACGGCTCGTTCTATTGTTATTGGCGCTGGCGGAACTTCTGGGGGCGCAGCGGTTCGCACAATCGGAATCAATACCGGCGCATCCGGTTCTCCCGGAACTCCCTGCTTTACGTTCAACGTAGGCACTACGGGACTGGCTGTTGCCAGCGGCTTGGTGAATCTAAACGCCACGCTTACCGCTACGTCTGGAACTAGCACGGGATTAGCAATCACCCCCACCTACAACCAAGCCAGCGGCACGGCGGCGAATACGGATTTGCTTATCAATCGCACGGAGACGGCGGTGGGGAGTGGGACGCAACTTCTCATCGACGCCCAAGTGGGCGGAACCAGCCGGTTCAGCGTATCAAACGCAGGCGTGGTTTCAACCGCGTCACTCACGCTCTCCGGTGAACTGACGCTCACTCCTCAAGCCCTCTCTGGTGCGGGTGCGGTCAGCACCACCACCTCCTCCACGTTCTATACCTCCACTGGCGGTGCACAGGCCCTCACGCTTGCCAACGGTCGCGCCGGTCAAATCAAGACAATCGTTCATGTTGTGGACGGCGGTTCGGGCGTGCTCACCCCGACCACGGCACTTGGCTACACTACCATCACCTTCACCAACGCGGGCGATTCGGTGACGCTGCAATACACGGCCCAAGGGTGGGCGGTTATCGGGGTGCGAGGGGCTACTGTTGCCTAACCAAGCATCATCAAGCTCACCAACTAATGCGTCTCAGCGTCATCCTGTTTGCGGCACTCACGCTCTCCGCCCGCGCCCAAGTATGGACCATCACCCCTACTTGGGAAACGACGCGGGCAAAAGACGCTGAGCCCATCGCATACCAATGGCGAGCCACCGTCAACCACGGCCTAGCCGGTCGCCTCACCGGCAACAGTATGCGCCCGTACATCGAGCCCGGCGACTTGCTCCTATGGGAACCGCGCTTCGGTAAACTCAAGGGCCGCGTGCTGCTTATCAGCAATGGGGGCGACCGACTGCCGACCGCGCATTACTGTTACGACGAGGACCGCACGCACGTCTTCATGGTCGGTCTGAACAACCGCGTATCCGACGGGTGGATTGCGAAGGACCGTGCTACGCACGCGCTTGTGACCGTGGTTAAGACGCCTTGACTCGCTGGGCGGGGAAATTCCCCATGGCAAGCGTGCCTGACATCACGCCAATCTCGAAGAGGGATGCGACCCGTTACTTCAACTGGGGCGCCTATCTCCGCGACATGTACGTCTCCGCCGTCCGCGCTGGCACCGGAGCGTTTCTAGCCTTCGCGGGCTCGAACACGGCCGAGGCTATCGCGCCGGACGCGCTTCACAATATCGGCATGGATTGGCGGCAGGCTGTAGCTGGCGCGCTGTCAGCACTGGTCTTTGACGTGGTACGTTACATCAACCTGCACCCGCTTCCGCCGGAGGAGACCGCACCCCCGTTCCAGCAATGAGCCTTACCGTAAAGCAACAATTCCCCGAGCGCCCCTGCGTGGTGGCCTACGCCCCGTGGGAGGAGAAATCCGGCTTGTGGTATTTCAAGCACGCATGGCATTACGGTTCGGATCTCGGGGCTGGTCGTATCCCAGATGGGTTTGAGACCGACTTCGGAAGCATCCCATCTTGGCTGCGCAGCTTCGTGGATGACGACGATCCGCGGGCGCTTTGTCCGTTCATGCGGCACGATCATCGGTACGCCACTGGCGCACTATTGCAGACCGACGCCGACCAGGAGCTTTACGACGGCTGCATTGCTTGCGGCATGTCTCGTGTCAAAGCGTGGCTTATTTACCGCGCCGTCCGGATGTTCGGCGGCTCGCACTACAAGACCAAATGAAAACGAAATCCTGCATCATCGCCATCGTGGCTCTTGCTCTCACGGGCTGCGCCAGCAACTTTCGCCTTCCGAACGTGGAGGGTGAATCCGTAAGCTACACGCGCACCGATCCGTTTGGCGGGACGCACATCGACGCGACGGGCGTCAAGGTGACGGACAAGGAGGTGACCGCAGAGACGGCCAACTTCGCCGTCACCTACCCCAGCTTTAATGTGAAGCTCACGGTCAAGGGGTACAAGCGCCAGCGAGCGAAGGAGGACGATAAGTGAAACGCCGGCAACCGCAGGAAGACTTCAATCCCAACTCGCTGAATGCGACGTTGGCGCGCATTATCGCGGCTCAGGAGGCACATGGGAATGAGATGCGACAATGCTTCTCAGAGACGCGAGAAGAGTTGCGCGTCATCAAGGAACAGGCGTTCAAGACCAACGGCCGCGTCAATCTGCTGGAGCTTTGGCGGGAGACGAGCAAGGCGAAGCTGGCGGGTTTGAGCATGGGGCTCGGCGCGGTCGGCGGGGTGGCTACTTGGTTGGCGGGGATACTTCTAAAGTGACGCGGTAAACGCGACGACCTCGGGACACGCGCCTAGCCCCCTCTCGCGTAGCATACACCTCCCACATGAGCTGATTCCAGTTGTTGCGGAAGGGGCGTTTGCGAGGGGAGTAGCCGGAGATTTTCACCGCTTCTTGGGACGATACCAAACAGTGCGGGAAAGCCGTCCGTCGCGCACGGACAGCCCCTCGAATCGTTCCAGTTTGCCGAGCCTAACCGCCGCGTTCAGGCGCTCGCTTACACGGGAATCAGTCAGGCGAAGGGCGTCAGCTAGTTCGGATCGCTCCTTCCATCCCGCGCCTTCGGGCCTGCGTTCCGGCTTTGCAGCGAGTGCTTCCGCGAACGCATCCCATTCAGTACGTTTTGACATTGGAGGCAACGGTAAATGAATCGCCAACGCGCTTGGCCTGAAACGCCTGATAGGTTCCATCGTCGTTCAGCACGCCGTACACCCATCCCTGCTGGTGGCGAAGTTTATTTGTTTGCCGTGAATTGTAGGGCATGTCGATGACGCACATGCAGCCAGTGCCCATCGCCAGCGCGGGACCATCTAGGTTCTCAACGGGCACGATTCCTTGGGCGTGGTCGTGCCCGTGAATGCAGTTGCGATAAATGGTGGCGTGTTGGCGCGTGGCATTTATGCCCGACTTGTAGCCGTGGATCACCTGCATCTTGCCGATTTTAAGGACGCCTTTGCGCGCGTCGTAAGGCAGCATCTTGACGCCCCATGCGCGCATCTTCTTTTCGATCTCCTTCGTTTTTTGTTCGGCGAAATCCCGGAGCACGCCATCTTGTTTGTCCAGTAAGTCCCATAGGCGCTGACAGTGATTGCCCTTCAGGTACCACTTGGTTTCCCCGCCAGAAAAGAAGCGCTTGGCGAAGTCCATTGCCGCCTCGTAATCATCCGCCATGCTCATCGACTTCTCTTCTTGACTTGCCCCATTACGAATCGCCGCGAAGTCGAACAGGTCGCCTCCGTGAATGCGTATCTCCGGATTCCAATCCTTGAGCCACGCAAAAAACTTTTTCTCCACCAGCGGGTCAAGCTGGTCGCCATGCGTGTCACTGGCGATCACGAACCGCCGTGCCTTCATGCAGCTCGGCGCTTGCGCCGCTTCTTCACCACCTTCTCGCGAACGATTTTTCTCGCCGGCTTAATCAACACTGCCGTCGGCAACGGAAACGGCACGAAGGCGTGACTGCCAATAACGTAGTCGTTCATTCGCGGGGAGTGTGGGGATTTGGGCGGGGGTGGCAATACTAAAATTCCGGAGCGTCTGGAGTGCCATCGTCCGCTGGCTTCTTGTAGTGAATACCCTTCGCGACCAGCACTCCCGCCTGCGACTGCTTCATCTTGGTCGCCAGTTCGTCGGGCCAGTGAAGGCGGAGCTTGAGTTGCACCAATGTCTTCGGCGAGGCTAGCCCCAGGCGGTCGCGTTCACGCAGGGTGGCGATCAAGCGCTGGGCCTGCACCGACGTTTTGACCTGCGTCGTGTCGATGCCGAAGGCGAGGAGCGCGTCCAGTTCAGCGCGGCTCGCTGGTGCGGAGTCCTGCGTGGCCAGTGCGGCGATCTTGTCGGCGCCAAGCGAGAGACTGTAGAGGACGGGGTTGATGGTGCGCGGCTGCCTGTTGCGGTGTTTGTCCGCGGCTTTCTCAAGTGCGGCGATGAAGTCGCGCAGCTTCGCCGGATCGGTGAAGTCTTTCGGCGCCTTCTTCATCTTGGACTTCAGTTCTTCGTCCACAAACAAGTCCACGACGGAACAGATGTCCACGCGGTCGGATACAAAGAAGGGCGAGATGAGCAGACCGTAGGGCTTGGCGCTGGCTGCAATCGCGGCGCGGCGCTGATCGGGTGTCATCTCGTCAGTGACCACGCCAGGCAATGTACGCGACATACGATACACCCCTTGCTTGTAGAAACTGGGCGACAGCGTGGCCCTCATCCATGCAACGGTGTCTACGGAAGGGAAGTCCGTGCCCTCGACGTACATCGCGCAGAGGCAGAGGCAGATTCCGGGGCCGTGCGCTTGAAACTCGTCTGTCTTTTCGTCGCGATCCAAACACTCACCAAGAACGTAGAGCGACTTTAATCCGCGACGGTTAAGCGCAGCGGCCATCGCCATCGCGCATTCCTTCGACGGAAGGAAGCACATCGTCTTGCGAGCACTCGCGTGCTCCACGATTTGTGCGGCCAGTTCTTCGATGATGGGGATGATGGCATTGCTCTCGTCTTCGGCGGAAAAATCCATGCCACCGTAGCCGCTCGCTTTCTTCCGGAAGTTGCGCGTGTCGATCTTGACGGGGATGTTAACCTCTTTGATCCCGACGAGCCAGCCATCTTCAATTGCCTGAAGATAGGAGTAGCGGGCGAGAAATTTTTGATAGAAGTTACCGAGGTTGCGCTTTCCGAAGGTGTCGGGGGTCGCCGTGATCCCCAGTATCAGGGCCTTCGGGGTGTATGTTCCGTCGGCGGGCTGTTTCCACTCCGGATCAAGCGAATCTTTCCCGAACGTGCAGTACCGCATGATGCGGAGAAAAAGATTGGCCGTGGAATTGTGTGCCTCGTCCGCGAATACGACGGAGAAGTGCGTATCAGAGAAAGAAGTCAGGCGATTGAGACGACCGAGCGATGCGACGGACGCGACGACGATTGGCGCATAGGGGCTCGCGTGTTGGTCGCCCATCTCGACATCGACAGTCAGGCCGGTTTCGTTGGTGAGTCGCCGTGCGGTCTGGGCCACGAGCTGCTGACGATTCTCCAGTACAAGCGTGCGGCCTTTGCGCGCGTGCCATTCCTCGTGAGCTATGGCCGCCGCGAAACTGGTTTTTCCGCTGCCGCCTACTGCGTCCAGAAGAAGGCGGCTGAAGCCATTCGCGCGATCACGTTGCGTTGATTGGACCCATTCGCGTTGATAGCCGCGGAGTTTGAGCGGGAGTTCATGCGAGGCATCCCAATCGAAGTCGAGGTCAGGCATGGACTTCTATTTACGCCTGCTCTGGTGGAAAAGAACAGCCACAAAAACGGTTAGAACAGCAACCCACAGCGATATTAAACACAGCCAAATGGTGTGCGAAACTAGCGATCTCGTAACGATGTTAATCCAGTCTGTCATTGCTTCACCTCCACCACTTCCCACCCCGGCGGCTGGCCAACCGTAGCCAACTGCGCCCGCGCGTCCTCCTCAGTATCAAACTTGCGCGCCTCTGTGGCATCCCGCGTCGTCGCATCAATCATGCGCTTGGCTGGCTCGTAGGGCCATTGCGTTCCAGCGCGCACGAAGTACCACGGGCCATCGGGCGTCTTGCTGTATTGGCCGATGCCGTCTTTGGGGGCGTAGAGGTAGCGGAGGATGAAGGTCACTTGACCTCCCTCCAAACCGGCTCCCATTTCTTGCCATCGCGCGTCCAGAGTTCGATCTTCAATTCTTCGGGCTTCTCGGGGCGAAGGTAGCGATAGGGCCGCATGATGAATTGGTTCGGACTCGTGTTGATGACGCGCTCGAAAGGCAGCTCCCCGACTCGAACGATTGGCTCATTCCCGCTACTTGTTACGACGACGAGATAGCGGGCAGTGATGGTGGATGATTCGGCGGCAACGGAGAACGACAAAGAAGCCGCACGAATGGTATCGGTCGATGGATTGGCAGTCGGCTGCTGCGCAAAAGCGCCACACAGCACCGCGAGGAATAATGTGATTTTGGTTTTCATTGTGATTTAACGTAAGAAGTAATCGTCCTCACCGCATCCTCAAACGTCCGGATTACTTCGACGCGGAAGCCGGCGGAGCGGAGGATGGGATGGATGGCCAGTTGCTCATCCGAAAGCGCGCCATTGGAACCGGCTTTGAATTCGATAAACAGGCCGTGCGTAACGGTAGCCAGATTGTAGCTCGGCATCTTGCGTGCAATATCTTCAGGAATCCTCGTGTAATCGGTGCGCGGAACCGCAAGCAGCGCGTCGGGAATTCCAGGCGTCATCCCCGCCAGCTTCAGCATCTTCGCGCGAATGACCCGCGTCTCGTATGTGGCACCAAGCACGGAGCCGTTTGGAATGGAGAACAACAAGCGAGCATCCACGCCCAGTCCAGCCGCAGCGGAACGCCACCATTTGAAGCACGCGCTTTGCAACCGCCACTCAGCATTGTCATTGCGCTTCCTCTTCACCGGCACAAACCCCTCTGGCGAGCCGGTCTGGGCCAGATGGGCGGTTAGTTTGCGGAGGGAGGCGTCACTCAGGGCCATAACCAAGAACTTCATCCAAGATTGGGTCAATGCCACGCGCCTCCGGCTCGCAATCCCAGTCAAGCGACTGCGCGGAGTGAACCAGTTTGTCGTACAGCTTACGGCGAATCGCTTCGTCGGTTACGTTATCGCGAATAGCCGTGGCCATGTCGCGCACAATATCAGTTCCAGATGACCAGCCCATAGTCGTGGTTTTTGAGGGTTAAAACGGCATCGACTCATCCCGATCCTCAAGCGGATTCTTGGTGAGCGGCTTGTGCTTGATGACCTTCTCAAGTCCTTCGACAAACTCGCAGATCATCACCTGCTTGTTCTCGTCCTGGGCGAGTAGGCGATTTGCCTCCTCGCGGGCAGTCTCGATTGAGTTGTGATAAACGGTAGGCGCGCGCTTACCGGGAACGAACAGGACGTAGGTTTGTTTTTTCATGGGAAAGGTTTTACTGGATCACGAGCCATTCGTTCGTCGCTTGAACCATCAGCGGCTTCAACAGCGTATCCGCGCAGGACTTCGCGCTTACGTCATTCTTGCTGGTCTTAGGGATATTGCCCTCCTCGGCCACGTTGTCCACAAGCGCGTCCAATGAGTACGTCACGCACTTGGCGAGGCGCGACTTATCAGCCAACAGCGTCGTTGCGTTCTCCATGAACGCGACCTCCTGGCCTTCGATGACGGAGTAACGACCGCCGACTTTCTTGATCGTGATGCGCTTGCCGCTCGCACTGTCGGCGTAGCCTTGCTCGCGCACGCGCTCCTTCAATAGTTCCGTCGCCGCCTCAACCGGCTTGGCCAGCGTCCGTCCCGTGAGCACGAAGTCGGCAATCTTGCCGTAGTCATTCTCGCCGCGCAATTGCTCAAGATGAGCGGTCGTAAGTTTGGATTTCATAAAGTCGTTGTCGGCTACCAGCGAGGGGCACAACCACGGGCGCATCAGGGCGACGGGGCAATATCGGCAGGCTTTCTCGCTGCTGTTGGTTTCATACCGATTCTCAAGCGCCTTGTTGTACCGGTCAACCATCAACGCAGTGAGGCGCTCCAGTTCCTCGCCGGACAGTTCGGTGTGCGAGATGCGCGGGATGCCGTTCTCTTCGTCGATACGGGGTTG
>Ga0164309_10001132_pt1 | contig 13303 bp, 10 predicted proteins | sample Whisoiple_247_MG_FD_109984 | JGI IMG/M metagenome (GOLD analysis project Ga0164309, IMG submission 109984) | Soil microbial communities amended with fresh organic matter from upstate New York, USA - Whitman soil sample_247_MG | ecosystem: Environmental > Terrestrial > Soil > Unclassified >... | reverse complement strand
GGCTTGCCGTCGTTGAAAAAGGCAATGTCGAACAACGCGCGCACGGCATAGCGGCCCTTGTTCGACAGCTTCACGACAACCGATATGCATTGGCACATCGTTTTTGTCAAGAACACCCAGGGCTGGAAATCAGTGCGCTTTTTCGTTGTAACCGGCTGTTCGGGGTGCGGCCGGTGAGCCGTTCCTGGGCTCGGATCGCGGGTGCCGGGTTTTGTTGCTGATCGGGACAGTGTAAAACGTTGGGCTTTCGCGCACGGAGCGCGGACTGCCCACAGAAGGGGATCGATAATGATGAGGAACCTGGGATCTTTCGCCGCTCGTTTGCCGTTCGCGTTGCTCGCTTTGGTAGGTTGCGCCGAGCAAGAGCCCGCCGCGGCACCGTTAGCCGCGCCGCCGCCCGCGGCGGCCCCCGCGCCGCCACCGGCCCCCGTCGAGGCCAAAAAGGAGGAACCGAAACCCGTACCATTGACTGCGGAGCAGAAGCTGAAGGCATACCAAGAGGGTTGGGCCGCCTTCGACGCCAAGGACTTCGCAAAGTTTCAGGGCATTTGGGCTGAGAATGCCACGAGCGAAATGCTCGATATGGGCGCCCCACTGACTGGGCCTGCGGCGATCACCGAAAAGGGCGCTAAGAGCTTTGCGAGTGGCTTCCCGGACGCCACGGGCGAGCTGCAGCTCACGCTGGTCAACGGGAACAACATCGTGGGTGTCGTGCTCGTGCGCGGCACGAACGCGGGTACTTACGTGACACCGGTGGGGCCAGTGCCTGCAACTAACAAGAAGGTTGGCTTCTTGGCGGCACAGAGCGTCGAGGTCAACGACCAGGGCAAAGCCGTCAAAGAAGTCTTGGCTTATGACGGCGGCACCGTCGCAGGTCAGCTCGGACTGATGCCGATGCCGCACCGCAAGGCGATCGAAACCGGCTGGACCGAGAAGCCCGTGGTGATTGCGTCGGGCAGCGAGACCGAAAAGACGAATCTGGCTGCCTTCAGCAAAGGCATCGAAGGGTTCAACAAGCACGACGCTGCCGCCGCGCTCGCCGCTGCCGCTGACGATGTCGTGTTTTCGAAGCAGAGCGGCCCGGCCGATCTGACCGGTAAGAAAGAAGTGCAAAAGGGGCTCGAGGAGAGCTTCAAGGCGTTCCCCGACGTCAAGTTGGACGTGAAGAGCTCCTGGGCCGCGGGCGACTACGTGGTTTCGACCGGTACCTGGAGTGGCACGAACACGGGTGACATGCCGTCGATGAAGATGAAGAAGACCGGCAAGCCCGTGTCGGTTCACTACATCCAGATCGACAAGTTCGTCGGCGGGAAGACCAAGAACATGTGGCTGTTCATGAATGGTGCGGCCGCAGCGGCGCAGCTCGGCATGCTCCCGCCCATGAAGGCCGGCGAGGCGCCCGGCAAGGAAGGCAAGGGCACGGTCGGGAAGGCACCCGAATCATCCGCAAAGCCGGCAGGCACTCCGGCAACCAAAGCGGAACCGGCAGCGAAGCCAGCAGCCGCTGCAGCTCCCGCCGCCAAGCCGGCGGCAACAGCTCCCGCGCCAGCAGCCGCTGCCAAGCCAGCAGCGCCGGCTCCCGCGGCGAAGCCCGCCCCGGCCGCCCCGGCTCCGAAGCCCGCGCCGGCGAAATGAGGTGGACCTGACGCGGCTCGTCTCGTCGGTGGCACTGGGCTGCCGACGAGACGAACGCTCACTCCGCGGGTTGAACCGCGACTTCGCCCTGCATCAGACGTTCACGCGCTAGCTTCGCGGCAGGCAGCCAATGGCCACGGCTCAATCGCCACCAGAACAAGAGCGCGCCAACGCTGATGTCCACGGTTAGCGCGAGCCAACCACCGACCGCGCCGAAGCCGTGATGAATGCCCCAAAACCAGGTCAATCCCGGCACGAAGGACCAGCCCGACCCGATCGCCACTAGCGCGGGGACGCGCACGTCGCCCGTGCCCCGAAGCACGGCGCGAGCCACGATGTTGGCGGCATCGAAGAGCTGAAAACCAGCAGCGACGTACAGCAGGTGTACGCCGACGCTCTGGACCTTCGTGTCGCTCGTGAAGAGGCGCATCAGCGCTTCGGCGCCGAAGACGAAGATCAGCGCGCAGCCTGCCGCGTAAAGGCCTGCCAGCCAGAGGGCGTTCTTTGCGACCTGGAGCACCTTCTCGTCGTCGTTCGCGCCTACGGCTTGTCCAGCGAGCACGGACGCTGCTTCGCCGATCGAGACGGCGGGCATGAACGCGAAGTGCAAGATCTGGAGCGCGACTTGGTGTGCGGCGAGGTCCGCTTCACCCATGCGCGCGATCAGCAGCACCAAGGCTGAAAATGCGGCTACGCCGAGCAAGAACTCGCTCCCGGTGGGCAGCCCGATGCGAAACACCGAACGCACGTGCTCGAAGCGCGCCTTTTCGAAGCCGAAGCCCGACTTCGCCTGGATTACCAATAGCCAACCGAGCTCGATCACTTGCACGAACAGAGTCGCGTAAGCGGCACCGGCGATGCCCCAGCCGGCGCTGAAGATCATCACGTAGTTGAGCGGGATGTGTATCGCGTTGCTGACCAGCGCCGCGTACATCGGCGAACGCGAGTCACCGAAGCCGTAGCGCGCTTCGCGGATGGCGGCGCTCACGAGCACGATCGGTGCGCCGAGTAGGCGAATGGACAGGTAGGTATACGCGACCGAGCCGGCCTCAGGACTGGCGGAAAAGCGGGGCAAATAGTGCGCAACTGGGAAGCCCGCGAGCAGCGAGAGCGCGCTCAGGGCAAGCCCCCCGTACACGCCAGCCGCGAGGAATGGCAGCACTTCATCGCGCTCACCGGCGCCGACGCCCTGTGAGACCAACACCTTCACCGCGCGCAGTAAGCCGAAGCCAAAACAGACAACGGTCCAAAGCGCGATGCCTCCGAGCCCAACGCCAGCTAGCGCTGCCGGACCGAGGCGTCCCACGAACGCCGTGTCGACCACCGTCATCACGGTGAACGACAAGGTTGAAACCGTGATCGGCCACGCCAGCGACACGAGCTCGCGGAATAGGCGGGCGTTGGACATCGGGCTTTGACTGGGAACGGACACGGAAACCTCGGGAATATGGCTCTAAACGCAAAAAAGCCGCGGGACCTTGCGGCGCCGCGGCTTTTGCCGGCGATGGTTAGTGGGAGGACTAACTGCTCGACGGCTGCCGCGCTGCCGCGCGAACGACGCCCATGCTCGGGCGAGCGCTGGCGTGCGGTCGGGTAAGGCGGCGGCGGCAATTCATGGTGAATGTCCTAGCGAAAATACGGTGACACCACGCGCAGGAATGCGTCGCACCCTGCGCCTCAATATCTCGCACGCGATCAGCCGATCGTCAAGCGGTGGCCGAGCGTTGCGCGTACAGCGCTTCGAGTACTGGTTGGTAGCGAGCGAGCACGAGATTTCGGCGTACCTTCAACGAAGGAGTCAGTAAGCCGTTTTCGATCGTGAAGTCCTCACGGATCAACTGAAAGGCTTTGGGCTTCTCGTAGCCGCGGAAGTTGTGGGCGCGGGTCTCGAGCTCTTTGCCGATTAGCTCGCGCACGGCCGGATCGTTGGTGAAGTCCTTGATTTCCAGGCCTTTCTCGCGAGCCCACCTGGTCACCGCGGCTTCATCGACCACGACCAAGGCGACGTTGTGGGGGCGGTTCAGGCCGAACAGCATCGTGTTCAGGATGTATGGAGAGAGCTTCAGTTCCTCTTCCAGTGGAGACGGCACGACGAACTTGCCGTTCTCGAGCTTGTACTGCTCTTTGATGCGACCGGTGATGTGCAGGTAGCCGTCCTCGTCGAGGAAGCCCATGTCGCCGGTGCGCAATCCGCCGTCGGGCATGAGCACTTGGTGTTGCTCTTCTTCGCGGTGGTGGTAGCCGCGCATCACGTTGTCGCCGTAGACGATGATCTCACCGTTTTTCTCGTCGGCCGTCGCGCTGCGATCGATCTCGATGCGGACACGAGGGATGGGCTTGCCCACGGTGCCCATGCGCGTTGCGTCAGGGCAATTGGCGGTGACCACCGGGCTGGCTTCGGTCATGCCGTAGCCCTCGTAGACGGCGATACCGAGCGCATCGACGAACTCGGCGACTTCGCGCGCGAGCGCGGCGCTGCCGCTGACCGAGAAGCGCAAGCGACCACCGAAGCGACCTCGCACTTTGGAGAAGATCAGCTTGTCGGCGGCAGCGAGGGCCAACCCTTCACCCAAGGTCAACGACTCACCACGCTTCTTCTTGGTGGCGGCGCTGATTCCGGCGAGAAACAGCTTTTGAATGAGCTTTGGCCGCTCGCTCATTTGTTTGTTCACGCCGTCGTAGATGCGATTGAAAATGCGCGGCACGGCGATCAAAATCGTGGGCTTCACTTCCGCGAGATTGCCCACCAAATTCGGGATCTCGTCGTTCAAGCCGAGTGAGCAACCCACGCTGAACAGCATGTGCAATTCCGCGGTTTGGCCGAAAGCGTGCGCCCAGGGCAAGAAGGCGAGCGAGCGATCGGTGGGACGGAGCGGAAACAACTCGCCCGAAGCGATCACGTTGCTGGCAATGTTCCAGTGGCTGAGCACGACGCCCTTCGGCGCGCCGGTCGTCCCCGAGGTGTAGATGAAACAAGCGGCGTCATCCGGGGCGGGGTGGTGCACCGGCCGTGGGTTTGCCTTGCCTGATGACAGCAGCTGCTTGTAGGAACGCGGGTCGCTCTCTGGCAAATCCAGGCCGATCACATGTGCCAAGTTCGGCAGGCGATCGCGCAGGGAGGTGATCTTGCCGAGGACTTCGGCGTTGGCACCAAGCACGAGCTTGGCCTCGCAGTCCTTCAAGATGAACGCCCAATCTTCCAGCGGCTGCGCCTCGTACATGGGGACGAAGGTCGCGCCCAAGCCGAAGGTGGCGTACGCTGCGGCGGCCCACTCCACCCGATTGCCGGCGATCAACGCCACGCGGTCGCCCTGGCCAATGCCGAGCGCGGCGAGCCCGCTGCGCAGGGCATCTACCTCGAGCTTGAATTGCGCGTACGTGATCCAGTTCCAGGCCCCGCCTTGCTTGGTGCCAAACAGTTCGCGCGGACCATGCCGCTCAGTGCTCTGCTCCCAGAGTTCGACCAGGGTCTTGAAGTTCGGGTTCATCGTGCAGTGCCTTGGATCATGCCGGGTTTGTGTTTAGCAGTGACGGCTACTCCGAGGAAACTAGCCATTTCCGCGGCACGGTAAAAACGGGCCCGGCGCGCGTGTAGGTGCCGCCCGGCGGTTGCGTGCTAGCCTGCCGGCCCCGCCCGGATCGCCCGATCAATCGCCATGCCTGCCTACACGCTCGTCACTTTTGGCTGCCAAATGAACCAGCACGATTCGGATCGAATCGGCGAGGTCCTGCGCGGCATCGGCTATACCGAGGTCGCCGAGCCGGCCAACGCGGACCTCGTGCTCCTGAACACGTGCAGCATCCGAGAGAAGGCCGAGCAGAAGCTGCGCAGTGAGGTCGGGCGGATAGGCCTGCTCAAGCGCGCCAAGCCGAGCTTGATGATTGGCGTCGCGGGTTGCATGGCTCAGCAAGAGGGTGAGCGCTTGTCTCGGCGCATGCCCCAGATCGACTTCATGCTCGGTCCGGACAACATCGCCGAGCTGCCGAGCATTCTGGCCGAGGTCGAATTGGGGGCTCCGCCCAAGATCCGCACCGTGTTCGATTTGGACGCGCCGCAGTTCTTGAGCGCGCAGGTTGAACCCGGACGCACCGGGGCCACCGCGTTCGTGACGATCATGAAGGGCTGTGACGAGCGCTGCACGTATTGCGTCGTGCCGTACACGCGCGGTCCTGAGCGGTATCGCACCGCGCGTGAAATCTTGGATGAGATCCGCAAGTTGGTCGACGCGGGCGTGCGCGAAGTCACGTTGCTCGGTCAAACCGTGAATAGCTATCGTGATCCGGCGGGGTCACTGGCGCTCGCGCCGGGGGCAGGGGAGACGCGCTTCGAGCACACGTTGCGCGCCGTCGCGCTCGAGGACGAGAGCGAATTCCCGGCGCTTTTGCGGGCGATTTGCGCAGAAGTGCCGGAACTCGCGCGGCTCCGCTACACGAGCCCGCATCCGCGTCATCTCACCTGGTCGTTGATCTTGGCGCACCGTGATCTGCCGGCGCTCGCGCGACACGTGCACATGCCGGTGCAGTCCGGTAGTGATCGCGTGCTCAAACGCATGCTGCGTCGCTACACGGTGAATGAATACGTCGAGCGCGTAGACGCGCTGCGCAATGCCGTCCCCGGCGTCACGTTCTCGACCGATGTGATCGTGGGCTTCCCTGGCGAAACACGCGAAGACTTCGCGGCGACGATGGCGCTGGCCGAGCGCGTCAAATTCACGGGCTTCTTCGGCTTCACTTATTCCGAGCGCCCGAACACCCCGGCGCTCAAGTTGGTCGACGACGTGCCCGAGCAGGAAAAGAGCGCGCGTTTGGAAGAGATCTTCGAGCTCACTGATCGCCATCGCAGCGAGCACCTGCAGAGCTTGGTCGGCACGACGGAAATCGTGCTCGCCGAACGCCGCGGCAAAAATGGCGATTTCATGGGGCGGAGCGAGCGCAACGAGATCGTGCACTTCGCCTGCGCGGGGGACGCGGTCGGGCAAATGGTGCCGGTGCGCATTCGCGAGGCTTACAACAACTCGCTGCGCGGCGAGATCGAGCCGGGCTTCGTGCTCGCGCCGCCCATGCCAAACGTCGAACACCGAAATCCGAACCCAGCCGGCAACGGGCGTCGCTCGTTGCCGGTTCTGGCGAGGGCGTGATGGTCGATATATTTCGCGGTTTCAAAGGCACTTGGCCGAAAGTCGGCGAAGGCGTGTACGTCACGGACACCGCGCGTGTGATCGGTGACGTCGAATTGGGAGAGGGCGTCAGCGTTTGGTACGGCAGCGTGCTGCGCGGAGACGTGGGCTCGATCCGCGTCGGCGCGCGCAGCAACATTCAAGATCTGTGCATGCTGCACATGTCGTCGGGCAGTTCGAACACCGTGATTGGCGCCGAGGTAACCATTGGCCACAACGTGGTGATCCACGGCGCTCTGATCGGCGATGGCGCTCTGATCGGCATGGGTGCCATCCTGCTCGACAATTGCGAAATCGGCGCAGAAGCGATGGTCGCCGCCGGGACACTAATCACCGCCGGCACCAAAGTACCGCCACGCACGCTGGTCGTCGGATCGCCTGGCAAAGTCGTGCGCGACTTGCGCGACGACGAATGGCAGCAAGGCCGCCTGCTCGCCGCCCGCTACGTCGAAGTCGCCAAAGCCCACCGCCAGAGTTGAGAGGGAGGGGATTGGCCGCCAAAACGCCAAAAGAGGGGGAGAGCAACTAACCGCCGAGCCGCAGAGGCCGCCGAGATCAGAGGAGAGATTGGGGGTTATTGATCGCGGCGGATCACGTCGTCAGCAACGTCGTAGATCGACGAGCATCGCGAACCCCAAAATCTCCCTTCAGATCTCTGAGGCCTCTGCGGCTCGGCGGTTCAACCTCAGGGAGCGTTCTGTGCTGCGTTCGTGACGTCCGTGCGAGCCAACGAGTGCCCCGGAGCGACGCACCGCCGGGAACACCCGTGCGGCTGTGAGGTGCGCTGCTGGAGCGCGAGCGCCCCCTCTCTTTAGCCGCCGCCGACGAAGTGGACGATTTCGAGGATGTCACCGGGTTGGAGTTCGGTGCTGGGGTGCTCGGCGCGGGGGACGACTTCGCGGTTGCGCTCGACGGCGACGGGGCCCTCGGTGAGGCCCAATGTCTCGACCAGGCCGCGCACGGTGGTGCCTGCGGGGATCTCGTGCGCGTCGCCGTTGACCGTGATTTGCATGGGCAATGAGCGCTGATTTGCCGCTGAGGCGCGGCTGAGTCAAGCCCGCCTCCAGCTCGCTTGGCCCAATCGAGCGCGAAGCGGTACGCTGAGTGCGTGCGAGTGTGGACTGCGTTCATCGCCGGAGGCCTGCTGGCTGCGGCCGCGTTCGGAGCCTATCCGCGGGCACAGGCTTGGCTCGAGCGGGATTGGGGAATTTTGGTGGGGGGGCAAGTGCCGCCGCTGGGCGGCGATCTCGAGGCGTGGCTCACGCAGCGCGAACGTGCGATCGCGGCCAGGCGCGTGACGCTGGCAACCGAGGGTTGGGCGGAAGAGGTCACGTTCGGCGAACTCGGGGTGAGTTTGGATGTGCCGAGCACGGCGCGAGCGGCGCGGCTCGCGGTACAGCGCAGTGACTTATTGAGCGAGCTTCGGCGTCGCATTGCGCCGAGTCCGGAGCTGTACGACGTCCCGCTCATGTTTCACTTCGACGCGGCGCGAGCGGGGGAGCGATTGGCCGCGCTTGCGAACAGCGTGCACCGCGACCCCGTCGATGCGCGGCTCGATTTGGCGGCTCACGTGCGGATTGCGGACGTGCCGGGACGCGAGCTCGATTTGGCGGCTTCGGTGCTGCAGGTCGCGGAGGGCGAACGCGAGGACGGCGCGCAGATCCCGATTGTCACGCGCGCGATCGCGCCGCAAATCACCGGCGATACGATGCTGGATGTCGATGTGTCGCGGGTGCTGTCGAGCTTCGAGACCGACTTCACGCACCACGCTGGGCCGCGGGCGATCAACATCGCGACTGCCGCGCGTTACCTGAACGGCAGCGTGATCGGCGCGGGTGAGACCTTCAGTTTCAATCGCTCGGTCGGCTCGCGCACGGTGGAGCGTGGCTTCACGGAAGCGCCGCAAATCGTCGCGGATGAGCTCGAACCCGGAGTGGGCGGCGGAGTGTGCCAGGTCGCGAGCACGCTGTACGCGGCGGCGGTGTACGGGGGGCTCGAAACCGTACAGCGACGCAGCCACAGTCGACCGAGCGGTTACACGCCGCTCGGTCTCGACGCGACCGTGATCGACGGTGAGCTCGATTTGAAGCTGCGCAATCCGTATGACTCCGCGTTGATCGTGCACGCTTTTTTGCCGACCAAGACCACGCTGCGCATCGAGCTGCTCGGTCGCGACGCGCCAGGCAAAGTCGAGCACTTCTATCAAGTCAAAGAGAAGCACGAGTTCGTGCGGCGCGTGGTCGTCGAACCCGGCTTCGAGCGCAATCAGAGCAAGCGCCACCAAAAGGGCATTTGGGGCTATGACGTGGTGAGCACCGTGCGCACCACTTATCCCAACGGCCAGCGCAGTTTTCGCTCGTACACCAGCACTTATTACCCGGTGCCCGAGGTGTACTGGGTCGGCGCGGGGACGGACCCGAGCACCCTGCCGCCCTTGCCGGAAGGTGCTACCAGCATCGAATTCTCATCGGCGGACAAAGCGCCGCCGGGCTGACGCTCGGCGGCTGAATGGTTGGCGCGGGGCACCCTTTTGCCCTAAAACCCCGCCGTGAACGCGCGTTTGCGGACTCGGCACTGGATCGCCTCAGGATTGACGCTGTGCGCGCTCGCGCCGAGCTGCAAGTCGAAACCGAATGTCACCCCGGCAGAACCGACCCCGTCGGCGTCGGCCGCACCGGCTGCGTCAGCCGCGCCGTCCTCGGTCGATCACGGTGAGCTCGATACGCAGGCTCCGAGCGACGCACCGAAGATTGCTGCGATGACGATCGCCACCACGGTCTACAAGCTGGCCGACACGGGCTCGCGACGGCTCGGCTACATTCGGCTTGGCGGCGTCGTGGATCGGGAGCCCGAGCCCACGCGCGGCAAGGGGTGCAAGGGCCAGTGGTACCGCGTGTTCCCCATGGGCTACGTGTGTACCGATGATGCGACGACGGATCTCGAAACTCCGCTAGTTCGCGCCGCCAGTCGCCGGCCGGAGATCGACAAACCGATGCCGTATCGCTACGGCTTCGTGCGCGCGACCGCGCCGCAGTACCTGCGCGTGCCGACTCGCCAAGAGCAACTCAAGAGCGAGTTCAAACTTGACGAGCACCTGAGTTGGTTCGAACAGAACCGCAAAGAGGTGCAGCAAGTCGTGTTCGGTGCGAACGACGTGCCGCTCGATTCACGCGGCATCGCCGTCGCTGGACTGAAACCCAAAGCCGGTTTTCGCGCCTCGACCGAGCTCAGTGAGAATGAGCTTTTCGGCGGAAAATCGGCGGATGAGCCGATCCCATTTTGGCTCGAAGGGGGGCGCAAGGTCCCCAACGTGTCGGGCTACGCCGTGCCCGAGTACGCCTATTTCGCCGACCGCGTGCGGCGCAAAACTGGTTTGTCATTCGTGGACGCATTCGACACCACGGACGAAGGCGTGCATCGCGCATTTGCGGTCAGCGTCGATATGCGGCTCTTGCCGATCAGTAAACTCAAGCCGGACTCCGCGTCACCGTTCCACGGGCTCGAGATCAACGACAAGGTGCCGCTGCCGTTTGCCTGGGTGAATAAGACCGAGGTTACGACCTACAAGTTGATCAAGGGCAAGGACGAGGTACGCGCCTCCGAAGGCATCCCGCGTCGCGCGCTCGTACCGCTCAGCGGCAACGTGCGCATGAAGGCGGGCGCGCGCTTTTATCAAACCGCCCGCGACAAGACCGTGTGGCTACGCGCCGAGGATCTGGGTGTCGTTGAAAAGCCGCCGACGTGGCCCGACTTCGCCGAGAAGGGCGAGAAATGGATCGACGTCTCGATCACCGCCCAAACTCTGGTGCTGTACGAGGGCAAAAAGCCCGTCTATGCGACAATGGTGTCGACGGGCCGCGACAAGCTCGGTGATCCCAAAGAGACGCTATCGACCGTGCGCGGCACCTTTAGACTGCAGAGCAAGCACATCGCGGCCGCGATGGACTCTGAAGAGAATTCGAGCGTCTCTGGCGGCTCGCGCGGTCACGGCGCGAAGATGAGCGCGAACGCGGCCGAGACCACCGAACGCTTGAAGAAGGCCGAGGCCGCCGGCAAGTCGCTGAACGACGAAGACAAGCGACGCTTGGCCAACATCAACAAAGGTCGCGATCCAGAGTACGGCATCACGATGCGCCGCGGTTCCTCGGACTTCGAGTTGCGCGACGTGCCTTGGATTCAATACTTCGCGGCCGGCTTCGCGCTGCACGGCGCGTATTGGCACGACGTGTTCGGCATCGCACGCAGCCACGGTTGCATCAACCTGGCACCGATCGACGCTCGCTATGTGTTTCAGTGGACCGATCCCCCGGTGCCGAAGGGCTGGCACGGCATCAACGTGGGCGCCGACATGGGCGAAGGCACCGGCGTGGTCGTGCGCGAATAGCCCAGAAAACGCCGAAAAGTTGCGGTTTCACGGCTTCGGCGCGACCATCGGGGCCGTTCGGGCTCATGATGCGCAAAGCGTTGGCGGCAATCCTCGGTGCCCTGCTGGCGCAGTTCACGTTCGGTCCGATCGTGACGCAGATCACGATTGCCCACGAACGGCGCGTCCAAAGGCGCGCCGGGTTCGAGGCGGACGGAGTGACTCCGACCACGGCAGCAGCGGAGGCGATGCAGCGCGTCGCGCCCGTGACTCAGGCGCCCGAACCGAGCGCTCCACCCGTCACCGAGCAACCGCCCCCAGGTACCCCGCTTCCCGTTCCAGCTCCGGCGGAAGTCAGCTCAGCGTGCCCTCGAGAGATGTCGCTCGTTGAAGGGGAGTTCTGCACGGACGTCTTTCAACCATGTGCGCGTTGGCTCGACGACGAGAAGCTGCCGTTTGCGCGCTGCAGCGAATTCCAAAAGCCGTCGCGCTGCATTGGAACGCGGGTCAAGCAACGGTTCTGTATCGATCGCTATGAGTACACCGCGCCGGGCGAGGACCTGCCGCTCAACTACCAGAGCTTCCAGAAATCGAACGCCCTGTGCGTGAAGCTCGGCAAACGTTTGTGCACCGAGACCGAATGGACCTTTGCCTGCGAGGGCGAAGAGATGAATCCGTATCCGTACGGTTTCGTGCGCGCCCCTAAGTGCAATCAAGACCGAACCGATCTGTACGAAGTGAACCCGCACCGTCAGATCTTGGCTGACCGCCGCGAACGCGCCGACGCACGCCCCGAGTGCGTGAGTCCCTTCGGCGTCTACAACATGGCTGGCAACATGGACGAGTCCGTGCTCCGCGAAGGCAAAGAGCACATCGACCCCTATCGGAACGCCCTAAAGGGCGGGTGGTGGATGGCCGCTCGCAATCGCTGTCGGCCGGCCACCACGGCCCACGACGACTATTACAAGGACATCCAGGTAGGAACTCGCTGCTGTTCTGCCGCATCTCCTGACTGAAGTCTGACTAAAGTTCCCAAGTTAAAGTGCGTCATAATTTGTCGGAATGATTGGGCGAATCAGCTAAGTGCTGGTTTGCTCGATTGTTTCCGGCCGAGTGGCCCACCGAATGAGCTTGACCCCACCGCTTAGTCACCGAAAAGTCGGAGTCCCCACATGAGAAGCCTACAGCTCATTGGAACCGCGTTCGGCCTGCTGGCGGTCGTCGCCGGTTGCCGAAACGCCGATGCCACGCCGGCCCGCCGGGTGCTGATTGAAGATCAGGCACCGCCTGCTTCACCAGCAGCGACTGAGGCGCTAGTCGCCGTCAGCCGCGCCCCAGTTGCTCGTCCAGTGAAACAGGAGCCGATCGTTTGTGGCGAAGGCATGGCCTTAGTCGAGGGCAACTACTGCCCGAACGTCCGGCTCAACTGTAAAAAGTACCTCGACCCCAAGGGTGCCTACGAATACTTCCGCTGCGCGGAGTACGGACCCTCCACCTGTTTATCGAAGGAGCGCAAAGCAATGCGCTTCTGTATGGACAAGCACGAGTTCACCGAGAGCGGCGAAACGCTGCCGGCGAATCACCGCAGCTGGCGCGATGGCGACCGCACTTGCCGCAAGCTCGGCAAGCGGATGTGTATGGAGAGCGAATACAACTTCGCGTGCGAAGGCGAGAACATGCAACCGTACCCGTATGGCTTCGTGCGCGACGCCACCGCGTGCAACGCCGATCGCGACGACGTCGTGAGTCCCGCCGGCACGCTGCGCGATCTTCGCGCCCCGAGCGGCTCCTACGAACGCTGCAACAGCCCGTTCGGAATCTCGGACCTTGCCGGCAATCTGGAAGAGTTCGTGACCATCGATCGCACGACGCCCGCGCGCCCCGCGATGAAGGGTTCCTATTGGCAACCCGGTCGCAACTTCTGCCGCGCCGCGCAAACCGCCCACGACATGTACTACAACGGAACCGAGACCGGCTTCCGTTGCTGCAGCGACGCGCGCTGAGTCGCTCGCGTTTCGCGCCGCGGGCTGCTGAGTCGCTCGCGTTTCGCGCCGCGGGCTGCTGAGTCGCTCGCGTTTCGCGCCGCGGGCTGCTGAGTCGCTCGCATTTCACGCCGCGGGCTGCTGAG
>Ga0164309_10001129_pt1 | contig 13320 bp, 18 predicted proteins | sample Whisoiple_247_MG_FD_109984 | JGI IMG/M metagenome (GOLD analysis project Ga0164309, IMG submission 109984) | Soil microbial communities amended with fresh organic matter from upstate New York, USA - Whitman soil sample_247_MG | ecosystem: Environmental > Terrestrial > Soil > Unclassified >... | reverse complement strand
CCCTCACGCTATCCCTCACGCTATCCCCCACGCTATCCCCCACGCTAGCCCTCACGCTAGCCCTCACGCTATCCCTCACGCTATCCCCCACGCTAGCCCTCACGCTATCCCTATCTTTAATAAGATTTTTTAATAAAGCTACTGCAAATTGACAACCCATTGGACTTTGAACATAAATTATAATTGGCGATTTATGTTTAGCCATATTATACAACCAATCAATCCCTATTTTTGCCGATTGCTTATTGATTTGGTTTTTGCAACTAAAAATATAATCATGCCAATATCTTTTGACCTCCTCCATTTTGATAAGTTGTTCTTCGGATAGTGATTCAAGTTTTTTCATGATGGATAGATTATTTTTGAATCAATTTGGCATTGAATTTCTTCAATTAAGCATTTTTCAAGTCGTGGCAAGATAGGAGAATAAATCTCCCACATTTCATAATCCCTAAATGAGATTTCACCCTTATCTAAAAGCGATTTAATTTCTTCGTAAGTTTCCATAATTTTTTTATTGATTTTTAATCGCGTACTTGTTGAATCAAATCATTATAAGGATCATATTCTTGTTGGGATATATACTTATAAGTTCTTTCGCCAATCTTTTCAAGAAATACATCACCTTGGCGAACTTGTGAAGGAAGTTCTTCTAAAGAAATATCTCCATGTTCTCCGGTGTGAACTTCTTGGCCTTGTAACCATGATGTTTCAATGATATGGCGCAATACTGCTCCTTCATTACCTACTTCAATAAGGATTTCATTATTCTTATTTCTTGTAACGATAGCATCACCTACAATTACATGTGAGTGATTTGAGCCTTCACCACGTGCAATGACTCTGTTAATTCTTTCTTGTTTTTTCATTTTGTTTTTTATTTAGTTATAGTGAATAATCTAGCGGTAGAATCAAAAGTAATAGCTATCCAATCAGCCGACATAAGATTGTTAGCCTGAATTATAAAGTATTCTTCTTTTGATGTTTTAAATTTATAGGTTTTCATTTTGTAATGTAGGTTATATGATCGAAGATTATCTTTTGTTTAGCTAATGAATTAACAATATCTTCTTCGATAGCGTTAGCGTTTCTGATTTGTGGCCATTCTATTTCCAATTCTATCCCGTTAACTGTCTTTCTTGTGATGTAAGGCAGGTATCTTTTAGCCTCGTATTCAGCAATAAGTTCACCTTCGCAGAATATAGTAGCTTCAAGTATTCCTGATTCTCCATCCTGTTCAAAAGGCTGGTCGAAAATAGGATTGCGGGGGTCAAGTTCGTAGGGAGTTTTCATAAAGGGCTTAGTATTTTGTAATTACTAACCATTGTAGAGGCAACATTCAAGGGGCAAAAGACTACTTGCAATTTGTTATTATTGGCATAATCTTTAAAGTCTTTCAGAGTTTCAAAATGCTCAGCTAATATAGCATTGCCTTTAAAGTCATGCGCATAGTAAAGATTCTTTTGAAATTTCTTTTCCATAATTTTAGGGGTTAGTGGTATTTACCTTTTTAGGGTTAAACAATCTCAAAACAATGCCAAACATAACCTCCTGAAATATCAGTACCGATATAAGAATGATTTAATGGGTTTTCAATATCCCATCCAGTACCAATAACAGAAAAAACCCTATCAAATACCTTGTCATGATCGGGATCAAGCAAAACCCAAATGCAAGGGATTTCATTTTGTATCTTAAAGAAAAGAATTTTAGATTCACGAGTAAGCTGAATCTGAACCTGACTTCCAGTATCTAATTTAAATTTGTGAATCGTTTTCATTTGGCGTTTTGTTTTAGTTGTTTTGAATCAAAGTATAAATAGTCGTTTGAAATCTTTGTCTTGGCAAAGGCTGAGGCCCGAAAGCACCACAATTTAATCTGAATCTCATTTCGTTATTATATGGCGTTTTGGCGATTGCCATTGTTTTAGTAACTCTTACTATTTCAACTTTATAATCATTGAAGGTATTTTGAACTCTTATTTTGTCTCCTACTTTTATTGTGTTCATAGTTAGTTGTTGTGAATCGTTGAGTAAAGGTAAACCAATTTAAACCAATGTCAAGTGTTTGGTGAAAAATAATTTAAAAATATTTTCATGCCAAGATAGGGGAAGTTTCAATTAAATTACCTACGTTTACACCAACATTTACAAAATCATGGAAAAAACAGCTAAAAAACCCACAAATAAGGCTAAATTCAGCCTTTATCTTGACAAGGATTTGATGGCGAAGATTGGCAGGATCGCAAAGAAGGATGACCGGTCAGTCAATTATAAGATCGAAAAAGCATTAGCGCGGGAATTTAGTTTTAATCTCGCATGATATACTCGCTATGGCAAACAGGGATATGAAAACAATCGATGTTAATAAAATACCGACTAAAGAAGAGTTTGCAATAGGTTATCATAATTGGGCTATGTACACCGGATTTTTAGGATTTCATAAGGCAACTGATGAAGAAAAAATTAAGAAGTACAAAGAATTTTTAAGGAATTCAAATGAAAACCGTTATAGAATCTATTTCAAAGAATGGAATTGGGTGAAATGTCAATGGGAATGCTCATCTAATATAACGCTTTTTGAACTTAAATTTCACGGTTGGGAATGGTTTGGAGTAAGAAAACAGATAGCATGAACCCCACTTTTGAGCTTTGGATAGTAGAGAACCCTATGACGGTTATTCGTTCCTCCCATTTAGAATATGAAACTATTTGGGAGCAAATGGCATCGCCTGATACTGAATTATTCATATACACCGCTTGGGATTACAAGACAATGAATCTGAATACGATTAAAATAACCTTATCATTAAACTAAAATCCAATGGCAATCCAGAAAGTCAAAGTCAAAACTGATCAAGAAAATCCAGAGCCAATTGAATTAATTGCTAAGTCGATCATTGATATTGCAGATGGCATGCGGAGAATAAACTCTACCCGATTAACCAGAAAGGCATTGGTTGTTTTGCTTAACGCGCATTCAAAAGTTAGTAAATCGGAGATTGAAGTAATCCTTAATTGCATGACTGAATTAGAAAATATTTACCTTAAAAAGAAAATCTGATGGACTTACAAGAGAAGCTAAACGAGACGCATAATGAAATTCTAGCAATCGAAGTAAAGATGGCTGATTTAAAAGTGACATTGAAATACCAAAAGAAACTAGAAAAAGGTTATTTAAAGTTAATTGAAGGGGCTAAATCACTTGAACAGAAATGAAAGCATTAAGACCGATTGGCGAAACTGGTAGACGCGAAAGACTTAAAATCTTTTGGAGAAATCCTTGGAAGTTCGATTCTTCTATCGGTTACGATGAGCAAGCGAATGGCGCCAATGGTAGCCTGAGGTTAAGCAAGATTGGTTCGATTCCAATAGTTCGTGATTTACTGACGAGTTTATCTGCTCATTTATTTTTTGGTAGGTTGTTTTGGGGTGCGTATTTAGGGTGCGCACTCCTTTTTTTAGTAAATTTGTTTCACGTGAAACTGAATAATCACTTTAAATCATGGCTAACGGTGGATCAAGACCAGGAGCGGGACGCAAGAGCAAAGCAGAGGAGCTTAAACTAATCGAAAAACTTTCTCCTATGGAAAGTACAGCCTTAGAAGCATTGCTTAAGGGAGTCTCTAAAGGCGAATTCCCATACATTAAACTTTACTTTGAATACTATTTCGGTAAACCTACAGAGACAATAGATGTTGATCTTCAGGGAGAAGTACAGACAGTGGCTTTAGATCCAAGTAAACTTTCGAATGATACAATCAGAGAATTGCTTAACGCTAGAAGAAGAGAAAATACTTGAATCTGAGTTAGCAAGGCGTAATTTTAAAGATTTCATACTATATACCAAGCCGGAATATCAATTTAATTGGCATCATGAGGCAATAACAAACAAATTAGAACAGTTTGCATGTGGCAAGATCAAGAAATTAATGCTCTTTGTGCCTCCACAGCATGGTAAGAGCGAACTCTCTACCAGAAGACTCCCGGCTTTCATGCTAGGACTGAATCCAGATCGTAAAATAGCAATATGTTCCTATTCCGCAACGATGGCAAGCTCATTTAACAGAGATATTCAGCGAATAATAGACGACAAACCCTATTCAGAAGTCTTTCCAAAGACAACTCTTAACGAGAATTCAGCTATAAACCCTTCAAAGAATACTTATCTACGTAATTCAGAGACCTTTGAGATCATAGGACATTCAGGCTTTGTTAAAACAGTAGGCGTAGGTGGTTCATTAACCGGCACGCCGGTGGACATTGGCATAATAGATGACCCTTTCAAAGACAGGGAGGAGGCCATGAGTAATACTATACGCGAAAAGGTTTACAATTGGTATACAGACGTTTTCTCCACTCGGTTGCACAATGATAGCCAACAACTTTTGATTATGACCAGGTGGCACCAGGATGATTTAGCTGGGCGAATACTACAAACTGATAATGATTGGGAAGTTGTAGTATTTCAGGCTATAAAAGAGCGCGAAAGTAAAGATGATCCCCGACTGATAGGTGAAGCTCTTTGGCCTGAGAAACATTCTTTAGAACGTCTTTTAAAAATAAAGAACGATACACCGATAACGTTTAACAGTCTTTACCAGCAGGAACCAAAGGCTAATAAAGAGATATTAGTCTTTCCTGAGTGGTCGGAAATAGACGAGATGCCTAATTATACACAGCATTACGGAATAGATTTTGGATTCCCTACCGGAATTGTAGAGGTGCAATGGCATAACAAAAACATCTATTTGAATGAAATTCTTTATGATCACACAAATCCAACTAATGCCGAAATAGTTAGAATCCTAAAGGCAAAAGGAATAAATTTGTCGAGGCCGTTTGTTTGTGATAGCGCGGAACCAAGATCAATTAAGGATTTATGCGATCATGGATTGAATGCAGAGGCGGCAATAAAGGGGCCTGATTCTATTTCATTCGGATTAGGGAAGATTCAGGAGTGTAATATTTTTGTAACCAAATGGAGCCACAATCTAAAGACCGAATTGAATAATTACACTTGGATGACCCATAACGGGAAGATAACAGACGAGCCTATCGACGCTTTCAATCACTTAATAGACGCTGCAAGGTATGTTTATACCAAGTTGGGTATTAAAAAGCGTTCATCTTTCATGCCTCAGACAATGCAATCTTATACTAAAAAACCTGGAATATGATAACAATAAAACTCAACGGAAAGAAGTACGAATACCCCACAGAATGGAATGATTTAAAATTCAAATCCTTTCTTCGGTTGGTGGACTTTAATCTTTCAAAGATGCGAGCCATCCGCATTATTTTAGAAGAAATAGGCTTCGATTTAAAGCCTGGCGATAAGATTGAAGGGCTTGAAGTTATTATGCAATCCATTGCATTTATAGACAAAACTCCTGAAATTGATCCAGAACCAAAGAAACTAGGTGAATACTATTTCCCTCAAGACGTTACGTTTGAGACGATAGAACAGTTTGAAGATGTACGGTCAGAGATCGAAAGAATTAGTAAGATTGAAAACGGATTAAGGGAACAAACAGAGGCTTTGGCTTACTATGCCGCAGTCTATTGTCAGGGACAAAAAGAGCCTTACGATAGTGAAAAGGCACGTTTTTTAAGTAAATCATTCCTAGAATTGCCTTGCTTGGAGGTCATGGCCGCCGGTTCTTTTTTTCAAGCCAAGTGTCTGAGTATGCAAAGCGGCAAGTCGATGAGTTTCCTACGTCAGAATATAGTGATGAAGAAGAACAAGCAGGGTTTAGGGAGATTTCGGAGGCTTTTGGTTTCAATGGGACTTTAGACTCGGTTGCCCGTTACGTTGGCCAGGACGACGAGGTTATTTTAAAAACTTGGAGCGCAGCAAGATTCTACACTAAACTTAAATATATCGCTTGGATGGCTCATGCCAAAAATGAATACTCTAAGATTATGAATAAGAAAAATAAGTAGTACTTTTACATTCCGTGAGCAACCCTTTAAAATCAGCACATCTTGCGGTAAGAACTTTAATAAGTGATACGATCAAATCCATAGACGATTCTATCCTTTACGCATATGCTAGGGCTTCAGATTTCAATTCATTAGGTAAAAAACTAGATAAGCGTTGTCAGCTTGATCCACTCAAAGAACGATTAGAATTTACTTCGGGTAGTTATAATCTAACAAAGACTTTCGCGATAGGATTAGTATTCTATCGACTTGATGACAAGCAGGGTGCTGAAGAAGCTACCGCAGCTATTCTTGATGAAATGGATTTGCTTTCTGATAAGTTCTTAAACAAACTCAATGATATTTTATTAGACAAGGACAACACTGACGATATAACCACTTTCACAACAGAGATAACAAACATCACCAAAGAGCCTGTTGTAAAAGTAACGACTGATATTGCCACCGGATACGTCCTTAAATTTGATTTAGTTACTCCTGATGCTTTCGATTATTGTAGCCTTTATGAATAGCACAATGCTTTCCATATTGAATCAAGAAAGTAATTCATTCATCCAGAAGATACGAGACAACTTAGAATCCACCGGAACAACAGCTACCGGTAAGACTGCTAATTCAATGTACTTCAAACTAACTGAAGAGGGGACTAAAATAATGGTAGAGGTATTTGGTAAGCCTTTCATGGCAGTCGTTGAAACAGGCCGAAAGCCAACACCAGATAAGAAACCATCACGTGCTATGATCGATAATATCACAGAATGGGTATCAGCACGTGGTAAACCGGATTCAATGATATGGGCAGTAGCTACAAAGATTCAAAAAGAAGGAACAGAACTATTTAAAAAAGGCGGTCGCAAGGATATTTATTCCAATGAGATTGAAGGATTTGTTGATGCTATCGGATCAGCGATAACCAAAGAAATAGCTGACGAATATTTAAACAACATGGTAATAACTTTTAAATGAAAAAGATAATTGTAATCATATTAATTTGTTCTGGTTGCGCTTCTTATTATACTCCTGTCATCAACGGTGAACGAGTTAAAATAAAACGTCCCCATTATAAGACGGACTTTCAACGATATGTCTTAAATCAAAGATAGAATGGCTTTATCGATAGTCAAAAGACCCCAAGGATATGTTTTAGATACTACTCAGATAACTGGAGTTACAGTTACATCAAGTCCCCCTGATGCTTATTTTAATAAATCATCACACGGATTAATCACAGGTGATTTTATTTATATGTATTCTACTTATAGTAGTTTTAATGGGTTTTGGTATGTTGAAAAAGATGATAATAATCATTTCTTTTTGAAAGAATATGCAACAGCAAATAGATTGTCTGCTAGTGGATCAACGGTGGATACTATTAATTCAGGCACTATTTTTTATTATAAATCAGTATTAACACATAACTGGAATTGTGTTCATCTACCCATAGTTTACAAACTTAAGTCTGATATTTGGCCAACAAATACTTCTGATACAGCTAGAACTATTACCACATTTTCAAATTACAATGGATATACTTATATTAATGCTTCAGGTGATATTAAAACAACAGGAACGGCCTCAGCACTAGAACAAGTAATACTTTCAGGTACTTCAGTAGATGGTATTTATAAAATAATTCAATGGTTTTCAGATACCAATTTTGTAATTAATCTATCATACTCGGCTGGCAATGTTTTGAGTTCAGGAACTGTTCAATATTATTATTTTAATTACAATGCAAGGATTAGGATTTATGCTGGTATTAGTCCATTCCTTTTGTGGAATACAGTTAAGCCATATGAATTAATGACTGAATTAAGAATGATTCCCGATTCAAATGGTGTCATTACTTTAAATATTTCAGAATTTATAAAAAGTAAAATAAAAATAATTAGTAATAATTCAATATTAAATACACTACCAAATAATATAGACGCATGGTGTAATTTTTATATAAGTTATGCGGAGAGTTATGATGATTCAAATATGTATACGTTATCTGAATATGTTAGTTCGTATACATTGGATTATCCTGGATTTGAAGGATATGCACTAAACTCAAAACTTCCATTTAAAACTCAGTCACAAGGATCATTAAATAAATATGTTTCTGGATTGACTTCAACTACTTTACAAAAGTGGCTTACTGATTTTACTAGACCAACTTTATTTGCAGGAAAATATTTTGATGTCAGTTATATAAAAAATGATAACACAAGTAATTATATTAAACGCGATCTTTATAGATTATCTGGCGGAAATTATTCTTTAATAACTTCAATACGTGATAACGAAACAAATAATTTTCAGGGAGTTTATAGATATTCTATAACGCAAAGTGTAAATCTTGAAGATAGAATTGACATTACTTATTACGCGCCATCTTCCCAAGTATTTATTGCTCCATCATCATGGAGTGATTTTTCTGGTTTTTTTGATGCATATGGATCGAAAACAGCTACTAAACTAATTAAAAATTCTATAACTGTTGATTGCGGAGCATTTCAGCCTGTTTCATTAAAATCTGGAATAATTCCTAATAACATTACTCTTCATATTAAAATAACTGGAATGAGTTCATTTTTTATGCAAATTTCTTGCATTTATTATGATCATAATTTTCCAGGATCATCAGCAGTTTCAAGTAAGGTAGTTCAAATTAATTCTAATACTGATGCTGATTATGGATTTTCTTTCCCTGCTTTATCTGCTGATGCTACAATATTTGGGATTATATCTCATTATGTAGGCCCAGATACCCCTAATATAGAAATAACTGTTCCTGTCGGACAATCAATATATGATATACAACTATCAGAAACAAAGACGATAGATGTTAATCAAAAATGTTCATTCACAGACTTCTATTTAGTGTGGCTTAACCATCTAGGAGGATATGATTATTGGAATTTCAACGCCAAGAGAGGTAAGAAATACTCGATAGATATTTTAGAAAGCCAGACTCAGGAACAGAACATATTTAATAATTGGCCTAATAGTTACGGAGAATTTGCTGATTCTATCTTAAAGCAAACTGTAAGGAGGTCTAAGAATAGGATAATGGTATCAAGCCAATTGCTTACATCGGCACAAGAGGATGCAATAAAACTTATTACTAGTTCGCCATTGGTTCAGCTTTGTACTTCACAGTATGATAGACAAACTATGATAGTAAATCCTGATTCTCTTAATGTACGTCAGGATAAGGATAAATCATTGTCTATAACATTTACGGTTACTTATACCGATGAGATACCAGTGCAACAGCTATGACATTTCAAGACGATAGCGGTAATATTTTAGATATAAAGGGAGATTTTGCCATGACGAAACAATCCGTTTCGTTCTTTAACTTAAAAATAAAAGGTGATATATCAATAAATTTTGAAGTACCAAATAATTCAGTAACAAGGAAAACATTAAATTATAATGGCCCTCAAATGATCAATCAGGTTGCATTTACAAAACAACCATTCAATAGGGTAAGAAATGGTAATATTTTGGATCGTGGATATATTGTTATACAATCAGAAGAGCCAAAGTCGTTAAATTGTTTTTATGTTTCAGGGAATAGTAATTGGATTAATTTACTGACTGGATTAATAACTGATCTTAATTGGGATTCTTACTTAGTTCAAATCAATAAAGCAAATGTTTTATCTAAAGCGTCGGCTACTTCGGGTATAACTTTCCCATATGTTGATTGGTCATATGATCTAAAAAACGGATTTAACACTCGATATATATTTGGAGATCAATTTGGAACTCCTACTTTTAAAACTGTAGACGCTACTAATGATGTTGAAGTTAGCTTCCAGGATTTTTATCCATGTTTATATTTATCCTCATTAATTCAAGAATGTTTTACGCAAAATGGATTAAAGTTTTCAGGAGATGTTTTAAATGATACATTATTTAAATCATTGGTATTAACTCCTGTTAATGGACAAATGAAAAGGATTCCATTTAAAACATTTACTGCATATGGATCTTCTCAATCATTTGCAGCTTTTGGCCCTTATAAATATACAAGCTTCACAACAATAAGCGATCCAGATGGAGCATTCAATGTTGGAACTAATAAATTCACAATAAATAAAACTCAATCACTTCATTTTACAGGGACTTGTAATTCCGCATCGGCCTCAGCTCTTCCAATAACGTTTCTTGTATATAAAAATGGAGTTGTTATACCCGGATCAGTAGCCACATTCACGTTATATGTTGGTCAATCAGTTAGAACAAAATTTCCAGTACCGTGTTCCGCTGGGGATATTATAGAGGTATATTTAAATTCATCAAGTGCAGTTGGATGGAATGCTTCTGTTAATCTAAAAATTGATTCTCCTGAACTTATTTACACTGATGATTATGTCGAGCCTTCAAATTTTTTGCCTAAATTAAGCTGTGTCGACATTACTAAATTTATAATAGGTTATTTCGGATGTACGTGTAATTATGATGAATATTCTAAAAAACTCACGGTTAACATCATAGATAATATTAAGAAAGAAAACGCATTAGATTGGAGCGAATACTATATATCTCATAGGACAGAATATACGGTTCAGCAGGCTAAAAATAATTATGTTAGATTGCAATCTCCTGATGAAAGCGATTTACAAAAATATAACTCACAAAATAAAATAGGATTTGGTGAAGGTGTAATTACTACAGGAAATACTCTAAATCCAGATCATGATCTTTTTAAAATACCATTTGCGCCAACATCATACGGAATAGATTATGCAGGAGTGTGGCAGGCTAATATACCATTAGTTAGCCTTGAAGATGATGGAGATCCAATACCATATACAGCAATTACAGATTTAGGTGGAGGGCAGGCGAAATTTACAGTATCTATACAATTCAATAAATTTGAAGTAATCCGTATATTGGATAATAATGGTGTTTCATTAGGATACCATCAAGTATATATACCTAGTGCAACTGATTTCATAACTTATTTTCAATTCACCAATTCATTTAGCGGAACTATTTTAAGACAAAGAATAAGCTATAACGATATAACTCCAAGAATTTTATCCTGTAAACAAACTTCATTCCCTGATTACGCAAGTTCAGTAGGTGGTTCAAGATCTGGTAATAAATCAGGATTTTATTTTATAGCTGATGCAGGAACATTGAGTGTGGAAACAAATACCTCATATGCTGTATTTTCAAAATATAAGACCAATGAGCCTATTGATCAATGGCAAACTAACTGCGCATTTGATAATCCAGATATTACAACATTTCAGGATATAACAGTGAAGCAAAGATATTTCAATACTATAAATAAATTTCTACAAAATGGAAATGTAAGAGCGCAGATGCTTTTACCTGAATCTGTTTATCAATCTTTTGATTTTTCTAATTTCATTTATCTTAAAACAGAAAAACTAACAGGATATTTTTTTATTGATTCTATTGTTAATTATCAAGAAGCAAGTAAGCCTGTTGAAGTGAATCTTTACATGTTATAATTATGGCAGAGGAAACTAGGATCGTAAAAATAGAAATAGATCAAGAGGATAGCTTTGCAAAATTAGCCACTCTGAAGGCTGCTATTGTTGATAATAAAAATCAGCAGGCTGAATTACGTAAGGCTTACAAGGATGGTCAGATAACACTTAAAGAATTCTCTGATGAGATAGTAAGGAATGAAGCCAACGCCAAAAAGCAAACGGCACAATATAACGAACTTCAAAAGACAGTAACAGGAGTTAAGAGTCCATTCGATAAGCTATCTGAGTCTATAAATGGATTAGGTCAAAAGATGGGCGCTGCTACTCCGGCTTTAGATAAAATAACAGGAGGTGCATTAAGCGCTGCTGAAGGTGTTGCTAAGATGACTCAATCAGCTTATGCATTTATGGCTACTGGATGGGGTGCTATTATTGCAGCACTAGGTTTAGCTCTTGGAGCTTTGATAACATATTTAAAAGGATCAGGAGATGGAGCTGACAAGTTAGCTTTTGTAATGGCTGGCCTTAAAGGCGCTTTCAATGTTTTAAAAGATTTAGTCATAGGTGTAGGACGTTCGCTTTCGACATTATTCACAGATCCTAAGCAGGCACTTATTGATTTTGGAAACTTCCTAGCAAGCCAGATTACAAATAGGATTGTTGGGATGATGGAATTGATTCCAAAATTAGGAGAGGCATTAAATCTAGTTTTTCATGGGCAGTTCTCAGAAGCTGGTAAAGTTGCTGTCGATGCGGTTGGCAAGGTCGCTTTAGGTATAGAGGATGCATCTACTAAGCTATCTGATTTTATTGAAAATGTTAAAAAAGAAACTCAGGCTACTTATGATATGGCTAAGGCCATTGATGCTTTAGAAGATCGAGAAAGGAATTATAAACTTACAGCATCAGCCACTACTTTAGAAATACAAAGACTTACTCTTGCAGCAAAAAACAGATCGTTAACAGCGGAAGAACAGATAAAAATTTTAGATAAGGCCGCTGAATTAGAAAAACAAAAGGCCAATGAATTAACAGCAATACGCACTGCGCAGCTTCAACAAACTTTAAATGAAGCTGCTTTAAGATTAAACTTAGATCAAAAGAAGGGTGAATCTTTAGATGCTTATGCGGCTAGGTTAATAAATTTCTCAGGAACGCAAGGTGAATTAATTGATGAAGAGAAGGATAAAATTATAGCTGCTTTAGAGGCCGTTAATCAAGCCAGGGGTGAGAGTTTAAATCTTCTTGAGAAACTTAAGAACAAAGAGGATGCTGCTTATCTAAAAGCTGAACAGGAGAAATTAAAAATTCAACAGGATTCGGACAAAAAACAATCTGAGCTTCAAAAATTAAGATTAGCGAATACACAAGCGGAATGGCAAGATAAAGTTGATAAAGCAAAAGCTGCTAATGATGCGATAGACCAGAAAGCACAGGAAGAATTTAATAGAGAAAAGCTTTTAGCTCAGGCTAAGAAAGATCTTAATAATGATGTCTATAATACAATAGCAGGAACCTTAAAAACATTTGCCGGCAAAAGTAAAGCAACTCAAATCGGGTTAGCTATTGCGGACGCTGGATTAGCACTAACAAGAATATTTTCTGCTCCAGCTGCCCCTTTTATTGAGCCTTTTGCAACAGCGACAAGGATAGCAAGCGCCGTAACTGTAGCCGTTAAAACAGGCGCAGCTATAAATCAAATTCAAAATGCTGCCGCTGGTGGTGGATCTTTTTTAACTCATGGCCCTACTACCTTGACCGTAGGAGATAATCCGGGAGGAGTCGAGAGAGTAGACGTAACACCTATAAGTGGTCGAGGTAAGACTACTATAAATCCTTTCAGTGGAATGATAGCTTTAGCGGGAGGCGGGACGGTTATAACAGACGGAGGGTATGGTAAAAATACGGCT
>Ga0164309_10001128_pt1 | contig 13343 bp, 10 predicted proteins | sample Whisoiple_247_MG_FD_109984 | JGI IMG/M metagenome (GOLD analysis project Ga0164309, IMG submission 109984) | Soil microbial communities amended with fresh organic matter from upstate New York, USA - Whitman soil sample_247_MG | ecosystem: Environmental > Terrestrial > Soil > Unclassified >... | reverse complement strand
TGCCACCACGCAGAAGCCGCAGGCGGTCATCGATCGGCTGACGTACTACTACGAGCACGAGAACTCGAACATCCATCGCGCGGCGCACACGCTCGCGGCGCGCGCCACCGACGCCTACGAGAATGCCCGCGAAACCGTGCGGCGTTTCTTGAACGCCCCGTCCAAGAACGACATCATCTTCGTGCGTGGCGCGACCGAGGGCATCAACCTCGTCGCGCAGAGCTGGGGGCGGCGCAACGTGCGGGCCGGCGACGAGATCGTGCTGACCGAGCTCGAGCACCACGCCAACATCGTGCCCTGGCATCGCCTGTGCAGCGAGACCGGCGCGAAGCTGCGCATCGTGCCGACGGATAGCCGCGGCGTTCTGATCCTGGAAGAGTACGAGAAGCTCCTGTGCGACAAGACGCGCCTGGTCGCGTTCACCCAGGTGTCGAACGCGCTCGGGACGATCACTCCCGCCGCGGAAATGATCGCGCTGGCTCATCGGTACGGAGCACGCGTGCTTCTGGACGGGGCCCAGGCCGTTTCTCACAAGGCCGTCGACGTGCAGGCGCTCGACTGCGACTTCTACGTCTTTTCCGGGCACAAAGTGTTCGCCCCGACCGGGATTGGCGTGGTGTTTGGCAAGAAGGACGTGCTCGAGGTCATGCCGCCCTGGCAGGGCGGCGGCAACATGATTCAAGACGTCACCTTCGAGCGCATCGTCTATCAGGGCCCACCGGCGCGCTTCGAGGCAGGCACGGGCAACATTGCCGACGCCGTCGGTCTTGGGGCTGCACTCGATTGGCTGACGCAGGTCGGCGTCCACAACGTGGAGCGCTACGAGCACGAGCTCCTCGTCTACGGCACGGAGCGCTTGCAGACGGTTCCTGGGCTCCGCCTCGTCGGCACGGCGCCGGAGAAGGCGGGCGTCTTGTCGTTCGTGCTCGACGGTCAGAAGACGGAAGAAGTCGGTGGGCTGCTCGATCAGGAAGGCATCGCGGTGCGCTCCGGTCACCATTGCGCGCAGCCGATCTTGCGGCGCTTCGGTCTCGAGGCCACGGTTCGCGCCTCGCTCGCGCCCTACAACACGTATGGTGACGTGGATGCCCTTGTTTCGGCCTTGCATCGGCTCCAGGCGGGTCAGATTGGGAGGAATGGTGCAAAGTGAGGAGAATGATCCACTCGCTTTCGCCGGCGGAGACCCAAGACTTCCTGGGGGGCGACGTTGACGTCATCGACGTCCGCGACCCCGAGGAGTTCAAAGGGGGGCATGTTCCCGGTGCACGCAACGTCCCGCTCATCGTCTTTCGCAAGAATCCTCGTCAGTATCTGACGAGCAAAAAGACGCTCTTCGTCTGCGCACGCGGCCTGCGCAGCGAGACGGCGGCCCGCATCACCGAGGAGCTTGGCCAAAAGGACGTCTACCACCTCGACGGTGGGACGCAGGCTTGGCTCGGGGCCGGTCTGCCGGTGGACCATCCGAAGGAGCCGAGTCAGCCATCGTCTCCGGCAGCCGATCCCTCCCAGCCGAGCTCGGAGGCTTCCGCCGACCCGACCTGCGGATTGCCCGAGCCTGGGCTCGACGGCGTCGTGGGCGGCAACATGCGGGACCTGCGGATGAAGCGGAATCTCACCCTGGACCAGCTGTCGCGCACGACCGGCCTCAGCCGCAGCCTGCTGGGCCAGATCGAGCTCGGTAAGGCGCACCCGAACGTGAATCAGGTGTGGCGGATCGCTCAGGCCTTCGACGTGCCGTTTTCGGCGCTGCTGGCCACGGCCGGCACCGTCGAAACGACGGTCCTCCGGCGCTTCGACGCCAAGCGCCTGGTCAGCGCCGATGGTCGCTACTCCTCGCGCGCGCTCTACCCGTTGGCCGAGCAGCCCCAGGCCGAGTTCTACGAGCTCTACTTGGCTCCCCACAGTCGGGAGGATGCGCAAGCCCATCGCCCGGGCACCCGTGAGAACCTGGTGGTCACCGCCGGCCAGCTGAAGCTGCGGGTAGGGGCCCAGTCCTACGAGCTCGACACCGGGGACGCCATCGTGTTCATCGCGGACGTCCCGCATTCCTACGTGAATCAGGGCAGCGAGGAGTGCTGGATGTACCTCGTCATGACGTACGCTTCCGCCGGCGTCCAATAGGGCTCAGCCGGCCGTGTCGTACTGACAGCCTCCCGGCGTTTCGTAGCAGCTGCCCCCGACGCAGTAGCCGCCGGGGCAGGCCGCGTCGCTGGTGCAAGTCTTCGCGTGGCAGGTCTGGTCGCTGCAGGTGGACTGCTCCGAGCATTCGGTTTCCGCTTGGCAGGGCTGAGGTACGCAGCGCTGCTCGCTGCCGCAAATGCGATTCGGCCCGCATTGCGCGTCGGTTTGGCAGCCTGGGATGCACGCGCCGTCGACCGAACAGACGCCCGTGACGCAGTCGGCCGTCGTGTTGCACTGACGGCACGCGCCGACGCTGGCATAGCAGTAGGGGGTCTGCTCCGAGCAGTCCGCCTCCGTCTTGCATTGGTAGCAGGTGCCGGACCCGCAGTACGGCAAGTTCCCGTTGCAGTCGCCGTCCGACAAGCACTCCGCGCACACGTTCGTGTCCGGATTGCAGATGCTGGCGGCCCGCGAGAGGGCTTCGCTCCCGCTGGGGCAGGGGCTCGACTCGCTGCAGGCGTTCCCACTGCCTTGGGGGACCGTTGGCATCGCCGGACAGGTGCACAGGCCGCACCACTGGGGGAGGCCGCAGATCGCCGGCGGATCTACTCCTGGCGCATAACAGGTCGCTCCTGCTCCGCAGTCGTAGACGTCGGTGCATTGGTTGCCCATGAGGCCGCCGCGTCCTCCGCTGCCCGAGACGCTGCCGCCGCTGCCCTGGGCACCGCCCGAGCTTTCACTTCCACCGCTACTCGTCGACCCGCCGCTACTCGTCGACCCGCCGCTACTGGTGGCGCCGCCGCTCGAGCCGTCGCTGTCCGTGCCTGGAGGGGCGCTCGAGCAGGCAGAAGCCGCCATCAGTACGATGGCCAAGAGCGCTGAGCGGCGAGCCGTGGCGTGTACCATGAAGCCTGTTCCAGCAAGGTCCGTGCCGCTGCCCGTGGCACACATCGACGCAGCCGGCGCATCGCTCCACTGGAAAATTGCGACCAAGAGGGGCTGAAACGGACCTCTCACCGCCGCGACTCGCGCATGGCATGCAAGGTCGTGGACTTTTCTCCTCGTAGGGTGACCTTTGCCGCACTCGTGCTCGCTAGCTGCGGCGGCAGCCCGCCCGGTGGCCCTGGGCCCGGCGGCGGGGGAGGTTCCGGGGGAGCCACACCGCCCCAGACCGGGGGTGGGCCCCAGTCCGACAGTGGCGGCACGGTTTCCGGTCCGAGTGGCGGTTCGGTGGGAACCGGTGGGGGCAGCGGGGGCGCGGGCGGCAGTCCAGCCGCGGGGGGCACGACCTCTGGCGCCGGGGGGAGCTCCACTGGCGGTGTGCCAGCAGTGTGTGCCTCGACCTATGACAATCCCATCATCTGGGAGGACCTCCCCGACCTCGAGGTGACCCGCGTGGGCGATGCCTACTACTACACGGCCTCGACGTTTCACTACTCCCCAGGCGCGCCCATCCTGCGCTCGTACGACCTCGTGCACTGGGAATACGTGGGCCATTCGGTGCCGGTGCTCGACTTCGACTCTTCCTACGACCTCGACGGCGGCCGCGCCTACGTGAATGGCATTTGGGCCTCGACCCTGCGCTACCGGGAGAGCAATCAGACGTTTTATTGGATGGGCTGCATGCACAACGCCGGAGGCGGCTACGTGTTCACGGCCCAGTCCCCGGAAGGACCCTGGGAAAAGCACCAGAGCCAGGCGTGCTACTACGACATGGGCCTGCTCATCGACGACGACGACAAGATGTACGTGGCCTATGGCAACGACACCATCAGTGTGGCCCAGCTATCGGACGACGGCTTCAGCCAGGTTCAGGCGCAGCAGGTGTTCGACACGCCGAGCAATCTGTCGGGACCGCTCGAAGGTTCCCGCTTCTATCACATCGGGGACAGCTACTACATCTTCAGCACCCAGTACGCGAATGGGGAGTACGTGCTCCGCTCTACGAGTGGGCCGTTCGGTCCGTACGAGCTCCAGCCGTTTGCGGTTCAGGTTCCTTTCGCTGGCGCCGGTGCCGGCGCGTCCCCCCATCAAGGGGGCATCGTCGAGACCCAGGAAGGGGACTTTTATTATTTGGGGTTCAACGACTCCTATCCAGCTGGGCGCATTCCGGTCATGGCTCCCATCACCTGGGAGGATGGCTGGCCCGTCCTAGGGCGCGTCGATGACAAGTGGGGAGCTTCCTATCCGTTCCCGAATCTCCCGTGCGGCGCGGGCATGGTCAGTCCACCGGCGAACCCGAACACGTTCTCCGAATCGACGCTCGGTCCCGAATGGGAGTGGAACCACAACCCGGACAACACCAAGTGGTCGAGCGGGGAGGGCCTTGTCCTCCAGGCGGCTACCGTCACGAGCGACCTGTATTCGGCCAGAAATACGCTCACTCGTCGGATGCCCGGACCGACGCCCACCGCCACCATCGAGCTCGATTACTCGAGCATGCAGAGCGGCGACGTGGCAGGGCTAGCGGCCTTGCGCGACGTCTCGGCCTGGCTCGGTGTGAAGAAAGGAGCCGATGGCGCCACTCGAGTCGTCATGACGAGTGGTGTGAACCTGGACTCCAGCTGGAACACGAGCAGCACGGGTAGCGAAGTGGCGAGTGAGGCGATCGACGGCGGCACGATCTGGCTGCGTGTGGAGGCCAACATCCGCACCGACGCCGGGGGTGGCACGGCGAAGTTCCACTACAGCACCGACGGGACCACATTCACCGAGCTCGGCAATACCCTGACCATGAACAAGAACTGGACGTTCTTTCTCGGCTACCGCTTTGGCATCTTCAGCTACGCCACGACCGGCCTGGGCGGTTCGGTCACGGTGAAGTCGTTCGAGATCACGCAGGATTAGGCTGCTTGCCTCGGCGCCGGCCCGGAGGCATCGTGGACGCGATGGCCCGCGTGCTCGTCCCCGTGGCTCCTGGCACCGAGGAGCTCGAAGCCGTGACGATCATCGATCTGTTGCGGCGGGCCGGGGTCGAGGTCGTCGTTGCCGGCCTCGAGCCGGGGCCCATCAAGTGCTCGCGGGGCGTGGTCCTCGTGCCGGATGCACTGCTCAGCGACGTGATCGAACAAGAGTTCGATCTCATCGCGCTGCCTGGGGGCGGGGAAGGGAGCCGGCGTTTGGCGGCGAGCGAGGTCTTGCGGCAGGCGCTCCAGACCACGCTGGCGGCGGGCAAGCGCGTGGCCGCGGTGTGCGCTGCGCCCGAAGCACTCCGGCAAGCCGGCCTCCTAGAAGGTCGACGGGTGACGAGCTACCCGGGTTCGCTGCCAGCGGACGATCCAAGCTACACCTACGTCGAGGACAGCGTCGTCGTGGATGGACCGGTCACCACCTCGCGCGGCCCCGGAACCAGCATGGATTTCGCGCTTTCACTCATGGAGCAGCTGGTTGGACGCGACAAGAGGCAGAAGGTCGAGCATGGCCTGATGCGTCCGCCGAAAGGAAGCAAGACGAAGTGAAGGAGTACCAGGACTTACTCCGCCGCATCCTCGCGGAAGGTACCGACAAGAGCGATCGCACGGGCACCGGCACCCGCAGCCTGTTCGGACATCAGATGCGCTTCGATCTGTCGGCAGGTTTCCCCGTCCTGACCACGAAGAAGCTGCACCTCCGCTCCATCATCGTGGAGCTCTTGTGGTTTTTGCGAGGCGAGACCAACGTCGCCTATCTGCACGAGCACAACGTGTCCATTTGGGACGAGTGGGCACGGGCCGACGGTGAGCTCGGTCCGGTGTACGGAAAGCAGTGGCGTTCGTGGCAGACGGCGAGCGGCGAGACGGTGGACCAGATCAGCCAGGTCGTCGCGCAAATCCGCCAAAATCCCGACTCGCGCCGGCTCATCGTCAGCGCCTGGAACGTCGGCGACATCGGCCAGATGGCCCTGCCGCCCTGCCATTGCCTGTTTCAGTTCTACGTGGCCGGCGGGCGACTGAGCTGTCAGCTCTACCAGCGCAGTGCCGATGTCTTTCTCGGTGTGCCGTTCAACATCGCCAGCTACGCACTGCTCACGCTGATGATGGCGCAGGTGACCGGCCTCGCACCTGGGGACTTCGTGCACACGTTCGGGGACGTTCACCTGTACAAGAACCATTTCGAGCAGGCTGCGCTTCAGCTCGAGCGCGAGCCGCGGTCACTTCCCGCCATGAAGCTCAATCCCGACGTCCGCGACCTGTTCGCGTTCACACCTGCCGATTTCGAGCTCGTCGGTTACGATCCGCACCCCCACATCAAGGCGCCCGTCGCCGTCTGAGCGGGCGAGCCGCACGTCCCCATGCGCGTCAGCCTGATCGCCGCGGTAGCCGAAAATGGCGTCATTGGCAGGAGCAATGACCTGCCCTGGACCATCAAGGACGATCTTCGCTTCTTCATGCAGAAGACCAAGGGCCATGCGGTCATCACTGGGCGCAAGAACTTCGACGCCATGGGTAAGCCCCTGCGCGAGCGCGACAACTACGTGGTGACGCGAAGCGGCGCCGCGTTCGAAGGCGCGCGCACGGCCAGGACCGTCGAGGAGGCGCTGTCCAGCGCCGAGGCGGCAGGTGAGACGGAAGCCTTCGTCATCGGTGGCGCGGAGATCTACGCTCTGGCCCTTCCGTACGCGCACACGTTTTACAGAACGCGCGTCCTCGCCAGTGTCCCAGGCGACGTCACCTTCCCCGACTACGATGCGAGCGAGTGGGACGTACAGGAGCTCTCGCGCGGCGAACAGAGCGAGCGCAACGAGCACGCTTTCGTGGTGGAAGAGCTGAACCGGCGTACCGCGCCGCGGCCGTTTCGCTGAGGCGAATTCCGACTATTTGCCGAAGGCGAAGCCGCCGAAGACACCGATGAACGCCTGCGTGCCGCTGTAGGCCACGGTGTTTCCGAGCACCATTTCCAGCTCGTCTGCGGCCGGTCCCGCCGCAGTAAGGTCGGGGGCAATGGTCACCGTGGGCGCAAACTCGACCCAACCCATGATGCCCAAGGTCAGCACCGACAGCATCACGACGCCGACGTCGGCGCGCAGGACCGGCGCTACGTAGTCCTGGAACGAGCCGTCGAGACTGCTCACGTTCGAGAAGATGGTGCGATAGAGGAACCCGACTCCGGCGCCCGTGCTCAGACGGAAGGAGCCGGGCGGTGTCTTGAGACGAGCCATGCCGCCCCCGCCGATGCCGAAACGACCGAGATGCATCTGCGTCACGTAGCTTGGCAGGCCGGGGACGTTGGGCGGCGGGTTCAAGGACGCGTTGACGTAGTCTCCTGCGATCTGGCCGTAGAGCTCGGCGCCAAACAGCCCCCACATGTAGCCGAAGCGCCCTTCGGCGCTGACCCCCACGGCGGGCGTTGCCGCGCAGCCGGGTGCGTAGACGGTCCCATTCACGTTCGCGACGGGACAGCCGCCGCTGGCCCAAGCGTGACCCGACGCGGGGCTGATGGTGATCGCTCCGACCATCGCCATGCCGAAGCCCTTGGGGTCCTTGCCCTTCACCGGCTCGAGCGGCTCGGCGCCGAGCTCGTCCTCGGTCGTCGTGGCGGGCGCCGTGCTGGGAGTCGCCGCAGCGGCGGCCGTGGCAGCCGTCGGGTCGTTCCAGGTGCGGGGTTCCGTGGGCGCAGGGGCCGGTTCAGCGGCGGGCGGGGGCGCCGCACCAGCCGCATCGGGGAACGTGCCGACGGCGTCGCCGGGGGCGCCCTCGGCCGGAGCAGGTGCGCTCGGGTCGGTGGGCGCCGGGGTTGCCTCGGCTGGGGGCGGCTCTGCCGGTGCAGCTTCGGCAGCGGGAGGATCAGTGGCGGGTGGCTCCGCCGGTGCGGCTTGCGCTGGGACCTCGGGATCGGCCGGGGGAGCTGCTGCCGCACCTACGGACCAGGTCAGGAAAAGCAGGGAGCCGCGTTGCCACATGCGGTCATGGTAATTGTGCCAAGGGCACCTTGTCACGCCCCGTCACCAGCGCGTTCAGTGCTGAAGGCGCGAATGGTGGCGGCTGTAGCCGAAGTAGACACCGAAGCCGATGACCAGCCACACGACCAGGCGTAGCCACGTGTCCGGCGGCAGACCAATCATCACGAACAGGCACGCTGCCGCGCCGAGGCTACCGACCAACCATGGCGCTTTGACGCGGAAGGGACGGGGCACATCCGGATCCGTCCGGCGCAAGATGGGCACGGCGGCGCAGACGATGACGAACGCGAGGAGCGTGCCAATCGAAACCAGCTCCCCCACGAGGGCCATCGGTAGGAAGCCGCCGGCCAGGGCGACGAAGGTGGCCGTGACCACCGTGGCGATGTGCGGAGTGTGAAACGTGGGGTGAGTCTTGTGGAACCAGGGCAGCAGGCGGTCGCTCGCCATGGCGTAGAAGATGCGCGTTTGCCCCAGCATCAAGACCAAAATCACGCTCGTTAGCCCGGCGAGCGCACCGAGCTTCACGCTGGCAGTGAAGGCAGCTCGGCCTACCGGGCTGAAGTGGCGGAGCTCCGCGATTCGGTCGATGCCGACGGCAATGGGAGCCGGCACGCCGAGCTCGGAGTAGTGCACCACCCCAGTCAGGGTGAACGACACCAGGATGTAGAGCACCGTGCAGATGGCGAGTGAACCGAGGATGCCAATTGGCAGGTCCCGCTGCGGGTTCTTGGTTTCCTGGGCCATCGTGCTCACGGCGTCGAAGCCAATGTAGGCAAAGAACACCACGCCCGCGCCGGTCAGGACGCCACCCCAGCCCCAGCCGAAGCGCGTCGGCTCGTAGCCGAACCAGGTGTGGAAAAGGCTATCCAGCCCGGACCACTTCTCCGGATCCAGTGCTTGGACCGGTGGCACCAGACGCGCGAGGCCCGTCGCTGCCGGGTTGGCCCACAAGTTCTCGCCGCTGACCAGACCAATGCCGAGGACGATGAACGCGCAGACGATGGTCACTTTCACGGCCACGATCACGTTGTTGACCCAGGCGCTCTCGCGGATGCCTCGATAGAGCACGTAGCCGCAGCCGAGCGCGACCAGCGCGGCCGGTACGTTGAAGTGGCCAAAAGTCTTGGCCCCGCTGGCGAGCTCCACCGTTTCGTACGGACCCTTGGTCCAGAGCAGGAGGGCATCGGGCAGGTGGATGCCGAGAGAATGGAAGAGCTGGAGCAAGTAGCCGCTCCAGGCAATCGAGACGACGACCGAGCCGAACGCGTACTCGAGGATCAGGTCCCAGCCGATGATCCAAGCGACGAGCTCGCCCATGGTCGTGTAGGCATAGGTGTAGGCCGAGCCGGCGACGGGGATCATCGAAGCGAGCTCGGCGTAGCAAACGCCTGCCAGGGCGCAGAGCACGCCACCGAGCACGAACGAGAGCGCGATACCGGGACCGGCGTAGCCGTGGGCGGCCGCGCCGGTGAGCGAGAAAATGCCGGCACCGATGATGCCGCCGATGCCGAGCAAGGTCAGATGTAACGCTCCGAGCGAGCGTTTGAGGTGCCCCGTTTCCCCGCTCAGGTTCGGGTTGAGGGATTCCCGGATCACCTCTCGGACGGGCTTGATGCTGAGCAGGGACGGCCGGTTCATGTCCGTGGGACCGTGGCCGGCCGAGCCTCAGTCCGTCAAGTACGTGTAGCCGCCGAGCGAATCTTCGTAGTGGCGCATCAGGGTTCGCATCTGTTCGTTGTCGAGGCGGCCCGTGCGCACCGCGCGCTCGGCCTGGCGACGCACGTTCTCGACCATGTCCTCGGGATTGTACTGCACGTACTTGAGGACTTCGGAAACACTGTCGCCCTTGACGACATGCGTGATCTCGTAGCCGTCGTCCACCAGGCGCACGTGCGCGGCATTCGTGTCGCCGAACAGGTTGTGCAGATCGCCCAGGATCTCCTGGTAGGCGCCGTTCAAGAACATGCCGAGGTAGTACGGGGATTTCCCGTCCCAGGCGTGCACGTCCAAGATCTCACGTTCGTCTTCGACGTCGATGAAGCGGTCCACGACGCCGTCGCTGTCGCAGGTGAGGTCGGCCAAGGTGCACGTTTCCGTGGGCTCCTCCTCCAAGCGGTGCAAAGGGATGATCGGGAACAGCTGATCGATGGCCCAAATGTCGGGAGCCGACTGGAAGACCGAGAAGTTGCAGTAGTAGATGCTCGACAGGGTGCGCTCGAGATCGAGCAGCTCCTCGGGCGTGCGCTTGAGGCGGCCCAAGGTCACACGGATCTTCTCGCAGCAGTGCCAATACAGGCGTTCGGCGTGGGCGCGGGAGCGCAGGTCCAGATAGCCGTATTTGAACAGGCTCTGCGCCTCTTCTTTGGCCTGTCCGGCGTCGTGAAAGCTCTCCTGCACGTTCTTGGGCACGATCGCTTCGTAGGTGTGGAAGAGATCGTGGAGCACGCGGTGGGCCTGTGGCTCGGGTCGCACGACTTCGCCGTAACGCACCTGATTCACGCCCACGACTTCGAAGGCTAGGACCGAATGGTGGGCGGCGACGGCGCGCCCGCTTTCGCTCACCAGCGTCGGGTGAGGAACGTTGGCCTTGTCGCAAGCCGACATCACCGCATCCACGATGTCGGTGGCGTATTCCGCCAAGTGGTAGTTCTTGCTGGCGTGGAAGTCCGTCTGCGAGCCGTCGTAGTCGATGGCCAGACCTCCGCCGACGTCGAGGTATTTCATTGCCGCGCCCATCTTGGCGAGCTCGGTGTAGATGTTGGACGCTTCTTGCAGCGCGTTCTTGATCGGAATGATGCTCGAGATTTGGCTGCCGATGTGGAAATGCAGGAGCTGCAACGTGTCGAGCATGTCGACGGCGGCCAGCTTGTCGACGAGCTCGACCATTTCCGCACTGGACAGGCCGAACTTGGCGCGATCGCCAGCCGATTTCGCCCAGCGCCCCACGCCTTTGCTGGCCAACTTGGCGCGCACGCCGAGCTGCGGCCGGATGCCGAGTGAGCGAGCCGCTTCGATGGCCACGTCCACTTCCTCGATGCGCTCGAGCACGACGATCACCGTCTTGTCGAGCCGCTGCGCCAAAAGGGCCGTCTCGATGTAGGCGCGGTCTTTGTAGCCGTTGCAGATGATGAGGCCGCTATTTTTGTGCATAGCGGAAAGCGCAATCAAGAGCTCCGGCTTCGAGCCAGCCTCGAGGCCGTAGTCGTAGGGGCGACCGAACTCCGCGATGTCCTCGATGAGGTGGCTCTGCTGGTTCACCTTGACCGGGAACACGCCCTGGTAGCGTCCCTGATATTTGTATTCGGCAATGGCCGACTGGAACGCCTCGTTGAGTCGCTTGATGCGGTGGCTCAGGATGTCGGCGAAACGGAGCAGGAGCGGCATGTTGAGGCCGCGGGCCTTGAGCGAGCAGATGAGCTCGTGCAGATCGATGTCGATCGCTTGATCCGGGTCCGGCGTGACGTGCACGTGGCCGTCCTCACCGACGTGGAAGTAAGGCCGTCCCCAACCCTCGATCTGATACAGGGCCGCGCTCTTCTTGGTGGTCCAAGGTTCGTCGGGTCCGGTCGACTGACGCAGGTCGTTACGCCAGGATTCGTCCTTGGTCTTGAGCACTTCGTTCATGGCGAGCGGCGCCGAGTGTACAGCTCCGGGGGCCGCGCGCTCTACAAAAGTGACGTGCTCAGGGCGGCCAGAAGCGATGTGGGAGACCGTGCACTTCGGCCAGGGCCAGGAAGTCCATGAGCCCGGCTACGGTGATGTGCACCAGGAAGCCGGCGTAGATGCTGCTCGTCCGGGCAGCGAGCGACCCGAGCACGACGCCCGCTACGATGGCCCCGTGGACCTCCAGGTAGGGCTTGCCGAAGTGAATCATGCAGTAGGGGACGGCCACGGCGAAGATGGCCAAGGACCCTGCCCGCTTTTTCAGAACGCCCAGGAGGAAGCCGCGGAAGTAGAACTCGAGCGCGAAGAACTGGAGGAAGTACATGGCTTCCCAGGCCAAAAAGTCGAACCAGCTGCGGGACGCCGTCTTGTAGAACGGGTAGTAGCTCAGGAAGTCCGGCTGCCGCGCCACGATGGCCATGGCCCCGAGGACGGCTCCGAGCGACAGGGCGTACAGGCCTAGGTGGGATGCGAAGCCCCGCACGCGGAGGCCGAAATCCAGAATCTTGGTACCCGGAAACAGCGCCTTCCAGAGCACGATCGGCAGGATCACGTAGCCGAGGACGCGGGCGAGGACCCACCAACCGAAGCCGTAGAGTCCGCCGTAGGTCTCGACCTGCAGGTAGTCGTGCCCGGCGGCCTCCAGGGCGACGAGCGGCTCCTTCAGGACTGCGTCGAAGAACTGCCGGCCCCCGTAGTAGTCCTGTAACGTGAGGGTGACGGCCAGGAGCACGAGCGCCACCGGCGCTTGGTAGTCGGGGCCGCTCGCTCGGAGCTGCTCTTCCCGGGCCTCTCGGTCGAGCTCGGCCCAGGTCGTGCGGAACAGGCGCCAGATGATCGGCGCGACAAGAGCGATCACCAGGACCGGAACGAGCGCCTTGACGATCGGATGCTCGAGGAGAAGACCCAGCGTCGACGCGGCCCGGAACTCGGGCAGCGTGACGTCGATGGGAGGGTACTCACCGGGCTTCAACTGGCCTCACTGCGCCTGTCGGCAAATCGTCGCAGCGGTAGCCAGGCGTGCCAAGCTGAGCTCGCGGCCGAGCACCTCGAGCACCTCGTAGAGGCCTGGGCTGGCGCTGCGCCCGGTGAGGGCGACGCGCAGGGGCTGCGCCACGACCTTCATCTCCAGGCCTCCCGTGGTCACGTAGGCGGAGACGGCAGCCTCCAGGCTCGCCGCCGTCCAGGCGGACACGGCTCCGAGCTCTTCCGACACACCTTCTAGGATCGGCCCTGCGGCGGCGGTCAAGAACTTCGCCTTGGCCTTGTCGTCGAAGGTCGGTGGCTCGCGGAAGTAGAAGTCGAGGTGGTGCGCAGCGTCGCCGAGGTCGCGAGCGCGCTCCCGGATGAGCGGTAAGGCCTGGGCCAGGCGTGCTCGATCCGGGTTTTCGATGCCTGCTTTCTCGAGGAACGGCACCACCAGGCGCAGGTACTCGGCGTCCGGGGTCAGCTCCGGCTGTTTGAGGTGCTCGAAGGCGACGTCGGCGAACTTCTTGTCGTCGAACTTGCCGTCGCTCTTGCCCACGTGGTCCCAGCTGAAGTGCTCGATCAAGTCCTGACGGGAGAAGATCTCGCGGTCGCCGGAGGACCAGCCGAAGCGCACCAGGTAGTTCAGCACTGCCTCGGGCGTGTAGCCTTTGTCCCGATACTCCCAGACGCTGACCGCAGCGTGCCGCTTGGA